>FWPV01013635.1_pt1 | contig 12154 bp, 13 predicted proteins | sample 2228371 | NCBI WGS metagenome assembly FWPV01 (sample SAMEA103939776, study PRJEB20133) | metagenome | reverse complement strand
CGGCGTTCCCGTGCGGCGGGTGCCGGCGGGCGAGCTCGCCGCGGCGGTGGGGGGCGGCCGGCACCAGGGGGCGGCGGCCCGGGTCGACGCCTATCCCTGCGTGCGCCTGGAGGAGATCCTCGAGGCGACGACCGGGGCCGGGGAGGGCCCGCTCCTCGCCTTGGACGGCGTCCTCGACCCGCACAACGTCGGGGCGATCCTGCGCTCCGCTCTCTGCGCCGGGACGACGGCGGTCCTGGTTCCCCGCGACCGCTCGGCGCCGCCCACGCCGGCCGTTTCGCGGGCCTCGGCCGGCGCCCTGGAGCACGTGCGCCTGGCGCGGGTGACCAATCTGGGCCGGGCGCTCGACGAGCTCAAGCGCCGCGGGTACTGGGTCGCCGGGCTCGACCGCGGCGCCCCCCAGAGCCTCTTCGCGGCGGATCTGCCGCTGCCGCTCGTCCTGGTCGTGGGGGGGGAGGGGGGCGGCATGCGCCGCGGGATTCGGCGTCGTTGCGACCTCCTCCTTTCCATCCCCCAGGCGGGGCCTCTCGATTCCCTCAACGTGTCGGTGGCCGCCGCCGTCGCCCTTTTCGAAATCCGGCGCCGGCGCCTGGGCGATCCGGGGAACCCGGGCGGGGGGCGATGAGCGTCCCGGGTCGCATCCGCGGCGGGCTCTTCACCGCCGCCCGGGCCTGCCTGAAGGCCCTCTTCCCGCCCCGCTGCGGGGCCTGCGGGGCGTTTCTCGAGCCCGGGTGCGCCGACCCCCTGCCCGAGGCGGAGCCCGGGGACCTGCGCGGGATCCTGCAGCCCCTTCTTTGCGGGGCCTGCCTGAGGCGCGTGGTGCCGCTCGCGTCGCCGCTGTGCCCGCGCTGCGGGGTGAGCTTCCGCGGGCGAAGCGGCCCGGATCGGCTCTGCGGAGACTGCCGGCGGGAGCCGCCGCCCTTTGCGGCGGCGCGCGCCGCCTTCGCCTACGAGGGGCCGCTCCGGGAGCTGATGCACGCCTTCAAGTACCGCGGCCGCCTGCGCGTGGGGCGGGCCCTCGGGCGCTGCCTGGAGGAGACCTGGCGGCGCTACCCGGAGGCGGACGGGATCGATCTGGTTCTCCCCGTTCCGCTCCACCCCCGGCGCCTGCGGGAGCGGGGGTTCCACCCCGTCGAGCAGCTGCTCCGCGGCTTTCCCGGGCCGCCCGTGCGGCGCGGGGTGCTGATCCGCACCCGGCCGGGATCTTCCCAGACCGGTCTCGATCGGGCGGCGCGCCGGGCCCGGGTCGCCGGGGCCTTTCGGGTGGCGGAGGCGGAGGCGGTCCGCGGCCGCCGCGTCCTGCTCGTCGACGATGTCCTGACGACCGGCGCGACGGCGGCCGCCTGCACGGAAGCCCTGCTCGCCGCGGGCGCAGACGGCGTGGCGGTGCTGGCGGCCGCACGAACGCTTTAGGAACCCAAACGCCGCCGGAGGAGAGAGAGGGGCGTTCGGCCATGATCCGGCTCGAGGAGAACGGAATCGGACGCTGGCTTTTCGAGATCCTCGCGGGGCTCGAGGGCATCCGCCACGGGGTCTTCGAGCGCCGCCCGGGGGCGAGCGCCCCTGCCCGCGACGGGCTCAACGTGAGCTACGCCGCGGGGGACCCCCCGGAGACCGTGCAGCGGAACCGGCAAGCCGTCGCGGCCTGTCTGGGGGCGCGGCGGCTTTTGTTCCCGCGCCAGGTGCACGGAGAGGGCGTCGCGGTCATCGACGCCGCAACCGACCTCGAGGGCTGGGAGAAAAACGGCGGACCGCCGGCCGCCGACGCCCTCGTCACCGACCGGCCGGGAGTCTTCGTGGCCGTGGCCGTGGCCGACTGCCAGCCGATCCTGATCGCCGATCCGGTCCGCCGGGTCGTGGCCGCCGCGCACGCCGGCTGGCGGGGCAGCGCCGTCGACCTCCCCGGAAAGACCGTGCGGCGGATGGTCGAACGCTTCGGCTGCCGGCCGGCGGACCTCCGCGTGGGGATCGGCCCCTCCCTCGGACCGTGCTGCGCCGAACTCCGGCACTACGCCGCGGAGCTTCCGCCCGATCTCTGGCGCTACCGCCGCCCGGGGACGGCGCATTTCGATTTCTGGGCGGTGAGCCGCGACCAGCTCCTCGCCCGGGGCGTGCTCCCGGAGCGCATCGAGGTGAGCGGCCTGTGCACCCGGTGCTCCCCGGATCGTTTTTTTTCCTACCGCGCCGAGAAGACCACCGGCCGCTTTGCGGCGGCGATCGGACTCGCCTAAGGAGACCCCCCATGGACCCCCAACCCGCCGCCCTAAAACCGGTCTGCACCGCGGCCCTCGTCACCCGCAACGAACGGCTCTCGTCGCTCTTCGGCCGCGTCGCCCTCGCCTGCGGGGACCCTTTCCCCGCGGCCGAGCCGGGACAGTTCGTGATGCTGCGCCTGCCGGAAACCCTCGACCCGTTCCTCTCGCGGCCCTACTCGATCCACGCCCCGTGGTTCCAAGACGGGCGTTTCGGGGGGATCGAGATCCTCTACAAGGTCGTCGGGCCGGCAACGCGGCGGCTTTCGCGGCTCGGGCCGGGCGACGAGGTGAGCCTGCTGGGCCCGCTCGGCCGCGGGTTTCGTGTCCCGCCCGGCGTGCGCCGCCTTTTTCTCGCCGCCGGCGGGGTGGGCATCGCGCCGTTTCGGTTTCTGCTCGAGCGGCTCGCCCCCGGGGGCCCGCCGACGATGGACTGCCGGCTTTTCTTCGGCGTGCGCACGGCCGAGGAGCTCGTCTGCGCCGCGGGCCTCGAGGCCCGGGGGATCCCGGTCGTGACGACGACCGACGACGGGAGCGCCGGGGCGCATTGCCCCGTCACCGATCCCCTCGCCGCGGCGGTCGAGCGCGATCCTCCCGACCTGTTGCTCGCCTGCGGACCGCGCGCCATGCTCGCCTGCGTGGCCGAGCTGGCGCGGCGATGCGGAATCCCCTGTCAGGTCTCGCTCGAGGAACGCATGGCCTGCGGCATCGGGGCCTGCCTCGGCTGTGCGGTCCCCGGCCGGGGAGGGCCGTCGCGCTACCGCCACGCCTGCCGGGAAGGACCGGTCTTTTCTCTCGAGGAGATCGATCTGTGACCGCCGCCGCGGCGCCGGCCTGTTGTTGACTTCGGGCGATCGCCGTGGTAGGTGCTGCCGACTTCCGCCGCAGCCCGGTCGGAAAAACGGGGGGATGTCGGACGGGGAAAAGCCATGAAACGCGAAACCCGCCGTGCCTGGCGGGAGCTCGCCTATTACAGCAGCCTCGGCTTTTCCGTCGCCCTCTCGATCTTCATCGGCCTGGGAGCGGGCCTCCTCGTGGACCGGACGTGGGAGACCTCCCCGTGGGGAATGCTCGTCTTCCTGGCGCTGGGGATCGCGGCGGCCTTCCGCAACCTGTGGCTGGCGATCCGCAAGAGCCGGAGGCTTTGAGCGCGGCGATCGCCGAGGGAAGCCGAACGTGATCGTTCAGCAGAGGATCCTCGAGTTCGTCCGCCGGGCCAACTGGGTGCTGCTCGCGGCGGCCACGGCGGCGGGCGCGACGTTCGCGAGCCGCGAGGTGGCCCTGGGGATCTTCTGCGGGGGACTGATCGTGACGGTCAATTTCCACCTGCTCGCACGCACGCTGCGGGGGGCGCTCACGCCTCCCCACCTGGCCTCCCTTTCCTCCGTGATCGCCAAGTATTACCTGCGGTTCCTGGCGAGCGCGGCCGTCCTCTTCCTGCTCATCCTCTCCGGGCAGGTCCACCCGCTGGGCCTGGTCCTTGGGGTTTCAACGGTGGTGGCGAGCATCTTTCTGGCGACCCTGCGCGAGGTCAAGAAGATCCTTTGCAACTGCAAGGAGGCGGGCTGACATGGAACATCCCTTCCTGATTCTTCCCACGCTGCTCGACGTCATCGGCCTGGGCCATTTCGCGGCCGCGTACCCGCACGTCGTCTACTCGTGGTTCGTGGTCTTGCTGCTCATCCTGCTTGCCTACGCCTGTACGCGCACGATCCGCCTGATCCCCGGCCGGGCGCAGAACTTCTTCGAGGTCGTCATCTCCGGCATGGAAGAGTTCATGGTCGACGTGACGGGCGAGGAGGGGCGCTGGTTTTTCCCCCTCGTGGGGACGATCTTCCTCTACATCGCCACCTGCAACCTGATCGGCCTGATCCCCGGCTTTTTCCCGCCGACCGCCAGCATCAACACGACCCTCTCCTGCGCGCTGGTCTCCTTCCTCTTCACCCACTTCATCGGCGTGAAGTACCACGGCGTCAAGTACATCAAGCACTTCCTGGGGCCGATCTGGTGGATGATCCCGATCATCTTCCCGATCGAGGTGATCGGCCACCTCGCGCGCATCATGTCCCTGTCCTTCCGTCTCTTCGGCAACATGATGGGCCATGAACTCGTGCTCATGATCCTCTTCATGCTGGCCGGGGCGTTTTTCGCGCCTCTCCCGATCATGGCCATGGGCATCTTCGTCTCCTTCGTGCAGGCCTTCGTCTTTTTCCTGCTGTCGATCATGTATTTCAGCGGCGCCATGGAGCATGCCCATTGAGGGCGCCGCCCGGCATCTGCGTGTAAGGGGAGCTCGCTGGGAGCCCCGCAATCCATATCTCAAAGGAGGAGCGGTTATGGAAGCCAAAGCGTTGGAGTTCTTCATCGCCTGCGTCACGGCGGCCGGTTTCGGGATCGCGATCGCGGCCTTCGGCTGCGGCATCGCCCAGGGCCTGGGCCTGCGCTCGGCCGTCGAGGGCATCGCCCGCAACCCGGAGTCTTCCGGCAAGGTCACGGTGACGATGCTGATCGGCCTCGCCCTGATCGAGTCCCTCTGCATCTACGCCCTGGTCGTCGCCCTGATCCTGATCTTCGCCCATCCGCAGGCGGCCGCGATCGCCAAACTCTTCATGAAGTAAGCCGCCTCCGGTTCCGAACCAAAAAGCCCGCGGGGATTCCCCGCGGGCTTTTTATCGGCTGCGGCGCCCGGGATCAGGCCGTGGACTCCCGCTCCGCGAGGGCGATGCAGACCGCGACCACCTCCATCGCCGCCCGGATGTCGGCCACCGCCGGGAAGGAGGGGGCGATGCGGATGTTGCGGTCGAGGGGATCGCGCCCGTAGGGGAACGTCGACCCCGCCGGGGTCAGCCGCACGCCGGCCTTCGCGGCGAGCTCGACGACCCGCTTCGCGCGCCCGGGCCGCGTGTCGAGGCTGACGAAGTAGCCGCCCTGCGGCCGGGTCCAGGCGGCGAGGTCCCCGCCGCCCAGCTCGCGCTCGAGGACCTCTTGCACGGCGTCGAACTTGGGTTTCAGAATGGCCGCGTGGCGCTGCATGTGCGCCTCGATCCCCGCCAGGTCGCGGAAAAAGCGCACGTGCCGGAGCTGGTTCAACTTGTCCGGCCCGATCGTCTGAAACCCCAAGTGGCGCCGCACCCAATCGAGCGTCCGGGCGCTGCCCGCGAGAAAGGCGATCCCGCCGCCCGCCAGGGAGATCTTGGAGGTGGAACCGAAGATCAGGGCGCGCTCGGGATGCCCGGCCCGGCGGCAGGCCGAGAGGAGATCGGCGAGCGGGGCGGCCCCGCCGCCCAGGTGGTGAACGGCGTAGGCGTTGTCCCAGAAGATGCGGAAATCCGGGGCGCGCGCCGGAAGCCGCGCCAGGGCCTCGACCGTCTCCGGCGCGTAAACCTCGCCCGTGGGATTGCTGTATTTGGGGACGCACCAGATGCCCTTCACGGCCTCGTCCTCGGCGGCCAGCCGGCTGACCTCGTCCATGTCCGGGCCGTTGCCGCGAAGCGCGACCGGGATCATCTCGATGCCCAGGTGCTCGCAGATGGCGAAGTGGCGGTCGTAGCCCGGTACCGGGCAAAGGAAACGGACCTTCGGGCGCCGGCACCAGGGGCCGTCCCCCCCGGGCACGCCGAAGAGCCAGGCCCAGGTCATGACGTCGTGCATCAGGTTCAGGCTGGAGTTGCCCCCGATCACGATCTCCTCGGGCGAAACCCCGGCCATCGCGGCAAAGAGCGCCTTGGCTTCGGGCAGGCCGTCCAGCCCGCCGTAGTTGCGGCAGTCGGTGCCGTCTCCGGCGCGGAAGTCGGTCCGCGAGAGGACCTCGATCAGGCCGACCGACAAATCGAGCTGCTCCGCGCAAGGCTTGCCGCGCGTCATGTCCAGGTTGAGGCCCCGGCGGACGAAGCCCTCGTAGCGCTCCTTCAGAGCGGCCCGCTCGGCCGCCCGGGCGGGTACGGCGGGGGGGGACGGTTGGGGCATGGCGGTCACCTCGCACCAGGGGATGTTGCCCAACGTCGGACGGGCGCCCGTCCGTGCGCCCCCTTCCCTATCACCCTTCGTGCCCGGGGGCAACCGCCGCGGGGAGGGGTTCAGTAGATCACCCGGACGAGAAAGAGGCCGCGGGCGGGGGCGCAGGCCGCGGCGAACCTGCGGTCCCGGGCCTCGAGGATGCGCGGGACGTCTTCGGGGGAAAGGCGGCCGAGGCCCACGGCCGCAAGCGTTCCGACCGCGTTGCGCACCATGCCGCGAAGGAAGCCGTCGGCCTCGATCTCGAAGCACAGGATCCCGTCCTCGCCGACGTGCCACTCGGCGGCGGTGACGGTGCGCACGGTGTGCGCCCTCGGGCTGCCGCTGCTCTCGAGGGACTTGAAATCCCGGCGGCCCAGGAGGTGCGCCGCCGCCCGGCGCATGGATTCCAGGTCGAGCGGCCGGTCGAGGAACCATGCGCGGTTGCGCTCGAGCGGGCTTCTCGCGCCGCGGTTGAGGATCCGGTAGCGGTAGCGTTTTCCCTTGGCGTCGTAGCGCGCATGAAAGGTCTCCGCCACGGCGAGGCACTCGCGGACGGCGATGTCCTCGGGGAGCAGGGCGTTTAAGCCCCGCTGGAGGGCCTCGGGGGCGAGGCGGGTCGGGCTGCGAAAGTGCGCCGTCTGGCCCAGGGCATGAACCCCGGCGTCGGTGCGCCCGGCGCCGATCACCGTGACCGGCGCGCCGGTCAGGCGGCCGAGGGCCCGCTCGATCTCCCCCTGGACGGTGGGGCCCTCGGCCTGGCGCTGCCAGCCGCGGTAGGCGGTGCCGTCGTACTCGAGGGTGAGCTTGAAGGTTTGCATGCCGGGCCGTTTCGCCGCGCGCCCCGTCCGCTACGAAAGCACCAGGACCGCCGCCATCGGTCCGAACGACAGCAGGGTCGACACCGCGATCGCCGTGGAAGCGAGCTCCGTGTCGCTGTTGAGCTGGGCGGAGAGGATGTAAAGCGCCGTCGATGTGGGCAAGGCAAAGTACAGCATCCCGATCGTGAAGGGAAGCCCCGTGACGCCCCATCCCTTCAGCCAGAGAAGGCCCACGGCCGGAAGCGCGGCCAGTTTGAAAAACGAGGCGAGAAGCGACAGGCGCCAGTGGTTCCGCAAGCCCTTGAGCGAGAGTGCGCCGCCGATGGACAGGAGGGCCAAGGGGAGCGTGACCGAAGAGGCCAGGCGGAGCGTGTTTTCGAGGAACGGCGGAAAGCGGCCTGCCGCCCGGCCGTAGAGGATCCCCGCCAGGCAGCCGAGGATCAGGGGGTTGAGCAGCAGCGCCCGGAGGGTCTGGGCGATCCGCCTCGAGGCGGGGAGCCGCCGGCCCCCGAACCAGATCAGCGTGGCCACGGAGAGGACGTTGAGGGTGGGGATCGTGAGCCCGATCAGCACGGCGAAATGGCGCCCCCCCTCCTCGCCGAAGGCGCTGATGGAGACGGCCATCCCGACGTAGGTGTTGATCCGGAAGCAGCTCTGGGAAAAGGAGCCGGCCTGAAAGGCCCCGATCTTCCCCCAGACGATGAGGGCCGTGCTCACCCCGTAGACGCACAGGACGGCCGCGGTCGCAGCGCAGACCAGGGGCAGATCGTCGGCCGGGTTCCGGGGGGAGGCACCGAGCTTCCAGAAGAGCATGGCCGGGAAGAAGATGAAGTAGACCAGGCGGTCGGAGACCGTGAGGTAGGCCTCGGTCGTGGTGCCGGCGCGCCGCAGTACGCCGCCGAGCGCGAGCAGGGCGAAGACGGGGAAGAGGTGGTCGAGCAGGAGGGTCATCGCAGGCGGTCGCAGGGGATGTCGGCGAGCGTCTCCTCGATCGCCTCGTCGATCCGCTCCCGGAAATCGGCCAGGGGGTATTCGGCGTCGCACGCCCGGCAACGCAGCATCACGGCGGTTCAGGTGCGCCTAAGCTCGAGCAACGCACGGCATCGGCGGCAGCGCCAGTCGAGAGGGGGCATGGGGTTTGTCCTTCGGGCCGGGGGCCCCGGTCGATGGGGTGCCCGATTAGCCCAAGGCCGGGCCGCTGTCAAACCCCGGCGCCGCAGGCCGCGCCGGGCCCCCGATTGACAAGCGATCGGGATTCTGTCACATCGGCACTCCGTTCCCGGGGCGTCGGGGGAGGCGGCGGCGGGTCGGAACCCGGCCGCGCCTCGGGCGGCACCGGGGCCGGGGGAAGCCGGCCCGGGGCGGCTTGCGGCAGAGGCGTCCCCGGCCCCCGGGGAGAAGAAACCCAGAAACCGAAAGGAAGGCGGGCGATGCCGCTTCTCTCCTGTCCCGGGTTCGCCGCGGCCGGTCTTGCCGCGGGGATCAAAAAGAACGGCCGCAAGGACCTCGGCCTGATCTTCTGCGAGCGGTCGGCCGCGGTGGCCGGCCTCTTCACGCGCAATCGCGTCCAGGCGGCGCCCGTCCGGCTCGACCGCGAGCGGGTGAAGCGCGGGCGCTGCCGGGCCGTGATCGTGAACAGCGGCAACGCGAACTGCTGCACCGGCGAGGAGGGCGAGCTTCGCGCCCGGCGGATGGCCCGTGCGGCGGCCCTGGCCCTCGGGGTCGCCGAGGAGGAGGTTCTCGTCGCCTCGACGGGGGTGATCGGCGAGCCGCTGCCGATCGCCCTGATCGAGCAGGCGGCCCCGGCGCTCGCCGCGGCGCTCAGGCCGGAGGGGATCGCCGATTTCGCCGAGGCGATCATGACGACCGACCGGGTGCCCAAGGCCATCTCCGTGGAGCGGGAAACGGGGGCGGGCCGCTTCCGGCTGACCGGCGTCGTCAAGGGGGCGGGGATGATCCGCCCGGATCTGGCCACCCTCTTGAGTTTTCTCATGACCGACCTCGAGGCCGACGCCGAGGCCCTAAGGCCCCTGCTCGCCGAGGGCGCCGAGCGCTCCTTCAACCGCATCACGGTGGACGGGGACACGAGCACCAACGACACCGTGCTCCTGCTCGCCTCCGGCGCTTCCGGCGTCGGCCTCGGGGCGCCGGGCGTGCGCGAGGCGTTCCGCGAGGCGCTCGGCGACGTCATGGAACGGCTCGCGCGCTGGGTGGTGCGCGACGCCGAGGGATCCACCAAGGTGGTCGACATCGTCGTGCGGGGGGCGGCCTCCGACGCCGACGCCCGCCGGATCGCCGAAACGGTGGCCCACTCCCCGCTGGTCAAGACGGCGCTCTTCGGCGAGGACGCCAACTGGGGACGGATTCTCGCCGCCGCCGGCCGCTCGGGGGCCGAAATCGACCCGGCCGCGGTCAACCTCTACGTCGGCCCCGTGCAGATCGTCGCCGGCGGGGTCGGCTGCGGCAAGGAGGCCGAGGCGGCCGCGACGGAGGTGCTGCGGGCCGAGGCCTTCCCGATCGTGATCGAGGCGGGCCGGGGCCCCGGGACGGCGAGCCTCGTGACCTGCGATTTCTCGATCGATTACGTGAAAATCAACGCCGACTACCGCAGCTGACCGCGGGGCGGACCCCGGTGGCGGCGCGGGGATCCCGGTCTTGGGGCATGCCCTGGGTGCGCTTGCAGAAATTCCTGGCCGAGGCCGGCCTCTGTTCCCGCCGGCGCGGGGAGCGCTGGATCCGCGAGGGCCGCGTGCGCGTGAACGGGGAGGTTGTCTGCCTTCTCGGCGCCAAGGTCGACCCCGAGCGCGACCGCGTGGAGGTGGACGGCGTCCCCGTGACGCCCCGCGCGCGGCGCCTCTACCTCGCCCTGCACAAGCCGGCGGGGGTGGTCTCGAGCTGCCGGCACCCCGGCAAGCGGATCGTCCTCGATCTCGTCCCTTGTCGGGAGCGGATCTACCCCGTCGGCCGGCTGGACAAGGATTCGACCGGCCTTCTGCTGCTCACCAACGACGGCCGGTTGCATCTCAGGCTTTCGCACCCCTCCTTCGACCACGAGAAAGAATACCGGGTCACGACGGCCCGGCCGATTTCGGACGCGGCCCTGCGGCGCATGGCCGAGGGCATGCCGCTCGGCGGCACGCACACCCGGCCGGCCGAGGTGGCGCGTCTGGGCGAGCGGGAGTTCCGCATCGTCCTGCGGGAGGGCAAGAACCGCCAGATCCGACGCATGGTGAAACGCCTGGGCAACGAGGTCATCGCGCTTCACCGCACCCGGATCGCCTCGATCCTCCTGGGGGATCTCCCGGAGGGCGCCTGGCGGCACCTGACCCCCGAGGAGGTCCGCGCGCTGCTGCCCCCCGAGGGGGAAGAAGCCTAGTTTTCGACGATCAACCGCTGGCCGGGGTGCAGGGCGGTGTCGGCGCTCAGGGCGTTCAGGGCGAGCAGCCGCGCCAGGCTCATTTTGTGCTTGCGGGCGATCGAGGAGAGGGTGTCCCCGGCTTGGACGGCGTAAAGGCTGCGGCCGGGACCTTCCGCCGCGGCAGGCGGCGCGGCGGGGATCTTGAGCACCTGGCCCACCTGCAGGACCGAAGAGGAAAGTCGGTTTGCGCGCTGGATCGCATCCGTCGTCACGCGGTAGCGCCGGGCGATGACCGCGAGCGATTCCCCCCGCCGGACGGTGTGCTCGACGGCGCGGCCCGGCGGGGCCGGCGCGGGGGCGGGGGCGGCACGGCCGGCCGGGATGACCAAGACGGTCCCCGGCCGCGGGGTCTTCGAGCGCAGCGGCGCGTTGGCGGCGATGAGCTCCGGGAGGCCGACCTGGTAGCGGCGCGCGATGCTCTCCAGGGTTTCCCTCTTGCCGACCTTGTGGCGCACCAGCGCCGTCCGGGCCGGCGCCCGATAGGGCGGGATCTCCTCGACCCGCTCGGCCACGAGGGCCGCGGCCCCCGGGGGGACGCGCAGCTCGTAGCCGCCCTCCGGGAGAACGCCCTGGCGGATCTCGGCGTTCAGCTCCCGCAGCACGGCCTCCTCGATCCCGGTGGCGAGGGCGATGCCCCTCAGGCTCGCCTGCCGCGGGATCGTGACCGTTTCGTAGGCGACAGGCGGCTCGAGCTCCACCGCCGCGAGCCCGTAGCGCTCGAGGTCCTGGACGATGTGCAGGGTGGCGAGGAAGCGGGGGACGTAGCGGGCCGTCTCGCGCGGCAGCTTTTCGTAGAGGTCCCAGAAGTGGTCCAAATAGTCGATGTTCTGGCTCTGGATCGTGCGCAGCACCCGGTGTTCGCCGCAGTTGTAGGCGGCGAGCACCGTGAGCCAGTCCCCGAACATCCCGTGCAGGTCCTTCAGGTAGGCGATGGCGCCGCGGGTCGCCTTGTCCGGGTCGAGGCGCTCGTCGATGTAGGTGTCGCGGTTCAGGTTGTAGCGGTAGCCGGTCGAGGGGATGAACTGCCAGAGGCCCAGCGCGCGAGCGGGCGAGAGGGCCGTGGTCTTGAAGCCGCTTTCGATGAGCGGCAGCCAGGAGAGCTCGGGGGGCAGGCCCGCCTCGCGCAGCGCCTCCTCGATGCGCCCCCGGTAACGCCCCGAGCGGCGCAGGGCCTCTAGGAAGAACTCCCGTTCCCGGCCGACGGTGAAGGAGTCGATCTCGGCCTGCACGTGGGCGTTGATCTCGAGCGGGATCTCGTTGCGGCCGCCGTTCTGGGCGACGCGGCGTGAGGCGTAGATCTCCAGGATCCTTCGCGAGATGGTGATGCGCAGGTCTTCCTTCTCCTGGAGCAGCACGGGGTCGGCTCCCGGGTCGGTGTCGAGGACGAGCGCGTAGGCGGCGTCGAGGGCCTCGGTCGCCTGATCGATGGCCCCGCGCTTCCCGAGGTCCTGGGCGAGGCGGCAGAGCCGCAGGGCGCGCTGGATGGATCGTTGGGCGAGGCCGTTGCGGCCCTCGGCCAGCTCGGCCTCGTCGTCTTCCAGGACCCCCTCTTCTTCGGAGAGCTCGGCGGGGACCGCCTGGGGCCGGATCGCCGCGGCGGGTTGAGCCCCGGGTCCGGGTCGGGCGGTGTCCTCGGGCCGCGGCGGCCGCGCCGGCTCGGCCGCGCGCGG
>FWPV01013634.1_pt1 | contig 12154 bp, 14 predicted proteins | sample 2228371 | NCBI WGS metagenome assembly FWPV01 (sample SAMEA103939776, study PRJEB20133) | metagenome | reverse complement strand
CACGCGCTCAGATGCGTTCGATGATGCCGGCAATGCCCTGCCCGCCGCCGATGCACATCGTGATCAGGCCGTAGCGGCCGCCCGTGCGCTGCAGTTCGTACAGACACTTGACGGTCAGGACGGCGCCGGTGGCACCGACCGGATGCCCGAGGCCCACTGCACCGCCATTGACGTTCACCTTGGCCGGATCAAGACCGAGTTCGCGCGTCACGCACATCGCCTGCACCGCAAAGGCCTCGTTCGATTCGATCACGTCGAGATCGGACGCCTTCAGGCCGGCGCGTGCGAGCGCCAGCTTGACGGCGGGAATCGGGCCCGTGCCCATGATGCTGGGTGCGACGCCGGCGACCGCATAGGACACCAGGCGGGCCAGCGGCTTCGCACCGGTACGCGCCGCGGCACCCGCTTCCATCATGACGATGGCGGCCGCGCCGTCGTTGATGCCCGAAGCGTTGCCGGCCGTCACCGAGCCATCCTTCTTGAACACCGGGCGCAGCTTCGCCATGCCTTCGATCGTGGCGTCACGACGGAAATGTTCGTCGGTGTCGATGACCGTCGTACCCTTCTTGGTCTGCACTTCAAGCGGTGCAATCTGCGACTTGAAATGGCCGGCATCGGTTGCAGCCGCCGCGCGGCGGTGCGATTCGACGGCGAACGCGTCCTGATCTTCACGACCGAAACCGAACTGGCTGGCGATGTTCTCGGCCGTGATGCCCATATGCGTCGTTTCGAACGGATCGGTCAGTGCGCCGACCATCATGTCGATCATCTTGGTGTCGTTCATGCGGGCGCCCCAGCGCGCCGCCGGCATCAGGTAGCCACCGCGGCTCATGGTTTCGACGCCACCGCCGACCGCACATTCGGCGTCGCCCAGCTGGATGGCGTTGGCGGCCGACACGATGGCCTGGAAGCCGGAACCGCACAGGCGGTTCACGCCCATTGCGCAGGATTCCTGGGCCATGCCGGCATTGAGTGCGACGACGCGCGACACGTACATGTCACGCGCTTCGGTGTGGATCACGTTGCCGAACACCAGATGCTGCGCTTCCTTGGCATCGACACCGGCGCGCGCGAACGCGGCCTTGACGACGTGCGCGCCCAGATCACATGCCGTGAAATCCTTCAGCGAACCGCCGTAGGCACCGATCGGCGTACGCGCTGCACCCACGATCACCACTTCTCTCTTGTCAGCCATCGCCACAACCTCCCTTGAAATCAGTTTCCGAACACGTTTCGAATCAGTTTCCGATATAGCCGGCCAGCGTCAGCAAGCCAAGCAGGATCAGACAAAACACCAGTGTGCGCCAGACCAGGCCAATCGCGCTTTGCATCAGATCAACATCGGCGTCATTGCCCATGCCCAGTTCAGGCCGGTCAGCCACCTCGCCCAGCTCGAACAGCGGCGCACCGAGCTTGACGCCCAGGGCGCCGGCCCCACTGGCCAGCAGGATGCCGGCCGCCTGTTCGGGCCATCTTGCCGCCTGCGTACGCCAGCAATGCACCGCATCCTCGAAATCGCCGACGATGGCGAAGGTGGCGGCGGTCATGCGCACGGGTACCCAGTCCAGCCATTCGTACATGCGGCGCGCAAAGCGGCCGAACGCACCGAATTCGATGTTTTCCCGCCGCGCCCACGACCACGACAGGCGTTCGGTCAGGCGATACAGCAGCGGCCCGGTCGGCCCGGGCAGCAGGGCGAACAGCGCAAGCGGCGCCAGCACGTGCCGGTGCGCCGCGAGAATGCCCTGCTCGATGGACAGACGGGCGATTTCCTCCGTCTTCAGGCGATCGGTATTGCGTTGCAGCCAGTCCGACAGCTCGCGCCGCGCCGTGTCCGGATCGTCGGCGCGCAGGGCATCGGCAATCGCTTCGAAATGATGACTGAACTGGCGGAAACCCATGGTGGCGTAGAGCACCAGCACATTGAGCGCCCAGCCGAGCAAGGGGTTGATCCACACCAGAACGAGGTACAGGCACCACACCGCAAACACCGGCAGGCCGACTGCGAGCACCCAGGCGATCACGCCATGCCGTGCTTCACCGGCATTGAGGCGCTGTTCGAACCAGAAGGCGTAGCGGGCAAGCGGCCCCGCCACTACGCGTTCGTAGGACAGCGGTTTGAATTGCTCGATCAGGAGTGCGACGAAGAGGGACAGCCAAGTCATGAAGAAGCGTCAGTTGCCGTGCCAGCCTGCGGACGATAGCACACCGCGGAATCCGGCGCCGGGCGGGCATCCGCGGCCAGATGTCAACACAGTCCGTTGTCACCGCCGCAGTGGAGGATCCGCGAGCAGGTGCTCGGCGAAGCTGACGATCATGCCGGCAGTCGCCCCCCAGATGTCGTAGCCCTGCCACGGCATGGCCCAGTATTCACGCATCACGCCTTCGTGCTCGATGCGGCCGCGCGTGCGGTTGGACGGATCGATCAGGAAGGACAGCGGCGTTTCGAAGGCTTCGGCGACCTCGAACGGATCGAGTTGCAGCGCAAGCGGTGCATGCAGCAGGCCGACCACCGGCGTCACGCGGAATCCGCTCGCCGTGATGAAGTAGTCGGGCAGGCGGCCGATCAGTTCGACCTGTCCGGCCGCCAGACCGATTTCTTCCTGCGCTTCGCGCAGCGCGGTCGCTTCCGGCGACTCATCACCCGGGTCGACCCGGCCACCCGGGAAGGCGATCTGTCCCGGGTGATCATATAGATGGGCGCTGCGCCGGGTCAGCAGCAAGGTCGGCTCGGCACCGCCGATGACCACTGGCACCAGCACGGCGGCGGGGGTGAAGCCGGCGAAGCGCTCGTCAATCGGGCACGGCTGCAGCGCGCGCAGGCGGCTGCGCAAGCCATGCGGATCGAAGCCGGCGGACGACAGCACGGGCGTGTCCATCAGAAGCGCTGTCTCAGCGTCATGACCTGGCCTGTGCGCTGCATGTCCATGCGGTTCAGAAAGCTCATGCCCAGCAGCACGTGCGGCATGTCGGCCTCCATCACTGCCGCGTCGACATTGCTCAGCGTCACGCCGCCCAGTTTGACGCTGGCCAGCTTGACCCGCCAGGCGCGCACCACGCCATTGGCGGTCTGTACCGTCATGACCGGGGCGGACGCGGTGCGGATGTTGGCGCGCAGCGCATCGCTGCGCCCGAGCGCGATGACCGTGGCACCGGTATCGAGCAGGAAGCGCACCGGTGTGCCGTTGATCGCGCCATCGGACAGGAAGTGTCCCTGCGAATCGGCGTTCAGGTGGATGGCGGCCGCCCCGGCATCGCTGCTGCGCGACGAGGCGACGTTTTCGCCGATGCGCAGCTGCACGCGCCGGCCCTCGACTTCCACCCACGCGCTGTCGCGGTCGACCGACAACAGCCGGATGCCTTCCGGCGACCGCGCACCGACGGCCAGCGTGCGCGGCGCGCCGCCATCGACCACCAGCACCGCCTTGCCGCCGAACACACCGGCCAGAGACAGGTCGACCGCCTGCGCGGAACAGACCGCCAGCGACAGAAGCATCGCTAGAATGTACGCAGGAGGTCTATTGATGAAGCCCATTGCAGTTTTCCGTCACAGCCTGACCGAGGGGCCAGGGCATATCGCAACATACATGAAAGGCATAGGTCGCGACATCAAGGTGGTCGCCATCGACCGCGGAGATGTCGTTCCGCACGATCCGACCGCATTTGCCGGCCTGTGTTTCATGGGCGGCCCGATGAGTGTTAACGACCGGCTGCCCTGGATACCTGAGGTGCTGGCGCTGATCCGCCGCGCGATGGACGCCGACATCCCGGTCATCGGTCACTGTCTGGGCGGGCAGCTGATGTCGAAGGCGCTGGGTGGCACGGTGGGCGCCAATCCGGTCAAGGAGATCGGCTGGCGCGACGTGACGCTCAAAGGTGCGGCTGCGCGCGAGTGGTTCGGCGACCGGGAGGGATTCCTGTCGTTTCACTGGCACGGTGAAACCTTTTCGCTGCCGGACGGTGCCACCCATCTGCTGGCGTCGGACGCCTGTACCCATCAGGCCTGGGCGATCGGGAAACATCTGGCGATGCAGTGCCACATCGAAATGACCGAAGCGATGATCCGCGAATGGTGTGTCGGCGGGCAGAAGGAAATCCGCGAAGCTTCGGCCCAGCCGACGGTGCAGTCGGCCGAAGGCATGCAGCAGGACATCGAGGCGCGCGTGGCGGCGCTGCACGCCGTCGCGGACTGCGCCTACGCGAAGTGGAGCGAAGGTCTGAAGGACTGAGCCGCGCCAGCGACTGACGCGGCCGCGCGCCGCTCAGTCGCGGAAATTGCCGAACTGCAGCGGGATGTCGGTCACCTGCTTGCGCAGCAGTGCGATCGCGTCCTGAAGCACGTCGCGCTTGGCGCCGGTGACGCGCACTTCCTCGCCCTGGATGCTGCCCTGCACCTTGAGCTTGCTGTCCTTCAGGATACGCACGATCTTCTTGGCCGATTCGCTCTCGATGCCCACCTTGAGCTTGAGCTCCTGCTTCGACTTGTTGCCGCTGATCTTCTGCGCGTCGCCACGCTCGATCGAACGCACGTCGATGTTGCGCTTGGCGAACTTGGTCAGCAGCACGTCGTAGACCTGATCGAGCTTGAAGTCGTCGTCGGCGAACAGCGTCAGCAGCTTGTCACCCTGCTCGACGCGCGCATCCGACCCCTTGAAGTCGAAGCGGTTGGCAATTTCCTTGTTCGCCTGATCGACCGCATTGCGCAGCTCGACCATGTCGATTTCGGAACTGATGTCGAAGGAAGGCATGCGTCGGTTCCCGGAAGTGTCCGCTCAGCCGAAATGGCAGACGTAGTGATAGGGCTCGCCGGTGACCTCGATGTCGAACGACGAGTTGCCCGGCACATCGTAGGACTCGCCGGCGCCGTAGGTCTTCCAAGCCGTCTCGCCCTTCAGGCGGACACGGCAGCTGCCTGCCACGCCTTCCATGATTTCCGGTGCGCCGGTGTTGAAGGTGAGCGTGGCCGGCAGGATGACACCGACCGACTTCTTCGTTCCGTCGGCGAACTGGATACTGTGGCTGACGCACTTGCCGTCGAAGTAGACGTTGGCCTTCTTGACGACATTGACGTTGTCGAACTGGGACATGCTTCCGTTCCTGTAAGTGGGTAGGCGACTGGAGACTTACTTGCCGCGCTTGATCGCCGCGTTGGCGGCGATGCGCATGCGCAGCGCGTTCAGCTTGATGAAACCGGCCGCGTCCTTCTGGTCGTACGCACCGGCGTCGTCCTCGAAGGTGGCGATGGTCGGATCGAACAGCGAATCGGTCTTCGAATCGCGTGCGACGACGATGACATTGCCCTTGTACAGCTTCAGCCGCACCCAGCCATTGACCGATTGCTGCGTGTGGTCGATCAGCGCCTGCAGCGCGCGGCGCTCCGGGCTCCACCAGTAGCCGGTGTAGATGATGCTGGCGTAGCGCGGCATCAGGTCGTCCTTCAGATGGGCGACTTCGCGGTCCAGCGTGATCGACTCGATGGCGCGGTGGGCGCGCAGCAGGATGGTGCCGCCCGGTGTTTCGTAGCAGCCGCGCGATTTCATGCCGACGTAGCGGTTCTCCACTAGGTCGAGGCGGCCGATGCCGTGCTTGCCACCGATCTGGTTCAGCGAGGCCAGAAGCTCGTGCGCCTTCATGCGCGTGCCGTTGATGCTGACCAGGTCGCCGCGCTCGAATTCGAGGTCGAGGTATTCCGCCGCGTCCGGCGCCGCCTCCGGCGACACCGTCCAGCGCCACATCGACTCCTCGGCCTCGGCCGACGGATCTTCGAGATGACGGCCTTCGTAGCTGATGTGCAGCAGATTGGCGTCCATCGAATACGGCGAGCCACCCTGCTTGTGCTTCATTTCGATCGGTATGCCATGCGTTTCGGCGTAGGCGAGCAGCTTTTCGCGCGACAGCAGATCCCACTCGCGCCACGGTGCGATCACCTTCACGTTCGGCATCAAGGCGTAGGCACCCAGCTCGAAACGCACCTGGTCATTGCCCTTGCCGGTCGCGCCGTGCGAAATCGCGGTGGCGCCCGTTTCGCGCGCGATGTCGATCAGGCGCTTGGCGATCAGCGGACGCGCGATCGAGGTGCCGAGCAGGTATTCGCCCTCGTAGATCGTGTTGGCACGGAACATCGGAAACACGAAGTCGCGCACGAACTCCTCGCGCAGGTCGTCGATGTAGATGTTTTCCGGCTTGATGCCCAGCTTGATCGCCTTGGCGCGCGCCGGTTCGAGCTCTTCACCCTGGCCGAGATCGGCGGTGAAGGTCACGATTTCGCACTGGTACACATCCTGCAGCCACTTCAGGATGACCGAGGTGTCCAGGCCGCCCGAATAGGCCAGGACCACTTTCTTGATGTCGCTGCTACTCATCGTGCCACTCATCGTATTTCGTCTTTCGCTTTCAGTTGATTCGTTGATTCAGCTGCCGGCCACGCGGCCCAGCAGCAGGAATTCCATCAGCGCCTTCTGCGCGTGCAGGCGATTTTCGGCTTCGTCCCACACCACCGAATGCGGGCCGTCGATCACGTCTGCGCTGACCTCTTCGCCGCGATGTGCCGGCAGGCAGTGCATGAACAGCGAATCCGGCTTCGCGGCCTTCATCATGTCGGCGTCGACCTGCCAGTCGGCGAACGCCGCGGCGCGCGCCTCGTTCTCCGCTTCCCAGCCCATCGAAGTCCATACGTCGGTGGTGACCAGATCGGCACCGCGCGCGGCGTCCATCGGGTCGGCGAAGCATTCGTGATGATCAGTGCCCACGCCGGCGCGCTCCGGTTCCACCTCGTACCCCGGCGGCGTCGAAATATTGAGCTTGAAGTCGAACAGCTCGGCCGCCTGCATCCAGGTGTGGCACATATTGTTCGAGTCACCGATCCAGGCCACCGTGCGGCCGGAAATCTCGCCGCGGTGCTCGATCCAGGTGTAGATGTCGGCCAGCACCTGACAAGGGTGGTATTCGTTGGTCAGACCGTTGATGACCGGCACCCGCGAGTTGGCCGCGAAACGCTCGATGATGGTCTGTTCGAAGGTGCGGATCATGACCACGTCGCACATGCGCGAAATGACCTGCGCCGCGTCTTCGACCGGCTCACCGCGACCCAGCTGCGAGTCGCGCGTATTCAGGTAGATGGCACTGCCACCCATCTGGTGCATACCGGCTTCGAATGACAGCCGAGTGCGCGTGCTTTGCTTCTCGAAAATCATCACCAGCGTGCGGTCCTGCAGCGGCCAGTACTGTTCGTAGCGCTTGAACTTGTCCTTGATCCAGCGCGTGCGGGCAAAGACATACTCGAGTTCTTCGCGCGACAGGTCGGTCAGCTGAAGAAAGTGTCTGGGTCGGGTCATCGTCAGGCGGCGAGCTGGGCGCCCGCGAGAAAGTTGCGGATGAGGGGCGTCAGGCGCTGCACCAGTTCCTGGCTGTCGGCATCGGAATAGATCAGCGGCGGCACCAGACGGATCGTGCTCTCCGAAGTGACGTTGATCAGCACGCCCGCTTCGAGCGCCTGCGCGACCAGCGCACCGCACGGCCGATCGAGTTCGACACCGATCATCATGCCGACGCCACGAATGTCCTTCACGCCGGCGGTGTCGGCCAGCGCCGTGCGGAAGGCGGCGCGGATGGCATCGCCCTGACGCACGGCGTTTTCCCGCAGGCCATCGCGTTCGACCACATGCAGCGTGGTCAGCGCCGCGGCGCAGGCCAGCGGATTTCCACCGAAGGTCGAGCCGTGCGTGCCGGGCTTGAACACACCGGCGGCCGGACCGCGCGCGAGGCAGGCGCCGATCGGCACACCCGAACCGAGGCCCTTTGCCAGCGTCATCACGTCCGGTTCGATACCCGCATGCTGAAACGCGAACCAGCTGCCGGTCCGGCCGACGCCGCTCTGCACCTCGTCGACCATCATCAGCCATTGATGCTGGGTGCACAGTTCGCGCAGCTCGCGCACGTAGGCCAGATCGGCGGGATGAATGCCGCCTTCGCCCTGAACCGGCTCGAACAGCACGGCCACCACATTGCGGTTGTGTTCGGCAATGGCCTTCACGGCGGCGATGTCGCTGAAAGGCACCCGGTAGAACCCCGGCGTCAGCGGCTCGAACCCGGCCTGCACCTTGCGGTTGCCGGTCGCCGACAATGTGGCCAGCGTGCGTCCGTGAAAGGCGTGCTCCATGACGATGATGCCCGGCAGCTCGACGCCGCGCTGATGACCGTACAGGCGTGCCAGCTTGATGGCAGCCTCGTTGGCTTCGCAGCCGGAATTGCAGAAGAACACCTCGTCCATGCCCGACAACGCGGCCAGGCGATCCGACAGGTCTTCCTGCGCGGTCACCCGGTAGAGGTTCGAGCAATGGATCATTTCGGCCGCCTGGCGGGAAATCGCCTGCACCAGATCGGGGTGACCATGGCCCAGCGTGTTGACCGCCACGCCCGCCATCGCGTCCAGATACTCGCGCCCGGCGTCGTCATACAGGCGCGCGCCCTTGCCGTGCGTGAAGGCGACCGGCTGCCGGCCGTAGGTATTCATCAGATGCGTCATCGAAAGCTCCGCGACCGCGTGGCGAGTGTGCCGTCAGGCGCACTACGGAAAACGAAAAAAGCACGGCGGCTCGCGCCGCCGTGCTTGATCAAGCCAAGATTTTAGTGCAAAGCCGTCACGCTGTGTAGCGCCAGACCTTCATGTGCGACGCACATCGTCACTGCAGCGCAGCATGGGGCGCAGGTGACACACCGTTTCACGACCCGCCCGAAATGGACAACAACATCGCTAGCGCCTTGATACGGAACAGATCACCGGCAAGTTTGCCGCGCCGACCTCAGTCTGGCACAAAGCGTGCTATCACCGAGCAGCCCATGTAGATCTGTTTCAGCTTGCGTTCGGCATCGTCGGCCGACGTACCCGGAATGCTCAGGTTCTCCATCAACACGCCGCTGCGTGTGCGAATGCTGAATCCGAACCGTGCTACCTGAGACCGCACCGTCGAAGGCTTCGTTGCCTTGTGAGCGCGCATGGGTGAATTAAGCATAAATCGCAATCTCGTCATGGAGATAGCGCGAGTATAGAAACTAGTTGGTAACTTTACAATTCGTTCCGATTGTTTTTTAAGGGATTTCTTGTTTGACTCGCTTTGCCTGCCGGCACGCGCATCTGCGACCCGGGTCAAGAATTCCATTGCACAGGTCGTAAATTCGATATGAGCGCCGTACCGCACCTCGAAGCCGCAGCGTTATCGATTGCCGATTCACCGGCGAACGAAGTCCTTTCGACACGCCACGCCGATGACGCGTTGCGCGACGGGAGCCGCGCTCCGCGCAGTTTCACCATCATCGGCGCCACCGCGAATGGCAGGGCGTTCCGACCCAGCGATTGGTGCGACCGTCTGTGCGGCGTGATGTCGTCGTTCGGCAGCCAGCGCAAGATGCGCTACTCACCATTTGTGCGACCGGGGTGCTGGATCACCGGGGAAAAGTGTGTTTTCGTCGATGCGCGGCTGTATGAGCTCGAACCACTGGCTTACAACTTCCTGATGCACTTCGCGCGCGACAACGGCTTGCGCGTCGACTATCAGGTCAGCGACACGCTGCCCTGACCGGCATGGCCGCAATCGGTCTGCGTCGTCCGGAATGCGGACGGAGCGCGAACGCGGGAATCCACGACGACGTATGAATTCCGGATCGATCATCCGGACGACCCGCCCGACGCCTCAGACGGTTGCGCCGGAAAAGTTGCCGGAGAAAACAAAAAAGCCGACCCGAAGGTCGGCTTTTTCATTCGTATCGATGCTCAGGCCGCTGCGGCCATCGACTTGATTGCACCGGACAGGCGGCTCTTGTGGCGAGCGGCCTTGTTCTTGTGAATGATGTTCTTGTCGGCGATGCTGTCGATCGTCGTCTGAGCCTTCAGCAAGATCGCCTGCGCGGCCTGCTTGTCGCCGGCGAGAATCGCCTTGCGGACATTCTTGATCGCCGTGCGCAGTTCAGAGCGCTGGCTCGTGTTGTGATCGCGACGAACGTTTGCCTGACGGGCGCGCTTGCGTGCTTGTGCTGAATTGGCCATGTTGCGAACTCGTGTTCGGGAAAACACGCGAATATACATAAGCACACAGTGCGGCGCAAGCCCCCGTTCGAGCTCCCGGCAGGCACGTTCGCGCTGCGCGCTCTGGTAAGGTGCGCGCTGACCCGGCATCGCCTTCTTTCGATGAATCTGCTCCGCGCACTCGCGACCGTCAGCAGCATGACACTGCTGTCGCGCATCCTCGGCTTCGTACGCGACTTCTTCATCGCACGCGCTTTCGGTGCGGGCGCCGCGACCGACGCCTTCTTCGTTGCCTTCCGCCTGCCCAACCTGTTGCGCCGCATGTTCGCCGAAGGTGCGTTTTCGCAGGCCTTCGTACCCATTCTCGGCGAGTACCGCAACCGGCGCGGCACCGACGATACGCGGGCGCTGATCGATCGGGTGGCGACCCTGCTTGCGCTCATCGTCACCGGCGTGACGCTGCTCGGCATCCTCGGCGCGCCGTGGCTGATCTACATATCCGCCCCGGGTTTCGCCGCCGACGCCGAGAAATTCGACCTGACGGTCATGCTGACCCGCATCACCTTTCCCTACATCCTTTTCATGTCGCTGGTGGCCATGGCCGGCGGCGTGCTGAACACCTTCAGCCGTTTCGCGATACCGGCATTCACACCGGTGCTGCTGAATCTGAGCTTCATCGGCATGAGCCTGTTCGCGGCGCCCTTCTTCGATCCGCCGGTGCTGGCGCTCGCCTGGGCGGTGTTCATCGGTGGCGTATTGCAGCTGGCGCTGCAGGTGCCGGCACTGATGCGCATCGGCATGCTGCCGCGCATCAGGCTCGATCTGCAGGACCCCGGCGTGCGGCGTGTTTTCAAGTTGATGCTGCCGGCCATCCTCGGCGTGTCGGTGTCGCAGATTTCACTGCTGATCAACACCATCTTCGCGTCCTTCCTCGAAAGCGGGTCGGTGTCGTGGCTGTATTACGCCGATCGCCTGATGGAATTTCCGGCCGGACTGCTCGGCGTGGCGCTGGGTACCATCCTGCTGCCCTCGCTGTCGCGCAGTCACGCCGACGGCAACACCGGCGAGTTTTCCGGCCTGCTCGACTGGGGCCTGCGGCTGACCCTGATGCTCACGCTGCCGGCCGCACTGGCGCTCGCCCTGCTCGCCACGCCACTGGTGGCCACGCTGTTCCACCACGGCCAGTTCACGGCGCACGATGTGCTGCAGACGCGCAACGCACTGGTTGCCTACAGCGTCGGTCTGACCGGGCTGATTCTGGTGAAGGTGCTCGCACCCGGTTTCTATTCCCGCCAGGACATCCGTACGCCGGTAAAAATCGCGCTCGGCGTGCTGGTGCTGACGCAACTGATGAACCTCGCCTTCATCAAACCGCTGGCGCACGCCGGACTGGCGTTGTCGATCGGTCTGGCATCGCTGGTCAACGCCGCGCTGCTGTATCGCGGCCTGCGGCGCATCGGCGCCTACCTGCCGGCACCCGGATGGGCCGCTTTCTGGCTGAAGATCATGATCGCGCTGGCGGTCATGGGCGGCGTGCTGTACGTCAGCGCCGATCTCGCCGGCGACTGGCTGCGCGCAGGTACGATGACGCGCATCCTGAACCTGGCCTGGATCGTCCCGGCGGGTGCGGGCAGCTATTTCGCCACGTTGTTTGCACTGGGTTTCCGGCTGCGCGATTTTTCGCGTCGCGCAGCATCCTGACTGGAGGGCATGCATGAAACTGACGAGCAAGAACTTCGCGGACAATGGCCGCATTCCGGGCGAAAACGCCTTCTGCATTCCGGCCGCCACCGGCCACGTCTGCCTGGGCGCGAATCGCAACCCGCAGCTGGCCTGGTCCGGTCTGCCGACCGGCACCCGTTCGCTGGTGCTGATCTGCAACGATCCGGACGTACCGACCCGGCCGGACGATGTGAATCAGGAAGGACGCACCGTGCCGGCCAGTCTGCCGCGCACCGATTTTTCGCACTGGGTGCTGGTGGATCTCGCCCCGTCAGGCGAAATCGCCGAAGGCGAGTTCTCGTCCGACGTGACGCCGTGCGGCAAGCCGGGACCGACCGGACCGCGCGGCACGCGCCAGGGCATCAATGACTACACGGCCTGGTTTGCCGGCGACGCGCAAATGAAGGGCGA
>FWPV01013628.1_pt1 | contig 12157 bp, 13 predicted proteins | sample 2228371 | NCBI WGS metagenome assembly FWPV01 (sample SAMEA103939776, study PRJEB20133) | metagenome | reverse complement strand
CGCTGACCTCAACCGGCCGTGGCGGCCGCGACGCCGCGGGTCATCTCCCCTATCAGCAGCTCGACGGGCTCGACGCCCACCGATACACGGAAGAACCCCTCGGAAATCCCCAGTGCAGCGCGCCCCTCGGGCGTCAGCGCCCGGTGCGAGGACGAGGCCGGGTGGGACAGCGTCGTGCCGATGTCGCCCAGCGTCGGCGCGAAGGCGATGTCGGGGCAGGCCCGCGTGAAGGCATTGGCCGCCGCGCGCCCGCCCTCCAGCTCGAACGACAGCATGTTGCCCCCGCGATCGCCCAGCAGCGCGACGGCGCGGTTGTGGTCGGGGTGGTCGGGCCGCGTCGGATAGAGGACGCGCCTGACACCCTTCAGCCCCGCCAGCGCATCGGCCAGCCGTGCCGCATTCTCCTCGGCCCGGTCGTAACGCAGTTCGAAGGAATGAAGCCCCCGCTCCGCCAGCCAGCAGTCGAAGGGCGAGGGCGTGAGGCCCGTGGTCACCGCCGTGTCGTAGATCGCCTTGCGCTGCGCGGCGTCGCGCGCCACGACATAGCCCAGCGTCACGTCGGAATGGCCGGCCAGCAGCTTGGTGACCGAATGGATCACGACATCGGCGCCATGTTCGAAAGGCCGGAAGGCGCGCGGCGTGGTGAAGGTGTTGTCGACGACCAGAAGGATCCCCCGCGCCTGCGCGATGCGGGCGATGCCGGGAATGTCGGCGACCCTCAGCGTGGGGTTCGAGACGAGTTCCACCAGGATCATCCGCGTCTCGGGCCGGATCGCCGCCTCGATCGCCGCGGCGTCGGTCGGGTCGGCGAAGGTCGTCGCCACGCCGAAGCGGGGCAGTTCCTCCTTCATCATCCGCAAGCTGCGGCCGTAAAGCTGGTCGCCGCCCACGACATGGTCGCCGGCCTTCAGAAGCCCGAGGAAGGTCGCCGTGACCGCCGCCATGCCGGACCCCACGATCAGCCCGCCCTCGGCGCCCTCCAGCGCGTCGATCTTCTGCGCCAGCACCTCGGCGTTCGGATGGCCTTCGCGGGCATAGGTGTAACCCTTGGCGCGGCCCTCGTACTGCGCATCCAGCGCGTCGGGCGTCTCGGAGGCATAGACGACGGAAGGCGACAGCGGCGTGACCACGGGGCGCGAGGCGCTGGCTGGCCAGGGGGTGCGGCGGACGAGGGTCTTGGGAGGGTTCATGACGGGCCTTGCGGTTTGGCGGGAGGGAGGGCGGCTGTCTGCCCCACGGACCCCCGGGTGTATTCGGAAAACGGAAAGGATCAGGCGGGGCGAAGCCGGTCGCGGAAGAGCCGCGCGCGCTCCTGGTAATGCAGCGCCGAGGCACGCAGCCCCGCGATCGCCTTGTCGTCGAGCGGGCGGATGACCTTGGCGGGCATGCCCATCACCAGGCTGCCGTCCGGGATCTCCTTGCCCTCGGTGACCAGCGCGCCCGCGCCGATCAGGCAGTTGCGCCCGATCCGCGCGCCGTTGAGCACGGTGGCGCCCATGCCGATCAGGCTTTCGTCGCCGATGGTGCAGCCGTGCAGCATCGCCTTGTGGCCGATCGTGCAGTCGCGCCCGATGGTCAGCGGCGCGCCCATGTCGGTGTGGAAGACGCAGTTCTCCTGCACGTTGGTGCCCGCGCCCACGACAATGGGTTCGTTGTCGCCCCGCAGCGTGGCACCGAACCAGACCGAGGCGCCGGCGCCCAGGATCACCCGGCCGATGACGTTGGCATCCGGCGCCACCCAGGCGTCGGGGTCGATGTCGGGGGTGAGCTCTCCCAGCGCGTAGATCATGTGCGGCCCTCGAATTCGGCATTGAGCTTGCGGACAAAGGCGCCGAGCCATGGCTGGCGGGTGCGGCGCAGGCGTTCGGCCGTCAGGATGGCGCGAAGATCGGCCTCGCAGGCGTCCAGATCGCGGTTCACCAGCACGTAGTCGTATTCGGCCCAGTGGCTGATCTCGGATTCCGACTTCGCCATCCTGCCACGGATCACCTCGTCGCTGTCCTGCGCGCGGCTGCGCAGCCGGCTTTCCAGCGCGGCGATCGACGGCGGCAGCAGAAAGATCGACACCACGTCGGCCCGCAGGGCGGACTCGCGGATCTGCTGCCCCCCCTGCCAGTCGATGTCGAAAAGCGTGTCCTGCCCCTGCCCCAGCGCCGCCTCGACCGGAGCGCGCGGGCTGCCGTAGAGGTTCCCGAAGACCTCGGCATGTTCCAGCATCTCGCCCGCTTCGACCATCTGGAGGAACCGCTCGCGCGTGACGAAGTGGTATTCGCGCCCGTCCTGTTCGCCGGGGCGCGGCGCTCGGGTCGTGGCCGAGACGGAAAAGCGGATCGTCGGGTCCCACTCCATCAGGCGGCGGGCCAGCGTCGACTTCCCCGCGCCCGAGGGCGAGGACAGGATGATGAGAAGGCCGCGCCGGTCCTGCATGCTCACTCCACGTTCTGGACCTGCTCGCGAAGCTGGTCGATCGTGGCTTTCAGGTCCAGCGCGACGCGCGTCAAGGGCGCGTGGTTCGATTTCGACGCCAGCGTGTTGGCCTCGCGGTTGAATTCCTGCGCAAGGAAATCGAGCCGCCGGCCCACCGGCTCGGTCTCGTTCAGAAGCTCGCGCGCGGCGGCGATGTGCGCGCGCAGGCGGTCGATCTCCTCGGTCACGTCGGATTTCACCGCCAGCAACGCAAGTTCCTGCGCGACGCGCGCGGGGTCGGCACCGTCGGCGTTGTCCATCACGCGGGCCAGCGCGGCGCGGAACGCCTCGGCCTGCACCGGGGCGCGCGCCGCTGCCTCGGCCTCGGCCTCGGCAGTCAGCGCCTCGATCCGCGCGACCTGGGCGATCAGCACGTCGCGCAGCGCCCGCCCCTCGGCCGCGCGCATCGCCTCGAGCGCATCGAGAAGCCGGCGCAGGTCGGCGACCAGCGCCTCGCGCAGGGCGGCGGTGTCGGTCTCGGGCGTGGCCGCAGTCTCGGTCACGCCGCGCAGGGCCAGGATCTCGGCCGCCGAGGATTCCCGCAGCGTCAGACCTGCGCGCGCCGCCTCGGCCTCGACCATGGCCAGCCCCGCCAGCACGCGCGCCAGCCCGTCCCGGTCGATCCCCGGCCCCGCCGACGCGCCCGCCCGGTCGAGCTTCAGCGACAGAGTGACGTTGCCGCGCGCCAGCCGCGCCCCGGCCTCGGCCCGCGCGGCCTGCTCCAGCCCCTCGATCCCGTCGGGCAGGCGCAGACGGATGTCGAGCCCCTTGCCGTTGACGCTGCGCGCCTCCCAGGCCCAGGCATGGCCCGCCGCCTCGCCCGAGCGGGCGGCGAAACCGGTCATCGACTTAACCATCGAGGTTAACCATTCGTGAAGAATTCCCCTGCAATCGGCGCTCTCTATGGCATGTTAAGGTTCGCTTAAGCAATCCGCCGCCGGCGGCGCGCGGCGACAGACCGGGGGCGATCCGAAAGGGGACGGCATGGACAAGGACTGGGACGGATGGACGACCGGACAGGACGCGTGGAACGCGCCCGGCAATGCCGCGCCGCTGCCCCCGGCGCTACAGGCGATCCGGCGCTGCTGGGACGACCAGCGCACCCCCCTGTCGCTGCCCGGACGCGACCGCATCGACCCGCGCCGGATCGGCAGCAGCCTCGAACACGCCTTCGTCGCGGAACGGCTCGCCCCCGGGGTCGCCCGGTTCCGCCTGTCCGGCATGCATCTGAACGACGTCATGGGGGTGGAGGTGCGCGGCATGCCGCTGGGCGTCTTGTTGGAACCGAGCGCGCGACAGGACTTCGCCGACCAGGTTGAGGCCGCCTTCGCCCGCCCCGCCGCCGTGGACATCGCGCTCGAGGCACTGCGCGGCATCGGGCGGCCTGCGCTCACGGCGCGCATGATCCTCCTGCCGCTCCGCCCCGAGGGCGACGACCGGCCGCAGGTCCTGGGCGGGTTCGCCTGCACCGGCGACATCGGGCGGACCCCGCGCCGGTTCCGCATGACGGACGCCGCGGCGTCGCCGCTGATCGTCGGCAGATGGCCCGGCATGTTGCGCTTGACGCAGAGCTGCCCGGCGGGCCTGGCCGAGCCACCCGCACCCCGGCCCCGGCGTGGCCACCTGCGCCTGGTCCATTCCGCCGACCGTCCCGTGGCGACCTGACGCGGGGCCGCGCGCATCGGCCCGAAGACAAGGGGCCGCGGCATCGCCGCGGCCCCCTCTGTCCGTCCTGCCGGCCTCGCTCAGGCGGCGCGGCCCACGAGCATCTCGTCCACCTGCTTGGCGGCGCTCAGCTCATCCGTGCCGCTCACCGCGGCGACTTCGCGGGTCAGACGCTCCAGGGCAGCTTCGTAAAGCTGACGCTCGGAATAGCTCTGCTCGCGCTGGTCATCGGCGCGGTGAAGGTCGCGCACCACTTCCGCGATCGACACGAGGTCGCCGGAATTGATCTTCTGCTCATACTCCTGAGCGCGGCGCGACCACATCGCCCGCTTTACCTTGGCCCGGCCCTTGAGGGTCGCCATCGCCTTCGACACGACGTCCGGCGTGGACAACTGCCGCATGCCGACCTGGCTGGCGCGGCTCGTCGGCACGCGCAGGGTCATCTTGTCCTTCTCGAACGAGATGACAAAGAGCTCTAGCTTGATGCCCGCGATCTCCTGTTCCTCGATCGAGACGATGCGGCCGACGCCGTGGGCCGGATAGACCACGAAGTCGTTCGGGCGAAAGTCCATTTTCTTGTCCTTGGCCATACAGGTGCTACCTCGACAGCTTCCCCAGTGACGGCGACAGAAATGGCACCGGCAACCCAGAGGTTCCCGAGACCATCCGAAACTCGCCGCAAAAATCCCAACCGCAGGGGCTTGCCCTGCGGTCGGGCATGACGTCCTTAAAGTCGTGTAACGAGTATATAGCAGAAAAACTGCCATTTTCAAAGCCTGCTGCCTGCCGGCCACGCAGTCTTGAAACACCAATATGACAAGGCCTTTGGGCGCTTTCCCGCCGATCGGTCCCGGCTCCGCCGCGCAACGGGGCGAATCGGGTTCGCGTCAGCCGCCCGGTCCCGCCGCCTCCGAAAAGTATTTCTCGAGCTTCCCGGTCTCGCCGTCGCGCTCCTCCGCCCCGGGCAGAGGGTCCTTCTTGGTCACGATCACCGGCCACCTCTCTGAGTATTTCCGGTTGAACTCGACCCATTTCTCCATGTCCGGCTCGGTGTCGGGCCGGATCGCATCGGCCGGGCACTCGGGCTCGCAGACGCCGCAGTCGATGCATTCGTCGGGATGGATGACCAGCATGTTCTCGCCCTCGTAGAAGCAGTCCACCGGACAGACTTCGACGCAGTCGGTGTATTTGCAGGCGATGCAGTTGTCGGTCACGACATAGGTCATGGGCTCATCCCCTCGGTCTTGCGCGACTAGCTAGACGAGCGGGACGGATCATTCAAGCCGATCGGGCGGCGATATTTGGACGCGTTCGGACGGGGCGGACAGGTCCTCGTAAAGCGTCGCGGCCTCCGAGGCCGGCCCGCGGCGCTGGCCCGGCGACAGGATGCGCACCACGCAGACCCGGGTCCCGGCCGCGAAGGTCAGCACGTCCCCCGCCCCCACCGCGCGCGCAGGCTTGTCCGTGCGCTCGCCGTTCAGCCGCACCCGCCCGTCCGAGACGACCTTGGACGCCAGGCTGCGCGTCCTGAAGAACCGCGCATGCCACAGCCACTTGTCGAGGCGGATGGTCTCGCGCGCGGGCCCCTCGGCCAAGCCTCAGTCCTTGAGCTTGAGGCCCATCAGGGCGGCGGCGAAGGGGTTGTCGGGGTCGATCCGGTCCTTGCGGGGGGGGCGCGCCTCGTAGCTCTTCTGACGCTCCTCCCGCGGGGGCTTGCCCTTGGCGCCCTTCGGGCCGCGGTCACTCTTGCCCTCGCCCCGGCTCTCGCCCCTGTCCTCGCGCCGCGGCTTCCCGCCGCCCTCGGTCTTCGGCTGGCCCTGCGGACGGCCGCGCGGACGATCGGCCCGCGGCGGACGCTTCGGCGCCCAGGTGAAGGTATAGAACACCTCGGTCTCGACCGCCTCGCCCCCGGCAAGTTCGGGGGGGGCATCGCCAGGCGTCTCGGACGGCTGGTCCGGCATCTCGGGCGGCAGGTCGGGCACGGGGACCTCCTGCGGCACCTCGACAGGCGCCTCCGACGGCGCGGGCGGCTCGGCGGGCGTTTCCTCGGGCACGGGAATGTCCGGCATGCCGGGGTTTCCGCCCGGCTCCTGAGCCGCGCGGACCTTCGGCCGCTCGCCCCGCTCGCTGCGATAGCCCAGGCCCTCCATGAGCCCCGCGAACTGTTCCAGCGTCATGCCGGTGATCGACAGCATGTCCGCCGTCGCCTCGAACCCGGCGCGGCTGTCCCTGGCACGCACCATGTCGGCCAGCCGCTCCAGCATGTCGATGCGGATCGCGCGCTCGCCCGCCGGGCGATAGCCCGCCAGCGTGTAGAACTCGCGCTCCACCCCGTCGACATTGGGAATGGTCACCAGACCCGGGGGCGGGCTCTCGGGGAACTCCTGCAGACCCTTCGCCAGCGACCACAGCACCAGCCTCAGCCGCGTCGGCGCGGGCTTCAGGAGCGGCGGCAGGAAGATCGTGTATTGCCCGAAGCGCACGCCGTGCTTGCGCAGCGCCGCGCGGGCGTCCTGGTCCAGCGCCTTGACCTCGTCGGCCACGCCGTCGCGCGGCAGCACGCCCAGCGCCTCGACCAGCCGGAACGCGAAGCCGCGCGCGAGGCCGGTCAGCGCCTCGTCCCGGCTCATCGCCAGAAGCGGCTCGAACAGCGTCGCCACCTTGCGGTCGATGAAATGCTGCAAGCGGCGGCGCACCTTCTCGGCGACCTCGGGGCCCGCCTCCTCGTCCACGAAGGCCTCGACCTGAGGGCGCAGCGCGTCGGCGCCGGCGACCAGCTTGCCCACCGCGTTCGACCCCCACATCAGGCCGCCCTGCTCGGTATAGTCCAGCTCGGTGTCGGGGGCGTTGTAGAACCGGTCCGACCGCAGGTGGAATTCGGGGCGCAGCGCCTGAAGGCTGGCCTGGCGAAGCGTCTTCGCCTCGTCGGGGCTTGCGCTGGCGTCCTGCCGGAAGCGGAAGCCTTCCAGACGGCCGACGAACTCGCCCTCGACCGTCACCTCGCCCTTGTCGTTCACCTCGGCCACAAGGCCCTCCCTGGCTTTGAGCCGGCGAAGAAGAACGCTTGTCCGCCGGTCCACGAATCTCTGCGTCAACGCGCCGTGCAGCGCGTCGGACAGGCGGTCTTCTACCGCGCGCGTCTCGCCGCGCCAATGACTTTCGTCCGCGACCCAGCCCTTCCGCTGGGACACGTAGGTCCATGTCCGGATATAGGCCAGCCGCTTCGACAGCGCGTCGATGTCCCCGTCCGTCCGGTCGATGCGCGCGATGTTGCGCACCAGCCAGTCGGTCGGGACCTGGCCCCCGTCGTGCAGGAACCCGAACAGCCGGCGCAGCAGCCCCGCATGTTCGGCCGGCGAGATCCCCCGGAAATCGGGCACCCGGCAGACGTCCCACAGCAGCGCCACATCGCGCGCGTCGCGCAGCCGCGCCCTGACTTCGGCCTCGTCCGCCAGCGCCTTGAACGCCGCCAGGTCGTCGGCCTCGCGCGCCCGTGCCAGCCACACGTTGTCCGACCCCCGCTCCAGCGAGGCGATCAGCCGGTCGGCCGACCCGAAGTCCAGCGCGTGGTTGCGCCATTCCAGCTTGCGGATCGGCGCGAAGGAATGGCTAGTGATCGCCGCCACCACCTCGTCGTCCAGCGGCCCGGCCTCAGCTGTCACGCCGAAGGTCCCCGGCGTCGTGTGCCGCCCCGCGCGGCCCGCGATCTGCGCCAGCTCGTTCGGCCACAGATGCCGCATCCGCCGCCCGTCGAACTTCATCGTCGAGCTGAAGGCGACATGCTTGATGTCCAGGTTCAGCCCCATCCCGATGGCATCCGTCGCCACCAGGTAGTCCACGTCCCCGTTCTGGTAGAGCGCCACCTGCGCGTTCCGCGTCCGGGGGCTCAGCGCCCCCATGACCACCGCGCAGCCGCCCTTCTGGCGCCGGATCACCTCGGCGATGGCATAGACGTTCTCGACCGAAAAGCCGACGATCGCCGACCGCGGCGGCATCCGGCTCAGCTTCTTCTGGCCGGTGTAACTCAGTTCGGAAAACCGCTCGCGCCGGATGAAGGTCACCCCCGGCACCAGCGCCGCGATCGCCCCGCGCATCGTGTCCGAGCCGAGGAACAGCGTCTCGTGCAGCCCCCGCGCCCGCATCAGCCGGTCGGTGAAGACATGCCCCCGCTCGGGGTCCGCGCACAGCTGGATCTCGTCCACCGCGACGAAATCGGCCCCGATCTCCTGCGGCATCGCCTCGACCGTGCAGACCCAGTATTGCGTGCGGTCCGGCACGATCCGCTCCTCGCCCGTGACCAGCGCCACGACCGACGGTCCGCGCAGGGCGACGACCCGGTCATAGACCTCGCGTGCCAGCAGGCGCAGCGGCAGGCCGATCACGCCGGTGCGGTGCGCCAGCATGCGGTCGATGGCGTAATGGGTCTTGCCGGTGTTGGTCGGGCCGAGAACGGCCACGACCCGCGCGCGTTCGGCCATCGGCCTGCCTTCCTAGAGGTCGGTGCCCGAAACCTGTTTCTCGAGCCGCTCGATGGCCTGATTTATGCCCGGAGAGTGCGGATGTATAGCGTGCGCCATGCGCCAGGCCTCAAGCGCCTGCTCGGTCCGGCCCAATTCCTCGAGGATCAGCCCCAGCCCCGACAGCGCGCCGAAGTGGTTGGGGTTCAGGGCCAGCGTCCGTTCGATGTCTGCCAGCGACGGGCCATACTGCCCGGCCTGGAAATAGGCCGTCGCGCGGGCGTTGAAGCCCTCGGCGAAGTCGGGTGCGTGGTCGGTCAGCGCGGTCAGATGCTCGATCGCGGCGGGGATGTCGCCCGCCTCCATCGCCTCGCGCCCGCGCTGGAGCAGCAGGTCCATCGCCGCCGATCCCGACTGCGACCAGAGCCGCCAGACCTCCGCCTCGACCGTCTGCCAGTCCGCCGCCTCGGGCGCCTTCAGCCGGTCGAGCAGCGCCTCGACCTCGGGCGTCTCGGCCCCTGCGCCGGCCGGCGACAGTATGGAAATCCACACTCCCATGAGAAGTGCCGCAACGGTACATTTGGATTTGTGTGCGAGTAAGCCCATAACGTTTCCGAGTGTAACGTGAGCGGCGGCAGATTCCAGACTGCGCCGCTCACAATTGGGAGAATGGCGAATGAGCGAAGTGATAGCTGCGGCCGTTGCAGCTCTGAACGAAAAGATGTCGGGCGGGTTCGACGCAGGGGTGGCGAAGTTCGTCATCTCCGGCGAAGGCGCCATCATCGTGGACGGCAACGGCGTGCGCGCGGGCGACGACGAAGCCGACGTGACGCTGACCGCCGATGCCGACACCTTCAAGGCCATTCTCGCCGGCGATCTCAACCCGACCGCGGCCTTCATGACGGGGCGCCTTTCCGTCGACGGCAACATGGGCCTCGCCCTGCAACTCGGCTCAGCGCTCGGCTGAGATGGAGCGCGCGCCCTACTTCGCCGATGTCGCCGACGGCCCCGAAGACGGGGCCGCCTGGTGGCTTCACACCGAAGACGGCGTGCGCATCCGCATGGGCGCCTGGCCGCTGAACGGCGCGCGCGGCACCGTGCTGATCTTCCCCGGCCGCACCGAATATGTCGAGAAATACGGCCGCGTCGCCGCCAGGCTCGCCACGGCCGGCTATGCTTCGGTCGCGATCGACTGGCGCGGCCAGGGGCTGGCGGACCGCCTTCTGCCCGACGTGCTGATGGGCCATGTCGCGCATTTCTCCGACTACCAGCGGGACCTGGCCGCCGTCCTGACGGCGGTCGAGGCGCTGGCTCTGCCCCGCCCCTACTTCCTGCTCGCCCACTCCATGGGCGGCTGCATCGGCCTGCGCTCGCTGATCGAAGGACTCGACGTCGAGGCTGCGGCCTTTTCCGCGCCGATGTGGAACATCGTGATCTCGCCTTTCGTGCGTCCCTTCGCCCGGCTGGTGACGGGCACGGCCGTTCCGATCGGCCTGGGCCACGCCTACGTCCCCAGCACCGACGCCGCCTGCTACGCGAGCACCGTGAACTTCGCCGAAAACCGCCTGACGCGCGACCGCGAGGGGTTCGAATACATGCGCCGCCAGCTCGACGCCTACCCCGAGCTGCGCCTCGGCGGACCCAGCCTCGTCTGGCTGCACGAGGCGATGGGCGAGATGCGCGAGCTGCGCGCCGCGACACCGCCCGACGTTCCAGCCTACGCCGCCGTCGGCACGCTGGAACGCATCGTCGAGCCGCAGGCCATCCATTCGGTGGTCTCGCGCTGGCCGGGCGCCCGGCTCGAGATCTTCGCCGGCGCCGCGCACGAGTTGCTGATGGAACGCCCCGCGGTGCGCGACGGGCTCATCGCCGCCGCGGTCGCGCTCTTCGAAGGGGCCCCGCTGTCCCGATCCCGCGCTGCCGCAGCGCGCTGACGGCCCGGCCGCGGCAGCGCGATGTCAGCGGCAACCTTCTTGGACCAGCGCGATGGCCCGCACGACCGTCCGCCACGGCGCTCCGGCGGTCAGTCGCCCGGCCGCCACCGGACGCGGCACCATGGCCATCCCAACCACACCGAACCGACGCTCCGGGCAACGGGCGTGGAGTAGATCCCGGCCAGGACTCCGCCATGACCAGCCCCGTCGCGCCCCCAGGTTGCTGGACGAGGAAGCGCAGCGACAGAACGGTGCACCGCGACCGATCCTCCACCCAGCGGTGCAGCAGGCCGCGCGCAGGCGTCTCGCTCGCTCCCGGGATGACGGAATGGCGGAAGGAGACGCCGACAAACCCCGCGCTGCCGGCCTGCATCGCCAGGGCGACCCGAACGACCGCGCGACAGGCAGGCCTCGCCGCAAGCGTGACGGCATGGCGACGCCTGACCATCCGGCTGCCAAGGGGCGACAGCCACACGCCGAAGGCGATCGCGAAGAAGTATCCCGCCTTGAGGGCGCCGATGACGGTGGCGGCATTGCCCGCCTCCCGCATGGGCCTGGCACAGGCCGGCCAGATCGCCGCGACCGGGTTCGCCGCCACCAGGAACAGGTCCATTCGCCGATCCGTCAGCGCCAGCGCGACGACGGCCACGGTGAGGCCCAAGCGAAACGGTCGAGAGGCTGGCAGGCCCGGAACACCCGGAAGGCCGCGTCGCGCCGGAACCCGGCACCCCCCTCGGGCGAACGACCCTCACCGCGGGCGCAGCTCGAACCGCAGCGCCTCGAAGCGGACCCGCCGGGGAAAACCGACCTCCCGGCTCCGGGCCAGCGTCGCCGCCAGGGCGGCGGCCGCGACCCACCCAAGGCAGACACCGATGGCGTTCCATGAATGCCGGCTTCGTCCCGACCGCCTGCCTCCCCCACCCGCCATGGAGCCCGCGGCCCGAATCCGCTAGCCTCTCCCCGTCACGAACGGGAGGCGCGCATGAAGGTCGGGATCGTCGGCGCAGGCATGGTCGGCAGCACGGCGGGCTTCGCCATCGCGCTGGGTGGCGGCGCCTCCGAGATCGTCCTCGTCGACCTGAACGAGGCGCGCGCCCGCGCCGAGGCCGAGGATATCTCCCACGCCACCCCCTTCGGCCACCCCGTGACCGTCCGGGCCGGCGGCTACGACGATCTCGCCGGCGCCACCGTCGTGATCCTCGCCGCCGGTGTCAGCCAGAAGCCCGGCGAAACCCGCCTCGCGCTTCTCGCCCGCAACGCCGAGGTCTTCCGCACCATCGTGGCCGAGGTCTCGCGCGCCGCGCCCGACGCCCTCCTCCTCGTCGCGACCAACCCCGTCGACATCATGACCCAGGTCGCGACCCGCCTCTCGGGCCTGCCCGCGTCCCGCGTCATCGGCTCGGGCACGATCCTCGACACCGCCCGCTTCCGCCGCCTGCTGGGCACCCACCTCGGCGTCTCGCCCCACTCCGTCCACGCCTATGTCCTCGGCGAACACGGCGACAGCGAGGTGCTGGCCTGGTCCTCCGCCCGCGCCGGCGCTACGGCCCTCCGCACCTTCGCCGCCCAGGTCGGCGCACCGATCACCGAAGACGTCGTGGCCCGCATCGACGACGGCACCCGCCGTGCCGCCTA
>FWPV01011267.1_pt1 | contig 12160 bp, 6 predicted proteins | sample 2228371 | NCBI WGS metagenome assembly FWPV01 (sample SAMEA103939776, study PRJEB20133) | metagenome | reverse complement strand
GGTGCCTCACCCTCATCCCTATTTTCAGAGGAAGGAACTCTTCGGGATCGAGGACAACCTCCCTCTCGGCCGACCGACGTCCCTCTTCCCAGTCCTCTGTCGAAAATTGAGCTGCTCTCTCTCCATACAGATTCCAGTCCGAGAACAAATCATGCATGGATTCATGACGTAACGGACTTCCTTCTCCCTCTTCCACTTGGATCAACTCGATCGGAATCTCTTCGAGGAAGCGCGATGGAAGATTGACCCGCCCTGTTCCAAAAGTATGCCGTTGCTCGGCCCGAGAGAGGAAAAGCTTCTCCTTAGCACGGGTCATCCCCACATAGAAGAGCCTCCTCTCCTCCTCCAGATCCGCAACCTCTTCCCCCCTACGGTAATGGGGAAGAAGCCCTTCCTCCATCCCCACGATGAAGACGAGTGGAAACTCCAACCCTTTTGCGCAATGGAGCGTCATTAAGGAGACGCGATTCCCTTTGTCCTCGTAGAGATCCACATCCGTGACCAAAGAAACCTTGTCTAAAAAGGTCTCCAAAGAAACGCTCTCTCCCCCCTGCTCCAGCTCCATCATCACGTTCACCAACTCATCGATGTTCTCCATCCTTGAGATGGCCTCTTCCGTCCCCTCCTCCCTTAGTCTCTCGAGATATCGAGTCTCTCTGAGCAGGGTCTGGGTGAGTTCGCTCAGCGGGGAATGGCCAGCCCTACCCCGGAGGTCTTCGACCAGGCGAACGAACTCCTCCACCTTCGCCTTCGTGTTCTCGGGCAACCAATCCTCGTCCAGCGAGCGCTTCATTCCCTCGTAGAGCGAAAGACCTTTCTCTTTAGAGAAGTTTTCCATCTTTTCGATTGTCTTCTCGCCGATTCCTCTCGGAGGAAGATTGATGACCCGCCTCAGGCTGAGGCTGTCCGAAGGATTGGCGACCAACTTCAAATAGGCGAGGACATCCTTGACCTCTTTTCGCTCATAGAACTTCAGCCCGCCCACGATCGTGTAGGGAATCCGATGTTTGACCAGTTCATCCTCCAAGGCACGGGACTGAGCATTGACCCGGTAGAAGATCGCCACATCACGATAGCGCCACGGGGACCCCCCTTCGATGCTGTCGGGAGCGCCGCAATGCTCGATAATCTTCCGGACGACGAAGGAAGCCTCGTCCTCCTCGTCCTGCGCCTCGTAGAGGGTGATCAAGTCCCCCGCAGGGTTCTGCGTCCAGAGGGTCTTCCTCTTTCTCGACCGATTATTTCCTACCATATGGTTGGCCGCTCGCAGGATGTTTTGGGTCGAGCGGTAGTTTTGTTCCATCGTGATGATCTTTGTGTCGGGAAAGTCCTTCCCAAAATTGAGAATATTTCCCACCTCGGCTCCTCTCCACCGATAGATGGACTGATCATCATCCCCCACGACGCAGATATTGCGATGCTCGTCGACAAGCTGTCGAATGAGCTCGTACTGAATCAGGTTCGTATCTTGGAACTCATCGACCATGACGTAGCGGCAACGCTGCTGATACGTTCTGAGCACCTCTGGATAGCGTTTGAAAAGAAGGGCGACAAAAATGAGAAGGTCTCCGAAGTCGAGGGCGTTGTTTCGGTGAAGGTCTTCTTGGTAACGCTGATAGACAACGGCCAATCTCTTTTGAAAGATATTAAATCGAGAGGGAGCGTATTGGTCAGGGGTAATCCCTTCGTTTTTCAGTTGGTCGATCGCAGACTGGAGGGCTTTGGGGTTGAACATCCGAAAGTCCACGTCCAACGCCTTCATCACCGATTTGAGGTGCCGCTCCTGATCCTGCTCATCATAGATGACAAAATTTCTTTGGTAGCCAAGAAGGTCGATGTGTTGCCGGAGGATTCGGGCGCAGGCGGAATGGAAGGTCGAAACCCATATCCCTTTTGCCGCTTTCCCAAGGAGACGCTCGACCCTCTCTCTCATCTCATCGGCCGCTTTGTTCGTAAAAGTGACAGCAAAGATATTCCAGGGCGCAACCCCTTTTTCCTGAATGAGGTAGGCGATCCGGTAGGTCAGGACCCTGGTCTTTCCACTTCCCGCGCCTGCGAAGACCAAAAGGGGTCCCTCGGTTTCAAGAACGGCTTTCTGCTGGACAGGATTGAGATCGTCGAGTAGAGACATTGAAATCTTGTAACTCCGAAGGTCGAAGCCAATGTAATGCTTCACTCTACCGTGGAAATTCGACCGAATCGGACACGGATGTCGGAGAAAATCCTATAGCGGAAACCTCGGCTTCTCTCCTGGCTCGAAGAATCCAATTAGAAATTGGGAGGACGTTCCTGTGATCGGCGAAGTGACCTTTGCCCAATGATCATTTCAGATCGTCCGCTTGCTAAGATTTTCGAAGATATCCCTGTCCGATGACTCGATCTTCCCCACGCTCCAGTGACGCATCACAAACCAATGCCGTTTCGGATGAGACCATCGGCCTTCTTGAAGAATATTTACCATTTCGCAGGACAGGGATGCAAGAACCTATTCGACGGTGACACTCTTGGCAAGATTCCTCGGTTGATCGACGTCGGTCCCTTTAAAATCTGCCATATAGTAAGCCAGAAGCTGGAGAGGAATGGTGAGGAGAATCGGCATTAAGGAGGGGTGCGTCTCCGGCACGAAGACGACGTCATCCACCTTCTTTGCGATCTCTGTGTCCGATTGAGAAGCGAGGGCGATCACCTTTCCTTCCCTCGCCTTCACTTCTTCAATGTTGGAGAGCACCTTGTCATAGACGTCGTTCTTCGTCGCAAGTGTGACGACCGGCATCTCCCGATCGATCAAGGCGATGGGACCGTGTTTCATCTCCCCCGCCGGATAGCCCTCGGCGTGGACGTAGGAGATCTCTTTCAACTTCAAGGCTCCCTCTAACGCAATCGGATAGTTAATCCCTCTCCCCAGATAGAGGAAGTCCCTTGCGTAGAGGTATTTCCTTGCGATTTGAGCCACTCGATCCGATGACCGGAGCATCTCTTCCATGAGACGGGGCACCTTCACCGCCTCTTCGATCAACGCCTTCGCCTCCTCGGCTGGAAGGCGATCCAATTCTCTCGCGATCCGAAGGGAAAGGAGAAAGAGAATGATGAGCTGGGTGACGAAGGTCTTGGTGGAGGCCACACCGATCTCGGGTCCCGCATGGGTGTAGATCACGTGGTCCGCTTCCCGGGCGAGGCTCGACTCCACCACATTACAGATAGCGATCGTCATCGCCCCCCTGCGTTTTCCCTCCCGCAATGCCGCCAAGGTATCCGCTGTTTCGCCGGACTGGGAGATGGCGATGAGTAAGTCCTTCTTGTCAAGAATCGGGTTTCGATATCGAAATTCTGAACCGATATCCGCCTCCACGGGAACTCGACAGAATCCTTCGATGAGAAACTTTCCCACCAGAGCGGCGTGGTACGACGTCCCACAGGCAATCAGGCAGATCCGGCGTATCTCCTCCAGCATCGATCGCGACAGATGAATCTCCTCAAGGATCCGATCCCCATGTTCCTTCGAGATGCGGCCGCGAATGGTGTCGGTCACCGCCCTTGGCTGTTCAAAGATCTCCTTCAGCATAAAATGTTTATAGCCACCCTTCTCGGCCATCAGGGGGTTCCAGTCCACCCTCTTCGGCTCCTTAGAAATCTCGTTCCCTTGGCGCCCGTAAACCTTATATCCTTCGAACGAGAGAAGCGCGATCTCCCCATCCTCCATGAAAATGAAGTTCCTCGTGTAGGGAAGAATGGGTGGGATATCGGAGGCGAGGAAAAATTCCTTCTCGCCCAAACCGAGGACGAGGGGAGCTTCGTTCCTCGCGCCGATCAGGCACGTTTCGTCTCCCTCATACAGGATGCCTAAGGCATAGGATCCCTTGATCCTATCCATCGTGATTCTCACAGCCTCCAGGAAGGGGTGCCCCTCCTGAATAAATTCATCAATCAAGTGAGCGATGATCTCCGTATCCGTCTCCGAACTGAAGACCCGGCCTTTCTTTTTCAGGAACTCTTTGAGGGGGAGGTAGTTTTCAATGATGCCATTGTGGACCACCGTCACCTTGCCCGCCTTGTGAGGATGGGCGTTTTCGTCCGAGGGTTTTCCGTGCGTCGCCCAGCGTGTGTGGCCGACTCCTACCTTCCCGTCGAAGTTCTCCTTTTCAATGATCTCCTCAAGCCTCGCTAACTTTCCCACCTTTCGGCGAATCTCAATCTTGCCCCTATGAAAGACAGCAATGCCCGCCGAGTCATATCCCCGGTATTCCAGGCGTTTTAGACCATCGATCAGAATCTTCGCCGTCTCTCGTGGTCCCACATACCCAACGATACCGCACATCTCCCTAACCTCTTCCGGGCCTTCTCTGGTTTAGGTTTGCTTTTTCTTATTCTTCTGGCGGCGAAGCTCCATCCTTCTGCTCCACCCCCTGATATTCTTCTGCTTCACGCGACTGATGGCAAGCGCCCCCTCTGGAACATCCTTGGTCACCGTGGTTCCCGCCCCAATGGAGGACCGGCTCCCCACTTTGACCGGGGCGACCAACTCCACATTCGATCCCACGAAGACCCGGTCTCCGATGATCGTCTGATGTTTTTCAAATCCATCATAGTTACAGGTGATCGTTCCAGCGCCGATGTTCACCTCCTCACCGATGAGGGAGTCTCCTATGTAACTGAGGTGGTTTGCTTTTGTTCCTCTTCCGATAACCGACTTCTTCACCTCGACAAAGTTCCCGATCTTGGCCTTGCTCCGGATTTCCGTCAGCGGCCGAAGATGAGCAAAGGGACCGATGGAGGCACCATCCTCGATCCTGCTCTCTGTGATCACAGAATTGGCACGGATGAAAACATCATTCCCGAGGATGGAGTCGACGATTTTCACGTTCGATTCAATGACACAGCGTTCCCCGATCTTTGTCTTCCCTTGCAGCACACAGTTGGGGTGAAGCACCGTATCCTTCCCAATCTCCACAGCCCTTTCTACGTAGAGGGTTTTCGGATCGAGGGCAGTGACTCCGGAAAGCATCAGTTCCATCACCTTGTCTTGTCTCAATACCTCATTCGCACGGGCAAGATCCGCACGGGTGTTAATTCCCATCACTTCCGTTGGATCGGCCACCATATGGGCCGAGCATCTCAGTCCCTTCTTCCTCCCGATCTCAACCAGGTCAGTCAGATAGTATTCTCCCTGGGCATTGTCATGCCCAATCTCTTTCAGGGCCTCCACCAAAAAGGACGCCTTGATACAATAAATTCCCGTGTTGATCTCGCGAATCAGTCGTTCCTCTTCCGAGCTATCCTTCTCCTCCACGATCCTTTCAAGCCATCCCATCGGTCCCCGAACGATTCGGCCGTACCCAGAGGGGTCGTCCACGACTGCTGTCAGTACGGAGAGATTTGATTCATTTCTCCAGAACGTATGGATGAAAGATCGGACAGTTTCCGTCTTCACCAATGGAACATCGCCGCAGAGGATGAGCACGGTCCCCTCGAAGGACTTGAAAAGAGGGAGGGCCCGCAGAACAGCATGGCCTGTACCCAGCTGTTCTTCCTGAAGGACGAAGTGAATTCGCGGGTCCTTGAACCTCTCCATGATCCTATCGGCTTGATAGCCCACAACGACAACCGTCTTTTCGGCCTTGATTCCTTCAAGCGAAAGCTCGATGGGATAGGAAAGCATCGGAACCCCAAGGAGAGGATGAAGAACCTTCACGACATCCGATTTCATCCGGGTTCCTTTTCCTGCCGCGAGGATGATACTGAGGACCCCTTCCACTCGCTACTCCCTCAGTTGAATTTTTATCTTTATACTATGTTTCCCGCCCCTTCGTCAACTTCTCCCTCGGCGCAAAGAATCCATTAGGAATTGGGAGGACTCTCTTGTCATGGGCGAAGGGACCTTTGCCAAATGATCATTTCAGATCGTCCGCTTCAGCGGGGCTTGAAAATCGAGGCGAAACCTAGTAAAAGGGAACCATGCGGTTCGACCTCTCTTTCCCAACGGAGAAACCTTTTGACGTGACCGGAATGGGTCTCAATTCTGTGGATTTCCTCTACGTTGTCCCCGAATTTCCCACCCTCGGCTCAAAAATGAAAATTCTCGCACGTTCGAAACAGGGGGGTGGACAGGTGGCGACGGCCATGGTGGCTCTGAGCCGGTGGGGGATGAAAACGAAGTATATCGGGAAAATAGGGGGAGACGAGTTGGGCGAGTTTTCACTCGCCACCCTCCGAGAGGAGGGCGTGGACATTTCCTCGGTCACCGTTGAGCCAGAAGGGACCAATCAATATGCCGTCATCGTGGTCGACAGCGTTTCCGGGGAGAGAACGATTCTCTGGGATCGGGATGAACGGCTGATGTACAGGGAAGGAGAACTGCAGCAAAAACATGTCTGTTCGGGAAAGATTCTGCATCTCGATGGGCATGATATCCGAGCAGCGCTCCAATGTGCCCGATGGGCAAAGGAGGAGGGTATCCCAACGGTGATCGACCTCGATAAGGTTGAGCCTCTAACGGCGGAGTTGATCAAGGAAATCGATTTTGTCGTGACGTCGGCCAGGTTCCCGAAGCTCTTCACCGGGATTTCGGACCGAGAAAAGGCTCTCCTCGAACTTCGAAAACACATTCCCGGCTTTCTCTGCGCCACGCTGGGGCGGGAGGGCGCGGTGGCGATCGTCCAAGGGGAATTTCTCTATGTGAAAGGATTTGAGGTAAAGGCTGTCGATACAACGGGTGCCGGGGATGTTTTCCATGCGGGCTTTATCTACGGACTTCTGCAGAATTGGGAGATCGAAGATATCCTGAAATTCGCCAACGCGGTGGCAGCGCTCAAATGTCGATATCTCGGTGGGAGGAGAGGCATCCCAAGCTTAGAGGAAACCTTTCGTTTTCTGAGCGACTGAACTTCGTGCGTTTCTCAAAGAATGGTGGAATCCGATATCCTCGTGGACCCCGCTAGGAAAATTCTCTCGACGCCCTTCCTCCCGAATAGTTTAGGTAGAAGGTAGGATCGGAAAGCTTTTGAGCCGACCGAAGCATCCTCATCAACTGCGGCAAGCTGAAGTCCCCTCTGAGAAGAGCTCCAAATCCTTCCCAGATCAAACGAAACTTCGAATAAGGCGTTGTCCAAAGCCGGGCATACTCTCGATAGAACTCCCGGAGGGGGAGTCGGGTAGGAAGGACCGCATGGGCCACGTCGAAGAGGTCGCAGTCTCTCACCATGAGTTTGTCTTCCTTCTCCTCGAAAAGAGGGGTCCCCGGTAAGGGCGTCAACACCGAGAAAGTGGGAGTGTCGATTCGGTGATCGATGATGTATTGTCTTAAACGCTCAAAGTCCTCTTTCTCATAATCCGGATCCACGATAAAAGAGGCCCAGACATCGATCTTGAGAGAACGCAGGATCTCCAGGGCCTCCTCGTTATTCCGAACGCTATTCCTCTTATCGATGGAAGCCAGCTCATCGTCCCTGATCTTTTCAAAACCGATGAAAACGCCTTTCAAACCCACTTCCTTCAACCGTACCACTGTGTCTGGATGTTCGACGATGGTATCGCTCCTGGCCTGGATGGTGAATTTTTTCTTAAGCCCTTTCTCTTTTAAGCGTCTGGCGATCTCCTCCGCCCTGGGAATGTTGATCAGAAAATTATCATCGGTAAAAAGGATATTCTTCTCTCGCAGACGCGCCATTTCAGAGAGGACCCGTCCCGGGGTCTTCATCCGGCAACGGCCCTTGTAGAAAATCCAAACACTGCAAAAGTTGCAGCGATAAGGGCAACCTCGAGTGGTTTCAACGAGAGCGACCGGTTTCTGGAAGCCCATGTGATAATGACGACGGTAATTTTCGATGGCTCCATAGCTCGGAAATGGAAGCGTATCCAGATCTTTGACAAATTCCCGTGGTCCCGTATCCAGAAACCCATCTTCCGTTTTGATGAAGAGCCCGGAGATCTGTCCCAGATCCCTTCGCCTCTCTAACCCCTCGACGAGCTCCCTCATTGCCCATTCACCCTCTCCTAAGACGACCGCATCTACCTCTTCGCAGAAAAAGTCCCTCGGCCTCATGGTGGCGTGATGGCCTCCGATGACAACAAAAGGAGCATGACCGTCGCTCTTGATCTCTCTCGCAATTTGAAGAGAAGAGGAAACGTCGATCGTATAGGAACAACTGATTCCGCAGACCTCCGGACGAAAAGAGGAGAGGACCTCCCGAAGGCGATTCTCAAGCCTCATGTCCAGCAAACGAACCTCATGGCCCTCCAGGGCCCCCATCACCATCTCCAACCCTAAAGGTTCGCAGAAGATCATTCGGTCAAAACCGATGATCTCCCTCCGATGTCCGGGTTGAATGAGCAGGACTTTCATCGAAATTGGCTCGAGGGGAATCTTGCCAAGAACTTTTCACTCTTTGAACTAACACCTCTCATAGAATATTGACAAAGGAAGGAATTAAAGTCAACGGCAGAACTTGACAGACGAACTCCCATCTGTTATACAGAGCAGCAAATTGAATCGATGGTATCCAGATAGAGGGAACCCCGTGATTTCCGCAAGGAATAGTCGGGGACGGACCCGCCGCTGTAGTCCTGCCCTTTCCTCTTAGAGAAAAGGGAACCCTTCTGGCAAGGCGTTTGTCACTGTTCCGCATGAAGCGGGATGGGAAGGCAGCCAGAAGGGCGGGAGAGTCAGAAAACCTGATCTGGATATCCTTCACGGAAGGGTCTTCGAGGTCAAGACTGTGAAGGGTTCAAGCGGGTAAAATCCCCAGTCTTTTGGTGCCGAAGGCTGGGGATTTTTTTTGGACCCTTCCTCCCAGGCCTAAACCCTTGGGTTCAGGTCAAACAAAAATCAAAGGAGGAGGTGCTTTATGAAACGCTTTCTTTTTATTGCCGTGTCTCTGACACTATTGGTATTGTTCCCTTTCTCCCTTTTGGCCCAAGAAAAGGAGATCACCCTCGAGGAGGTCGTCGTCACGGCAACCCGCGATGTACAGGAAATTCGGAAAGTTCCGGCCAATGTCACCGTGATTACGAGGGAAGAGATCGAGAAGTCGAATGCAAGAACGACCGTAGACCTATTGAGGGAGGAAGTAGGGGTGGTCGTCCGGGATTGGTTCGGGACGGGAAAGAGCGCCCAGGTTGACATCAGGGGGTTTGGCGAAACGGCGCCTGTTAACACATTAGTACTCGTTGACGGAAGAAGAGTCAATGAAATTGACCTCAGTGGAGCCGATTGGGTCCAAATCCCTATCGATCAAGTCGAAAGGATCGAGATTCTTCGAGGCCCCGGAACTGTTCTCTATGGTGACAATGCGGTAGGGGGTGTAGTCAACATTATTACCAAGAAACCAGATAAACCCTTTGCAGCAAAAGGAGAGGTCGTTCGAGGGGGCTACCTCTATCATAAGGAGAGCGGCTCCGTAAGCGGAAAATGGGGTTCTCTTTCTTCGATCCTCCATGCAGCATATAGCTCTACAGAGGGCTATCGGGAAAATGGGTTTCTGAGGTACAAGGACTTCGGTGGGAAAATGCTCTACGAGATCGACAAGGACATCTCTTTGAATTTTAGCGGAAATCTCCATATCGACGATTACGGACTGCCTGGGGCCCTTTCGGAACAGGCTTACAAATTGGACAGACGCTCTCCTCGATATCCTCATGATAAGGCAGCAACAGAGGATAGTTATGGCAGCTTTGGGATAAAGGTAAAAGAATTGGCCTTTGGAAGAATAGAGGCAGACCTTTCCTATCGACATCGAAAAGATGATGCTTTTTATCGTTCCTTCTCCTATCAGAGGAGAAAAAATCTGGACACCTGGGGAATCACCCCACGCTATGTCCTTGAAAGGCCATTGTGGAGGTTTCCTAACAAGTTCATTTTTGGAATAGATTTCTACCGCTCCCAATCAAAACTTTTTACGGAATCTGCTTTCATGGGTCCCAATCGACTGGTAGATAAAAAAAGATCAACCGGGGTCTACTTATTAGATGAATTTTACCTACTTCAAGATCTTCTCTTGTCGATGGGTTACAGACACGAGTGGGTAATCTTCGATCACTCCAGGGATGTACCAAGCTCAAGAGATACGGCAAGGAATTCGAAACCGGCCTGGACAGTGGGGCTCGATTACCTCTTTTCTGAGAACTCGTCCGCATTTATCAGCGTCAAACGGAGTTTCCGCTTCCCAGTGACAGATGAATTTGTTCAGGAAATCATCGATCCTATGACCTGGCAAGTGGTCGATGTCAGGTTCAACCCCGATCTGAAGCCCCAATCTGGATATCATTATGATACCGGTATCCGCCATGCGTTTTCGGATCGAATCGAAACCAATTTGACCCTTTTTTGGGCTGATCTCCGAAATGAAATTTTTTATAATCCCTATCCTGTCGGTGCGAATGAGAATTACCCAAAAACCCGACGAAGGGGATTCGAGGTGGGGGTGAATATGAAACCCCTCGATTGGCTATCCCTCTGGGGGAACTACTGTTACGTCCAACCGATCCTCAGGGGTGATGCATTCTCTGGAAGCGACATACCCGGCGTCCCGAGACATAAAGGAGCTCTCGGGGCAGATGTCTACCTCGGAAAAGGATTTTCTTGTTATACAAGACTGAATCTCATCGGTGATCGATATTTCATTAGTGACTGGACCAATCAGGCGAAACGATTGGATGGATACTACACTCTGGATGCGAAACTCTCCTATTCCTGGAAAGGGTTGAAAGCCTTCGTGGGGGTCAATAATCTGACGGACCGGAAGTACGCGGAGCACGGGGTTCTCGATTTTCTTGGACGTCCCAACTATTACCCATCACCCGAGCGTAACTATTTCGGTGGGATTTCTTACGCGTTCTAAAATCTCGAAACTTGCTCTTGACACATGAGGAAGCTTGTAATATAAGTGTCTTAACAAAACGCGATGCCGGGTTAGCTCAGTCGGTAGAGCAGAGGACTGAAAATCCTCGTGTCCGTGGTTCGATTCCGCGACCCGGCACATTGCTTTCAATATAGGGCAATCTCGGTTGCCCTATTTTTTCATCCGCCTACGAAGGCAAAGAGTGCCTTAGGGGTATGGATAAATCCTTTAGGAAACCAGGGACTGGCTTGGGGGTCTCGGCGAGGGGAGGCTTAGCATGTTCTTTTCTATGATCATGAAAGGCGGGGTCGTGATGATCCCTATCATCTTGGGGTCGATTGTTGCCTTTGCCATCATTCTGGAGAGGGCATGGTTACTCTGGAAGATTCGATTGAATTTCCAACGATTTGCGCAGGACGTCTTTGTCCATTTGGAAAGAGGACAATTCTCCAAGGCATTGGAGTGCTGCGAGAGGGTGAAGCACCCGATCGGCGATGTTTTCAAGTTGGGTATCCTCCATCGGAACCTGAAGCGACAAGAGATTGAGTCCATGATGGAACGGGAGGGGGAGGAACAGGTTCAATATTTGGAGCAATACCTCGGTGCCTTGCTCATCATCATCGGCGTGGAGCCCATGCTTGGGTTTCTAGGAACGATCATCGGGCTCATTCGGGCCTTTATGGCTTGGGAGCAACTGGGACCCAATATCACGGTAAGTGCCTTGGCAGCCGGCATCTATCAGGCCATGATCACCACCGCAGCAGGACTTTCGGTAGCCATCCCTGCCTTTATCTTTTATCATCTCATCGTGGGAAAGATCAAAACCCATGCTCAGGAAATGAGCTACTATGGTAACGAACTTCTTGACATCCTTCTTAAAGGAAGAGAAGGAGGAACGAGATGAAGATCAGACCGCACCGCAATTCGGCGGCCACCTTGGAGTCTATTGCACTCACCGATATCATCCTTAACATCTTCATCTTCTTCTTCACAGCCTTCAGCCTAGTTTATACCTTCAACCCCATGAGGGAATCCAGAATCATGGTAAAGCTACCCCAGGCGGATGTGAAGACCCCACCGGATCAGAAGGAGACGATCGTGGTGACGATCAATAGCCGCAATGAGATCTTCCTCAACAATAAGCCGAAGAGTCTCAGGGATTTAAAGATAGAACTCAAATCCCTCATCGCTTTCAACAAGATGAGACCGGTGATCGTGCGAGCTGACAAAAGCGTAGCCTTTGACCGCGTTGTCAAAGTTCTCGATATAGCCAAGAATGCCGGTGTGGAACGTCTTGGTATTGCCGTCGAAGAGAAACACTCCTCGTC
>FWPV01013619.1_pt1 | contig 12161 bp, 12 predicted proteins | sample 2228371 | NCBI WGS metagenome assembly FWPV01 (sample SAMEA103939776, study PRJEB20133) | metagenome | reverse complement strand
AGATTGTTAAGCACATAATGTCATTTGACGGAATAGGCGAGGAAAGAAAGATAGAAATGTTTTTTAACATAATACTACCATTTTACCTGGTTACTTTTCAGGATTCAGAAATGCTTCAAAATTTCTTAATGAAAATTATAGAAACACATCCGGCGTTAAAGAAAAGATATAAAATGTCAGAAGGCGAAAAAGAGATTAATTCAATGCTTGAATACTTTGGATTGAATGAAATGATTAAAAAATAAACTATTTAATGATATAAAAGAACTTCAAAGCGCGAAGAAATTAAATTATGATAACGATCTGCAGGCAGACACGAGCCAGTGGGAGCGGGAGATAGACAGGCTGGTGTATGAGTTGTATGGGTTAACGGAGGAAGAGATAAAAGTTATTGAATAAAACCTCCGTGCCTCTCCGTGACCTCTGTGGTGAAAGGAAAACATCTCACCACAGAGAGCACAGAGGAACAAAGAGAAAAATGAAAAAAAATTCTCTGTGAACCTCTGTGTTCTCAGTGGTGAAAAAAATAACTCGCCACAGAGAGCAAAGAGAAGCACAGAAGGAAGTTCAGCTATAGAAATAGTAATACAGAAGGAAAAAAAAAGCTGTTTCCTTGCTATAATTTTTTTTATTTTTATGTAACTATGGAACAGTTATTACAAAAATTACAATCTCACATAAAAGCCTATGAAAAAGTAGTAGTAGGTTACTCAGGTGGTATAGATTCCACTCTTGTTGCTGTGGTTGCAACGCGCGCACTTGGTCAAAACGCACTTATTGTAACTGCATTGACTGAAACGATAACTCAGGAAGATGTAGAGCTAGCACGTACACTTGCGCAACAATATCATTTTAACTTCCGTGAAATTTCCTACAACGAACTCGATATTCCGGAGTACGCAGCAAATCCGGTCAACCGATGTTACTTTTGCAAACGTGAGCTTTATTCGCATCTTCAGAAAATTGCTAAAGAGGAAGGTTATTCAATTATCCTTGATGGAGCTAATGCAGATGATGTTAACGATTATCGGCCAGGTCGTCAGGCGGCACATGAGGCGCAGGTACGCTCTCCTCTTATTGAGTGTGGGTTGACAAAGAGTGATGTGCGGGCGCTGGCACAGTATCTTGGTTTGCCAAATTCTGATAAACCGGCTGCACCGTGTCTTTCCTCCCGTATTCCATACGGTACACCAATAGACAGAAAAGCGCTTGAACAAATAGCCGCAGCTGAACGGTATATTCGCTCAAAAGGATTCATTAATGTGCGTGTACGACATTTTGATCATACCGCAAAAATAGAAGTTGATGCGTGGGCAATCGATAAACTCCGTGAGTTATTCGAGGATGTGGAAAAATATCTGAAGCAACTCGGGTATAACACAGTGCTTATTGACGAGGAAGGATTCCGCTCCGGCAAGCTCAACAAAGGAATTGTTCAGATATGAAACGTAAAAAACAGAACATCTCAACTGTACACACATCTGATGAACTTGCTCAGCTTGATGTGCTTCGCCGCGAACGCACACTGATACCCGAAATAATTTTTTGTGAAAATAAAACTATCGACCAAGTACTGAACATTACATCTTCATTCTACAAAACAAAACAATTTGCTCTTGGTAGTCGATGTCCGGAGTCGTACTATCCCAAGCTTCGAAGACACTTTCCTTCTATTCTTATCAACGAATCTGCTCGTTGTTTCAGAGTAGGCAAACCACTTGAATGTCAAAGTTCTGCAACCGTGGGAATTCTGGCAGCAGGTACAACCGATACACCGGTGTGTGAGGAGGCAGCTTTTGTGCTTAATAAAAACTATTTACGATGTCGGAGTGGCAGGTCTCCATCGTTTATTGAAGCAAGACGAACGAATCCGTAGTTGTTCTGTGCTGATAGTGGCAGCGGGAATGGAAGGGGCATTACCAAGTGTTGTGGCAGGATTGTATCAGCAGCCGATTGTTGCTGTACCAACGAGTATTGGTTATGGCACTGCATTATCGGGGTTTACAGCTCTTTTTGCTATGCTAACAAGTTGTGCTCCAGGTGTAACGGTTGTGAACATAAACAACGGCGTTGGTGCGGCAGCGGCAGCATTTAAAATTATATCTCTTCTTTCTCGATAAATATCTATGAACGAATTTCTTGTTTTGCTTTCAACAGCAGCTTTTTTAGGATTTTTACACACGGTTTTAGGTCCTGATCACTACATTCCTTTTGTAGCAATGTCGAAAGCAGGCAATTGGTCGCAATTGAAAACACTGTGGGTTACATTTCTCTGTGGTGTTGCGCACGTAGGAAGTTCTGTTGTATTGGGTCTTGTAGGAATCGGATTCGGTATAGGTATTTCACACATTGAATTTTTTGAAGAAGTACGAGGGGAAATAGCAGGTTGGATATTATTGGGGTTTGGTATTGTATATACACTTTGGGGTATATATCGTGCATATTATAATACACCACACACTCATTTTCATCATCATGAAGATGGAAGTACTCATAGCCATCTTCACGATCATAATGGTAAGCATGTACACATTCATTCGAAAGAATCTGTTTCATCACTGACACCGTGGGTACTCTTTACAATTTTTATTTTCGGACCGTGTGAGCCATTTATACCGCTCCTGTTGTATCCGGCTGCTCAGGGACATGTACTACACATTATTGCTGTTACAATAGTTTTTGCAGTTGTTACAATAGGCACGATGATGATTCTTGTTATTGCAGCAATAAAAGGGATTGAACTCCTTCAGCTTCGGACAATTGAGCGATATGCTCATGTTATTGCTGGTGTAACAATAATATTATGCGGAGTTTCAGTTCAATTTTTAGGATTGTAGAAGAAGGGAGAGTGATAATAAAAAAGGACGGGTTATAATGCCCGTCCTTTTGGTTTTAAAGTTTATAGTAATTTTACCACGAACGATAACCGCTCCGACGATTATTGCCGCCGTTATTGTTGCGTTTGTTGCTCGACATTGGTCGTGCTTCGTTTACAACAATTTTACGACCGTTGAGCTCTTTTTCGTGGAGCCCTTTTACTGCTGCTTCGGCTTCTGCCCGCACGGGCATTTCGACAAAAGCAAAACCACGTGATTCGCCTGTGAACTTGTCCTTTATGAGCTTTGCGGAATCGACTGAACCAAAAGCTAAGAACTCCTGCTTGATTTCGTCTTCAGTGAGTTCACGTGAAATGTTGCCTACATAGATCTTCATAGAAAAATCCTTTAAAAAAAATTGTTAATAAAATAATTAAACGATGCGCTATCGAACCAAGCAGGTCTCAAACGATCATCGGCGAGTTGTACTTAAGGGAGGGTATCGTTATTAATCAAATATCCGTTTCCTGTAGGTACTAAACTCATATATAAGGTACAACTTATTTATTTCAAATCAAACAAAATTTTGGTAAGATTGAATAGGAACTATAAATGGATAAAAGGAAGAGAGAATGGAGTATTTCAACGAAAAACTGCGTTTGGTACAACAACAAACCCAATCGCTTCTCTGTATAGGTCTTGATACCGATCCACAAAAGTTGCCACAACATTTTCAAAGGAATGCACGCGCAGTTCTCGATTTCAACCGTGCTATTATTGATGCAACAGCCGATCTTGTGTGTGCATACAAACCAAATCTGGCTTTCTACGAAGCACTTGGAGAGGAAGGCTGGATGGTGTTGAAAAAAACAGTTGAGTATATTCCATCTTCTGTTTTATCCATTGGTGATGGTAAGCGTGGTGATATAGGCAATACGAGCGAACGCTATGCTTCGGCGTTGTTTAATGATTGTCGTTTCGATGCAGTGACTGTTAATCCATACATGGGTACTGATAGTGTGGAACAATTTCTTCAGAATCCGGAGAAAGGGGTTTTTCTTCTTGCGTTAACATCAAACGCAGGATCGAAAGATTTTCAGCGGCTGAAAGTTGGAAGAATGCCATTGTATCTGAAAGTCGTAAAAAAAGCAGTTGAATGGAACAAAAACAACAATATTGGAATTGTTGTTGGGGCAACGCAGGCAACGGAATTAAAGAAAGTGAGGGCAATTGCAAAGGAGTTACCAATTTTGATTCCTGGAATTGGCGCGCAGGGAGGTGACCTGAAGCGTTCGGTATTATATGGTTGTTCAAAAAAGAAAGATCTGGCAATTATTAATGTTAGCCGAAGTGTACTCTATGCATCGTCGGGGAGAGATTTTCAGGAAGCAGCACGACAAGCTGCTCAATCAGTAAGAGATCAGATACGTACAATTCTCGAATAAATTTATATGATGTAGTCGAAATATTACAGGGGGAGTTATGGCACGAAGACTACCGAAAATTCACGAGCGTTTTCTTCGTCACATCTGGAGCAAAAAGTATTTAAAAACTCAATTATTTACCACCGATGGTCGTAGACTTGAAATACTGAATGTCGGCAAATTTAATACTGCAGCAGGTCCGGATTTCTGCAATGCTCTGATACGGCTCGATGGTAAGCAGTATCGCGGTGATGTTGAAATTCATCGTACTTTAAATGATTGGATCCAACATCAGCATCAGGAAGATCCTCGATATAACAGTGTTGTACTTCATGTAGTGCTGGAAGATGTTTCGGGCGATTATCTGGCAACAACTTATAGTGGTCGTTCAGTACCCACACTTGTACTATCGAAATATATTCCGGCATCACTTCAGACTATTTGGTATAAGGCAATTCTCGATGAACGGAGAGAGAAGAATACACCGTTTGATTGTGATGCAACGAAGAAAAATCTTTCAAACACCGCTTTTGAGCAACGATTAAAAAAGCTTGCCCAGGAGCGATTGGAGCTCAAAATTCGGCGTTTTCAGGAGCGGCTTCATCAACTTGCTTTTGAACATAAGCATTCATTGCGCGATTCTAATGTTCTCGGTCAACCACATACAGATGAAGACCTGAAAACAGTTCCATCAGCATATTATTCTCTTACTCATCATGATTTTTCAGACAAATCGGTGTGGGTGCAATTGCTGTACGAAGGATGCATGGAGGCGTTTGGTTATTCTCAGAACCGCGAACAGTTTGTAAAAATATCCCGTGCTTTGCCGTTGTTGTCTCTGCATCGGATCATCAATTCATGTCATATATCGCTTGAAGCACTTTTATTTGGTGTTGCTGGTTTATTGCCGCAGAATGTAACAATAATTGATGAAGAAACGCGGGAATATCTTGAACGTTTGAAAAATGAGTGGACAAGATTTGCTTCAACATATATGGGAGAGCGTTTGCAGTCGTACGAATGGCAAACGTTCCCTACACGACCAGCAAATTTTCCTATGCGTCGGCTTGCAGCAGCAGTTGGTTTAACTGAACGATTTTTGAGTACGGATATCTTTCGATCCCTTATAACACTCTTTAAAAAAGAGATGGATATAAAAGTAAAGAAAAAAGAATTAATGGAATTGTTCGAAGTGCCGATGCCAACGTACTGGCAACAGAGGTACGATTTTTTCCGGCGCGCACCTAAAAAATTGCCTGCTATTGGAAATGCACGTATGTTTGAGTTAATGGTTAATATTCTTATACCAGTATGCTTACTTTATGCAAGAATATTTAAAGATGTTTCATTAAGGGAATCGGTTCATGGCTTTTACGACTCTTTGCCACCAAGAGAAGTCAATTCAATTGTACGATTGATGGAAAAAAATGTTGTACAGAAGAGAATAATTATTACAACTGTTTCCCAGCAGCAGGCGCTTATTCAGCTCTATAAGTATTATTGCTGTGAACAACGATGCAAAGAATGTTTGCTATTGGAGGAGTAGAGAATACGGTATGTATTGTTATGAGGTGAGAATTAAGCACGGGGATGAAATGAGCGGTGAACTTCTTTAAGGTATTCTCTATCGATGTGGGTATAAATCTGAGTAGTGGAAATATCACTATGCCCGAGCATTTCCTGGACAGCACGCAAATCGGCGCCACCTTCGAGGAGATGAGTAGCGAAAGAATGTCTGAATGTATGAGGGTGTACCTCTTTCTTGATGCCGGCGCTCTCAGCGTATTTGCTCACCAGTCTAAATATCATTGATCGGGTAAGTTTGGTTCCACGGATGCTAAGGAAGAGAAAATCTTCCGAACGGTTTTTCTTTGCAAGGATTGGCCGTGAGTTTTTCTGATAGGTAGTAATCCATTCTTTTGCTGAGGAGCCGATAGGAACGAGTCGTTCTTTTGAGCCCTTACCAAAAACGAGTATAACATCATCATCAAAGAACAAATTCGATTGTTTGAGATTCACTGCTTCCGATACTCTGATTCCTGTTGCATAGAGAGTTTCTAGCAAAGCTTTGTCTCTAAGTCCGATAGGGGTTGACACATCGGGTTGTTGAAGGATGGCATCAATTTCCGCAACGGTGAGTACGTCTGGCAGTTTTTTTGGCAATTTCGGAGCATCGAGGAGTTCGGTTGGGTCATCGTTGAGAATTCCTTCAGCCATCAGGTAGCGGTGGAATGCACGAAGTGATGAGAGAAGGCGGGCAAGTGATCGGGCAGAGAGAGAATGGCGACGTCGTTCGTCAATAAAACGTGTTATAGTTGTTGCATTAACTGATTGCCATGATGAGATATTGTTGCTGTTAAGGAATTCAAGGTATTGAACAAGATCGAGTGTGTAGGATTGAAGTGTGTTGTCGGAGAGATTTTTTTCGAGTTGAATATATAAAAGATACTGTTGCAGTTGAGGATAGAGCGGTGAAGAATCAGTACATTTCTTTTTTACCACGTCGTTAAAAATCTTGTTCCGCATTGTAACATTGCCGGTAAAGCCTTGCAACAGTTATTTTGAAACTTTCGAAGCAGAACTTTGAATATCAAAAGCGTGGTCGAGATGAGTAATTTTCAGAAGATTGAGTACTTTTTTGTTTACACCGGCAAGTTTTACCTTCCCGCCGTTCTCGCGCATTTTTCGCTCTGCTATTAATAATGCGCTGAGCCCACTGCTGTCGCAAAAGTCAACTTCTGAGAGATCGACGGTAAGCTCTTTCAGCGTGGGTTTGCAGAGTATAAGGAATTCTCCTTTCAATTCGGGAGAGATGGATGAGTCGAGGCGTTTTTCAAGGAGTTTTAAAGTTACTGACGAACCGTTTTTGATTGTTTTGAAATTCATTGTTGCACCTCCGATCTAAAACATATCGAGACACTTGATAAAATTTCTATATGCAGATACAGGTTTTGAGTTTTCATTGATGCGGATTTGCATGTTATAAAACTCATCGGCGTATGGTTTGTTAAATCCTATCCGTAACTGAGCATTTGATAATTTACAGATATACGCGCTTGTTAAATGCAAACCAAAATTCAAATCTATGACTATATCAAAAGTATTCAAAAGAAGTTTCGATAGCAAGTGACGTCTTGGAAGGAAATATCTGGTAATATCGTTATCGTTGTATGTTATTGTTTTGATAGGAGGTGCAGGAGCAAGATTGAATACGAGGTCTTCACGGATAAGGACGACGAGACGTTCGTAAGAAAAACGGCCAAGGAGATAACGTATAATTGCTGAACAAGCTTCTCCTTCAATAGAGTTATCAGGATAGAGAACAAGGAGTTTCCGTGATCGTACGATTGCATCTGTAAATTGGAATGCACGATCACGCTGTTTTCTCAGTCGCAATCGTGCATATTGCAAGCCGATTGTTTTGCGTAGTGCTTTAAGCATGAATTATTGTTACTTGTAACGTTCTTTGAGTGCCTCGAGCATTCGTATAACAAAATTTTTGTCGAAGAAGTAATATCGTACTTCAAGTCCTGTACGGAGAAAACTATCTTTTGACTTTGTGTCGTCACCATTATAATATTTAGATCCTGTCATTACATATTCGCACTTTGCGGTAAGAGACCAGAACTCATTGAGGAAGAAGTCGAAACCGCCCCCTACACTGTATTGGATATCAAAGGTATTTCCTGTGCGCAATGCACCTGATTGTAATCGTGGTGTGTAAAATGCGAGTCCGGCTCCACCGAGAATGAAGGGATTGAATGTATTCGATGGCATCATGTCGATGCTGATGAATCCGGCTCCGTACATGTAATCGGTATTGACAATGCGTGTTTGCCCGATGGGTTGCCAGCGTAGTTTCCCGATACCAACATTACCACGGAAGCCAACATATTCTGTGAGAGAATAAAAAATATTTACATTTCCGTCGCCACCAAGTTTGGCTTTCGATTTGCTGTCGCCAAGTAGATAATCAATGTTTCCCCCTATTCCAAGCCCGAATTTGCCACTACGGGTTTGAGCAACAAGCAGTGATGATAACAATGTCAGAGCACAGAGTGCAAAAAGACAACGTTGAAGTATTCGCATAGGAGTTCCTCCATGTTTGGATGTTGATTTTATGTTGTCATACATCAGATAATTTCCTTAAAAACTCTTCTTCGTTCAACAACTGAATGTGAAGTTGTTGTGCCTTCTGTAATTTCGAGCCGGCATCTTTTCCTACTATAACATAGTCTGTATTCCTGCTTACCGTAGAGCTTACTGTACCACCGAGTGCCTCAATTTTTTGTTTTGCATCTTCGCGTGTCATAGAAGTAAGCGTGCCGGTTAATACAAACGTTTTGCCTCCAAAGAACGTATGAACTTCGCGTTGGTCGGACTTCTGTGTTTCGAATTTCAGACCAGCAGCGCGTAATCGTTCTATTAATTTTCTGTTGTTATTGTTGTGAAAGAACCGAACAATACTTTCTGCAATTTCGGGACCAATACCAGGCACCGATATCAGGTCCTCTTTGGTAGCAGAAAGTAACTGTTCTATTATACAAAATTTTTCAACAATTCGCTGCGCCACGGTGGCTCCAACATGCCTGATCCCCAGTGCATAGAGTACTCTGTGGAAAGGTTGCTTTTTGCTCTCTTCAATGGCACGTAGGAGATTGTCTGTTTTCTTTTTTCCCCATCGTTCAAGAGTTTCCAGTTCCGACCGATGGTTGTGTAAATCATAAATATCGGCGTAGTTATGTAATAAGCCGTGATCAACAAGTTGATCGACAACCGCCTCGCCTAGTCCTTCAATATCCATTGCACCACGACTGGCAAAATGTTCAATGCGACCCTTCACTTGTGCGGGGCATTCGGTGTTTTCGCAAAAGTAATGTGCCTCACCATCCGGACGATAGAGCGCTTTGCCACAGACCGGACATTCTTGTGGGAAACGGAATGGTAGTGAGCCGTGTTTGCGTTCTTCAACGACAACGGCTGTAATTTTTGGAATCACATCTCCGCCTTTTTCTACGATAACGATGTCATCAATACGAATATCGAGTTCACGGATGTAGTCTTCATTATGGAGTGTTGCACGTGAGACGGTGGTACCGCCGAGAAATACGGGTTCAAGTTCGGCTACAGGTGTAATGGTGCCGAGGCGTCCTACCTGCAGAGTAATGGACTTCAATCGTGTTTGTGTTTTTCGGGATGCAAATTTGCAGGCGATTGCCCAGCGCGGGCTTTTTGCTATTGAACCAAGATGTTCCTGTTGTTCAAGTGAGTCAACTTTTACTACCACGCCATCAATATCAAATGGGAGATTGCTGCGATGTACTTCCCAGTACTTCCAGTACTCAATAACATCGTTAATTGTTGAACATACTTTATGGTATGTGCAAACAGGGAATCCGAACTGTTTGAGTAAATCAATACTTTGTGAGTGGGTTGTTATTTCAACATCTCCTCTCAGATAGTATGCGACGAAAAGGAGTGGACGTTGAGCTACAAGAGACGGATCCTGAAGTTTTAATGTGCCGGCGACAGAATTACGGGGGTTTGCAAATGTTTTTTCGCCGGCATGTTGTCGCTCTTCGTTCATCCGTTCAAAATCTGATCGGTACATATATACTTCACCACGCACTTCGATGTATGAAGGTGCGGACGAGTTTCTCTGCCGTAGTTGCAGCGGTATCGAGCGGATTGTTTTTAAATTTTGTGTAATATCGTCCCCCTGCATTCCGTCTCCGCGAGTGGCACCGAGTGTAAAGAATCCGTTTTCGTATGTCAGACTAACGGCGATACCATCATATTTTAATTCACATACATATGATGTGGTGGTTTGTAGCAGTTCGCGTACTCTTCTGTCAAAATCGTAAATTTCATTTTCGTTGTAGGTATTAGCTAAACTCAACATCGGTACGCGATGAGTTACTGTCGGGAATTCTTTAAGTGGTTGTCCGCCAACGCGTTGTGTCGGAGAGCCAGGTGTGCGAAGATGGGGATATCTGGTTTCAAGTTCTAGGAGACGATGCATGAGGTGGTCATACTCTTCGTCACTGATAACCGGTTCTGCAAGTACGTAGTAGCGGTAATCGTGTTCTGCAATTGTTCTACGGAGTTCTTCGATTTCCTGTTCAACAGATTTTGTCATTGCAGATGTACCTATTGCTTCTTGTTGGTTTGTACCGTAAGGAGTTTATTCCGTACTACTGAACCGGCTTTACCGAGCATACCCAGATCTTTTCCGTTGAGACGAAATGTCGCAGCGCTGGCATTCCCTACCGTTACTGAAAATTGGGTCGCAGCTTTTAATGTGCGACGTGTATTTGGAGGAAACAAAAATTCTTTCGTTGTAGTATTGTCGATCAGTATACTAATCCACACAGAATCTGTTGTTGTTATTTCGAGTACTAAGCTGTCAGATACGACTGGTGCTAATGGTGTTTCTTTGCTGACAACTGTAACAGGTTTTTTTGTTGTTTTCAGCTCTGTATCTTTGATAATTTCTTCAAACGGAATTTCTTGGGTTTCTAGTTCGGTCGGTTTTGGTGCCGATCGGTAAAACAACCAGCCAATGATCGTTATAATTAACACCGAAAGTGCGATAACATAGCGGTATTCTGACATCATTATCGTGCTTTTTGGATGTTTAATCAAAGGAATACGTGTTTCGTTTGATGATGCCGGTTCTGAACTATTTGGCTGAGCAGCTTTTTCAGTTCCAGGATTGAGAATATCACTGTATTGCTTCAGCACTTCATCCGGTGATAATCCGATATACTGTGCATATTCCCTCAGAAATGCACGTATATAGGTTGCGGGAAGAATATCGAATTTGCCCTGCTCCAATGCTTCGAGGAATTTGCTATTGATGCGGGTTGCGTTGGCAATATCATTAAGAGAAATGTTCTTCCCGAGCCGTGCTTTTTTTAGTTCATTCCCAAATTCTTCGAGTGTCATATTACCTTATATATTACTGGTTGATGAACCCTCCCCATTGCTAAAAAATGGTAGTAATTATTTTTGGTACTTTCAAGCAAGCTTTTAGAAATATCTTATTACCATTTGCTATTATTTCTTTTGTTTAATACGAAATAAATTGTCAATTGTGTTCCTTTAAGTATAAAAAGAGTAAGAGTTTCTGTGAAGTATATGTTGTTCGGTTTATCAGTCTCCAGGTTATTTAGCAGGTAATAATGATATCTGAAAAATAGTATTCGCATACCTGTTTTTTTTGCAAATAAAAACATCCTATCATCAATCATTTTTTAAAATCATACAAATGCCGTATTGAAAACAGATGGTTTTTTAATGAAGTTATTTCCAAATAACAATAGTTTCTTTTAAACAAATTGCTCTATGTGGATGAAAAATCCGCTTTTGCAGTTGTAGATAGCAGTCGGCTTTACAGATTGGATAATAACAGCACTACATGGCAATTATCCAATTCAGGTTTGCCGTCCGACGCTCATCTTGACGTAAAAGGAATGAGCGGGAAAGGAGATACATTATTTGTTTGTTTACAGTATGCTTATAATAATTCTCCAAGCAATGGAGTTTATCGGTCTACTGATCATGGTGCCAGTTGGCTTAAATTGATAAACGCTTTAGCAACTGAATCGTATGGATGGGTTTTTATTAACGGCAATATACTCTTTGCATCGGGACAAAAATTTTATCGGTCAACAGATTGGGGTAATAGCTGGACAGATATAAGTACGAAGGTTGGCAATAAAAATATTTTTAGAATGGCTTCAATAAACGATACAATTATTTACACACACTTTGAATGTAACTCATAAAAAAGGTGAATATTAATAAAACATTACAACTAACAATTATTGGAGATTAAAATTAAAAGCTTATTGTATTTCATTTTTGGTGCCGTCATTATAATTTCGACGGCTTACTCACAAACCACTTTTGAAAAATG
>FWPV01013618.1_pt1 | contig 12161 bp, 10 predicted proteins | sample 2228371 | NCBI WGS metagenome assembly FWPV01 (sample SAMEA103939776, study PRJEB20133) | metagenome | reverse complement strand
TAGTACGCTCCGTTCGGAGCTTGCGAGCAGTAGAGCATTATCACAACTCGGGGCAATACTCGCTCGCAACCGGGCTGTTCTCGGGGAAACCGCCCGCGCGACGGGGAGGGCAGACCGCGGGCCGTTCGAGTCAACTGCCAGTATAGCCGGGCCCGTGTTGGGAGTCAACTGGCACGCGCTCCCGCGCCGTGCTATAGTGGGCGCGGCTGGGAGGCAAGGAGGCGCGAACATGATGCGAGAGGCTGACGAGGGGCGAGGAATCGGAGATGCGTATCAGCAGGCAACGAAGTACCATCGGGGCCGCGGGCGCGGAGTGAGCGCGATGGGCGTGGCCACCGCCGGCGGGGTTGAGAAGCTGCCGGCGCCGCAGACGAGCGGCGGCGAGGGGCTGTGGGAGACAATCGCGGCGCGGCGCTCGGTGCGCGAGTTCCGCCCCGACCCCATCAGCCGCGAGCAGCTCGCCCAGCTCCTGTGGGGCACGCAGGGCATCACGGCGCGCGAGCACGGGGCGGCTTTCCGCGCCGCACCGTCGGCGGGCGCGTGCTACCCGATTGACACCTACGTGGCCGTCAACCGCGTGGCGGGGCTGGAGCCCGGCCTCTACCGCTACGACGTGGAGGGCGCGGCGCTGAAGCGGGTGCGGCAGGGCGACCTTTCGGCGGCAATCGCCGCCGCATGCCTCGACCAGGAGATGGCGGCGCAGGCCGCAGTGGTGTTCGTGTGGGTCGCCGTGCCGGCGCGCTCGGCCCAGCGCTACCGCGAGCGGGCCTACCGCTACGTCTACCTTGATGCGGGCCACATCGGCGAGAACCTCCACCTGGCGGCGACCGCGATGGGCCTGGGCTGCTGCGCAATCGGAGCATTCTTCGACGACGAGGTGAACGCAATCGTCGGGGTGGACGGGCAGACGGAGACGGCGGTGTACCTCTCAGTCGTCGGGGTCCCGGCATAGCGGGGACAGGGTGGGAGCCATACTCGTGGGAGCCAAAGCGGGTTGACTTGACGGGCGTGTGCGCGCTATACTAGACGCAAAGGTTGGACCGCGGTTGCGGGGGTTCCCGTTCCCCAGGCTACCTCGCGCTGCGAGCGGCGGGCAAGCTGCGAGTGGGTCGCGCCAGGGGGCCTGGCGCGTGGCCGGCGGACAGGTTATGCGCGACGGGGGCCAACAGAGGAGCCTAAGGGGCCGCGATGGGGAAGCCGCCGAGCAAAGCCACCTACGTTGACGCGCAGCTCTTCGCGATGCTCCAGGCCATCCAGAAGCGCATGGCGCGCGACCCCGGATGGCAGGTGGTGGCGCGCGGACGCGACTGGCTGTGCCCTTACTGCGGCGAGGTGGGGTTCACCAACTACGACGCCCACAATGCGCCCAAGCAGGTGCTCAAACACCTCGTGCACGAGTGCCCGCAGTGGGGGGAGGACGTCGGCACCCGCTTCCCCCACAAGGTGCTGGTGGCGAAGAAGCAGCGGCTCGAGGCCGAGGACCTGCTTCGCAAGAGCAGCGCCTGGAGGATGTCGGACGAGACCGGGCGCTGGTACTGTCCTTACTGCGGCGGGGCTACCGCGGTGGTGTGGCACCCAGGGGGCGGTGACGCTGCGCCACCCGCCGAGCAGGTGCACGCCCACCTGGCGAAGTGCCCGGCCAACCGCAACGGCCGCAAGCCCTATCCCCCAGAGGTGATGACCGCCATCGTCAACGACGCCGACAAGACCCGGCGGTACACTGTGGCCGTGCGCTGCAAGCTGGAGCTGGACCCGGCCTGGCGCGAGACGACGCAGGATGGGAAGTGGCTGTGCCCAAGGTGTCGGCAGGCGGTGCCGGGGGTGGACATCTCGTCGGAGATGGGCCGCGTGGTCTTCGCTCCCGGCCGCATCGCCCGCCACCTGAGGGAGGGATGCCGCCCCGACCTCGGCGTGACCCCGGCCCCGGGGACCCTCCCGCCGTTGCACATCGAGCCAGAGGCCCCGCCGGCGCCGGCCCCCGCGGCCCGGCCAGGCCCGCTCACAGTCAGGATGATGGGGGAGGGGTCAACCGAGACCCAGCTCATCCGCGCGCGGGACATCGTCCTGAAGACGCTCCCGACCGAGGCCCCGCAGATCGAGGGCTACGACCTGCACTGCCTCTATCGCCCCGCGAAGGACGTGGGGGGGAACTTCCACGACTTCTTCTATCTGTCGCCGGAGGACATCGCGCTGGTGGTTGCCGCGACTGCGAACCGCGGCCTCAAGGCGGCCATGATGATGGAGAACGTGAAGAAGTTGCTGCGGCGCCACGGCCTAGGCCACCGCTCGCCGGCCGAGGTCCTGCGGCGGGTGAACCAGGACATGGCGGCAGACCCCGAGGGGCACACCATTGTCAGCGTCTTTTACGCCGTCCTGGACACGCTCACCGGCGCCATCGTCTACGTCCGAGCCGGCCACGACATGCCCCTGCTGTTCAACCCGCAGGACGAGCCGCCGGTGCGCGAGCTCAGCAGCAAGGGGATGGCTATCGGGCTCCAGAAGGGCGATAACTTCGACCGCGCCCTGGAGGAGACCGAGTTGCGCCTGCGCCCGGGCGACACCCTCGTGGCCTACACCAGCGGCGTCGTCCAGGCCAAGAACGCCCAGGGCGAGGCCTACGGCATCGAGCGCCTTGGTGCTGCCCTCGCCGCCAGCGCCGCCGAGGCCACCAGCCAGGCCCTCGCCCTGCGCCTGTTCGATGACGTCTGCCGCTTCCTCGGTGGCGCGCCACAGATCGAGGACATCACCATCCTGTGCCTTCGGCGCCGCTGACCTCGCCCGCCTGCCAACCACCGGGCAGCTTTGAGGATGCCATGGACCCGCTCGGCAGCGAGAGGCTGGCGCGGAATCTCGCCGACGTGCGGCAGCGAATGGCCGCCGCATGCCAACGGGCCGGCAGAGCACCCGGCGATGTAACCCTTGTGGCTGTCACGAAGTCAGTGGGCACCGAGGCCATTGATGCCCTTCGGCGACTGGGGGTGAGCGACATCGGCGAGAACCGGGTGCAGGACGCCCGTGCCAAGCAGGAGGCCCTCGGCGGGCGGCTGGGCCTCCGCTGGCACATGGTGGGTCACCTCCAGACCAACAAGGCCCGCCTCGCAATCCGCCTGTTTTCCGTGGTTCACTCCGTGGACAGCGAGCGCCTGGCCCAGGAGCTAGAGCGCCGCGCGGCCGCCGAGGGGCTGAGCCTGCCCATTCTCGTCCAGTGCAATGTCAGCGGGGAGGCTACGAAGTTCGGCGTCGCCCCCGCCGGGCTCCCGCGCCTGCTTGACGCCATCCTCCCACTCAAGCACTTGCGGCTCGAGGGCCTGATGACGATGGCCCCATTTGCCGAGGACCCGGAGCGTGCGCGGCCGGCCTTCGCTGCGCTGCGCGAGCTGGCCGAGAGGGCGCGCGCAACGACGGGTCTTGCCCTGCCCCACCTCTCGATGGGCATGACGCAGGACTTCGAGGCCGCGATCGAGGAAGGTGCGACAATGGTGCGCATCGGCACGGCGCTCTTCCGCGACGCTTGACAGGCGCACGGGGGCGCTATATAATCCGCCGCAATGAGGCCCTGGGCTGGCTGAGCTGCAATCTCCCGTTGAGGGCAGGCGCGTGGCAAAGCTGTACGTGGAGCGCGGGCCGCTGCGCGGCACGGAGCTCCAACTGGAAGAGGGCAAGGCGTATACCGTGGGGAGGTCCTCGGCGTGCGCCCTGGCCCTGCCCGATAACCTGGTGTCGCGCGAGCACCTCATCATCAGCCTCAAGGGCGGCCGCTTCTGGGTGCGCGACGCCGGCAGCAGCAACGGCACCTTCGTCAACGGCGAGCAGATCGAGAAGCCGCGCGAGCTCAAGCTCGGCGACCAGATCGAGGCCGGCGACACCCTCATCTCGCTCCTGGCCGACGAGGAGCGGAAGACGACCGGCGGCCTCATCGGCCGCGAGATCGCCGGCTACAAGATCCTCGAACGCGTCGGCCGCGGCGGGATGGGCACCGTCTACCGAGCTCACCAGGTCTCCCTCGACCGCGACGTCGCCTTCAAGGTCCTCTCGCCGAACCTGGCGCGGGACCAAGAGTTCATCCAGCGCTTCACCGACGAGGTGCGGGCGGCGGCGCGCCTGGCCCACCCGAACATCGTGCGGGCGCTCGACGTGGGCCACGAGGCCGGCATCCACTACTTCGCCATGGAGTACATGCAGGGCGGGAGCATAGACGACGCGATCGAGCGTGACGGGCGGATCGCGCCCGACCGTGCGCTGCCGATGCTGCTGGACGTGGCGCGGGGCCTGGCCTACGCTGAGGAGCAGGGGATAGTGCACCGGGACATCAAGCCCGACAACCTGATGCTCGATGAGCACGGGACGGCGAAGATCGTGGACCTTGGCATAGCGTGCGAGCAGAAGGGGGGCCGGGGCGCCGACCAGAGCGAGGGGGTCTTCGGCACCGCGCACTACATCGCCCCCGAGCAGGCGTCGGGCGAGCGGATCGACTCGCGGGCCGACATCTATGCCCTGGGGGCCACCGCCTACCACATGCTCACCGGCCACACCCTCTTCACGGGGGACTCGGAGGCGGAGATCAGGCGCAAACACATCGAGGAGGCCCCCGAGCCGTTGGAGAAGGCGGCGCCCTGGGTGCCCAAGAGCCTGTGCGCCATTGTGATGAAGATGCTGGCAAAGGACCCTGCCGAGCGCTACGGCTCGGCCAGGGAGCTCATCGAGGCCCTTGAGGGTATCGGCGCAGGGGCCGCCGTGGCCGGCCGGCCCATCGAGCTGCGGCACATGGACCAGCTCGGCCCCCTGGCCGAAAAGCCGAAGACCGACCGCTTTGCGCGCCAGCGCCGCAGCAAGCTGGCCGTCATCGGCGTGATAGCCGTCCTTCTTCTTCTTGCGCTCCTGCTCTTTCTGATCAGCAGGGCCTGAGGCAGCGTTGCCATGCACTCTCCGAGCGCTACCGAGGGCTGCGTGGAGGTGGCTGTGCGGGCGCAGCCCAAGGCATCGCGCAACGCCGTCGTCGGCTGGCTCGGCCCGCGCCTCAAGGTCGCCGTGGCCGCCGCCCCCACGGGCGGCAAGGCCAACCGGGCGGTGGAGGAGGTGTTGGCCGATGCCCTCGGCGTGCGGCGCTCGGCCGTCGCCGTCGTTGCCGGCCACGCCTCGCGCGACAAGGCTGTGCGCATCACCGGCCTGGCGCCCGCGGAAGTTCGCCAGAGGCTCTCAAAGCTGCTTGCCGAGAAAGGCAAGTGACCACCAGATACGCAAATGGAGGCAACATGGGCCTGTTTGAGCGCGTGCAGGAAGCGGCAGCCGTCCTCAAGCGGATCGCCCCAGAGCCACCGCAAGTGGCGATCATCCCCGGCACTGGGCTGGACGGCATCCTCAACGACATCGAGAAGGAGCACGAGGTGCCGTTCGAGGCCGTGCCCGGCTTCGCGGCGACTACGGCGACGACGCACAAGGCCACGCTGGTCTTCGGGCGCCTGGGGGGCAAGCGCGTCGTTGCCACAGGCGGTCGCCACCACGTCTACGAGGGCTTCAGCCTCGACGACGTGACCTTTCCCACCCGCGTGCTCCGCGCGCTCGGCGCCAGCATCCTCATCGTCTCCAACGCCGCCGGCGGCATGAACCCGCGCTACCGCCTCGGCGACATCGTGCTCATCGAAGACCACATAAACCTGATGGGGCTGAACCCGCTGGTTGGGGTGGCCGACGAGCGCCTCGGCCCGCGCTTCCCCGACATGGCCGAGCCCTACAGCAAGCGGCTCCTCGAGCTCGCCGAGCGACTCGCCCTCCAGGAGGCCATCAGGGTCCACCAGGGCGTCTACGTGGCAGTGACCGGCCCGAACCTTGAGACCCGAGCCGAGTATCGCTTCCTGCGCGCCATTGGCGCCGACTGCGTCGGAATGTCCACCGTCCCAGAGGTCATCGTCGGCGTCCAGGCCGGCTTCGAGATCCTCGGCATCACGTGCGTCACCGACATCTGCCTGCCCGACCACCTGGAGCGCGCCGACATCGGCCGCATCATCGCCACCGCGCAGGCGGCCGCGCCAAAGCTCACGCGGCTCGTCGAGCGCGTAATCGCCGAGTGTTGAGCTTCAGGGGATCGACTCAATCGACACAATCGACTGAATCGATCCACTCGATTCGCTCGAGTCCCTCGACGTTCGCCGCTCGCCGCCGGGCGAGCCCCAATAGATGAGAGATGCCCGTGAACTACCGCGACACCGTGCTGCTGCCCAAGACCTCGTTCCCGATGAAGGCGAACCTGCGCCAGCGCGAGCCCGAGCTCCAGAAGCGCTGGCGCGAGATGCGGCTCTACGAATGCATCCGCGAGGCGCGCAAGGGCTGCCCACAATACATCCTCCACGACGGGCCGCCCTACGCCAGCGGCGAAATCCACATCGGCACCGGCATGAACAAGATTCTCAAAGACCTCGTGGTGCGCTCGCGGACGATGGCCGGCTACGACGCCCCATTCGTCCCCGGCTGGGACTGCCACGGCCTGCCGATCGAGCAGCAGGTGTTGGAGGAGCTCGGGCAGGGCGCCCTCGAGCGCCCGACCGCCGACATCCGCCGCCGCTGCCGCACCTTCGCCGAGAAGCACATCAAAGCCCACGTCCAGCAGTTCCAGCAGCTCGGCGTCCTCGGCGATTTCGCCCGCCCCTACCTCACCCTCGACCCCCGCTACGAGGCCGCGGTCCTCGGCCTTTTCGCCGACCTGGTCGGCAAGGGCTACGTCTACAAGCGCCTGCGGCCCATCCACTGGTGCTACGAGAACCGCACGGCCCTCGCCGAGGCCGAGCTTGAGTACGAGACCATCGCCAGTCCGGCCGTCTACGTCAAGTTCCCAATGGTCGACGACCTCCGCGACCTCTTCCCCCGGGTCGGCCCCGAGCCACTCTCGATGCTCATCTGGACAACCACGCCCTGGACCCTCCCCGCGAACCTGGCGATTGCCCTGGCCGAGATGGCCGAGTATGCGGCCATCCGCTACCCCGACCCCGTGACGCGGCGCACCGAGACGGTCGTCCTCGCCGACGACCTTGTCGGGCCAGTGATGAGGAAGCTGGGCATCGAGGGCTACGAGCGCCTCGGCACCTGCCGCGGCAAGAGCCTCGAGGGGCGCCGCTACCGCCACTTCTTCTCGGGGCGCCTCTGCCCTATCGTCCTCGCCCCTTACGTGAGCCTGGAGGATGGCACGGGCTGCGTCCACACCGCCCCCGGGCACGGGCGCGAGGACTACGAGACGGCGCTGGCCTACAAGCTGGAGGTCTTCAGCCCGGTGGACGACGCTGGTCGGCTTACCGCCGAGGCGGGCGAGTTCGCCGGCCTGCACGTCTTCGACGCCGACCCGAAGATCGTCGAGCGCCTCCGCCAGATGGGCCACCTGCTCCTCTCAGAGTCCATCACCCACTCCTATCCCCACTGCTGGCGCTGCAAGCGCCCCGTCATCTTCCGCGCAACCGAGCAATGGTTCATCTCCGTCGAGCACCGCAACCTCCGGGCCGAGATGCTGGCGGCCATCGGCAAGGTGCAATGGCTGCCCGAGTGGGGCCAGGCGCGCATCACCGCAATGGTGGAAGAGCGGCCCGACTGGTGCATCTCGCGCCAGCGCTCCTGGGGCATCCCCATCCCGGCCTTCTACTGCACGGCCTGCGGCGCCGTGCTGCTGACAAGGGACAGCGTGCTGGCGGTCGCCGAGTTCGTGGGGCGCCGCGGTTCCGACGGCTGGTTCCAGGCCGAGCCCGCCGACATTCTCCCCCAGGGCACCACCTGTGCCGCCTGCGGCGGGGCAGCCTTCCGCAAGGAAACCGACATCTTCGACGTCTGGTTCGACTCCGGCACGAGCCACCGCGCCGTGCTGCGGACGACTGACGGGCTGCGGTGGCCCGCCGACCTCTACCTCGAGGGCAGCGACCAGCACCGCGGCTGGTTCCAGGTTTCCATGCTCACCGCCGTCGCCGCCGATGGCGCCCCGCCCTTCAAGGCCGTCCTCACCCATGGCTTCGTCGTCGATGAGAACGGCGAGAAGATGTCCAAGTCCCGCGGCAACGTCATCACCGTCCGCGACGCCCTTGCGGAGTTCGGCGCTGAACTCCAGCGCCTCTGGACCGCCAGCGTGGACTACCGCGGCGACATCAACACCTCGCGCGAGATCATCCGCCGCCTCGACGAGCCCTACCGCCGCTTCCGCAACACCTTCCGCTACCTGCTCGCCAACCTCCACGACTTCGACCCCGCGCGCCACCGCGTGCCGCTCGCGCAGATGGCCGAGGTGGACCGCTGGGCGCTCTCGCGCTCCCAGCGCCTCATCGCCGACGTCCTCCGCGCCTACGACGAATGCCAGTTCTACCGCGTCTACCAGCGCACCTACAGCTTCTGCACGGTGGACCTCAGCGCCTTCTATCTGGATGTCATCAAGGACCGCCTGTATTGCGAGGCGGCGGACTCCGTCGCCCGCCGCTCCGCCCAGAGCGCTCTCCACGAAATCCTCAACGCCCTCGTCCGCCTCCTCGCGCCCATCCTTGTCCACACCTGCGAGGAGGTGTGGGACGCCATGCCCGGCCGCGAGGACCTGCCGAGCGTGCACCTGGCCCTCTTCCCGAAGGTGCACGAGGACTGGATTGACCAGCGGCTGGAGGAGCGGTGGGAGCGCATCCTGGCGGTCCGCAGCGACGTCGCGCGCGAGCTGGAGAAGCTGCGGGCGGAGAAGAGGATCGGCAGCGGCCTCGACGCCACTGTCGCCCTCCACGCGGAAGGCGAACTGCTCGCGTTCCTCCGCGAGGCCCAGCCGGTGCTACCGGAGGCACTCATCACCTCCGAGGTCGCCGTCGCCGAAGGCATCCCGCCCGAGGCGGTTCCCGGCACCGACGTTCCCGGGCTTGGCGTCATCGTGCGGCCATCGGACCGGCCCAAGTGCGCCCGCTGCTGGCGCCTGCTGCCCAGCGTGGGCAGCGACGCCGGCCACCCCCAGCTCTGCGCCCGCTGCGCCGCCGTCGTCCGCGCGCTCCGTTGACACGCGCGGGGGGAGTGTGCCATCATGCAGTGGAGGCGACGTCCCCGCCGCAGCCCACGAAGTGGGCGACGGCTGGGCCGCCCCGGTTCGGAGGCTACAGAGCGGACGGTACCTCTGCGTAGCTCAATGGCCTGGGAAAGGGCAGAGGACATGAAGCACCTGAGACTTGCCGTGCTGCTGTCGGGCAGCGGCAGGACGCTACAGAACTTCTTCGACCATATTGACGGCGGGAAGCTGGACGCTGAGGTGGTGGCCGTGGGCTCGAGCCGCAGCGATGCCTACGGCCTGGAGCGTGCGCGTGGGCGCGGGGTGCCGACCTTTGTCGTTGAATCGCGCCGCTTCCACAAGGACACGGCGGGCTTCAGCCGCGAAGTCTTCGACCATCTGGCGGCCTACGACTTCGACCTGCTGCTTCTCGCCGGCTTCATGTGCCTGATCACCGTCCCGCGCGAGCTGGAGGGCCGCGCGATGAACATCCACCCAGCCCTCATCCCAGCCTTCTGCGGCAAGGGCTTCTACGGCCACTACGTCCACGAAGCCGTCCTCCGGGCAGGTGTCAAGGTCAGCGGATGCACCGTCCACTTCGTTGACAACATCTACGACCACGGCCCCATCATCGTGCAGAAGGTGGTGCCGGTGCTCGACGACGACACGCCCGACACCCTTGCCGCCCGTGTGTTCGAGAAGGAGTGCGAGGCGTATCCCGAGGCGGTGCGCCTCTTCGGAGAGGGCCGCCTGCGGATTGAGGGGCGAAGGGTGCGGGTGGTGGCGCAGGAGGCTGACCAGAGGCGATCGCTCGAATAGATCGAATCAATCGATTCGGGAAGAAGTCCGATGCGCTTGCTCCTTGTAGAAGACGAGCCGAAGGTCGCCAGCTTCGTCAAGAAGGGCCTTGAGGCCGAGAGCTATGCCGTGGACGTTGCCGCCGACGGCGAGGACGGCCTCCACTTGGCCACGACGGAGGACTACGACCTGATCCTCCTCGACATCCTGCTGCCGAAGCTCAACGGCTACGAGGTGCTGCGGGGCCTGCGCGAGCGCGACATCCGCACCCCCGTCCTCATGCTCACCGCGCGCGGCGCGCTCGACGACCGCGTGAAGGGCCTCGACCTTGGGGCCGACGACTATCTGGTGAAACCCTTCGCCTTTGAGGAGCTCCTGGCGCGTGTCCGAGCCCTCCTGCGCCGCCGCTCGGCCGCCGCCAGCCCCATCCTCCGCGTCGGGCCAATCGTCATGGACCCCGTTGCCCACAAGGTGACTGTCCACGGCCGCCCCCTGGACCTCACGGCGAAGGAGTACGCCCTCCTGGAATACCTCATGCGCAACGAGGGCGCCGCCTGCACCAGGGCCATGATCGCCCAGCACGTGTGGGACATCAATTTCGACACGTACACGAACCTGATAGACGTGTTCATCAACCACCTGCGGAAGAAGCTCCAGGCCCACGGCTGCGAGCGGATGATCCAGACCGTGCGGGGGGTGGGCTATGTCCTCTCCGCGTCCTAGATTCGTCCACTTCCGCCGCGCCCGCTTCCGCCTCACCCTCTACTACACCGCCATCCAGCTCGTCTTCCTCGTCATCCTCAGCATCTTCCTCTACTACCGCAACGAGCGGAACATGCACATCGAGCTCGAGAAGTTCCTCCTGCGCGACGAAATCCGCAACCTGACCGAGATGGTGCGCGACCTGGAGGGGAAGTGGGACGAGCTCCAGCAGCGGCTCGACGCCGAGAGCCGCGGCGAGCGCTACTACGAGCTGAGCTTCAGAATCTCCGACCCGCGCCAACTGGATGACAACCGCAACGCCAAGGTCCTCGCCCTCTCGCGCGCGTTCCGCGAGGCCGCACCCGCCACCAGGCCGCTCAACGAGGAAGAGGTCCGCGACGTGCTCGAGGGGGAGTCGCGCAAGGACACTGTCTACCTGCCGAACCGTGACTATCCCCACCTCCTCGTCACCAGGCCGTTCGTGTGGACCGACCCGAGGACCCAGAGAGAAGAGGTGCGCTACGCGCTCCAGGTGCTCGTGTACCTCGAGCCGCTGGCAAAGCTCAGAGCGCGGTTCCTCCTTAGCATCGTGGTCGCCATCCCACTGTTCATCCTCATCTCCTGGTTCGCCGGCTACGCGCTCGCTCGCAAGGTCCTGCGTCCCGTCCACCAGATCGCGCGCACCGCCCGCCAGATCACGTCCAGCTCCCTCCACGAGCGCCTCGTCCGCTCTGGCTCAGGCGACGAGTTCGACACCCTTGCGGCTACGCTCAACGACATGATCCATCGCCTTGAGGAGTCGTTCGCCGTCACCCGCCAGTTCGCGGCCGACGCCGCGCACGAGTTGCGCACCCCCCTCACCATAATGAAGGGCGAGGCCGAGGTCGCCCTCCGCAGCAGGTCCGACGACCCCGAGACCTATCGTGCGGTCCTCGAGAGCGCCATCCGCGAATACGACCGCATGATCGGCATCATCACCAACCTGCTGCTGCTGGCCCAGGCCGACGCCGGCGCGGTGCATATAGACCGCGAGCCGGTGCGGCTCGACGAGCTCCTCCGCGAGGTCGCCGACACCTTCGGGGTTCTCGCCGAGCATGCTGGCCTGAGGCTGGAGGTTGGCGAGCTCCCGCCCGCCACCGTCCGCGGCGACCGCGTGCGCCTCCACGAGCTGTTCGCAAACCTGCTCGACAACGCGGTGAAATACACCCTGGCCGGCGGCCGCGTGGGCATCGCCTGCTCCTTGGACAACGACGAGGTCCGAGTGGCCATCTCCGACAGCGGCATCGGCATCCCCGAAGCCGAGCACGAGAAGGTCTTTCGCCGCTTCTACCGCGTCGAGGGCTCGCGTTCGCGCGGCACGGGGGGCGCCGGCCTCGGCCTCAGCATCGCGCGCTGGATCGCCAGCGCCCACGGCGGACGCATCGAGGTGCAAAGCACTGTCGGCGTCGGCAGCACCTTCACCGTCGTCCTCCCCCTTCCCGTCGAGGCCGACAGCCAGGCCGCCACCCAGCCGGCCCCGCAGCCGCCCGAGGGAAGCGCCATGACCGCTTAGGCAGCATTTCTCGCCCAAGAAGGTGGTTGAGGAATGCAGCCTGAGCCCTGGAGCGGTCCTCCGATGGCAGCCGAGCCGCCCAGCCCGCCGCCCCCACTAGAGGCCCCCCCGCCGACCTTGCCTCGGCCG
>FWPV01004723.1_pt1 | contig 12164 bp, 8 predicted proteins | sample 2228371 | NCBI WGS metagenome assembly FWPV01 (sample SAMEA103939776, study PRJEB20133) | metagenome | reverse complement strand
GAGCGGCAGCGGTTCGGGCAGCGCCTGGAGGTTCTCCCGCAGACCGGCGGGCGTGATTTGGAGGTCCTTGGCCTGCCGGATAAAGGCAGCAGCCATCTCGCCCACCAGGCGCGGCCAATGTTCCCGGCGGACCCAATCCTGCTTGCGGTCCTCCAGGTCCGCGCTCAGATAGCCGTCGCCTGCTTGGGGGTGAGCCCTGACCCAGGCCTCGGCCGCGTCCTCCAGGATCCGGGCGCTCTCGCGCTCATCCAGGATCTGGAAATCGTCCGAAAGGCCGGCCAGCCCCGGCCGCTCACGCACGATGTCGTGCGCCAACCCGTGAAGAGTGCGTACCCGGTAGCCAACGTGCGGAAGCAGGCCCATCTCGTGGACCAGTTCGGCCACGCGTCGGGTCCACAGCCGAGTTGACCAGGGTGACGATCAGGACCTCCTGGTCGTCGGCAAGGCCACCTTGTGCGACCAGTTTGGCTGCCAGCAAGCAGAGGGTCTGCGTCTTTCCGCTGCCCGGCACCGCCGACACACCCATCCTGCCGCCGGTGTAGGTCAGGACCTCCGCCTGTTTCGGACGCGGTCGGAACACTCAGCGGCCTCCCCCCTGCGCGAGGCGCGGCGCTTCGCAGCGGCGCAGCACCTGCTGGATAACCTGCAGCAGTGGGCCGCGTTCTTCATTGCCCCCTGCGCCCAACTCGTTCAGCCCCAGGTGAATCTGTACGCGGCAGCGGCGTACAAGGCCCAGCACCAGGCACGCCAGCGCTTCCTGGCGGGCAGCGTACTCATCGGCATCGGTCCAGCCCCTGGCAGCGGTCTGGGGCGCCGCGCCCTCCGCCCATCCCCGGCTGAGCACATAGGGATGGGTCAGCGGCTGATAAAGCCTCCGCCACCAGCCGGTGCTCCCCACATCGAGCCAGAACTGGTGATCCACCGGCCGGTTGCTCATCAGGAAGGTATACGCTGGCGCCAGGAGCACGGCGTCCTCGGGTTGCCGCTCCCAGCGCTGCACATACTGCGCCGCCACCACGCCGTCGCGCACCATCTCAACGTACTCCTGCGCCAGCGACTTGCCGCCGGCTGCCATCTCGCGGATCATTACCCGTCGGAACTTGCGTGCCGACTCGATCAGGTTAGCCGTGATCTCGCCTGCGTCGTAGTTCCTGTGGAACCCATAGCCGGGCTGTGACAGCAGTTCGCCGAACAGACGACTCAGGAAGTGATCCAGCCCTTCCTCCGCCGCGCTGCGCCGCGCCATCAACCACGTGCGCAACCCCTCGTAGCGCCCCCCAAGCAGGAAAGTGATGCGCTCCTGCATCTCGGGCTCGATCTGGGAGAAGGAACCCAGGGCCGGGACGCCGTCCACCTCCCGGTAGGCAATCTCGGCCAGCAGGTGGGCCCGCACCGGATCCATCTCATCTACCGCCAACATCAGCGCCTGGGCTACGTCAGGCCGGGCCGGCCGGATGCCCCACTCCGGATGGTACAGCGCCGCCAGGGTCAGCAGGCAGGTGGTGGCCGGTTCCTCGCGCAGCGCCCGCGAGGGTCGGTGTGAGCGCACGGCAACGCCGCGGCTTTCCAGCCGCCCTGCCAGCGAGAAGCGGAGGCCGCCGCTCAAGAACGGCGCCAGGATGGCGATCTCCCGCGGCGGCACGCCCTCCTCATGCACCAGGGCGGCGACGCGGTCGGCCACCCAGTCCAGCATCTCCGGGTAATAGCGCTGGTCCGCGTACTCTAGCGCCCGCCGCGGATCGCCGCCGGGCCCGGCCGCCCGCGCGGTTGCGGCAACGCGGTCCGGGCTGTCCTCCTCGGCACGGCCCTGCGCGGCCGCTGCCTCCTGCAATGGCCGGCCCGTCTGCGATCCTGACCGCCTGCCCAGCGCACGGGAAAGTTCGCGCAGCAGCGCCTCCGCATCGGGCGAGAGCACACGCGACCCGGCAAACGAGAAATGCTCGCGGCAGAGCGCCTTCAGCCGGTACGCGCTGTCGGGGTCCGCGCCCAGGAACCGGCGGTAGCCGGCGCCGCTGTCGTAGATCACCAGGGCGGAGCAGCAGTGGGGCAGCCACTCGGCCAGGATATCGTGCGCGACGGGAGTGTCCTCTTCGACGTTGTCCACGAAGAGGTGAGCATAGCGGCCCATCAGGTAGTCCCGACAGGCGGGCAACGGCGAGACATGCTTGACGAAGGTCTCGTACTGCAGCGAGAAGTCCAGGAGATTGTGCGCCAGGCAGTAGTTCCGGAAGCGCGCTGCACATTCCTGGGCCTCGTCATACACGCGAGTCTGGCTCGATTCGCCAATCCAGGCTGCCTTGAGGCGCGCGCCGATCTCCTCGTAAGGAAAGCCCACAACTGCGGCCTTGTTAAGGTTGTCCAGGATCTGGCTATAGAGCCGGTTGCGGTCAATGACGATCGAGTCGAAATAGCCGCCCTCTAGCAAGGGGCCGACCAGGCGCGCCATGTAGTACTGGGCAGTCTCCAAAGTCAGGAAGGTGGGTGGCCTGTCGGGGTGGGCGAACCCGGCCGCCCCGGCTGCCAGGGGCCAGAACAGTTCCACCATCCGCTGGGCCAGGCCGCCCATGGTGAGAGCGTTGACTTCTCCGCCGGCGGGAGCGTCGGCGCTGCGCAGCACCGCCGTGTAGGGAGTGGCCAGGGCGCGCTGCGGGACGATGATCAGGATCGCGTTCCCGGGAATGCCGGCGGCCAGCAGCCGCCCCAGGCGCGCGACAGCCGCGGTCGTCTTGCCGGCGCCGGCCGGGCCCTCCAGGAAGACGGTCCGGTCAGCGGGCAGGTCGGCGACGTCGGCCTGGTGGGAATCAAGCAACAATGCAGTCGTCACCCCAGGAAGCCGGTATCTGTGCCGCGTCTGGGCTGGTGCTCAGGAGATTGCCGGGCATCTGCTCCGTTGCTGACCGATACTCCACCCCGATGCCGTGCTAGGCCGCCTCGGCGACCTGGGGGGTCGGGCGGACCACCTGCCGGTAGGCCAGGGTCCAGGCGCTGGAATAGAAGGTCTGGAAGAGCCCCTCGACGAAGACGAGGGGCGCGAACACAATCAGCGCGAAGACGGGCACGCCGGCGACCACGCCCCAGGGGATCGAGCGCGTGGCGGCATAGATGCCATACCCCAGCCCGCCACCGATCAGCGCCGCTAACAGGATGACGACCAGCGCCAGGACCAGGACGGCCAGCCCGTAGCCGAAGCCGATAGCCAGCAGCAACAGCCACATGAGGCCCACGTCGCGCAGCCGGCTCCGCACCAGTTGGTAAGCCGAGGAGAACGCCTCCCCGATGCCGCGATCCGCCAGGGCGATCTCCCGCGACCAGAACTGCCCCAGCACGCCGACAACAATGCCCACGGCAATCAGGACCAGGATCGCCGTCAGTTCCAACACCACCGTCAGCCCGATGCCAACCCCCCTGGCGACCGGGCTGCGGACGAGCAGGAGGAGCAGCGGAGTGGCCGCCAGCGCCAGCAGGAGGATCGCTCCGACGGCAAGAACCACTCCCACGATCAGTTCGAGGAGAAAGAGTCGGAAGGCCCGATGGCTCCAGCCCAGGCGAAAGCCTTCGCGCCACGACGGCATGCTGCCGCTCTCCTCCCGTTCATTCACCATGCGGTAGAGCGCGGTTCGCGAGACATACTGGACAATGATCGAGACGGCAACGGCGATCAGGAGCGCCAGGCAACACAGGAGAGCAATGGCGATCCAGGCCTGGCTATCCATCCGCGGAAAGGCAGGCAGGGCAGGAATCCGGTCCATGCCGCGCCCGTCGCCGCGAAACGTGAAACTCGGCGCTCCACCGCCGCCACTGGTCAGCGCCAGCAGGACCCCGAAGATCCACAGGACGGGATGCCGAACCGTTATGTGAAAGGCGCGTTTGACGATGTCAGTCTGCTTCATGGTACGTCCCTCCTCAGGACGGCAAGTCCTCTCCAAGCATCGCCATGATCCTCGCCGTGTGTCGAATTCCCTTGTCGAGGAGGTCAAGGCGGACGTTCTCGTTCGGCGCGTGGATGCGTCCGCCGGGGTGCCCGATCCCCGCGGTCGCGATCGGTAGCCCCAGGTGTTCGATGAAAGCGTGAATCGGCCCCGAACCGCCGATCATCGGCACAACCAGCATCTCGCGCTCGTAGACGCGGCGGGCAGCCTCCACCACCAGTCGGATGAAGGGGTGGTCGGGGTCCACCCGCCCCGGCGGTTCGCCGCCCAGGTCAATGACCTCGACGTCGGCGAAGCCCTCCTGATCCAGATGCTGCCGCAGCCTGGCCAGTACATCCTCAGGCCGCTGATTCGGCACCAGCCGGAAGTCCACCTTGGCGCGGGCCTCGGCCGGCAGGACGGTCTTCGCGCCGGGCCCCTCGTAACCGCTGCTGAGGCCACAGATGGTGCAGGTCGGTTCGAACACCTGCGCCCGCTTCAGTTCCAACCCGCCGGTCATTCCCTTCAGGAACCCCGGCAGTCCGTACTGCTCCAGGTAGTCCGCCGCCGGGTCGGGGAGGGCGTCCAGCAGTTCGAGATCGCGCGGCGATGGCGGCACCACTTCGTCGTAGAAGCCCGCGATGCGGATGCGCTCGTCCGGGCCCTTCAGGCTGTTGAGCGCCCAGACCAGACGCCAAGCCGCGTTGGGGAAGATCGAACCCCCAAGCCCGGAATGGGCATCCAGGCGGGCCGTCCGGCAGCGCAGTTCGACGAAGCAGATGCCCCGCATGCCGGCATCCAGCACCGGAACGTCCTGGGCGTCCACGCCGCCCGACTCCCAAAGGCAGGCATCGGCGGCCAGCCGCCCCCGGTGCGCCGCCACGAAGGCCGGGAGGGATGCGCTGCCCGCCTCCTCCTCGCCCTCGATGAGGAACTTGACCCCGCAGGGCAGATCACCCATCACCGCCAGCAGCGCATCTATGGCCGCCAGCCGGCAGATGATGTGGCCCTTGTCGTCATCAACCCCCCGGGCGTAGAGAAAGCCCCCGCGTTGCGTCAGTTCGAACGGGGGTGAGTCCCACAGTTCCAGCGGCTCCGCTGGCTGCACATCGTAATGATTGTAGCAGAGCAGGGTCCTGGCCGACCGGCCCGCGCGCTCCCCGAAGACGACCGGGGCATCGGAGGCGGGCATGGTCTCAACCGCCAGGCCGCGCCGGCGCAACATGGCAGCCACCAATTCGGAGCACTGTTCCATACCGGAGCGTCGGGCTGAGACGCTCGGCACCGCGCAGAGCGCTGCCAGTTCAGCGACCCAGGCATCCAGGTGGTTGGCGATGTATGCATCCAGCTGTCTTTGCAGATCATCCGTCAACAAGGGGTATCTGCCTCCTCTCTCGAGGTTCAATCCAGGATGTCGGGCACCTGATGCCCGATCCCCCGGCGCTCCTGCTCGGGCGTGGCCCCGGCGTGTTCCCCGGCCGATGGACGTGCCCGCCGGGCGCGCGACCTGGGCCTGGCGGCTTGCTCGCCAGCACTCACCGGCACCTGGCGGCCTCCAGTGACCAGACGGGCATACGCCTCGGTGCCGCCGATGAGGTTCGCCCTGCTCGCCTCAACCATGGCTTGCTCGACCGCCTCGGGATTGACGGGCATGATCAGGGCCACCGGGCGCCCCTGGTGTGTCACCACGTACTCAGCGTGTTCCTCCCGCACCTGCCGCAGCACCTCACTGGTGTGCTCCCTCAGTTCTCGCACGCCGATGACAGGCATGGCGCACCTCCTGTTCAAAAAGGGTGAGACTCATTTGTAGTGTCATTATACACTACCGCCGCATCCTCTGAAAAACCGCGCCTCACTGCGCCCGCCAGTGCAGCGGGACGTAGGGCCGCGCGCCGGCAATGGCCGGTTCAGGCGCCAGGAGGGCAGCCGGCCGGGCAACCATGCGGGGCTGCGGGTCGGCCAGGTAGGCGTCGGTGGCGGCCTGGCCTGCGGCAATCATCTCGTCAATGTGCCGGAAGTCGTTGAACGGCAGCCCCTCAAACGCGGCGATGTAGATGTGGTGCAGGGAGATGGCCGGGTCGGCTGTGGCGCGATCCAGGTCGGCCAGCAAAGACTGCACCGTGTAGGTGTTCAGCACGCGAGCCATAATGGCGGGAATCCCGCGCACGGGCGGCTGGACCTCGCCGCTGGGACCCAGGTTGATGGCATAGATCACGTCCGCCCCGTGCTCCATCGCGATCCCGGCGGGAGTTGTCGCCAGCAGGCCGCCGTCCACCAGTTGCAGCCCGTGGTAGTCCAGCGGTGGGTGCACGCCCGGAACGGCGCTGCTGGCCATCAGGGCGTCGAGCAGGGGAGCCGCGGGGTCATCGCCAAAGAGATAGAGCCGACTGCTGCGCAAGTCCACCGCGGTCACATAGCACGGGCACTTGAGCTGCCCGAAGGTGGTGACCCCGGGCGGCAGGTTTTCTGCGATCAACGCACGGGCCCTATCGCTGGGAAAGAGGCTGTCGGCCCCGCGGAACACCCGCCACGCGATCGTAAAGAGATTGCCGGGATAGGCAGCCCCCTTCTCAGCGCAGTGCCAGGCGGAAGCCAGCCGTGCGACGGAGGTCAGGTCAGGACCATAGGCTGCCAGGAACCCGGCATTGAGTGACCCCGCCGATGTGCCAACCAGGAAGTCCGGACGGATGCCGTGCTCCAGGAGCGAGCGGAGGGCGCCGATCTGGATTGGCCCCCGGTTGCCCCCGCCGCTCAACACGAACGCGGTGGTCATGGCTTTCCCCCTCTTCGTATCATGGCGGCAAGGAGGGCAGCCCGTTCCGGAAGGGACGCCAGAACCACGTGCTCGTAGTCCGCGTGCCCTCCGTTGCCGACCACACCCATGCCATCCAGCGTAGGCACGCCCAGCGCTGCCGTCAGGTTGCCATCAGATCCGCCGCCACTCCCCGCCTCGGTGATGCGGAAGCCCATCCCTGCAGCCAGTGCCTCAGCCTGCGCGTAGAGCCGCGCGGTCTCGGCCGTGCGGGGCATCGGCGGGCGGTTCAGCCCACCTGAGACCTGGATTTTTGCCCCGGGCAGATGGGGCTGCAGGCCGTGCATCCTGGCATGGAGGCGTTCGGCCTCGGCGGTGTTCATCACGCGCACGTCAACGCGCGCGCTGGCAGACTCCGGGATGACATTGCTGCGTGTGCCGCCGCGCACCACGCCGACGTTGACCGTCGTCCCGGCTTCGTAGTCTGTGAAACCCTGGATCGCCAGGATCAGGTGTGCCAGTTCCTCGATGGCATTGATCCCTTCCTGATGATCCACCCCAGCGTGGGCTGCCCGTCCCGTGACCGACACCCGGTAGAGCCCAACCCCCTTACGCCAGGTCTTGAGCGACCCGTGCGGGGGCTGAGCGGGCTCCAACACAAAAACCGCGTCGTGCGTGATCGCTTCGGCCTCAATGATCGGCCGCGATGTGCGGCTGCCGACCTCTTCATCAGAGGTAACGAGCAGCGTGACGCGGTGGGCGGGCAACAGACCCAGGTCACGAAGGGCCCGCATGGCCCAAAGCGCGTTGACGATGCCACCCTTCATGTCGAAGGCACCCGGGCCGTAGAGCAGGCCATTCTCAATGCGAATGGGACGCCGAACCAGCGTGCCCAGATCCCAGACGGTGTCCATGTGGCAGAGGAGCAGCACGCCGCCCGCGGCGGGCTCCCCTCCGATCCCAACCCAGCGGGCGCGCAGGTGATTGCCCGCTTTCGCCTGCGGCAGAACCTCGACTTGTGCGCCGACGGCGCGAAACTGCCCGGCCAGGGCTTCCGCCAGGCGGTCCAGGGAGGGCTTGTCGTCCGAAGGGGACTCCATCTCGACCAGTTGGACCAACAGTTCGGTCATGGCTGGCAGGTGCTGTTCGAGATAGGCCAGGACTCTGCAGTCGTCAACGGCTGGCATAGCGTGTACCCTCGCAGTGCATGTTGGGGAGCAACCTTGTCCCCTCAGTTTACCACGGGCGTTCGCTCCGGCCCAAGCGGCGCCCGCTGCGTTGAGTCGGCCCATGGTTCTGTGGTATGATGCCGGCAATGGTTCGCCGCGAGATATTCGGAGTGGCCGCGGTGGCTGCTGCGGCCCTGCTCCTCGAGACGACGCTTACCCGGCTGCTGGCGGTCGCGCAGTTCTACCACTTTGCCTTCCTGGTGGTCAGCCTGGCCCTGCTCGGCTTCGGAGCGAGCGGCACGTTGCTCACCCTGGCACCGCGCTTGCACGTGGTGCCTGTGGCGAGGCTGCTCGCCTGGTCTGGAGCCGGCTTTGCCGTCTGTGTCGCCGTAGCCTACGCGGTGGTCAACATCACGCCGTTCGACAGCTACAGCCTGGCCTGGGATCGGCGGCAGATCGCCTTCTTCGTGCTCTACTTCCTGGCGCTGACGCTGCCGTTTCTGTGCAGCGGCCTGGGGATCGGGGCCGCGCTGGCGCGCAGCGGAGCGCGCAGCCATCTGGTGTACGCGGCGAATCTACTCGGTTCCGCCGCTGGCGTGCTGCTGGCCCCCATCCTGCTCGAGCTGGCGGGCGTGCCGGGCGCCGTGCTGGCCAGTGCGCTGGTTGGCCTGCTGCCCGCCGCCATCGGGAGCGGCGGCAGCGGCCCGCGCGAGCGGCTCCCTGCTTGCTGGAGCCAATGGGTTGCCATACTGACGGCGATTGCAGCCCTGGTCGGCATCGGCGTGCTCGCGAGCCTGAATGCCAGCAACCGCTCACCTCTCGGCATGACGATCTCGCCTTACAAGGGGCTGGCGCATGCCCGGCGCTATCCCGGCGCCACGACCATCTTCGGCCGGTGGAGCGCCATCTCCCGGGCCGACGTGATCGCCGATGCCGGCACGCGCAACCTGCCCGGCTTGAGCTACACCTACGGCGGGTTGCCACCGCCAGAACACGGCCTCTCTCTCGACGCCGACTCCCTGCAGCCGGTCCCCCTGGTGCGCCCCGAGGCGTTCGATGCCGCCGCCTACATGCCGGAGGCGCTCGCCTTCCAGTTACGGCCCCTGGCGAACGTCCTGGTGCTGGAGCCTGCCGGCGGCCTGGGAGTCCTGCAGGCGCTGGCCCCGCTCGATGAAGGCGCCGACGCAAGGCAGGTCACGGCGGTGATTGACAAGCCGTTGGTACGGCGCGCGGTGGCCAGCACCAACCCAGACGACGTGTACGCCCACCCGCAGGTCCGCACTGTGCCGGGCACTGGACGCCAGTATTTGCGGCAGACGGAGGAGCACTACGACATCATCTTTGTGCCTCTCACCGACGCCTACCGCCCCGTGACGAGCGGCGCCTACAGCCTGGCTGAATCGTATGGGCTGACGGTGGAGGCATTTGCCGATGCTCTGGCCCGGCTTTCGCCCGATGGCGTGCTGGTGGTGACGCGCTGGATCCAGATGCCGCCCAGCGAGGACTTGCGGCTGATCGCCACGCTAGCCGAGGCGCTGGAACGCCAGGGGGTGAGTCAGCCCGACGGGGCCCTGATCGCCTACCGGGGGATCCAGACGATCACCGCGCTGGTCCAGCCAGACGGGTGGTCAGCGAACGAACTGGCGCGCCTGCGCGAGTTCACTGCCTCCCGCCGCTACGACCTGGTGTGGGCACCAGACATCCGGCCCGAGGAGGCCAATCGCTTCAATCGCACACCGACGCCGGCGCACTTCGAGGCCGTGCGGGGCCTCTTCACCGCGTTCGCGACCGAGCGGGCGCGCTTCTACGCCAACTACCCGTTCGCCATCACCCCGCCCACGGATGACCGGCCCTTCTTCTTCCACTTCTTCCGGTGGAGCCAGACACCCCAGGTGCTGGCAACCCTCGGTCGCACCTGGCAGCCATTCGGCGGCAGCGGCTACTTCGTGCTGCTGGCCCTGCTGGCCCTCGTGTTGGTGCTTAGTGCATTGCTGATCATCGCGCCGTTGGCGCTGCGCGGCCGATGGCAGGGGAGTTCGGGGTCCGCGGACCGACTCAAGCCAGCAGAGCCACCCGGAAGCCGCCGCCCGGCGCTGCACCTGCGCGTCTTCGCCTATTTCAGCCTGCTGGGCCTGGCCTTCCTGTTCGTGGAGATTCCCCTCATCCAGCGCTGGATCCTGCTCTTTGGGCACGCGACCTACGCCTTCACGGTTGTGGTGCTGGCGCTCCTGCTCTTCTCCAGCCTGGGCAGCCTCGTGGCAGGGAGGGTCTGGCGGCACAGGCAGGGCACCTACTTGTCCCTCGTCGGTGCTCTGACTGCGCTGGTCTGCATCATCGCCCTTGCCACGCCAGCCCTGGATCGCATCCTGCTCAGCTGGCCACTGGTGCCGCGCGCGCTGGTCGCTGTGGGTCTGCTCGCGCCCCCGGCATTCCTGATGGGACTGCCGTTTCCGGTCGGCCTGGCCTGGCTGGACGAGGTTGCGCCCCGCCTCCTGCCGTGGGCGTGGGCTGTTAACGGGTGCGCTTCGGTGGTCGCATCGGTGCTGGCCGCGCTGTTCGCGCTGGGCGCGGGCTTCACGACGGTGCTGCTGCTCGGGGGAGGGGCCTACGCTGCGGCAGGGTTGCTGATGCAGCGCGCGCTGCGGACGCTGACATGACCGGCCATCGGGCATTCGGGCGTATCGCCCGGGGCTTAGTGCCCCTCGCCGGTCAGCGGGACGAACAGCACTTCGCCCAGATTGGTCGCCTGTAGATCGTTGCCGTGCTTCTCGAACAGCCACAGCGTTTGCACGGCACCTTGTGGGCCGATGGGCACCACGAGCCGGCCGCCCTCGCGGAGCTGGCCCACCAAGGGCTGCGGCAGGTGGTCGGGAGCCGCTGTTACGATGTTGGCATCATAATGGGCGTGCTCCTGCCAGCCGAAGTAGCCGTCGGCGTTCAGCACCTGGATGTCGTCGTAGCCCAGGTTCCGCAGGCGCTCCTCGGCCTGCGCCGCCAACGGCGGTAAGATCTCCACGGTGTAGACCTCGGCCCCCAGTTCCGCCAGGATGGCCGCCTGATACCCGCTGCCCGTGCCGATCTCCAGGACACGATCGCCGGGCTTAATGGCCAGCGACTCGGTCATCAGGGCCACGATATACGGCTGGGAGATCGTCTGGCCATAGCCGATCGGCAGTGGATGATCCGCATAGGCGACGTGGAGCATGTCGGGCGGCACGAAGCGGTGGCGGGGGACACGCCGCATCACCTCCAGCACCGCACGGTCTCTTACCCCACGAGCCTCGATCTGCTCTCGTACCATGACCAGGCGCGCTTCTGCCTCTGGCTCGGGGGACGCATCCGCCGGGGCCGTCGCCTCCGCAGGCGCACTAGTGAGGACCGGCGTCGGCGGCGCTGGCGTCCGCCAGGGGCCGCTCAGCGCCAACCAGACCACCGCGGCGGCAGCGGCGAGGAGCAGCAGGCCGAGGGCCAGGCGCTTAGCCATGGGCAGCTTCCAGGCGAGAAACGGGCCGGGCACGGCGGCTCGGCGTGCCGGCCTTGCCCGGAAAAACAACCGGCGCCGTAGGGTCCCGCCCACGCCAGCGGATGGGGATCATGCGATGGGTCCTCATCTCGTCTGACCCGAGTATAGCACAGGCGGGCCGGCCCGGCAACCTGTGCTGGCTCCGCTCAGGCCGTCGCCGATTACGGATTGACCCGGACGACAGCCCAGGCAATCCGTCATCATCGGTCCGCAGTTACGCTGCCCCCTTGTTCCACCCTGGCCCCGGCTTCGCCAGCGTATCAGCCAGATCCCGCCACTTCAGCCAGTTCTGCTCTTTGGGCCGCCAGTTCTGCCAATCCACCTGCGCCATGGCCTCCTCAAGGGGCGTGATCATCACCTCCCACTGCCGCAGGCCGATCACGTTAGCATCCGCCCGACCGGCAGCGATGTCGGCCATGACCTGCCGCGCAGCGTACGCACCCAGGCGGCTGCCCTCCACCCGGTCGAATGCCGTTGGCACACCCCCGCGCTGCAAGTGACCCAGGATGGAAGTCCGCACCTCGAAGGCACCCTCAGCCTCCGCCTCCATTACGCGCCGCACGAAATCGGCGTCGTAGTGGCGGAACGCGCCCTCCGACATAACCACGATGCCCAGTTTCTTGCCGCGCAGGAAGCCATCGCGCAACTGCTCCACATCTCGCAGCAGCGTCTGGATAGTGGCGTTATCCTCGGCCATCAGTTCCATCTCAGCACCGGTGGCCAGGCCGCTGGCCAGCGCCAGGTAGCCGCAGCGCCGGCCCATCACCTCCACGATGAAGGCCCGGTGCGCGGTGCCGGCGGTGTACTTGATC
>FWPV01013616.1_pt1 | contig 12166 bp, 9 predicted proteins | sample 2228371 | NCBI WGS metagenome assembly FWPV01 (sample SAMEA103939776, study PRJEB20133) | metagenome | reverse complement strand
TAAAGCTAAGAGGTAAGGTAGTGGATTTCTTTTTAAGGTCTTTAAAGTAGAAATAAAAAAGGGTGTGCAAATTAAAACAATTGTATCATTCAAAAATAATGCAGATAATATACCTGATGAAAAAATTATAAATAATAAAAGAATTTTTGGACTTTTTGAATATTTTAATATGTATTTGTTTAATAATGAATAAAAACCAGAAATTTTTAAGTTTGCATTTAAAATCATTAAGGAAAATAGAAGGGCAATTGTATTAAGATCAATTAATTTATATGCATCATCCATTGTAATTGCACCAAAACCCAAAAGGAGTGTAGATGATCTAAGGGTAATGGTTGCTCTATTCATTTTAAAATTTGGGAATCTTCCAATTGCAACTCCAATTAAAGTTAAAAGAATAATTGAAAGGTAAAGATTTTTTAACATTAAAAAAGTGCCATTATTTTTGCCCAAATTATCATTAAAATCATAGCAAAAGGATAGACAGTTGCATATAAAACTAAGGGCTTTTGGGAGTCAGTCATATTTGTGGCAATGGCAAGCCCTGGACTTGAAGTCATTCCCCCACTTAAAATTCCTAACATATCTAAGATTTTTGTTTTGTAATAGTATCTTAAAATTAAGCTTATAAAAACCATAGGAACTATTGCAATAAGCAAACTAATTATAATGATTTGAACTCCTTCCTTTTGAATAATTATTCCAATTTGGGAGCCAGCTTTTATTCCCACAGTAGATAAAAAGAAAACAAGTCCTAAATCCCTCATAAAAGAAACCAGTGGTGCAGGAACTTGAAATATTATAGGTCCTACCTTTCCCCTGTTACTTAATAGAATACCTAAAAGTAAGACCCCTCCTGAAATACCTAAATTAAAAGAAAAAATTTGTCCAATGGAAAAGGGAATAAGTCCTACAAAGATTCCCAATAAAATTCCCATCATTATGGGAAAGATGTCTCCATATTCAACTTTTTTGATCTCATCTCCAAAAAGTTTTTTAATCTCCTCCATATCCTCTTTTTCCCCAACAACTGTTATCTTGTCTCCCCATTGAAGCTTTAAATTTGCTTCTGCTAAAAATTCCATTCCCCCTCTTTTAACCCTTGTTATGTTTGCATTATAATGCTCTCTTAAATTTAACTCCCTTATTGTGAGTCCTACCACTTCTTTATTTGTTAAAACAAATTGATTTGATTCAAAGTTTGCTACATTTGGTATTTTTTCTTCTGTCTCTTTTCCTAAAAGGGGTATTGCTGACTTTACAAAATTCTCTTCCCCTACAATTCTTAACAAATCGCCCAAATGCAAAACTGTTTCATTTTTTGGCAAAAATACTTTACCTTTATGCAATATTCTTGAAATTATAATATTAGTTGTTTGGTGTAAATTTAATTCTCCAATTGTTTTTCCATCAAGTTCTTCATTTGTTATTATTACTTCTTTTCTTACAATATTTTTCCTGTTTATTTCTTCTTCTTTCCTTATTAAATCTTCCTCATCTTTTAAATTTGTTTTAAATATAAAGGGTAAAGACCTTATATAAATTATTACACCAATTACCCCAAAACTATAAGCCAAACCATATCCAGCAGAAGTTAGTGGTGAACCAGTAGCTTCAAGTCCTGCTGCAAGTCCAGGGGTTGAAGTTAAAGCACCAGTAAATAAACCAATTGAAAGTGCCATATCAAGGGAAAATATTTTTGCAAGTAAAGTAGTAAAAAGGGCACTAAAAGAAATTAAAGCTAAAACCATTCCATTTAATTGTAAACTTTCTTTTTTTCCTAAATTAAAAATTGAGGGTCCTGCTTGCAAGCCAATTGCGTAAATAAATAAAATAAGCCCTAAGGTTTGAAATTCTTCTGGAAGAGAAAGACCATAATTTCCAAAAGCCATAGCAACAAGCAATATAGCAGAAGTTTCAAAGGAAAAGCCAAAAATTCTAATTCTTCCAATTATAAAACCAATTACAACAATTAGAGATAAAAGGACAAGGGGATTACTTTGCAAAAAGGAGTAAAAATTCATAAAAAGTTTTTATTTTAAATAGAATCAATTATTGTTTTACTTTTTTTCTTCTGGCGTCTTTTCCTTAGTTTCTTTTTTTACTTCTTCTTGTTTTACATTTTCCATTATAGAACCAGTTGTGGCTTTCTTTTGCACTATTCCAAGGAGGATGCTTGTAATTAAGAAAATTATAAAACCAGCTGTTGTAAGTTTATGGAGTAAAGTTGTTGCTCCCCTTGCACCAAATAAGGTTTGACTACCACCTCCACCAAAGGCACCTGCAAGATCTGCTCCTTTTCCTTGTTGAAGCAAAACAACTAAGATTAAAAAAATACAAGCAATGATGTGTATTGCAACCAATAAACCAAACATTTATATAACTCCTTTCATTTTTAAAGATATATTTACAATTTTAGCAAATTTTTCTGGATCTAAACTGGCTCCTCCTACAAGGGCTCCATCTACTTCCTTTACTTTCATAATTTCTTCAATATTTTCTACATTTACGCTTCCCCCATAAAGGATAGGTATCTCTGGATAAAATTTTTTTATTTCCCTATGCACCTCTTCAATTTGTTCTTTTTTTGCAACAATTCCAGTTCCTATTGCCCATACGGGCTCATAAGCAATTGAAATGTTTTGATGATTTTCCTTTAGTTCTTCCAATATATTTAATTGTTCTTTTATAACTTTTAAAGTGCTCCCTTCTTTTCTTTCTTCTAATTTTTCTCCAATACAGTAAATAACCTTTAATTTATTTAAAAGAGCACCTTTTAATCTTTTATTTACAATTTCTTGATCTTCTTTAAAGATATGTCTTCTTTCAGAATGACCTATTATTGTCCAAAACACTTTTAAATTTTTTAAATGGATTGGTGAAATTTCACCAGTGAAGGCACCCCTTTCTTCCCAATGACAATTTTGGGCTGAAACTTGAATAGGAGTTGAACCGAGGGCATCTAAAACACATCTTAGTAATGTAAAAGGAGGAGCAATTATTACATATTGAAGGGCTCTGGAGGGCAAAAGGGATATAAACCTTTGACAAAAGGAGATTGCCTCTTCTTCAGTAAAATTCATTTTCCAGTTTGCAGAAAGGATTGGGGTTATCAAAGTTTTAGTGCCTCCAATGCTGGTAATGTCTTTCCTCCTAAAAATTCCAAACTTGCACCACCACCTGTAGAAATATGTGTTATTTTTGATGAGATACCTGCTTTTTCTATAGCCATAACACTTTCTCCACCCCCTACAACTTTGAAAGCATCTACTTCACTTAAACTTTTTGCAATTTCAAAGGTTCCCTTTGAAAATTTTTCTTCTTCAAAAATTCCTAAAGGACCATTCCAAAAGATTGTCTTTCCTTTTTTTATTTCCCCTTTAAAATTTTCGCAGGTCTTTGAACCAATATCTCCAACTATTCCATTTTCAGGAATTTCCTTTGCTAATACTTCTTTAACTTCTATGGCTGGTCTTTCATAGGAAATTAAAAGGTCTTCTGGAATAAAAAGTTTTTTTCCCATTTTTTCAACTTTTTCCATAATTTCCTTTGCTTTTTCTATCATTTCTTCTTCATAAAGGGATTTTCCTACGCCATATCCCTTTGCTTTTAAAAAGGTATTTGCCATTCCTCCGCCAATCAAAAGGATATCTGCTTTTTCTGCAATATTTTCTACAACCTCAATTTTATCTGAAATTTTTGCCCCTCCTAAGATTGCAATATAGGGGTTTTGAGGGCTTTCCAATAATTTAGAAAGCATCTCTACTTCCTTTTCAATTAAAAATCCACAAGCCCTTTCTTCAAATAAAAGAGCAAGTCCGTAAGTAGTTCCTTCTGCCCTGTGTGCTGTTCCAAAGGCATCGTTTACATAAATATCTGCAAGGGCTCTTAATTTTTTTAAAAACTCTGGATCTTGGGTCTTTTCACCTTTTTCAAACCTTGTGTTTTCTAAAAGGAGAATTTCTCCTTCTTTCATCTCTTTTGCTGCCTTTTCTACTAATTCACCTACAACTTCTTGAGGAAAATGGACTTTCCTTGAGGTTAGTTTTTCAAGATGTTCTGCTACGGGTTTTAAGGAAAGGGATGGATCCTTTTCCTTTGGCCTTCCAAGGTGAGATGCAATTATTGGCAAACCTCCATTTTCAATTATGTAATTTAATGTAGGGAGGAGGGCTTTTATCCTTGTATCATCTTTAATTTTCCCTTCCTTTATGGGGACATTTAAATCAGCTCTTAAAAAGACCCTTTTTCCTTTAAGGTTTAAATCTTTTATCTTTCTTAGTTTCATTGTAGTTTTAATACCACATCAACTAAACGGTTGTTGTAACCAGTTTCATTGTCATACCAAGAAAAGATTGAATAAGTATGATCTCCCACTTTATCTGTTAAAAGTCCATCTACAATACCTGAATAAGTAGTTCCATTAAAATCAGAAGAGACAAGTTCTTCTTCAGTATAACCTAAAAGCCCCTTTAATTTGCCTTCAGAGTCCTCTTTAAATGCCTTATTTACTTCTTCTTTTGAGGGACTTTCTTTTAATGTTAAGACCAAATTTGTAATTGATACATTGGGAGTTGGAACCCTTAAAGCAACTCCATTCATTTTACCTTTAAGTTCAGGCCAAATTTCAGACAAGTTTTTTGCAGCACCTGTTGAAGTTGGTATAATTGAAAGGGATGCTGCCCTTGCTCTTCTTAAATCCTTATGGGGCAAATCAAGGATCCTTTGATCATTTGTGTATGAATGAACTGTTACAAGATAACCTTCTACAAGATGCCACCTGTCCATAATTGATTTCATTGTAATTGCAGCACAATTTGTAGTGCAAGAGGCATTTGAAATTATCTTATGTTTTTCCTTAGAAAGTAAATGGTCATTACAACCTATAACAATCATTAAATCAGCCCCTTTGCAACCCGTTGTCACAACCACATTTCTTACACTCCCTTTAAGGTGCTTTTTTGCTTCTTCTGCCTTTGCAAATTTTCCTGTTGCCTCTAGTACAACTTCAATCCCTTCATTTTCCCAAGGAATTTGAGCGGGGTCTAATATGGAAAAAACTTTTATCTTTTTTCCATCTACATAAATATTTGATTCATCATACTTTACATCACCATTGTATGTTTTATGAACAGAGTCATATTTAAATAAATGGGCTAAGGTCTTTGCATCAGTTACATCATTTATAGCTACAACTTCCACAGGGGAATTTCTTTTTAAAAGTTCCCTTAAAAAACCTCTCCCAATTCTTCCAAAACCATTTATTCCTATTTTCATATAAAACCTCCTTTAACAAGTTTTTTTAATTATATCAAAAAAAAATTTTATTTTCAAATGCCAAACTGCCTCATAAATATCCTTACCTCATACAAAAATCTACAAAAAAAGGTCATTTTTTCAAGGATATGAATTATTATTTCCAAGGGTTGTTGAATTTTTTTTTATTTTGTAGTATATTATTTCCTTAAACTCAAAAGGAGGTTTGTTTTAAATGAAAAGGACTTTTCAGCCAAACAATAGGAAAAGGAAAAAAACCCATGGCTTTAGAGTAAGGATGAGAACAAAGGATGGAAGAGCTGTCCTTTCCAGAAGAAGAAGAAAGGGAAGGTATAGAATTGCCGTTTGAAATTAAAATTAGAAAAATTAAAAGGGTATAAAAATTTCAAAAAACTTTTCAAAGAAGGTATAAAAATAAGAATGGAAAATTTTACTCTTTACTATCTGCCAGAATGTGTTTTTCCTTTAAGATATTCCTTAGTTGTCTCTTCAAAATATGGAAAAGCAGCAAAGAGGAATAAATTAAAAAGGCAGGTAAGAAGTATTTTAAGGACACATTTTTCTCAATTTTTACCCCTTTTGGGAAACCTTATAATTTATTTTAATTCAAAGTTTGAAATGAGTTATTTTGATTTGCATAACTTATTATTAAAGTCCTTTTGTGAACTTAAAAAATGTTTAAAAAATTTATATTGATTTTATTGAAGTCCTATAAAAATTTTATATCTCCCTTGCTTCCACCAGCATGCAGATTTACTCCTACTTGTTCAGAATATATGATGGAAGCAATTGAAATTTATGGTATATTTAGAGGTGTTTATATGGGAATTAAAAGATTGTTAAGGTGCCATCCCTTATCTTCAGGGGGCTATGACCCTGTGCCAAAATGGAAAAAAGATTACTTTTAGCGTTAGCCCTTTCTTTTCTTGTCCTTTTATTGTGGAGTAAACTTTTTACCCCTGAAGAAACCCAACCCTTACCCCAAAAGGAGCAAAAAGTTGAAACTGTAAAAGAGGAAAAATTGGAAAAAGGGGAAGTAAAAGAAGAATTAGATTTTCCTACGGAAATTATAAGGGATTTGGAAGAAAGGGAAATTTTAAAAGAAAATGATTACTTAAAAGTTCTCTTTTCTAACAAAGGTGCCAAAATAAAAGATATAAGATTAAAGAAATATTTGGATTATGATAAAAATCCCTTAAGGTTATATCCTTTATACAACCCAAAATTTTCTCCCCTTCAATTATTATTAAATGAAAAGGAATTGGAAAGTAAATTATCTGAAGAATTTTTTAAGGTAGAAGATAAGGGGGATGAAGTTGCTTTTGTCTTGTCTTTACCAGAAATTTATATTAAAAAAATCTTTAAATTAAAGGGGAGTTTTTTAGATTTTTCCATAGAGGTTAAAGGAAATAATAATGAAAATATCTATTTATCTTGGGGTCCTGGCTTGAGAGTTGTAGATCCAAGGGAAGAAAATAATAAATTTTTGCTCCCTGCAGATTTTATTTGGAGGGATTTTAAAGGCATAGAAAGAAAACCCATTACAAAATTTGGAAAAAAATTGCCAGAACTTAATCTCTATGATAAAAATTTAAATTATTTTGGTTTGGAGGATTCTTATTTTGCTGTTATTTTTGAACCAAAGGATGGGTTAAAGAGCATAAAAGTTTATCCAGAAAAAGATATTTATTATAAAACAAAATTAAAATATGGTTATAAAAGGGAAGTTTTAGAACCACCCTTATCTGAAAGAGTTTTTTATGATGAAGAAAGGAAGGAAATTTCCCTTTTTGGAATTTTTGAAGAAAAGGAAAAAAATGAAATAAAAAAAGGTTTGATGGATCAAAGGGATATAAAAAGGTTGGATTTGTTGTTTCATAAGCCCTTACCTCAACTTTTCCTTTTGGTTGAATTGGAAAAGTCAAAGGCATCCTTTGAAATTTATCTTGGAGCAAAGGATTATGAATTTTTAAAGAAAAATAAGCCAGAGTTTGCAGAAATTGTAAGCTTTGGATTTTTTGGTTTTATTGCAAAGCCCCTTCTTTGGGTCTTAAAGGGGATAAATAGTTTAATTGGAAATTGGGGTTTTAGCATTATAATCCTTACTTTAATTTTAAGGATTTTGCTTTATCCCGTAAACCATAAACAAATCGTTTCTATGAAAAAGATGCAAAATGTTCAGCCCAAAATAGATGCCATAAGAAAGAAGTATAAAAATGCCTTAAGGGATATGGAAGAAAGGGCAAAGATGAACCAAGAGATAATGGAGGTATATAAAAAAGAAGGAATAAATCCCTTAGGGGGTTGTCTTCCCCTTGCAATTCAAATTCCAATACTTTGGGCATTTTATAGTTTGCTTTCTACTGCCATTGAGCTTAGAAATTCCCCCTTTATTTTTTGGATAAAGGATCTCTCTTCCAGGGATCCCTATTACATAACACCCATACTTATGGGGCTTGCTATGTTTATTCAACAAAAGATGACACCTACTACAGGAACTCCAAGCCAAAGGTTTTTAATAAATACAATGCCCATATTTTTTACCTTTTTATTTTTAAACTTTCCTTCAGGTGTTGTTTTATATTGGTTTTTTAATACTTTATTACAAATCCTTCAAACGATAATGTATAAGTGGCATATGAAGGAGGCATAATTTATGCTTAAAAAGACATTTTCTGGAAGGACCCTTGATGAGGCATTAGAAGCAGCCATAAGGGAATATAAAAAGCCAAGGGAAGAGTTAAATTATAAAGTTTTAGAAGAAAAAAAGACCCTATTTGGTTTAGAAAAAAGAATTACAATTGAAATCTTAGAGGATCAAGGAAGCCCAAATTTAAAATTGTTTTTAAATAAGTTTATTTTAAATTCAAATTTAAACTTATCTTATAAGATAGAAAAAGAAGAAAATAAAATTTATGTTTATTTCACAGGTGAAGATGTGGGTTATCTTTTAAAAAATTATGGAGAAGGACTTGATGCTTTAAAACATTTAATTGAAAAAGTTTTGGAAAGGGAGGGTTTCGAAGGGGAAGTTGTGACAGATTCTTTAAATTTTAGAAAAAATTTAAAAAATAAAATTGAAAAGTTAGCAAGCAGTTTGTGTAGAAAAGTTAAAAGAGAAGGAAAGGTTATTCAAATGAAACCTCTCCCGCCTTCTTTAAGAAAAATTGTACATTTGACAGCCACAAAGATAGGAGGAGTGGAGTCAAAAAGCGAAGGCAGTGGTTACCTTAAAAGAGTTTTCTTATCTCCTAAGAAGTAATGAAACAATTTTAGCCCTTTCAACGCCCTTTGGAAGAAGTGCCTTAGGAATAGTTCGCCTTTCTGGAAAAAATTCTTTAAATATAATAGAAAAAATTTCAAATAAAAGATTTGAACATAGAATTGCAACTCCTGTTTTTTTTGAAAGATATGGTAAAGCAATAGTCACATATTTTAAAGCCCCAAATTCTTATACAGGGGAGGACTTAGTAGAAATAAGTTTAATTGGAAACCCTTATCTTATAAATCATTTTATAAAAGAAATTTTAAAAGAAGGGGCAATCTTAGCTTTGCCTGGAGAATTTACTCTTAGGGCATATCTGAATGGAAAAATTGATTTAAGTCAAGCAGAAGCAATTGATTCTTTAGCAAGAGCAGTTTCTCCAAAAGTTCAAAGGAAATTATCCTTAATGTCTGAAGGGGTTTTTTCAATAAAAATAAGGGAAATCAGAGATCATCTTTTGGAACTTTTATCTTTAATGGAAGCCTATATTGAATTTGAAGAAGAAGATATAGAAATTGAATTAAAAGAGATTGAAGAAAAAATTAAAGATTTAATAATTCTTTCTCAGGACTTCTATAAAAAATGTTTTTTAAAGAAAGAAGAAGGGATTTTTAATGTAGTAATAGCAGGTCCTCCAAATGCTGGAAAATCCACTTTATTTAATAAAATTTTAGGTTATGATAGAGTTTTGGTTTCTGAAGAAAAGGGAACTACGAGGGATTTAATAAAGGAAACAATTGATTTAGATGGTTTTCCTATAAATTTATGGGATTCTGCAGGAATTTTTAAAAGGGGGAAGGGTATTACAAAAAAAGCCATTGAATTTTCAAAAAAAATTATTAAAAAGGCAGATTTTATTTTATACTTACACGATTCCTCCCTCCCCTTTGATGGAATAGAAAAGGGGTTAGAAGATGATGTAAAAGAAAGGGGTACAATTATATTAACAAAAAAGGATTTAAAAATTAATGAAAAAAACAAAGATTTACCCTATCTTTTTATATCTTCTTTAAAAGAGGAAGGGATTGATGTTTTATTGAAAATTTTAAAGGAAAAGGCAATGGAGTATTATGGGGAGGGGGAAGAAGGAGAATTTCTAATTAATGAAAGGCAGAAAAAACATTTAGAAAGTTTTTTAAAATATTTGAAGGAAGGAAAAGAAAAGTTTGAAGAAGGACAACCAATGGAAATTGTATCGGATTTTTTGAATAAAGGAAAAGAAGAAATAGAAAATGTTGTAGGAGAAATTAAAAAAGAAGAGATTATTAATTCCATATTTTCAAGGTTTTGTATAGGAAAATGAAAGATAAAGTTGTAGTAATTGGGGGAGGACATTCAGGGATTGAGGCATCTTATGTTTCTTCAAAGATGGGAATTGAAACAATTCTTATAACTCAAAATATAGAAGCAATAGGAAAGATGAGTTGTAATCCTGCAATTGGAGGGGTGGCAAAGGGAAATTTGGTTGTGGAATTGGATGCCTTAGGTGGAGTTATGGGAAGGGCAGCAGATGCTTGTGGAATACAATTTAGAGTTTTAAACAAAAGCAAAGGTCCAGCAGTTTGGGGTTTAAGAGCCCAAGAAGATAGATTAAATTATCCAAAATGGATCCAAAATTTTTTATTTTCTCAAAAAAATTTACTCATAAGACAAGGAATTGTAGAAGAGATTTTGGTAAAAAAAAATAAAATAAAAGGAGTAAGGTTAATAGATGGGGAGGAGATTGAGGCATCTGCAGTTGTCCTTTGTCCTGGGACTTTTTTAAAGGGAAAAATTTTTATTGGAAATAAAATTTATGGTGGCGGAAGAACCCATGAACCCCCTTCTGATTTATCGGAGTCCTTAAAAAATTTAGGAATTTCCTTAAAAAGGTTTAAGACAGGAACACCTCCAAGGGTTGTAGCTTGGTCTTTAGATTTTAAAAAATTGGAGGTGCAAGAGGGGGATAAAAATCCAATTCCTTTTTCAATTTATACGAAAAAGATAAATAAAAAGCAGGTTCCTTGTTATATAACTTATACAGATAAAAATATACATAATTTAATTTTAGAAAATTTAAATTTATCCCCTTTATTTTCTGGAAAAATTGTAGGGATTGGTCCAAGATATTGTCCATCAATTGAAGTAAAGGTTTACAAATTTTCAAATAAAGAAAGACACCAAATCTTTGTAGAACCTGAAACAAGGGAATACAAGGAGGTATATTTAAATGGTTTATCTATGAGTTTACCCTTTCCCCTTCAAGAAAAAATAGTTAATATGTTAAAGGGGTTTGAAAGGGCAAAAATAACCAGACCTGCTTATGCAATAGAATATGATATTGTGGATCCAAAACAATTGGGAAAAAATCTAATGCTTAAAGGAATAGAAGGACTGTTTTTAGCAGGACAAATAAATGGAACTTCTGGTTATGAAGAAGCAGCTGTTCAAGGTTTTATGGCTGGACTAAATGCTGTTCTTTTTTTAAGGGGAGAAATGCCTTTTATTTTAAAGAGGGAAGAAAGCTACATTGGTGTTTTGATTGATGATATTATAAACTTAGGAATAGATGAGCCCTATAGAATTTTTACTTCCAGAGCTGAATATAGATTATCCTTGGGTTTTAGGAGTGCCAGGAGTAGATTAATTGATTACGGATATAAATTTGGATTAATTTCAAGGAAAAGGTATGAAAAGATTAAAAATTTAGAAGAAAAAGTAGGTCTTTATACGGAAGAACTGGAAAACAAAAAAATATATCCAAAGAAAGAGATAAGGGAAAGGTTTAAGGAAAGATTTAAAATTGACTTTGAAAATCCCATAACCTTTGGTTCTCTTTACAGAAGGATTAGAGTTCCTTTAAAGGAAATTTTGGATTTTATGGGAGAAAGTTGTGATTTGGAAGGAGAAGTTTTAGAGATGGTAGAAGAAAATTTATTATATAAGCCATATAAGGAAAGGCAGAAAGAAGAGGTTCAAAAAATTGAAGAACTTCTTTCTTTAAAAATTCCAGAAGGTTTTTCCTTTAAAAATATTCCAGGTTTAAATAAAGAGATGGAAGAAAAGATTGAAAAAAATAAACCAAAGGATTTGAAGGATTTTTCCCAAATACCAGGGGTAACCCCTGCAGCAATAATGGCTTTATATGTGGCAATTAAAAGAAGAACTTGAAAAAATAAAAAGAGAATTTTTTTTAGATTTTGAAAGGGTTTCAGAAGAGAAATTTCTTTTGTTTTTAAGTTATTTAAAAGATTATTCAAAAAAATTAAACTTAACTTCTTATAAAAATTTTGAAGAAACAATAAAGTTGCAATGCTTAGATTTTTATCCCCTTGTAAATTATTCCTTAAATAGTTCTGGAGTGGAAATTGGTGCTGGTGCAGGGTTTTTAACAATTCCTTTAAATATATTTAAGAATTTCAAGGATTTTTTGGCTTTGGAACCTAAACAAAAGAGGTATTTTTTTTTGGATTTGGTAAAAAATAAGTTAAAATTAAATTATAGGATCTTAGATAAAAGATTGGAAGAAAGTTTAAATTTTTTGCCAAATCCTCCCATAGATTTTTTTATAAAAGCACTCCCAAAAAAAGAAAGGGTCTTTAATTTTTTAAAAAAAATTAAAATCTCCCATAGAATTTTTTATTT
>FWPV01013614.1_pt1 | contig 12169 bp, 10 predicted proteins | sample 2228371 | NCBI WGS metagenome assembly FWPV01 (sample SAMEA103939776, study PRJEB20133) | metagenome | reverse complement strand
TCAAGGCCAGTCCCGACACCGTCATCACCAGCCGGTAGGGCAGGCCGCCGACCTTGGCCGCATGCAGGGGGTAGTCGAGATTGGCCAGGCGCGAGCCCAGCGGCAGGCTTTGGGCGTCGCGGCTGGCGACCATGGCGCCGGTGGCCGGGTCGAACCAGACCATCGAGCGGCCGTTCGGCAGCCATTCGGCTTGCTGGCGCATGCGGATCTGGATCAGGCCACCGGCCTTGGCTGGCAAGGTGATGATCCGAACCTCCGCGCCGGGGAACCGCGCCTTGGCTTGGCTGACCACCTTGATCCAATCGAGGTCCTTGGCGAGCGGCCCGCCCTTGATCTTCGGCGGCGTTGAAGCTTTCGCCATCGTCGCGGTTGATGAAAATGGGGCGCGCAGGGCCTCAGAGAACCACTTCAGGTTCATGGCTGCGCCGGTCGCCAGAGAGAGGATCAGCAGCGGCGCGAGCAGGGCGCCCAGGTCACGGTGATGATGCATGATCCCCGCCCGCGTCATCGTCCGCGGCCAGACGCGCAGGTGGAACACCCGCCGCGTCGGCCAGCACAGGATCAGGCCGGTGAGGACGAAGGCCAGGCCCGCCAGGCCCAGAGCGCCGCCGACGATCTCGCCCGCATCGCCGTTGAAGAGATGATGGTGGAAGTCGAACAGCCAGGCCTCCGGGCGATCCCAGTTGGAGGTCCAGGCCTGGATGACCGCGCCGTCCTGGTCAGCGTAGGCGGCCTTCTCTTCTGTGTTGTAGCTCAGCTTGTTGAGGCCAAGACGTTCGGTGGCCAGCACGATCGAGCGCGGGCGATCCTCGGTGGCGAAGACCTTGGCGGCCATCGCCGCCAAGGTGGCCGTGTCCTGCCGTTGGGCGTCAGCGGCGTGGGGCACGGTGGCGCGCAGGAAGGCGTCCTCGTGCACCAACAGCGCGCCGCTCAAACCCAAAAGCGCCAGCAGCAGGCCGATCAGCCCGCCCGTCCAGCGGTGCAGCAGGCGCAGGAGCCGCATCAGAAGCGTGCTTCCCAGGCCAGTGTCGCGGTGCGACCCCGGCCGGCGTAAAACTTGTCCTTGGCCGGTTGGGTCGTGTCGGAATGGTAGGTGATGTAGGGCTTGTCGAGCAGGTTTTGGACGCCTAGCGACACAGCGCCGAGCGGCAGCTGATAGCGCACGAAGGCGTCGACGAGCGTGTAGCCTTCGAAGTCGTCCTTCACCAGCGCGCGCTGCATATTGCGCGACATGTACTTCTGCATCTGCAAGCGCAGGGCCCACGGGCCGCTCTGGTAGTCGGCCGCCAGGTTGAGGCGATCTGGCGAGATGTTGGCCCCGTCAAGGTCGGTGTCGACCTTGCCGTCCCGGTTGGTGTCGGTCTGGCCGCGCAGGCGCGCGTAACCGGCCGAAACCTCCAGACCCGGGACCGGGGTGCGAGCCCGCGCATTGGCTTCCAGGCCCTCGATGGCCACGCCCTGGCGCTGGACGTCAAAGATCCCGTCGGCGTTGCGGACCAGGAACTGGCCAAGCTTGGACTTGGACCAGAAGTAGGTGACGCTGGCGTCGAAGGGGCCGCGCTTGAACTCGGCGCCCAGCTCGCGGTTGTTGGAGACGATCGGCTCGACGGCCAGATAGGTGTCGACATCGACATTGTTGACGTTGATGGCCCGCAGGATGCGACCAACATCGGGCACGGTGTAGCCCTCGGCGTAGCTGCCATAGATGCGCACGCCCTTGGCCGGTTCGAACACGACGCCGCCATTGGCCAAGGTGGCGTTGAATTCAGGATCACCGCCGCCGACCTGACGCGACCCGTAGGAGGCCAGGGTGGTGAAGTCGTCCACCTTCAGCTGGACGTTTTCGAAGCGCACCCCGCCGGCCAGGCGCAGCCGGCCGTCCAGGAGGGCGTAGTTGCCCTGTAGGAACGGCGCGAGGCTGTTGAACTTGGTCGGCGGCACCCAGGCCCGGCCGGTGGCGATCAGCAGCTGCTCGGTGCGGTCGGTCAGGGCGTCGAGGCCGGCGGTGGCGGTCAGGCCCTCGATCTGCGGAACGGCGCGCTCATAGCTGATCCGGGCGCCCAGCTTGCGCGAGCGGTTCGAGGACTGGTCGAACAGCGTGCCGTTGGGGGCGATGCTGACGTCCTGGAAGGTGGCGCTGATGTCGCCACCGAAGGTGTCGCGCGAGCGGTTGAAGAACAGCTGGGCGTTCAGGGCGCCGCCATACACGTCGCTGTTCAGCGAGGCCGACAGGTTCTCGATCCGGTTGGCTGCCGGAACGCCTGGAACGACGCCGCGATAGGCGGTGGTGGGCGAACGCAGCGCGCGATTGCCGTCTGTCGCCGCCACGGCCTTGCCGGTCACGGTCACATAGTCGCCATCGCCCTTCAGTTCGAATCGGCTGCCGACGATGTCGATGCGAGTCGACTCGTTCAGCTGCCAGCCCAGGCGCGCGAACAGGGACAGGGTCTTGGAGTCTTGGACGTCGCCCTGGGTGTTGTCCATGCCGATGCGACGGCCCTTGGCGTCGTAGAAGGCGCCGCGGGTCTCGTAGGCGACGCCGGTGGTGGCGTCGAACGCGCCGCCCCGCCAGCCGACCAGGCCCGCGACCTTGCCGCCGACCGCGTCGCCGAAATCATGCCCTGCGGTGGTCTGAACCAGGGTACGGCCCGAGACGCCGTCTTGCTTGGGCGCGCCGACCGTCACCTGGTTGACCACGCCGCCGGTGGCGCCGATGCCCTGTAGGGCGTTGGAGCCATAGATCAGCTCCACCCGGTCGATGAAGAACGGATCGATGGTGTAGCCATCGCGCGAGCCGTCGCGGATCGGGGTCGACTGCGGGATGCCGTTGATGGCGTAGAGCGGTGAGCGGCCGCGCAGGCTCTCGCCGGCCCCCGACAGCTTCTGACGGGTCGGCGAGAACGACGGCGACAAGGTCGAGATCGCGTCAATGATCGAACCGCTCACGCTGACTTGCTGGGACAGGCTCTGATTGTCGATCACATCCACGGTCAAGGGCAGCGCGCTGGCCGGCAGGATGGTGCGCGCAGCGGTGATGACCACCTGATCCAGGTCCGTGCTGTCGGGTGCGCGCATGTCTTCGGCTTGCGCCGCCGTCGCCAAGGCCCAAAGGCTCAAGCCCGAAAGGGCGAGACGGCGCGCTGTGGCGCGGGCGGGGAACGGACGGGTCATATGAGCCTCGGTGGGTCAGTAAATTGCCTTGCTCATATAAGATTGCGAGTGAGTTGCAAATATACCCAGTCCTTAAGGACGCGGTTCGGGCTGGGGAGCGATGATCTTGGCTCGATGCCAAGGTGACTTAGTGCAGCGTTGGGTGCGCGCAGAGATTTGGGGGCGTAGGGGGTCGGGGCGTGTCATCGAGCCTCACCGGTAGGATAAAGCCCTCACGCGCCAATGAGGCGTTGACGACCCGCGCCATGACCGCGACCACGTCGGGCGCAATGACCAGGCCCTCAAGCAGGCGCGCCGCCAGGTCGGGTTCGGCGGGACTGACACCACACGCGGTGATGATGTGTTGCTCGTCGCGCGCATAGCCGGGGCAATCGGGATGCAGGATGCAAAGCGGGCGTTTGACGTGTTCTTCAATCGCCATCATCAGCATGGCGACACAGGTCGCACTTCTGGGGGCGCCGTATCGATCCGCGACCGCCGCGAGGCGCGCCCTTGGGCTTTCGCAAGTCACGCGGGCGATAACCCACTGGCGCACCATCCAGAGCAGCAGCTGTTCACCCTCAAAGAGGCGCTCAGGACCGCAGCGCGGCGCCAGGTGGCTGCGGTGATCCAGTCTTGAGCGGGTCATGACGCCGCCCGTAGAGCATCGTGGATCGGCGCGCGGGGCTTGACGGTTGATCGCTCAGGCGCTGGCTCGACGGCGTCGGGGGAAGACAGTCGCTGACCATGAGCGATCAAAGCAGCGGCGACGAAGGTCGCGGCCCTTTGCGCTGTCGGATCGGGAGGGCTCGCCGCCAGCCAGCGGAAGTGGGCTGCGAACCGGGCGGGGTCGCGATCTTGTGCGGCGGAGAAGAGGCGAAGTAGGACCAACTCGTCGCGCATCACCGTCGGGCAGCCGGGGGGCGCATGGTCGATGGGGCGGCGGCCGACCACGCTCAGCTGCTGGACAAAAACCTGCATGGCCGTGAAGGCGGCGTTGGCCTGATCGCCGCAGCCATGCTCGAAGGCCTTTCGGACGATCGCGCACGTCCTTCCCTTGGCCAAGGTGCGAAACGCCCAGACGATCAGGTGCTCGCCGTAGGTCAAATCGTCCAGATCGACGGGTTGGAAAAGGTCGGGCCGCACGCCGGAAATCTCCAATTTGAGGCTGGGCCGACACCCACCCTGAGCCGAAGATCTCGGTGAGCGACCCGACGCGGTCTTGCGAGCGCCTCTCAACTGAGCCCGTATCTCTGTTGAGAGTCAATCGCAAAAACAACCGCTGTCGACAGATTCCAAGGGGCGACGCTCTTGCGGCGCAGCTTACCTGCTTGCCGTGAACAGCCAGCCATGGCTCCCGGCGACGGCGCCCAGGGTCGTGATCAGGCCAAGGCTGAGCAAGACCACGTGGACGCCCCGTAAGGCGGAGAAGGCCAGCCTGGGATATTGCTGGGCCCAGCGGGGAAAGTAGCGGTGGAGGACAAAGGGCTCGCCGATGAACAGAAGAAAGACAAACAGCGACCACACGCCGACCATGGCGGACATCCACCAAGCCTCCAGCGTGGCGAACCGCGACCAGAGATCAAGCTTGGCGGTCATGTAGAACCCACTGAGGCCCACCACGATGACCGCCGCCCGGGCTTGCCAGACAAAGCGCCGCTCGAACGCCTCGAAGGCCTTGAGCCGGTCCTCGCCCAGTTCGCCCCGCTCGACGGCGGGCAAGGCGACGGTTGTCGCCATCGACACGCCGCCAAACCAAATGACGACGCCCAAGACATGCAGTGCGCGTGCAAGCGCCAAGTCATCCATTGCGGTGTTCCTTTGTTCAGTGGGCCCGCACCCGGCCTCGTTGCGGCGCGGGAAGCGTCCGGCGCTGTTGCTCTAAGGGGCCAACTGAGCCTTGACGGCGGGGGTCAGGCCGTTGGTGGGAACCCGCACGACTTGGATCACGACATCGTCTTGACGAGCCGCCGCCCAATGCTCGCCGCCCTCGGCGGGAACCACGATGACGCTTCCGGGGCCAAACCGATGCTCGGCGGCTGGCGCGATCGTGGCGCCGTCGCCCCAGGACAAGGTTCCGCTGACCACGGTCACCAACCGCACGCCGCCGTCGCCGCCGTGTGGCGGAAGGACCTGACCCTTGCTCAGGCGCAACAGGACAGACAACGGTCGACCATCCTCGCCCTGCGCCAAGACGGTTCTGTGGGCGCCATCGGCGATGGCCTCGCCCTGAAGCTTTGCGATGTCAAGGCGGGTGGCGCCAGCCGAAGCCAGACTCGGCGCGAGGGCCGCGCAGGCGGCCAGAACGAGAAGGGAGCGGTTCATGAGAGGGGCCTTTCTTTGAAGGGGGTTAGAAGGTGAGGCGCAGACCCGCGCCGATCGCGCGGCCGTCGCCCGGAAGAAAGACCGCCTGATCGGCGCGGGCTTGATCCACGATCAGAGTTGAGGCGGCGTAGGTCGCGTCCAGCAGATTGGTGACCTCCGCATAGACCGCCATGCCCTTGACCAGTCGATATTCGGCCCGCAGGTCCAGGGTCGCGTAGGGATCGCTGTAGAGAGTTCCGAGGTTGTCGACGGGCGTCTTTTCTAGCGACCCATGCAGGGCGGCCTGAGTGGTCCATCGTTGGGATGGGCGCCAGCTCAAACTGGCGTTGATCCAGTGGCGCGGCGCGCCGGCAAGGCGATGGTCGCTGCGGATCGGATCATCGTGAAACCGGAAGTCCTGATAGGTATAGGCTATCCTGCCGGAGAGGGTGGTCGTCAGGCGCGCCGCGAGTCCCGTCTCGACGCCCAGGTGGCGAGTCTTGGCCGCGTTCACCGCGCCGAGGGACACCCCGGTCTCGTCTCTCAGGCTAAGGAGCTCGTTCCTAAGCCAGGCATGATAGATCACCGCGTCCCATGTCAGGCGTTCTGTCGCGCCGCGCCAGCCGGCTTCCAGCGTCAGGGCCCGTTGAGCCTTGAGCGCCGGGGTCGAGAAGGCGGCGGCGGGCTGGGTGGGCGTCGCTGGATTGGGACGCCCCGGGCTGCTGTTGGGCGTGCCATTGATCGTCGCGAGCAGATCCTCGTGGGTGGGCGGCTCGAAGCTTCGGCTGGCCGCCGCGAACAGGATCTGGCGGGGCGCCAGGCGCCAGCTCAGACCCAGAGCGGGGCTCCAGCCGTCATAGGTCCTGGCATAGCGGGTGCTCAGCGCCGGAACCGCGCCGTCGGGCAGGGCGATGGCCGGCTTGGCGGGATTGTAGGCCGCCGTGGGGCGCGTGGCGGCGCTGTAGCGATCCTCATTGTCGCGCGTGGCGCGAGACCACGACAGTGAGGGCGACACTGTCAAACGCTCGCCTTGCAGCAGGTTCAGACCCAGATTGAGCGCCAGGGTGTCGGCCTTCAACCTATTGCGGCCAAAGAGCGCCCCTCTCTGGCCCGAACGGTTCAGATAGTACGCGCGATCGGCGGCGCCGGCCACGTACTGCGCCGTCATCTCCAGTAAGGGGAGGGCCTGGGTCGCGTCGGGCCGGTAGGCGTACCGCAGTACCGACGTGCCGTCGCCGCCGTCGGTGACCCGCTCGCCCGCCGAGATCGGGAAGCGGAAGCGGTCATCGGTTCGCACATAGCCCATGGCGAGGTCGAGGACGTGCGCGCCGAGCGCCGCTGTCGCGCGTCCACCAAGCTGCGCCTGGGACGCCTGGCGATGGGGGCGATCACGCAAGACATTCGGGCCAGGATTGATCGCGCCGGTGGGCGTCACCGTGGGACCGGCGAACACGCTGTCAGGCGCGCGGTTCAACCACTCTTGCGTCAGCGGCCCAGAGACATCGAAGTCCAGATCAGCATAGCGCGCGAAGAAACGCGCGCTCACGGTCTCCGAAAGGCGGATCCCAAGATTGGCGCCAAGGCTGGCCCGGCGCGACTGATTGTAGTCGCGGTAGCCGTCGCGACCGGTGATTTCGCCTTGCGCCAGCAGGTCGATGCGCGGCCCTGCGAGGCCTTTCCGGGCGGAGATGTCATATTGACCAAAGCTCCCGCCGCTGATCCCAAACGCTCCGCTCGGCGAGGTCCGCCCGGTCGGCGTCACGAAGTTCAGCGCGCCGCCCAGCACCGTGGCGCCCAGTCTATTGGCCGTGTAGCCCCGGTAGACCTCAAGCGCTGCGACCTGGGCAGGATTGGCGAAGCCAACCACATAGGAGCCGTCGGCGCGGTTCAGCGGTAGGCCGTTCTCGAGAACCAGGACGCCGCGCTCGACCGGGTTCTGCTGCAGGCCCGAGCCTCGGATCTGAATCCGTGGTTGATCGGGTCCGCCAAAGAAGTCCTGGACGACAACTCCGGGCGCCGCAGCGAGCGCACGTGAGACGGTCAGGTTGATGCTGGAGGGCATATCGTCGCCTGTCAGGATCACGCCGCCGCCAGGCGTCGCGGCGAAACGGCGCGCCACCGTGTTCTCCGGCGCGACGACGATGATCTCCTCGACCACGGCGCCGGGACTCGCCGACTGGGCGAAGGCGCCCGCCGGCGCCAGGCCGGCGGCGACGGCCAGGGCCATGAGGGCGATGGCCGGTTCTCGTCGCGGCGGGACCACGTCAGAGAGAGAGCGGCAAGGCACGCGGGAGGGGGAACAGGACATCGAGATCAACATTTGCGATTAAGAGTCGATCGCAAATAACATCTCGGCCTTGGTCTGAAGTTGCGCTGGCGCAACTTCAAGTGTGATCTTCGAAGCCTTCGATAGGCATGTCTGCGAGGCGCGGGGCGGCCGAAGCGGCAGCCAGGGAGGTTGCATGTCACGGGAGTCGTCGGGACTATGCCGAGCGCGACCATCGACCGCCGCAGAGGTCCGCCCTGGTATCGAACGGCGCTGGAGACAGAGCGTGGGGGACCTTGCAAGGCTGCAGTCCATCCTTGAAACCGCCCTGGACGCGGTTGTGGTGATGGACGCCCAGGGCGCGGTCGCCGACTGGAGCCCAAGGGCCGAAACGCTCTTCGGATGGCGGCGAGAGGAGGTTCTTGGGCTCTCACTGGGGGCGTTGATCGTCCCGCCCCGCTCGCGCGACGCGCATCAGGCGGGCATGCGCCGATTTCTCGCTACGGGTGAGCCGCACGTTCTTGGCCGTCTTCTTGAGATGAGCGCGCTTCGTCGAGGCGGTGAAGAGTTTCCGGTCGAGCTATCCATCACCACATGGCCGACTTCGGAGGACGGGCCCTATTTTCTGGGATTTGTACGCGACATCTCCGAACGTCGTCGGACGATGGAGCGCCTGGCCGCCAGTGAGTCGCTGTTTCGCAGCTTGGCGGACGCCGCACCGGCGCCGGTCTGGCTCACCGGCCCAGACGGGAACATGGAGTTCGTCAACGCCGCATTTGCGGAGGTGGCGAACCTCGAGCGCGACGAGCTGACGGGGGAGGCCTGGCTTCATCTGCTGCATCCCGATGATATCGACGGCTTCCTCGCTCGCCGAGCCTCCGCGCGAGAGCGCTACGAGGCCTATAGCTATGAGGCGCGATTTTGGCGGCGGCGCGAAGGCTGGCGCTGGATGCTCGTCAACGCCAAGCCTCGTGTCGACGTCGACGGGGCGTTTCTGGGCTACGTCGGCATGGCGGTCGACTTGAGTGACATCAAGGCTGCTCAGGCCCATCAGCAATTGCTGATCAACGAGCTGAATCACCGGGTCAAAAACACCTTGGCGTCGATCCAGTCGATTGCGCGACAGACGCTTGGGGCGGGCGCGCTAGGGCCGCAAGCGCGAGAGCAGTTCATCGACCGTCTCATGGCGATGTCGGCGGCGCACGATGTTCTGACCAGCGAGAACTGGGCCGGCGCGGTTGTTGACGATATCCTGCGCGAAGCCTTGCGTCCGTTCGCTGATGATCAGGACCAGCAACGCATTTCACTGCAAGGGCCTCCGTTGCGGGTCGGGCCTGGGGCGGCCTTGGCGCTCGCCCTCGCAGCCCACGAACTGGGCACGAACGCGGTCAAGCACGGGGCGCTCTCTTCGCCGATGGGGCAGGTGCGGATCGACTGGTGGGTGCAGGGCGACAAGCATGCGGTTCTGCGCTGGCGCGAATCTGGCGGTCCGCCGGTTCAGCCGCCCGGGCGCCGAGGCTTTGGGCGTAAGCTCCTTGAGCGAGGCTTGGCCGGCGATCTTGGGGGCAAGCCCGAGCTGCTGTTCCATCCCGAGGGCGTAGAGGCGACGCTTCGCTTCCTGGCGGCCTCTTGAGGCGGATTCTGATGTCGTCGTCGTTCCAGAAGAAGGGCCGCGCGATCGTTTGATCCATGTCCAGCCGATGCTTGAGCCGCGTCATTGCGCCGGCCAGGATGCGGCCTAGGGTCGCCGCCCCAGGCTTGGAGCGGACATGACCGGTGCTCGACGACAGGGCGGCAGTGGCCGCTGGGAGACGCTGTTGGCGCGTCCTTTGCTGCTGCCGCCCAGCGCCTTGCTCACCTTCAGCCTGCGCCGACTGGCGCGAGCCTGCCCGGAGGCCTTCGCGCGGCTGGGCGAGCACGCCGAGCAGCTCTATCTGATTGCGCCCACCGAGTTGCCACTGGCCTTCTGTCTGCGCCCGGCCGGAGCCAGCGGCGAGATCTGGCTGGTCCCGGCTAGGGATGCGCCAGAAGCGGCCGTCCGGATCCGGGGCGCCCTGCCGGATCTGCTGGGGTTGTTCGATGGCACGCTGGACGCCGATTCAGCCTTCTTCTCGAGGCGTATCCAGGTCGAAGGCGACACCAGCGCGGTGGTCGCCCTGCACAACGCGCTGGAGGCGGCGGACCTCACACTGGCCGACCTGATCGGCGCGCCCAAGCTGACGCGCGACCTCGTCAATCGCGGCTTGGCCTGGACCACCCAACGCTGGCGGAGCGCCTGAGCATGGGCTCAATCGAACTGGTTTGCCCGGCCGGCTCGCCGCCGATGCTACGCGCCGCCGTCGAGGCAGGGGCTGACAGCGTCTATTGCGGCCTGCGCGACGAGACGAACGCTCGCAATTTCCCAGGCCTGAACTTCTCGCCCGCCGAGATGAAGGACGCTGTCGCCTTCGCACGGGCCCGTGGCGCCAAGGTTCTGGTGGCTATCAACACCTTCGCCCGCGCCGGAGCCGACGAGGCCTGGCGCCGGTCCGTCGACACTGCGGTCGCAGCCGGGGCCCACGCGGTGATCGTCGCCGACATCGGCGTCTTGTCCTACGCCCGCGAGGCCTATCCCGATCTGCGCCTGCACCTTTCTGTGCAGGCCGCCGCCAACTCCGCCGAGGCGATCGCCTTCTACGCCGAGTCTTTTGGCGTCCGTCGCGTCGTACTGCCGCGCGTCATGAGCGCGCCCGAGATCGCAGCCCTGGTCAAGGCGACCAGCGTCGAGCTCGAGGCGTTCGTGTTCGGCGGCCTGTGCGTAATGGCCGAGGGACGTTGCGCCCTGTCGTCCTACGCCACGGGACGGTCGCCGAACCTTTCGGGCGTCTGCTCGCCGCCCGAGGCGGTCAGCTTCGAAACCGACACCAACGGACTGACGCCGCGCCTCGCGGGGGTTGCGATCGACCGCTTCAGGGCCGACGAAGCCGCCGGCTATCCCACCCTATGCAAGGGGCGCTTCGCGGCCATGGGTGAGACGTCATACCTGTTCGAGGACCCCGTCAGCTTGAACGCCATGACCGTTTTGCGGGATCTTCGCGCGGCGGGTGTTACGGCGATCAAGGTCGAAGGGCGCCAGCGAGGCAAGACCTATGTCCGGCGCGTGACCGAGGCGTTCCGGGGGGCGATCGACGCTCTGGATGCGGGCCGCGACTGCGAGTCGTTCGCCCGCATGCTGACGGACTTGGCCGAAGGGGGGCGCGAGACTGAAGGCGCTTACAAGAGGAAATGGCGATGAGCGCGCTGGAGCTGACGGTCGGACCGCTCATGTTCCTGTGGTCGGCGCAGCGCATCGGCGACTACTACGCCCAGATCGCCGCCGCGCCGGAGGTGACGCGGGTCTATCTGGGCGAGGTCGTTTGCGGCAAGCGTTCGCCGCTGACGGTGGAAGCGCTTCTGGGGGCCGAAGAGACGCTGACCAAAGCCGGCAAGGCGGTGGTGTGGGCCAGCCAAGCCTTGCCAGCCACGCCACGGGAGGCGCGATCTATGCGTGAACTGGCCGAGGCCAGCGCCCTGCTCGAGGTCAATGACGTCGCGGCTCTGGCCAGCCTGCCCAAGGGCGCGGCCTTTGTCGCCGGGCCGCTGCTGAACCTCTACAACGAAAGCGCCGTTGCGGCCCTGGCGGCGCGCGGCTGTCAGCGCATCTGCGCCAATGTCGAGCTGTCCTTGGATGCGGTCGCCGCAATCGCCAAGGCCTGTCCCCAGGTCGAGATCGAACTCTTCGCCTATGGCCGGCTACCCCTGGCGCTGTCGGGACGCTGCTACCATGCGCGGGCGCACAAGGCCCACAAGGACGGATGCCTGTTCGTCTGCGAGACCGATCCTGACGGTATGGTCGTGCGCACCGTTGAGGGCGAACCCTTTCTGGCGGTCAACGGGGTCCAGACCCTGTCGCACGGTGTCCATCTTGCTGACGCTGAGGTCGATCGCTTGCTGGCGGCGGGGGTCACGGCGCTGCGGATCTCGCCCCACACAGGCGATGTCCAGGCGGTGCTGACGGCGTTCGGCGCCTTTGTTCGCGGAGAGCTTGACGGCGTGGCGCTGCGGGCGGCGGTGGCGGCGACCAGCCCGCCTGGCCCTTTGATCAACGGCTATCTACACGGCAGGGCCGGTATGCTCGCCCTCGCAGGGCGCTGACATGCGGTTCGACGTCGTCATCCTTGGCGGCGGCATCGTCGGCGTGGCGCTCGCGGCTCGGCTCGCGCCCCATCTGAATGTGGCGCTGGTCGAACGTGAGCCCGCCCTGGGGACCATGACGACCGCGCGGTCGGCGGCGATGTTCCTGCCGTCCTATGGCGGGGCCGCTATCACCCCCCTGACCTTGGCCAGCCGGACCTTCCTCACCGAGGCGCCCCATGCGCCGGGACCCCTTCTGAAGCCGCGCGCTGCTTTACACATCGGCCGCCAGCCGCA
>FWPV01010501.1_pt1 | contig 12171 bp, 11 predicted proteins | sample 2228371 | NCBI WGS metagenome assembly FWPV01 (sample SAMEA103939776, study PRJEB20133) | metagenome | reverse complement strand
ATAATGAAAGTGCAGCATTGGTTAGTATTTACAACTCAAGGACTAAAGAATTACGATTGATTTATGAAATTTATTCCTCTGTAATTTACGAATTCTGGAACAAATTTAAAGGTGACCCTGATGAAGTTTCTGTAGCATTAGATTATTCAAATATGGCCAGAGATATATATATTGAAGCATTAAACGATTTAACAAAAGTTGATCAACTCAAAGATGCTGTGAACAAATTACAGGTATTAAAAAATGCTTGTATAAAAATAGATAAAGCTGTTGAACTTATTGAAAAAGCTTATGAAATGTATCGCCTTTTTCCCATAGATTACAATCCTGAAATAAAAAAACAAAATATTCAGAAAAACGATTCGTTAAAAAAAATTTTAGAATCCCAAAAAAATCAAAAAGTCAATAACAATAAAGATAATAATACTTCCCAGGAGAATCAAATTATACTTGCATACGAGAATACAAAAAAACAGATATTAGATCAACCTCCTGAAAAAAAACAATTTAATGAGCAAAATACCCCAGCCCCTTTTCCTTTAGAAGATAATGACCATCAAAAAAACAAATTTAATATAATTTCTACTAAAATTTATTGGATTCAAATAGCAGCTTCACGCGTTCCTCTAATGGATTATCATTTAAAAGAGATTTATTCCGACACTTTAAAAATTAAGCTTTTTTTTGAAAACCACTGGTATAAATATCGATTAGGTCCTTTTACATATGAAGAGGCGAAGAATTATTTATTAAAATGCACAATAAAAGGGGCGTTTTTAATTAAAAACCCCTAAAATGTAGGTATAATTTAATTTAATAGAATTTATTTATTGGCATTATTCTTGTTGAATAAACACAATTTTTTAATTTGAACATTATTAGTGATTAATTGTTTGAGAAAAGTTAAAATAATAATTTTAAAAATATGGCATATAATTTATTAAAAGGAAAACGAGGTTTAATTTTTGGAGCGCTAAACTCTAGCTCTATTGCCTGGAAGGTTGCTGAACGGGCATACGAAGAAGGGGCATCTTTTGTTCTCACAAATGCCCCAGTTGCTAAACGTTTAGGAGAGGTTGAAGAATTAGCCAGGGCCTGTAATACAGAAGTAATTTATGCTGATGCTACCAACCTCGATGATCTGGAAATGTTAATAACCCTAACTCTCAACAAATTAGGAGGAAAACTTGATTTTATTTTACATTCTATAGGTATGTCTCCCAATGTTCGTAAGGATATACCCTATGATAATATCAATTATGATAATTATTTAAAAACACTGGACATATCGGCACTTTCCCTTCATAAAATTCTTCAAACTTGTAGAAAATATGATGCCATTAACGAGTGGGGCTCGGTTGTAGCTCTTTCCTATATTGCATCTACCAGAACTTTATATGGTTACAACGATATGGCCGATGCAAAAGCAGCTTTAGAATCAATTGCTCGTAGTTTTGGGTATATATATGGTAGAGACAAAAAAGTTAGAATCAATACTGTTTCTCAATCACCTACCATAACGACAGCTGGAAGTGGTATTAAAGGATTTAACTCCCTTTTTGATTTTGCCAATAGAATGTCGCCACTTGGTAATGCTACTGCAGAAGAATGTGCCGATTATTGTATTACCCTATTTTCCGACCTAACTCGTAAAGTTACTATGCAAACCCTTTATCACGATGGAGGTTTTTCCAGCATGGGTATGAGTGAAGAAGCCATGACTCAATACGATAAAAGTTTTGAAGAATGTGATTAATAGTATTAATCCTAATGTAGTCTATTTTTCACATACTATAACATAAAAGCCACGTCGTTATGCCGTGGCTTTTTATGTTTACAATTATAAAAATATTTTATTCTATGCTTATACTTTTTTGTAAAGCAATATTTTGTGAGGAAGATCCCACATGAATATTATATTCACCAGGTTCAACAACCCATTCTTTTTTTTCTGCATCGTAATAGGTAAATGCGTCTTTATTAAGAGTGATATGTATTTTCTGACTTTCGTTGGGCTGCAAAAATACCTTTTTGAAAGCTTTAAGTTCTTTTTTAGGTCGTAGTACAGATGAGTTGACTTTTTCTACATAAATCTGAACTACCTCAGCTCCTGCCATTTTACCTGTATTTTTAAGTTCAAAGCTTAAACTTATAGAGGGTTGTTCAACTTTAGTTTTACTCTGACAGCGAAGATTATCGAAGGCAAATGTAGTATAGGACAATCCATGTCCAAACCAAAATAATGGTTCAATGTTCTTTGTTTCATACCAGCGATAACCAACCAGAATGCTTTCTTTATAATGAACTGTAGTAATAGGTAGCTTTATATTTAAATCGTTATTCCAGTTATTTTCCATAACCTGTCCTGCAGGAATATAATCGGCTCCAGGGGAATCAGTAAATTCTTTTTCAATGGTAAAGGGGAGTTTACCAGAAGGATTTACTTTTCCTGCCAAAATTTCAGCTAATGCGATATTCCCATTTTGACCAGGATAAAATGCATAAATAACTGCAGCTACCCTATCAATCCATCGTGTCATATTGATACCTCCACCGCTATTCACTACCACAATAGTATTGGGATTATTTTCAGCAGCAAAAAGTATTGATTCTTCCATAGAATCGGGCAGATTGAATGGACGATCATAACCTTCGCTATCTAAAGTGCCAATATTTACAATTACCACCTGTGCATCTTTGATTTCATCGGCTGTAGGGTTCTCAATATGTTTAGAAAAATCCCCCCAAACATTTTTCAAAGCCTCTACCAGGGTAACTTTATTGTACCCTTCAACCTTAGCTGAACCACTTCCAGAAACAACCATATTGGCAAAATCTCCTGTTATAAGTACTTTGGTATTAGTATTTAGGGGAAGTATTCCATTGTTTTTTAATAAAACAATTCCTTCTCTTGCAGTATTTAAAGCAATTTGTTCATGTTCGGAAAATTTCGAAAGATAAGAAGAATCTGCTTTTAAGTTGTAAAGATTCATTGCAATAGCTGTACGCAACTGGCTTTTAACCATTTTATCAATATCAGAAATACTAATTTTTCCTTCCTCCAACAGGCGTTTAGCATTAGTTTTAACAAAAACATCTCCTATCATGGATTTAAACCATGGTTCATTAATGGGTTCACCTGGCATTTCCAGATCTAGTCCTGATTTTAATGTTTTCTCGGGGTTAAAAGTAGACCACCAATCCGACATTACAAGCCATTTAAAACCCAATTCTTTTCTCAATAGTTCGTTTATAACGAATTGACTTTCTCCGCAATATTCTCCACGTACCTTATTATAGGCTGTCATTACCGCCATAGCTCCAGCATCTATTCCCGCCTTGAAAATGGGTAAGTAAATTTCATGAAGTGCTCTATCATCTACAATCACATCAGTGGTTCTGCGATGAAATTCATGATTATTACAGAGAAAATGTTTAAGTGTAGCAACGACACCAGTAGATTGAACCCCTAAAATATATTGTTCAATTAAGCGGCTACCCAGATAGGGATCTTCACCAAAATACTCAAAATTTCTACCATTTTGTGATACACGGTAAATATTGACTCCTGGACCTAAAAGAATATGAATACCTGCTGCCCTGCATTCTTCGCCGATACTTTTAGCATAAGCATAAGCCAACTGAGGATTCCAAGTAGCTGCTAAGGATACAGGACAAGGAAATGCGGTAGATTTACCAATAACCCTCTCAACATGAGGAAGTAATCGTACGCCAGCTGTAGCATCAGACATAAGTAAGGGAGGAATCCCCAATCTCTCAATACCCTGGGTATAAAACATATCCTTACCCCCAAGCATACTAATTTTTTCCTCTAAGGTTAGTTGAGATAACATCTCTGTAGCAACAGAATCAGCCTTCTCATAACTTAATGCAGGCGTAAATGGTACAAATTCTTTCATCTTTTTTTCACTTTTCTCTTTACATGCTACAACAATGGTAGTAAATAACAAAATCCCCCAAAAAAGTATCTTTTTCATAATCAGAAATTTTATTTTAAGCAAATATGAATTAATTTTATATTTTTTAAAGGATAAATTTGAAAAATTACACACTATTCTTAGTAAATGTAGTATTTTTTTAGTACCTATATACCATATTGATATACTGAAATTTAAAAAAAAAATCTCAAAAGTTTACATTTTTAATACTATGATAAAGTTTATTTAAGCTAATTTTATTTTTAAATACAATTTTAAAAACTACTTTAATTATGAAAACATTTGTTAAAAAAGTTACTTTTATTTGTTTAATTTTAATTCTGGCATCCTGTCAGAAAAAAGCGGTATATCAAGATGCATCTCGTCCAGTTGAGGAACGTGTTGCTGACCTGCTTTCCCGCATGACATTAGAGGAAAAACTTTTAATTCTATCGGGCGATAGTAGTGGATTTGATACCAAGCCTATTCCAAGACTTGATATTCCAGCTATTCGCATCACCGATGGTCCTCTGGGAGTACGTTGGGGTAAATCAACGAGTTTTCCCGCTGGAGTGGCAATGGCAGCTACATGGGATACATTATTAATAAGAGAATTATCAAAAGCAATGGCATTAGAAACCAAAGCGCATGGACGTGATTATCTTTTAGGTCCCTGCGTAGGTATTCATCGTATGCCCCTGGGAGGAAGAAACTTTGAATCGTACAGTGAAGATCCCTACCTAACAGCCCGTATGGCAGTAAACTGGATTATTGGTTTACAAAATGAAAAAGTGATAGCCTCAGTAAAACATTTTGCTACCAATGACCAAGAGTGGCAACGCAACGATTACGATGTAATTGTTGACGAACGCTCTCTTCGTGAAGTACATCTATATCCTTTCGAAGCTGCTGTAAAAGAAGCAGACGTTTGGACAGTGATGGCCGCTTATAACCTTCAGAATGGACAACACTGTACCGAAAATTATCACTTATTGACCGATATTCTTAAAAAAGATTGGGGTTTTAAAGGTTTTGTCATTTCCGACTGGGTTTCGGTTTATAGTACCGAACACGCTGCTAAGGCAGGACTCGATCTTGAAATGCCTGTTGGAGTATATTTTACTCCCGATAGTTTAAAAAAATATCTAGAAATGGGAAAAATAACTCAAGAAATTATTGACGATAAAGTTCGAAGAATTTTAAGAGTAGCTTTTCTTGCTGGTTTATTCGACAAAAAAGACACCAAACCTGATACTACAGTTTTTGAAAAACATCGTGCATTAGCACTCAAAGCTGCCATAAAAGGAATTACATTACTAAAAAATGAAAATAATATTTTACCCATCGATAAAAATAAAGTTAATACCATTGCTGTAATTGGTCCCAATGCTGCAGAAGCAGTTACTGGGGGAGGTGGTAGTTCATTCGTTAGCCCTATTTATTCTGTTTCACCATTAGAAGCTTTAAAAAAGAGATTTGGCGATAGCATAAAATTTTTATATGCTCAGGGTGATTCTACTCCTCGTCCACGTTTAGCACCCATTGTTTCATCTCTACTATGGACGCCCAATAAACAACAAAATGGATTACAAGGCGAATATTACACAAACAAATCACTTGAGGGTAAACCCCTTTTATCAAAAATAGATGAAAAAATCGATTTTGATTTTGGAACAGGTTCTCCTCATCCCTCTATTAAACCCAATTTTTTTTCAATTCGATGGACAGGTTGGCTTAAGGTAGATAAAAGTGGATTATATGTATTAAGCACCTTATCTGACGATGGGGTAAGGCTTTATCTCGATGATAAATTAGTAATAGATAACTGGACAAATCATGGTCCCATAATTGATCAAGCCCAATGTAAACTAGAAGCAGGAAAATATTACAAAATTCGCTTAGAGTTTTATGAAGATGGAGGAGGAGCAGTTATAAAATTTGGTATGAAATACATAGAAAATCCTCAATACGATGCTATTGCTGAAGCTGCCTCCATAGCATCAAAAGCCGATTTAGCCATAATTTTTGCAGGAGCAAATGATATGTTGGAAAGTGAAGGTCGTGATAGAGATGGTCTTGAATTGCCCGGAAAACAGGAACAACTCATACAAGCAATAGTAAAGTCAAATCCCAATACCATAGTAGTACTTAATGGTGGTACTCCGGTAATAACTAAAAACTGGTTAAATAAAATAAAGGCTCTTGTACACATGTACTATAGCGGACAAGAATCAGGAACAGCTATTGCCCAAATTCTGGCCGGTGATGTTAATCCATCAGGCAAATTACCTTTCTCCTTTATCGCAGATTATAGTCAATCTCCTGCTTTTAAAAATTATAAAAAAAGTTTAAAAGTGCCCTATGAGGAAGGCGTATTTGTTGGGTATCGTTACTTAGATAAAAACAATATTAACCCTACATTCCCCTTTGGTTTTGGCCTATCGTATACTACTTTTGAATATAAAAATTTAAAAGTAAAAATGGATGGTAAAAATCGCTTTATAATTACACTTGATGTTACTAATACTGGATTGAAAGAGGGAGATGAGGTGGTACAGCTCTACCTTGCTCCTCCAAAGTCGTCTGTAGAACGCCCCTTAAAAGAACTCAAAGGATTTAGCCGCATAAGTCTTAAAGCTGGTGAAACAAAATCAGTTAGCTTATTCTTGAAAGAACGAGATTTTGCTTTCTGGGACATTTCTACCAATGGATGGAAGATTGAACCTGGAAATTACCAAATTCTTATTGGTACATCCTCAAGGGATATTAAACTTCTTGAAAAAATTAATGTAGAATAAATTATAGAAATAATAATAAAAAAGTCTGGCAAAGGTTTGCCAGACTTTTTTTATTTTTGAAAAACTAAATAATATGTTTGTTGTTATTTTAGTTAAAATTTAATTTTTTTAATGATATGAAAGGTACTATCACATTTACAATGATTAAACCCGATGCCATTAGTAAAAACTTAACGGGTAAAATATTATCTATGATAACCGAGGCCGGATTTAAAATTAAAGCCCTTAAAATGACTCGTTTATCAAAAGAACAAGCAGAAGGGTTTTATGCTGTTCACAGGGAAAAACCTTTTTTTAATGATTTAATAGCTTTTATGACCTCGGGACCCGTAGTTGCTGCTATACTTGAAAAAGAGAATGCAGTGGAAAACTTCCGACAATTAATAGGTGCAACCAATCCAGCCAATGCGGCTGAGGGGACTATTAGAAAACTTTTTGCTTCAAGTGTTCAGGAAAATGCAATACATGGCTCCGATAGTGATGAAAATGCTATCATCGAAGCCGATTTCTTTTTTTCGCGTTTGGAAAGATTTTAAAATTTATTTTTAAGAGCACAATATAGGTATAAAAATTACTTATATTGTGCTCTGCATTTTTATAACAAAGTGGGAATTGGATTATCTGTAATGGAAGAAGTATCTGATTTGGTTTTATCTTCTATCTTTGACGATGAATCAACTTTGGAAGAGTTATTTTCTATTTTATCTTCAGATTTTTTACTGCTAGAAACCGATGAAGCCTGTTTTTTATAACGTTGAGGATCAATTCCATCAACTTCAAATTTATTTTCTCTTAAAAACATTCCAACCAGCACAGCTGTTTTAAAATCTTTGAGTTTAAGCTCAACCTCCCAATCAGTTTCTGGAAATGTTTGCTGACGTACGCTGAATTCAATTGATTCTTCAAGACAAAAATCAATCAGTGTAGGTATTTGTTTCTTTTTTAAAATTACTTTAGGATTATTACTATTCTCTGCCATATTGATAAATTTTTATTTTTTTCCTGTACAAAGATAATCGGTGAAAAAAAAATCTCTTAAATATTTTTAAAGAATGTAATAAAAAAAAAATTATTAACACTAAATCAATCTCTTAGATTGGAAAAAAAAGTTTTTATAAGTCGGCTACATTCATTTTCTAAAATATAAGGGGTTACCTGAGTTTTTGGATGTAAAATAGATTGCTGAATAAGGGTATATCCTCTTTTTGGGTCGGGAGCACCATAAACAATTCGTTCTATTTGTGTCCAATAAGCTGCACCTGCACACATAGGACAGGGTTCTATAGTTACATATAAGGTACATTCTTTTAAATATTTTCCTCCTATTGCATTAGCAGCAGCAGTAAATGCTTGCATCTCAGCATGAGCTGTTACATCGTTGAGAGTTTCTGTAAGATTATGAGCTCTGGCTATAATTTTATTATGACATACTATAACGGCCCCTATTGGTACTTCTTTTTTAAGAAATGCTTTTTCGGCTTCTTTTAAAGCCTCTTTCATAAAAAATTCATCATCAAACATCATCATAATTTTAATTTACAAATAGGCGAATCGGTACAATTACTTAATATAAAACTTATTGGTTGTAAAAAAACCGGGTGAATGAAATCGGAGGCAATTTCGCAAAGTGGTTCTAGTACAAATCTTCTCTGAGTTATGTGCTTGTGGGGTATTACTAGTTTGGGATGATTGATAATTTCCTGACCAAAAAAAAGTATGTCAATGTCAAGGGTTCTGTCGGTATAATAGCTATCATTTCTAACTCTACCTGCCTCGAGTTCGATTTTTTGAATTAAATTGAGCAATTGAAAAGGATCGCCACTAAATTTTATTTCTAATACTTGATTTAAGAATAAGTTAGTAGAAAAGAAGCCCCAGGGTACCGATTCGTATATGGAGGAATATTTTTCAATGATACCAATATTTTTTATAATACTCTGATGGGCAAATTGTAAATATTCATGTCTACTTCCTTTGTTACTTCCTAAAGATAGAAATACTTTTTGTATTTCCATAATAATTTGAATGGAAATTTTTATTTAAAAAACTAAAATGAATGAATTGATTAACTTTCTTGTTCTTGTTCTTGTTCCTCGTGGGTCGATTCTTTTAAGAGACTAATTTCATCGGTAGAAAATATGAGGTCCATATCAAGAATCATAACAAATTCCTCGCCAATTTTTGCAACTCCCTCAATAAATTCAGATTTGTAACGAGTACCAATACTAGGAGGAGGCATTATTTGAGATTCCTCGAGTTCAATAACTTCTTGAACTGAATCAACCAGAGCGCCCACATGAACCGATTCTCCTTGAATGTTAATATCAAGCACAAGGATACATGTATTAGGGGTAAATTCTGTAGGAGACATTTCAAATTTAATACGTGTATCAACCAGAGGTAATACCGAACCACGTAAATTTATGACACCTTTCATGTAAGGAGGAGCTTTGGGAACCTTGGTAACCTTTGTCATCTCCAAAATGTTCAATACCTTCGATACATTGGCAGCGAAGGTTTCTTCTCCTAATTTAAAAGTTAAATAGGAATTAATCTGATGTTTTTTGGTACTCATTTTACTTCCTCCACTTTATATTTACGTGCAAAATATTTTATTGCTTTGTTAGTATCAATAACCAGCGCAATGGTTCCATCACCCAATATGGTAGCTCCAGAGATAATTTCCTGATTTTTATAATATTTCCCCAGAGGCTTTAATACGGCCTGATATTCACCCACAACACTATCAACAACAATACCAATACGTTTATCTTCGTATCTGACAACAATTACCTGTTCGATTGGCGCATTATTATTTTCCAATTCGAATTCATGACGTAAATAAAAGAAGGGTAATTGCTGTCCATCAAGCACAATGAGCTGATTAAAAGTACCCACTACTTTGTTATGTTCAGCAGCATATATTTTATCGACAGAAGATAGGGGAATTATATAAAATGTATCGGCAATTTTAACTAATAATCCATCAATAATTGAAAGAGTTAAAGGTAGTTTAATGGTTGTAACTGTACCCACCCCTAATTTTGATTCAACTTCTACTTCTCCTCTTATATCTGCAATTTTTCTTCTCACTACATCCATACCAACTCCCCTACCCGATACCTCAGTAACATTGCTTGCTGTGGAAAAGCCTGGTAAAAAAATCAAATCAAGTATTTCCTTTTGAGATAAAACAGCATCGGGAGATATAAGGCCTTTACTTATTGCTTTTTGTTTAACTTTTTCTGGGTCAATTCCTGCTCCATCATCTGAAATTTGAATATGTACATTGGCACCTGAATAAAAAGCTTTAAGTTTGATGGTACCTTGTCGTGGTTTTCCATTTTTTACTCGAATAGCTGGTTCTTCAATACCATGATCCAAGCTGTTGCGTAAAATATGTAAAAGAGGATCGGTAAGATTTTCAATAATAGTTTTATCAAGCTCAGTTTCGGTACCCTCTGCAACAAATTGAACTTCCTTTTTGAGTTCTTGAGATAAGTCTCTAACTAATCGTTGAAAACGAGTCATTAAGTTTTCAATAGGAATAAGAACTATACTAAAGGCTATATCCCTGAGTTGACGTGTAAGTTTTTGAACATTCTCAGCTATAGCAATAAGTTCATTGTTGTTGTTGTTTTCTGCGAAGAGGCTTAAACGAGCTTGAGTGGTTACTAATTCGCTTACAAGGTTCATCAATATATCTAGTTTCTCGGAAGAAACTCTTATACTGGAAATTATATTTTCTTTAGATACATTAAGCTTTTCATTCGATTTTTTTTCCTTTAACATTATAGTCGCATTAATGCGGGAAGCTATTTGCTGAATGTTATTAATACCTATATCGGCTTTATTCTCAACGGCTTGTTGAATAAATGAATAAAATTCGTTATTTTCAAGAATATTGTAATCGCTAATTTTATGAATATCTATATGGCATTCATCTTCAACAAATATGAAAACATCAGAAATAGTATTAAACGGATGGCTAGTGGATAAAATTATTTCCCAATAGGTATAACAATGAGTAGGAATTAATTCAGAAAATTCAGGAATACGAGTAAAATGAGGTATAATGATGGCTTGTCCCAGATTGTAGAGTTCGTCCATCAAGTAAAGAGGGTTGGTGCCATTATCGAAAATATTTTCACTGGGCTGAAATAAAATATAATAGGTAGGCGCTTGAGTTGCAATGGTATTTTTTAAAATTTCAGTTTTAGACTTTTCTTTGGAAATTTCTTTGGTGATATTTATGGCATTTTTGCTTTCAAGAATGGTGTTTATTTTATGAAGTAAGGTGTTATGCTGTTCAAAGACAGTTGCCTGTTCACTTTTACTATCGTCGAGTAAATTTTTTAAGTGATCTACGGCAGCCAGCGTAACATCGAGCAAATCTTTTGATACAAACATTTCCCCGTTTCGAACAAGATCGTAAATATTTTCAAGGTTATGGGTAAATTCCGAAATACGTTCGAAACCAAACATGGCCCCCCCACCCTTTAGAGAGTGCATAATGCGAAATACCTTTTCTATAAGATCCTTGTTCTCAGGATCCTGTTCTAATTCAAGCAGGGTTCCTTCAAGATCATTGATATGCTCTGTAGCTTCTTCTATAAATTTAATTCTGAAATTATCCATTAGCGAATAACTTTATTTATTGCAGCTATTAGCTTTGCTGGTACAAATGGTTTAATAATCCAGCCCGTTGCACCAGCTTCTTTAGCTTCCATCTTCTTTGCAGCTTGTGATTCGGTAGTAAGAAATAATATAGGTATACGCTGGTATTTATCCATACTTCGGATATGCTTGATAAGCTCTATACCATCCATTACCGGCATGTGAAGGTCGGTAATAACTAAGTCTATTTCCGTACCGTCTAAAAATTTTAAAGCATCCTTACCATCAACTGCCACTAGCACTTTATACCCCTCATTTTCAAGGGTAAAACTTACTACTTCTCTGATGCTTTCTGAATCATCAACTATGAGAATTGTTTTTGCCATTGCTCTGTTTTTTTCAGTTATTGAATATATCTAATTAAGCCCGAATGTTCTATAAGTAATAAAAGGTCTTTTTTTAAATTAACATTATAACTAAAATTTTCTCCCATCTGCTTTTTAAGTGAAAGTAATAATTGAATACCTGTTAAATCAAAATTATCAAGTTCTTTTAGTTCAAGATGAAAACCATCTTTTTCTTCTTTAATTATTTCTTCTATTTCCTTTTTAACCACTTCAATATTATTTATGCTTAATTCCTTTTCAACCTGATATACAGGTTTCTTTTTATTTTTAATATTGACTTTGTTTACAATCATTTTTTTAAAATTTTACACTTCAAATTTCGTAATAAAATTAATCAAAATAATTCCAAATTATCGTCATTTGGATCGAAATTTTGATTAGCAATTTCAATAATTTTTTCATTATTATTAG
>FWPV01008965.1_pt1 | contig 12171 bp, 2 predicted proteins | sample 2228371 | NCBI WGS metagenome assembly FWPV01 (sample SAMEA103939776, study PRJEB20133) | metagenome | reverse complement strand
CGACATCCAGGCCACGTTGAGCAGTTGAGTGCCGGGGAGGGCGTCAGGACTGACGATGACCGCGACGTGCTGGATCTTTTGCGCGCCGGGCGCCAGGGCGCCAATGTTCCACGTCACCTGATGGGTGTCCGAATAGTACACACCGCCGGCCGAAACCCACGCCACGTCTGTGTTGAGCGGCAGCATGTCGGTGAGGACGATATTGGACGCTACCATTTCACCTGTATTGGATAGCACAAGAGTATAAGTCAGCCGCTCGCCGGCCAGGATGTCGGTATGGCTGGCAAGTTTGTACGAGTTCCGCAGGTCTGGCCCCAGCACCTCGACCAGGCCCTGTACGACATCATCTCCCATCAGGTTGTTGACGCGCAGCGTGACGGTGTAACGACCGGCTGCCGCGTACAGGTGAACCGGATCGCGCTGCGTGGAGGCGGTACCATCGCCAAAGCTCCACGCAAAGGTGAGCGCGTCGCCGGTGGAGGTGTTGGTGAACACGACCGGCTGCCCCATCGGCACGGGCGAGTTGCTCTCAAAGCCGGCCACCGGCGCCTCAAGCCGCCGCAGGGCCGAGGTGTTGCTCACCGGGGCCGTCGCGCTGGCGGTCGGGTAACGGATCAGACCGGTCATGGTCATGACCCATTGACCGCTCAGGTCGGCCTGGGTGTGCCCCACGTAAAAGCGCGCTTCGCCATCGTCTAGCGTGTTGGTAAAGACTTCGACCACGCACAAGGCGCAGGCCGTCCCGGCGATGCGGCCGGTAGCCGGATGGATGACGGTAAAGACCGGTGCGGGCAGGTTTGCGTTGCCGCCGTTGGTCAGCCGGATGCCTTCGCCGGCGTTGAGCGAGATGCTGTTTTGGGTGATGCGATTGCCCACCGAACCTTCGCCATCTACCATGACTCCGCTTCCGGCGTTCCACCAGATCAGATTTCGACCGACCAGGTTGTTGTGTGCGTTGGATGAGATCAAGACCCCGTTGCCGCCGTTGCCCAGCGCGGCCGAGCCGGTGACGTCGGCGCCAATAATGTTGCCGATAACGGCGTTGCCCAGCGTGCCGCTATCCTGGATGACGATGCCGTGGCCGGTGTTGCCGCTGATGAGGTTGCGCTGGCCGGGCGCGTTGCCGCCGATGGTATTGTGCTGCGCGCCATAGGCGATAAAGATGCCTTCCCACCCATTCGCCAGGGCACTTGTACCCGAAGCATCGGTGCCGATGTAATTGCCGATGACCGTATTATCATTGGTGTTATCGCCCATAATGGCGATGCCTGCGCCGTTGTTGCCGCTGATGAGGTTGTGCCCGGCCGGCGTATTGCCGCCGATGATGTTATGGTGCGCGCCGCCTTCGAGCGAAATGCCATTCCCCATGTTGCCGATGGCTGCCGTGCCGCTGATGTTGACGCCGATCCAGTTGCCACTGATGGTATTGGCCGTTGTATTATCGCCATTAATGGCGATGCCTGCGCCGTTGTTGCCGCTGATGAGGTTACGCCCGGCCGGCGTATTGCCGCCGATGGTGTTGTGATGCGCGCCGCCTTCAAGCGAAATGCCATTCCCCATGTTGCCGATGGCTGCCGTGCCGCTGATGTTGACGCCGATCCAGTTGCCGCTGATGATATTGGCTGTTGTATTGTCGGCATAGAGCAAGATGCCTGCGCCGTTGTTGCCGCTGATGAGATTGCGCCCGGCCGGCGTATTGCCGCCGATGGTGTTGTGATGCGCGCCGCCTTCGAGCGAAACCCCCAGGCTGCCATTGCCAAGAGCGAACCGGCCAGAAATATCGGTCCCGATGATATTGCCGGCAACGGTATTGCTCATAGCCTCGACGCCATAGAGGAGGAGGCCGTTTTCGCCGTTGCCGCTGATCAGATTGCCCGCGCCGGGCGCGTCGCCGCCAATGCGGTTGTAGCCTGCGTTTACAAAGATACCCGTCTGAGTGTTGCTGATGGCCGCCGTGCCGCTGATGTTGACGCCGATCATGTTACCGGCGATGATATTGTGGTGCGTGTCTGGGTCGGTGATGAGCACCCCATTCTCGCCGTTGCCGCTGATGAGATTGCGTTCGCCGGGGGTTGCCCCGCCGATGCGATTGTGCTGCGCGCCCCAGGCAATCCCAACGCCCGTATAACCGTTGCGAATGGCCGCCAGGCCGTGAATATCTGTGCCGATATAGTTGCCGATGACCGTGTTGCTCATGGTGCCGCTGCCGGCGATCAGCACACCGTTTTCGCCGTTGCCGCTGATCAGGTTGCGGTCGTTCGCCGTGAGGCCGCCGATGGTGTTGTGATGCGCGCCGCCTTCGAGCGTGATGCCATTAGCGGTGTTGAGGATGGCCGCTGTGCCACTCAGGTTGACGCCGATCCGATTGCCGCGGACGGTGTTGCCAAAGGCCGCTGCGCTGCCCAGGCCAATGCCTTCATAGTTGCCGCTGACCAGGTTGTGGGTGATGAGGTGGCGGGGGCCGCCGACATAGATGCCCCACAACAGGCCGTTCCCCAGGGCAAACATGCCGCTGACATCGGTGCCGATGAAATTGCCCTGGATGGTGTTGTCTGCGCCGTAACTATAAACTCCTTTGCCGCCATTGCCGCTGATGAGATTGCGGCGGGCCGGTGTATCGCCGCCGATGAGATTGTATTGCGCGCTGCTACTCAAGTAAACGCCGTGGTTGTTGTGGCCCAACGCCGTCACGCCGTGGATGTTTGTCCCGATATAGTTGCCGCTGACGGTATTGCCATTGCCTTCGATCGCCAGGCCGCTATTGCCGTTGCCGCTGATGAGGTTGCACGCGCCGGTGCAGTCGCCGCCCGGCGTGGCATTATCTCCGCCGATGATGTTGTAGGCGGCGCCGCTCGCTATGTACACCCCGTGCTCTGCGTTGCCGAGAACAGCCACGCCGCTCACGTTGGTGCCAATCATGTTTGCGCTGACCGTATTGCTCATGGTGCCTGAGCCATAGATGGCTACGCCGTGACCGCCGTTGCCGCTGATGAGATTGCGTTCGCCAGGGGCCGCCCCGCCGATGCGATTGTGCTGCGCGCCCCCGGTCAGCGCCACGCCATCATTGTCGTTGCCGATGACCGCGTGACCGGAGGAATCGGGGCCAATCAAGTTGCCGATGATCGTGGTATGGTGACCACCATCTACACGGATGCCCTCCTGCCCGTTGCCGGAAATCAGATTGCGCAGCGCAGCCTCGTCGCCACCGATGACGGTATGAGGCGCGTTGACAATCAAGATGCCGGCCAGACCATTGCCCATGTTGAACAGGCCGGTGGCGTCAGGCCCGATCAGATTGCCGGCGATCGTATTGCTCATCGCCAGCGTTCCGATAATGCGAACGCCCTCCTCCCAGTTGCTCGAAAGCAAATTGCCACGACCTTCATCGTATCGCCCGCCGATGAGATTGTATCCGGCGTCTTGAATGAGCACGCCAACATTGTTGCCCAGCCCATACGTGCCGCTCCGGTCCGAACCGATGCGGTTGGCCTGTACAATGTTGCCGGTGGCTGCCGTGCCGGTGATGTGAATGCCGGCCAGCGCATTGCCACCGATGAGATTACCGGCCTCCGGTTGGCCGATGACGTTATTGGGTGCATTCTCTATCCAGATGCCGCTGGCCCCATTGCCCCATGGCTCTGTGCCGGTCGGGTTTGTGCCGATATAGTTCGAGATGACCGTATTGGCCGATGCGCCGGGCAGGAGGGCGATGCCGTGATCGTCAAAGCCATAGATGGTCAACCCGCGCACGGTGTTGTTGTTGCTCTGAATGGTCAGGCCATGGCCGCTGTTTTGGGCAAGCGCCCGGTTGCCGCGAGACGCGGCCGGGCACAGCGCGATTTCTGGCCCCAACGGATTGGTGTTGGAAACATTAGAGGTCTGGCTGAGGCCATCAATAACTGTTTCATCATCCGTCAGCGGGGGCAAAGGTTCAAATAGTCCAATCGTCCACCAGTTCTGTCCGCCCCGATACGCGTCGGGGATGTGGAACGTGATGGTATCCGGGCCGGGTTGCGCGTTGGCGGCGTTGATCGCCTCGCGCAGGGTGCAACCATCGGGTGCCGGTGTGCATGCGCCATCGTCCCAATCGCCGGTGGTGTTGACCACCAGACCGGTGGCGGCCTCATGGAACTCATCCGCGCCCAGATCGGGCATGGCGTCACGCGGTTCGCCATCCAGGTCGGTCGTCACGCCCGCTTCCACGCCGGCGTCAATGGCCGCAGACCCGGCCGTGAGGTGATAACCATCCGGCGCAAAGGCCGGGTGGCCGGTGATGGCATTCGTCACCGTGATCAGGCCTGGGCCGCTCGTATTGACACCATTGTCGTACCACAGGACGCCGTTGAGCGTGGCCGTAGCGCCGCCGTCCATGTAGACACCCGTCGTATGGCTGACCAGGATGGTGTTGGTCAGTGCGACCACCATGCTGGAATAATAACCTGGGGTGATATAGATGCCGGTGCCGTTCCCGCCGCTATTCCGTGCTACGGTGGTGTGCCAGAGCTGTGGGAAAGAGGCCATGATGGCCAGCCCGCTCCCCAAGTCTGCTTCATTATCGGCGATAACGTTATTGATCAGTGAGGCATCACTGGCATACAGATACAGCCCGCCGCCGTTATAGAGGGCCGAATTGGCCTCGAAACGATTGCCGGTGAGCAGGGCCGTACTATAATTCAGGTACATTCCCCCGCCGTTTTCAGCGCTGTTGCTGGCAAAGGTATTGTGATCGAGCGTGACATTGTCGCTGAAGGACAGATACGCTCCGCCGCCGTCATAGATAGCCACATTGTCATGGAAGGTGTTGTTGCTCAAGGTAGCCGCACTGCGGTCGGCGTACAACCCACCGCCATAGTAATTGGCCATGTTGGAACCGAGGGCATTGTTACTGAGGATGGCGTCACTGTAATCCAGATACACTCCGCCGCCGTAATTCGCCGTGTTGGCATCAATGGTATTGTCCTCAAGGATAGCCGGGCTTTCGTGCAAATACACCCCGCCGCCGTGCTCAGAACCCGTGTTGTTGAAAATCCAACAACGGCGGATGGTGGGCAGCGAAAAATCGACATAAAGGCCGCCTCCGGCATCGTTATAGCCCCATGGCCCCCCGCCCAAACCGGCCGCGTTCCCGCCGGTCAACCTCAACCCTTCGATGAGGGGCATGCTCTCATCGGTGATGTATAACACGCGCCCCTGATTCTGGGCGTCGAGTATGGTGGGATGCGCCACCGGGTCCCAGTGACTCCAATCGTCGGGGGTATAACCGCCGCGCAGCGTGAGCGTCTTGTTGAGGTAAACCGATTGCCTCAAGCCGTCACGTTCGCTCACGCCAACACAAATGCCGGCCACTTTGACCACATCGTTCGGGTTCAGGCTGGCGTCTACAGCCGCCTGTACAGTGGGATAGTGCATCGGGTCATCGTTGAGGCGGACATGGCAATTTTGCAATGTAATGTCTCGATAAGCCCTACTACCGGCCGCATCTCCTCTGACCTGAGCTACGTTGTGCATCCGAGAGGGCAATGGGGAGGATGGCGTGGTGGTCACCTCGACGGTCAGAGTGATGTGGGCCGTCTCGCCCACATTCATCGTCCCCAGCGTACACAGGATAGTTTCACCCCATCCGCCGGCAGGCGGTATACACACACCCCGGTCATAACCGAGGTTGAGGCCGCGCTGCTCGGCCGGCAAGGTATCGGTGAAAACAATGTTGGTCGTGCCGGCTATGCCGGCGGCCGTGATGGCAATGGTATAGGTAACCTGGTCGCCGGTATTGACGAGCGTCAGCGGGGCGAACTTGGTTATTTGCAGCGCCGGGCCGGGGAATTCATCTGCGCCGATATCGGGGCCGAAATTCATCGGGCGCGGCTGGCCGTCAAGGTCATCCATGAGCGTGGGATACGCCCCGGCGTCATAGGCCGCCGAACCGGCGCTGATGTGATAATCGCCGCTGGCGGGGTCCACAAAGGCCGGATCACCTTCCAGGTTAATGGCGCCGATGACCACCAGCGTTGGCGTGCCATCCAGGTTGGTCCCATTGTCCCACCACAGCGTGCCTTCCAGATAGACGGAGTAGCTTTGGATATAGATGCCGGTCGTCTGGTAGGCAATGATGTTATTGTGCAGGTGCGCTTCGAAATTCCCGTACTCGTTATAGAGATACAGTCCAATGCCTTCCCCGTTGGGATTGTGGGCGATGGTATTGTGGCGCAATTCCAGGTTCGAGGACAGGGCATACAGTCCATTACCGTAGTAGGTCGCTTCATTATCGGCGATAACGTTATTGAGCAGTGAGGCATCACTGTCGGACAAAGATAGCCCACCTCCGCCCCAGGGAGCCGTGTTGAACACAATCTTGTTTCCTTTGAGCGTGGCCGGGGCGTAGTGTAGATGGACTCCACCGCCACCGATGGCTGTGTTGCCGGCGATCGTGTTGTCTTGCAGCGTAGCGGGACTGTGCCATAATCCTACCCCGCCCCCATGATCGGCGGTGTTGGTCGTAATCGTATTAGCCAGCAAGGTGGCCGCGCTGTTATCCAGGTAGACGCCACCGCCGTGCCCAGACCCGGTGTTATTAAATATCCAGCAACGGCTGATGACCGGCGTGGCATAGGAGATATAAAGGCCGCCTCCGGCACCGGCTCCCCATGGCCCCCCGCCCAAATCGGTAGCATCCCCGCCGGTGATATACAAACCCTCCAGAGTAGGAGCGATGTTGCCGGCAATGTAGATGACGCGGCCTAACCCCTGCGCGTCCAGGACGGTGGGATTGGCGACCGGATCGGGCACCTCCCAGTTGCTGATGGTATAGCCGCCCCGGATGACGACCGTCTTGTTGATATAAACTATCTGGTTCAGGCCGCCATAGTTATTCACCCCGGTATAAACGCCGGCGGCGACCAGGATGTTTTCGCCCTCGGCGGCCGCGTTGACGGCATCTTGGAGATTGTCGTAGCAGGGTTGAACCGGCGTGGGAGAACCACCCGTGGTCCAACCGCACCAACCGCCAGGCGCCACATAATGCGTGGTGGGGTTGGCTGTCGCCGGTCCGTTCAGGAGCAAGAATAGAAAGAGGATGACGCCCAAGAATCCGATCACACCCACAAAAGATGGTAGAGCAAGTTTACGGTCCATTTTGTCCTCCATTTCAATCAGGCCAGAACATCTGGGCTGGTTCTTGCAAGGTGGCTAACATGCGCAGAGTAGTGAGAGTTGCCGGGCAACCATCTGGTCATTGGGAGCGTCTTGTGGGTTTCATTATACTGCATTTATTGGGATTTGAAAAACGTTTTCCCCACGAATAACGCCAAGGAACGCGAGTCCGATCATCCCCATCTGGAAATCGACAGACTCTGTCGGAGAAACCCACTCTTGCCCTCGTCCACGTGGGCAAACCGCCCCGCGGACGGGGCGGTGAGCGACCTCTGATAGCTAGCCGAGCGATTTTGCGACTCATTGGTTTTCTCCCTGTCCATCGGCTGACCTGAGGATGCTGGCCTGTGGGGTGCGGAAAACAGGTTCACGGCAGCCGCGCCGCCAGCTCATCGCTCAATGTATGGGCCTGAGCCAGGTCCCATTGCGCATCAATGCGCTCAAAGATTTCGATGGCCTGGTTCAATATCTGGCGCGCTTCTTGCCTTCGCCCCTGGTCGCGCCGCAGGCGGGCCATTTCCAAAATCGTCTGACCCACTTGTCGCTGCAAGTTCAGCTCCTGCAAGATGGCTTGGCTTTTTTGGAGCGCGTCTTGGGCTTTGTCCTGCTCGCCGCGCCTGCGATAGAGCCGCCCCAGGGTGCACCAGGCTTCGCCGGCCACGTCGCGCTGGCGCTGCTCTTCGGCCATCTGCAGGGCGCGGCTGGCCCATTCTTCGCTCAAGTCAAAGTCATTGTTGGCAAGGTGGACTTCGGCGTACAGGCGGCTGAGGTGCGGCAAGAAGGTTTTTACCCCGGTCTTTTCAGCGAGCGCCACACCTTTTTGAATGTGCTCGGCGGCCAATTCGGTTTGCCCCAGGCGCAGATAGGTCTCACCCAGACTATCCTGAACGCCCACAACGAGATAGTGCCAGCCACTGTCCAGGCCGATTCGCTCTGCTTGTTTCAAGGTGGATACGGCACTTTCCAGGTCAACGCCATGCCACAAATGAACATTGCCTAAATTGGCGTATACAAGCCCGACGCCGGTCACATCTCCGGTCTCACGGCGCAAACGTAAGCTGTGTCGGTAGTACTCCAGGCTGGAACTCCAGTCACATTCGTGACTATAAGCCGCCCCCAGATTGGAGTAAGCCTTGGCTGCGCCAAGTTTGTCGCCGAGTCGTTCATAGAGAGAAGCGCTTTGCTGTCCGTATTTGATTGCTGACCGGTGTTCTCCCCGTGTCTGGTAGATGAGACCAAACAGATTATAGATTTGTGCCAACTCGGCTGGGAGGTCGTACTTTTGCGCCGAGCGGAGGGCCTTGCTGGCCCACTCCAATGCCAAATCCATATCACCGCGCCGCGTATGCGTCAGTCCACCTTGAGCATATAACCGGGCCATTTCCTGCGCGACATCTGGCTCTTCGCCGTGTGGTTCGAGAAGCTGTAATCCGCTTTCTATACATTCAAACGCCGATGGTATATTGCCCTGCTGTTCTTTCACCCGTCCCATCTTGCGCTGCAAGCGTGCCAGGGGCAGGTACACTTTGCTTACCGGGCGCGGCTCCAGTGCGGCGTAAGCCTGCTGGTAATGGGCATACGCTTCATCGAACTCGCCGGCCAGGCCGCACAGGTCGCCCAATCCTTCGTGGATGGTCGCCAGGGTGCGCGCGTCTGGGTCGGGCAGGCGCGCGGCCGCGCCCAGGGCTTTGGTGAAAAATTCGCGGGCCGCGTCGTTGGCGTATTGTTGAGCGGCTTGCAGGCCGGCCTGGGTCAAGTATTCGAGTTGTTTGGAATAGTTCTCGGTGCGCTCGTAATGATAAGCCAGCGTGGTGTAATAGGGCGATAGATTATCGGCATAGGTGCGCTCGTACCATTGCGCCACCGCTTCGTGAAGCATGCGCCGCTGCGCAAACAGGAGCGATTCGTAAGCCACTTCGCGCGTGATGATGTGCTTGAAGATATAGACCAGGAGCGGCTCCGGGATTTCGAGCTGGGTCAGGTCGCGCTGCTCCAGGCCGTCCAGTTGCTGGTGCAGGGTGGAATCGTCTATGGCAACGGTGGCGGGATACGCGCCGCGCAGCACGGCATAGCGAAACTCTCGTCCGATGACCGAAGCTACCTTGAGCGTGAGGCGGCTTTGCTCGTCGAGCTGGTCAATGCGGCCCTGCACCAGCTTTTCCACCGTGTCGGGAATCTGGATGAGATTCAGCGAGCCGATGACCTGGAGCTCGCCCGAGTCGGCGTCGCGCGTGACCACGCCGCTTTCGCGCACCACCCGCGCGATTTCTTCGATAAAGAATGGATTGCCCTGCCCGCGTTCGAGAAAAAGCTGGCGGATGGGCTCGGGTAGCCGGACCACGCCCAACGAGGCGCAGGCCAGCTCTGGACCTTGTTCGGCGGGCAATGGCCCCAGTCTGACCAGTGTGTGCGCAGGCAATTGTCTCAGCGCGGCGACCAAAGGCGGCAGCGGAGGAGTGGCGGGTCTTTGAACCAGCAAGATGACCAGTGGCGCCGAACCAAGTTCGCGCGCCACATGCGCTGCCAGTTCCAAAGAAAGCGGATCAGCCCAGTGCGCATCTTCGAGGATCAACAGTAGGGGCCTACCCTTGTGGTTGCCCTGGTCTATCAAGGGCCTACCCTTGTGGTCGCCCCGCTCTGCCAACTGCGCGCGCAAAATTTCGACCACCAGCGCAAAGGCACCGTCGCGGCGCAGGCGCGCGTCCAGGTGGCGGGTCAGATCGTTATCGGGGATGGGGAGGCGCAGCACGGCCCCCAGGAGAGGCAGGCGTTCTACCAGTTTCTCGTCAATCGAGCGCAATGATGGCGTGATGATGGCCAGGCCGTCATCGAGCGTTTGCCCTGCTTGCAATTCGAGCGCATTGCGCAGCAGTTCGCTCCACGGCAGGTAGGGTGTTTGTGTGCCTGTGCTGTGACACGCGCCCGTCAACACGCGCCAGCCGGCCTGGTGGGCGCGTAGTCTGAATTCAATCGCCAGGCGCGATTTGCCGATGCCGGCCTCACCTTCCAGCGTGGCGATTTGGGCTTGCCCGGTTCGAGCCTGGTCGAGCAACTGCAGCAATTGAGCCAGCTCTTGTTCGCGGCCGATGAGCCGTCCGCCGGCCCGCGCCAGCTCGTCGGCCTGTTCGCCATCTACAGAATGGATGGGGACCGGCTCGGCGATGCCTTTGAGCCTGACGGGCGGCAGGCTGGTATAAGCGATCGCGCGCGAGGATAGCGCCACCGTGTTTTGGTCGGCGAGGATCTGGCCGGGCGAGGCGGTCTGCATCAACCGCGCAGCGCGATTGACCGCCGCGCCGATAATGGTGTAGCGCTTGCGTAGAGGCGCGCCGACGGTGCCCGCAAATACGCGCCCGGTCGCCAGCCCGATGCGCAGCGTGCCGGGCAATTCTTTGAGCGCCAGCGCGCATTGCGCCGCGTGCGTCGCATCTTTCTCATCCGCCAGCGGCGCTCCAAACACGACCAGCAGCAGGCTGCCCTTGTCGCCGGCTTCGATTTCGGCCAGCCGCCCTTTATAGTACGTGATGAGGTCTTGCGCGGCGCCGACGTAATCTTGCACTTTGGCGGCGGCCTGCGGATCGCCCGCATAATCCGGCCCCACAAAGGCCACAAACATCGCGGTCACCGGCTTGAACTCGGGCAGCAGCTCGCCGACTTTCATTTCCAATCGTTCGACAATCGGGCCTGGGACAAAAGCGGCCAGCTGTTGCCCGGCTTTGATCGGCTCGAAATCCCACAGGTCATAACCGCGGGTGGGGCGCGGCAAGGATATTCCGTTTAAAAGGGCATCGCCGGGGTGCAGTATGATGAATCCATCCGTGCCGCTGGCCGGCAACTCGATACACGCGCGCTGCAACGTTTCTACGGCGGCGACAATATCGCCGCGCTGCGCTCGTTTTTCGCCGGCGGCGGCCGCCGCCAGCGCCGGCCCGGTGAGCAACATGTCCAGCCCATGTTCGGGGTGACCGATCATCGCCGCCAGGACCGGCCCTGCTCCCAGACCGATTTTCATTTGAAGCGGGTAGGGGGCGCCGCCAATCTGCAAGCGCGCCATTGGCGCGATGGCGCGCTGCATGTCCAGCGCGCAGGCCAGCGCGCGCCGGGTGTGTTCGGCGCATTGATGGCCGGTCGTCTCATCGCCAAAGAGCACGGTCAGCGCATCGCCCGAAAAGCGCACCACGTCGCCGCCATAGTCGTGCGCCACATCAATCAGCGCCGTGAACAGCCTGTTCAGCACATCCTGGAGCTGCTCGACGCCCTTGCCTTTTTCACCGGCTTCTTCGGCGGCGGCCAGCGCTTCGGTGAGCTGGGTAAAGCCGGCCAGGTCGCAAAAGAGCACAGCAGCGTCGAACCGTTCGCTGTAGCCGGGCGCAAGGGAGGCGAAACGCGCCAGACGGTTGCATACCCAACGTGGAACGTATGCGCTTAGAGCCAGGATCGAATCATCCGAGATGCTCATGATTTTTACTCAAAGTGGAGTTGACACTATTGAGTATAACCTACCTATTTTCCGCTACCACTCCAAAAGGGTTCAGGGCGATAGAGGGTCTAGTCCCATGATTTTCCATTTCGCACACCTTATACTGCGGACGCTTCTCCGGCGCTTTACGGACATTGTTCCGACTGACATACTCGACAGGTTCCCAGCGCAATTGACCTGCTTGCAGTTGCTGCCAGGTTTGCCACCAAACCGCCTTGGCCGTATCCGTCCACGGGTGAGGCGCCAAGAACAATTGCTTTGGGCGGCAAAACGTCAACAGGGTGTCCTCGGTGCACAACTTGCGGTCTCCGATCAACACGGCATTCTCCGGCAACAACACGGCCTGACGCAAGGCATTCAAATCGGCCACGTACACCGCCTCGTCGGTTTGGTTGCCATCCCACGGCCGATACCACAACGGCAGGCGCTTGCTGGTGATCATGCTCAGCACAAACTGCACTTTGTGGCGTTGGCCATCCTTATTGTAGCCTTCCACCAACAGCGGTATCCGTTCCCCACCCCCCAGGGCCTGACCGTCTTCA
>FWPV01013607.1_pt1 | contig 12172 bp, 2 predicted proteins | sample 2228371 | NCBI WGS metagenome assembly FWPV01 (sample SAMEA103939776, study PRJEB20133) | metagenome | reverse complement strand
CGCACGCAAGCACCTCGCCGAACTGCAGGCGATTGCGATGAAGGCACGGCCCTGAATGGCGGCGGGTCAAAAAATAAATAAAAACAAATACTTATATAATATTCATGATCTCGGGATGGTAACTCCCGCGTAGTCATCGCTGCAACGTGGAGTCGCCAGACGCGACGCGTCTGAGTCCCTGTGCCGATGGTGATCGTTCCGTTCCGCTTGCTCACCGGAATGTTCGGGAAGTTATGTTGCCGGCACAATGCAAACAAAACTTGTGTTCATGTTCTGCAGGGCCTGTGGAAGCCTTGCGGCATGAATGAACGATCATGGGATTCATGATGCGGAATTCAATTCGGTTTTCATCGATCGATGGGCTGCTTGAACTGGTGTGATTTTTATTTTTTTGCCAATCTTTGATTGACAATGTCGCTGATAGGCGACAAAGTTGCGCCCCGGGAGCATCGAACAAGCCCGCTGATTAAAGGCTGGTGCAAGCGGCTGTAAAGCAAATTCCGGGGAGCAAAAAGCCTTGCCAGTAACAGGTGGTGCCAGCCGCATGGCGGCTGTATGGGCGGCGTCGTGCCTTACGATGCTGCAGGTGTCAGAGGTTTACGCGCAAACTGCGCCGGATGCCGGCCGGCTCCTCCAGGAACAACCCAAACCGCCGGCAGCAAAGCCAGCACCCGCGCCGAGCCTGGCGCCGAAAGCCCCGTCAGCCATCAAGGCGCCCGCAGGCCCCAGTTTCCTGCTCAAGGGCATACGCTTCAGTGGCGCAACTTTGGTGCCGGAAGCCGAGTTGCAGTCCAATGTCAGTGCCTTCGTGGGGGAGACGATCAATTTCGCGGTGCTGGAAGCACTCGCCAGCCAGTTGACCGGTTACTACCTTCAGAAAGGTTACCTCGCCCGGGTAGTCGTGCCGACTCAGGATGTACGGGACGGCGTCGTCGAGATGAAGGTTGTCGAGGGGGTGCGTGGTGACCTCAGGATCGACAAAAAGGGGCAGCGCGTCGATGAAGGCCGGGTAGCCGCTTTCGTCGATCATCGCCTGGCCAAGGGCGACCTGTTCAACGTCTTTTATCTGGACGCCGCCGTCGGCCTCCTCAACGAGCAGCCCGGTGTGCAGGCGGGGTCGTCGCTGCAGCAGGGGGCCAAGGAAGCCGAGACCGATGTGGTGGTATCGGTTGCCGACAAGCCGCTATTGAGCGGTGCCGCCGGTCTTAACAACCATGGCGGCCGCGCCAGCGGTGAAATCCAGGCGCAGGGTTCCCTGACCCTCAACAATCCGACCGGTAATTTTGACTCGGCCAGCCTGCTGGTTAATGCATCCGAGGGCGTCAGCTACGGACGTGCGGAATACAGCCTGGCAGTTGGGGGCAGCGGCTTGCGCATCGGCGCGAACGCGTCCTATCTGGACTACCGCCTGATTCAGAACGAATTCGCGGCGCTGGATCTGAAAGGCACTGCGCAAACCTATGGCATCAATGCCAGCTATCCACTGGTGCGCACCCCCGTGCTGGCCCTCTACCTGTCGGCCGGCTATGACATCAAGAAACTCGTTGACCGCAGTGCCGCGCTCGAGACCGGCAATCGGGAAGTCAAGTCGAGCACCCTGGGTGTTGCGGGTACGTTGCTCCACGGATTGGTTGGGCTGAACACCCAGAGCAGCTTCGGCGCCAGCCTCCATTTCGGCGAAAGCGACCAGCGTAATGCCGGGGCACTGGCGCAGGACAATGCCACGCGCGGCGTCAATGGCGGTTACACCAAGCTGGCGTTCAACCTGGGCAACCAGGGCGAGTTCAGTCCGCAGTGGAGCTATATCGTGGCGCTGCGCGGTCAGTTCGCCAGCCAGAATCTTGACTCTGCGGAACGCATGAGCCTGGGCGGGCCGTCGGGCATCCGGGCCTATCCGGGAGGCGAAGCCCTCGGCGACGAAGGCTGGCTGCTCAACATCAATCTGCGTCGCTCACTGGGTGACGTCGCAAGGGCGACCTTTTTCTATGACGCGGGCGGCGTCCGCCAGAATCGCAGGACCTGGGCCAACTGGAATGCCGCCAATCCAGCCCTGGAAAACCGTTACACGCTGTCGGGCGTCGGCGCGAGCCTTGACTGGTTTCTGGGGCGCAACGCGATGCTGTCCGTCATTGTTGCAACGCCAGTGGGCAGCAATCCTGGGCGTGATGTCAACGGTAACAATGCGGACGGCAAAAACGACAGTACGCGGGCGTGGATCAGCCTCAACGCGCAGTTCTGAGCATTTGACAGGGAATTAATGGCATGAACAAGACTTATCGCCTGATCTGGAGTGATATCCGGCAGACCTGGGTAGTCACTTCAGAACTCGCCGCGACACGCGGCAAACCGTCCCGTGTCAAACCGGCCGTTGCCTTGCTTGCCGGCGCGCTGGCCTCGATTGGCGTCCATGCCCAGGTGCCCGCACCCAATGCATTGCCGACTGGCGGCCAGGTTGTCGGCGGGCAGGCGAGCATTGCGACCTCGGGCGCGACGATGAACATCCAGCAGTCGTCGCAGCGGGCGATCGTCAACTGGCAGAGTTTCAACATTGGCAGTGGCGCTGCTGTGAACTTCCAGCAGCCGAATGCCGGTGCAGTGGCCCTCAACCGCGTGGTGGGCAGTGACCCCTCGGCCATCTATGGCTCGCTGACCGCCAACGGCCAGGTGTTCCTGCTCAATCCCAGCGGCGTGGTTTTCGGGCCCGGCGCACGGGTCGATGTCGGCGGACTGGTGGCCTCGACGCTCGGCATGCGCAACGACGATTTTCTTTCGGGCAATTACCGCTTCACCCGCGACGGCTTCGCCGGCAGCGTGCTGAACCAGGGCGACTTGTTCGGTCAGTACGTGGCGCTATTGGCCCCCGAAGTGCGCAACGAAGGTGTGATCATGGCGCGCCAGGGAACCGCTGCGCTGGCGGGCGGTGACGCGGTCACGCTCAACATTGCCGGCAGCAATCTCGTCGGCGTGCAGGTCGACCGCGCCAGCATCAACACGCTGGTGGAAAACCGGCGGCTGGTCCAGGCCGACGGGGGCCTGGTCATCCTCTCCGCGCAGTCGGCACATGATCTTGTCGGCAAGGTGGTCAACACCGGGGTCGTCCAGGCTGGTGGCATCAGCACGGATGGCGGCGTGGTGCGCCTGGTCGCGAGTAGCGCCATTGAACTGGGCGGCACCGTGAATGTAGATGCCGGTGCCAATGGCAAAGGTGGCACGGTGCTGGCCATTGCCGACCTGGCCAACCCGGGGAGCCGTACCGATTTCTCCGGCACGATCAGCGCAAAAGGCGGCAGCGTTGCAGGCGACGGCGGCTTCGTGGAGACCAGCGCCAGCAAACTCGGTATTGGCGACAATGCGCGTGTCGTCACCACGGCGGCCAATGGCGCCAGCGGCCAATGGCTGCTTGACCCCTACGACTTCACCATTGCCGCATCCGGCGGCGATGTCACGGGTGCCGTGCTCACCACCGCGCTGGGCAGCGGCAATGTCACCATCCAGACGGCGGCCGGTTCGGCCGGTTGCACCGGCGCGGCCTGCGGCACGGGCAATGCCAGCGGCAATGGCGACATTTTCGTCAATGACAACATCAACTGGTCGGCCAACACGCTGACCCTGCAGGCCCACCGCGACGTGAATGTCAACGCCACGCTCGGTGCCACCGGCACCGCGGGTCTTGCCGTCGAATACGGGCAGGGGGCGGCAGCCTCCGGTAACGACGCGCTGTTCACGGTCAACGGTCGCGTCGATCTCGCCTCCACCGCGGCGTTCAGTACCAAACTCGGCAACGATGGCTCGGTGCTCAGCTACACAATCATCAACGATCTCGCCGGCCTGACCGGCATCGATCTCAACAGTACTACTGTGCAGGGCAACTACGCGCTCGGCAGCAATATCACCATAACCAGCGGTACCTGGACTCCGATTGGCAACGCAGTGGGCCCCTTCCAGGGCGTGTTCGAAGGCCTGGGCCACACCGTCAGCGGCATCGCCAACGATGCCGGGGTGACAGCCAACGTCGGTTTTTTCGGCGACACCGCCGGTAGCGCACGGGTACAGAATTTCGGTGTCACCAACGTCAACCTCACCGGCCGCACGGCAGTCGGTGCGGTGGTCGGCAACAACAGCGGCACGCTCTACAACACGCATTCTTCCGGCACCATCGGGCTGGATGGCGCCGTCACCGGCAGCGATGGCGTGTTCGGCATCGGTGGTCTGGTCGGCATGACCAGCGGCAACGTGGAGCGCAGCCACAGCAGTGTCAACGTGACCGCAGTTTCCGGCAATCAGGATCTGCCGGATGATCCTTTCAACCCCGGCTTTCCGGCGTCCAGCGGTCTGGGACAGGCCGGCGGCATCGGGGGGTTGGTCGGCATTGCACAGGGCGGCACCGTCAAGAACTCCTATGCAAGCGGCAGTGTCAGCGGCACCACCGATGTGGGCGGTCTGATCGGCCACGCCGCGGCGCCGGTCGAGAACAGTTATTCGCGTGGTGCGGTCAGCGGGGTCAACAATCCCGGCGGGCTGATCGGTGCGTTGCCGATGGGCATCACGGTAACCGGCAGCTTCTGGGACACCGAGACCTCCGGCCAGGCGGTCAGCGGCGGCACGGAAACCGGGCTGACCACCGCGCAGATGCAGACGGCGGCGAATTTCAACTCGGCAACCGCCGCCAATGGTTTCAGCAATCCGGCTTGGGACACCACGCGCCACTGGAAACTGGCCGATGGCAGCTATCCGGTGTTCATCTCTGCGGTGGCTGCTTCCGGACCCTCTGCCATCGGCATCACGCTGGGCGACTTCACGCGCACCTACGGCACGGCGCCCGATGCCGGAAATCTCACCGGCTTCAGCTTCACGGGCACGCTGCAGGGCAGTGACAGCCTGAGCGGCATCCGCTGGGGCAGTGCCTATACCCAGACCCTTGGCGTCGGCGAATACCGTTACCAGACCACGGCCGACCTGCTCGCACCGCAGTTCACTTTTGCCGATGGCCGCACCATCGCCGACTACAGCATTACCTATAGCGACAACAAGCTGGTGATCGACAAGGCGAATCTGACGCTCAGCGGGACCCGGGTCTATGATGGCAGCACCACGGTCGCCGGCAGTGTGCTTGCCGCCATCGGCGTCAATGGCGAGATTTTCAGCGTGACTGGCTCGGGTGACGCCAGCAACCTGGCCAGCAAGAATGCGAGCCTCACGCCGCAGACCCTGGCGTCCCTGACCGGACTTGCGCTGGGCAGCGGCAATTCCGCGCAGGCCATGGCGGGCAACTACAATGCCTTGAGCGCGACGGGCAGTGCGGTGACCATCAGTCCGAAGGCGGTGACGCTGACCGCACCGGATGTCAGCAAGACATACGACGGCGGCCTGACCTACACGACGGTGGCTGGCGACCTGACTGCGCTGTCCGGCCAGCTCGGCGTCAGCGGCGATACGGTGACCGCCGCGACCATCGCCTACACCAACAAGAACGCCGGTGCCGGCAACAAGACGGTCACCTTCGATGCCGCCACCATCAGCGACGGCAACGGCGGCAACAACTACACCATCACCCGGCAGGGCAACAGCACCAGCACCATCAACAAGGCCGACCTCGTGCTCAGCGGCACGCGCGTTTACGACGCCACCACGGTGGTGGCGGGCAGCGTGCTTATGGCCGCTGGCGTCAATGGCGAAACCTTCGGCGTCACCGGCGCGGGCGACAGCAGCAACCTTGCCAGTAAGAACGCCAATGCGGCACCACAGAGCCTGGCTTCGCTCACCGGATTGGCACTGGGCACCAGCAGCAACGGCGGCGATGCCGGCAACTACAATCCGATCACCATCACCGGCAGCGCGGTCACCATCACCAGGAAAACGCTGGATGTCTGGACCGAACCGAGTCCGTCGCAGATCGGCGGTGGGACGCCGCCCGCGGGCACCCTGGTCAAGATTTACGATGGCACTTCCAGCGCTTCGTTGACCACGGTTGCCAGCATGCCGGCGCTTGCGCTCAAAGAATCGGCGACTGCAGGCACCGCATCCAGCGGTCAGCCGTATGCGGGCGATGATGTATCGATAGACATCAGTGGCGCCAGCGGCCAGTTCCGCAACGGCAGCAATGTCGCGACGGCCAATGTGACTGAGGCAACCACGGTGGCCTTGAGCGGTCTCGCGTTGACCGGTGCGGAAAGTGGCAACTATCAACTGCCGGCTTCGCCGACGTTGGCGGGTCAGATCCGGCCCAAAACCGTCACCCTGTCGGCAACCAAGACCTATGACGGCACCACGGCGCTCAGCGGCAGCCAGGTCACGATCACCACGGGTGTGGGTGGTGAAACCCTGACCTACAGCGGCGCGACGGCCAACAGCAGAAACGTGGCCGACAACGCCGGCAACTTCATCAGCGCCATTACCCTGGGTAACGGCAGCAACGGCGGACTTGCAGTCAACTACCAGCTGCCAACGCTCAACAATACCAACGCGCCGGTCACCATCGATCCCAAATCCGTGGTGCTGACCGTGGCGAATGTCAGCAAAATCTACGACGCCACCCTGGGTTACACGACCACAGCCGATAATCTGGCTGCGTTGTCCTCTCAACTGGGGGGCAGCGGGGATGCGGTAACGGCAGCGACCATTGCCTACACCGACCGCAACGCGGGTGCCGGCAACAGGACGGTGACGCTCGATGCCGTCACCATCAACAACGGCAACGACAACTACAGCCTGACGCTGCAGGGCAACAGCACCAGCACGATCACGCCCAAGGCACTGTCCCTGCTGGGGATCACCGGGGTGCCGTCAGAATTGACCAAGCCCGCCGGCTTCACCGGTGGCACGGTCGGCCAGCAGTTTGCCATTCCGACAAGCTTGTCGGGCACTCCCATGCTGCAAACCGCGATTGCGGCGGGCACGGGCACCGCGACCGACGGCAAACCCTATGATATTGACGGCCCGTTCACCTTCTCCGGAACGCCGCAGGCGAACACCTGGACGGTCACCGCGTCAACGGCCACTGCGACCGACGTGACCGCGCCGGTCACGGGGCTGACACTGACCGGAACCGGCTCGGCCAACTACACCGTTACCGGCACCTCGGTGTCGTCCAAGATCAAGCCCTCCGCTGCAGTCGTCGTTCCGCAACAACAGCAGGTGGTGAACCAAGTCCTTGCAACGCAGGAGAAGCCGACGACAACGACAACGCGGCCGACAACGACAACAACGCGGCCGACAACGACAACTAGGGAGCCGCAGACGACGACGACGGCACCGCCGCCGGCGCAAGTTAGCGCAACCACGTCCAATCCCACGCCGCGTCCGGGAGAGGCGGTTCCGATTACGGCGCCGGCAACTGGTGGCCAGCCGTCACTGGATCCCAGCAAACCGGTGGTGGCGGTACTGGTCCCTGCAAGTGGTGATGCAGATGTGCCGATGCCCACGCCGACCATCACCCAGAACGCCGATGGAACGATTTCTGTCAATGTGACGGTTCCTACGGGCACGCCGCCCGGGGTCTATATTATTGCGGTGGTGGGCACTTCAGCTTCGGGTCAATCGAAGTCCATCATCGTGCCGGTGGTTGTGCGGCGAGTAGTCGCCTCGGCAGAGTGAAATGATCCGGAGTTGCCTCTCTGCGGCATTCGGACATGTCAGGGAGTCTCTGTGAATGGGGGGGGCGGTGTGCCCGAAGTCCCTGACCGTCGACAAGCTGTATGCCGACTACAGCGGTTTCTCATGGTCTCGAGTTGCAGCAGGAACGCCACATCGCGTACTGCAAAGAATGCGGCTGTTCAGGTTCTCAAGGACCAGATGCCCAGAGACATGCCGGAGGTATCGGTCAGCGTCATGACGGGCTTGCCGAGTCCTGTCGCTGCGACGCTGAGATCGGTCAGTGTCTCGATATCTCCGGAATCAGCCTCGGTTGAATCGGGCCAGGTGCTGGCGATCAGCCAGCGCGCGCCGGAAGCCCTGAAGTTTGCAATCGCGGCCAGCCCATCGCCCGTCGGCATCAGGTAGAGCAGGTTGCGGCAGAGGATGGCGTCACAGGTGGGCAGCGGCGCGGAGACCACGTCTTTCAGCGCGAACAGTACATTGCCGCGCTGGCCGTGCAGGCGCTGGTTGGCGTCAATGACTTCGGGCAGGATGTCGCAGCCAACGTAACTCTCGAGCATGTCGAGATCAGCATGGGCGAGCCAGTGGAAGGTGCCACAGCCGGCATCGACCAGTCGCCGCACCCCTGATTGTTTGAGCCAATCCGACAGTTCGGCGCGCAGCCCCCGTGTGGCGGCAAGTTCCCCCAGTGGCCCGTCGCGGGTTTCGGTGGCAAATACCCGGTCCGGTGTGGCGTCCGGCATCAGGTAGGCCGCGCGCGCGCGACGCAGGCGGCTGCGGGCTTCGTCGGTCATCGGCGGGGGGAAATAGCCGTGTGTGGCTCGCGGCCCGGTGCGCTTGGTGGCAAAGTGGATATCGACATATTCCTCGTATTCCGCGAGGCTGCGCTGCTTCCCGAGCCCGTAGCGCTCAATCTCGCGCAGTGCGACCGGATCCTCGCTCTGTTCGATGCCGAAGAGATGGCGCAGGCGCGCATAGCAGCGCCGGTCGAGATCGGGCCAGTGCTGGTGGTCGTCCCAGTGTCGGTGCCGGCCGCGTTTGTTTTCATAGTCGTGGTACATCACGGGAAGGTTCAATCCGTACAGATCCCAGCCGTGGGTCCACAGGCGCACCGCCAGCGAAAACTCCTCGCCATTGAAATACAGGTAGGGATCGTAGGGTACTTCGCGCAGTGCGGCCGCCGGCGCGAACAGGCAGCCCGCGCTGATGTAGGCGCCGGGTTGCGGCGTCTGGGGGATCGCTTCCCGCTGCAGGTGGCGTGCGCGCAGGCCGAGGACGCCGACTTCGTTGAATTTTTCCGCCGCGATGGTGGATACCGTCGCTTCGTGGAGGTTGTCGGGCGGGGTGTAGGCGTTGGGGTAGCTGCTCAGCACGGCACGCGGGGTCGGGCAGGCCAGCATCATCACGATCAGCCGGTCATCCCAGCCCGGCTCGAAGCGTGAGTGGCTGTCGATCTGCAGCACGTAGTCCTCGTCGCCGAGCAGTTCGGACAGGATGCGGCTGCGTGCCCAGCATGCGCCCATGCTGTCGGCCGGATGGCAGCGCAGTTCGCGGACCTGCCCTGCGGGCAGGTCCGCCGGCGGCAGGCAGTCGTCATCCTCGCCGGGCACCACCTGCGAGAAGACGCCGGCGAAGACGCGTTCGGGCCGCGAGGCCTTCGCAAAGAGGTCACGCAGGGTATGCGGCGTTTCGCTGTCCCGGTAGTTGGCGATGGAGACAAAGATGCGTGCCTGGGCGCTCGGGCCCTGAGCCGGGGCAGGGATTGCGAAACGATGGTCTGCGGGCGCGCTGTCATCGCGGCCGTTGCCGGCTGCGGTCACGGGCGCTTTTGCCAGTTCGGGGGTGATGCCGGGCCGGGCGCTGGCGTGACCGGCATCTGCCTGCGCTTGCGGGCGGGCGTGGGTGTGACCCAGATCCCATGCGGTCAGACCTGATGCGCCATCCGGCAGCACCGCAGCCGGCGCGGCGGGTTTCTGTGCCAGCAGGTTGCCGACCGGCAGCGAAGTGAGCAGCCAGCGTGCACCGCTGGCGCTGAAGTTCGCCAGCGTGCGGCGGCGGTCCTCTTCGGACAGTTGTTCCAGCACGTTGCGGCAGAGGATCGCATCGCAGGAGGTGATCGGGGTGGTCGTGATGTCGGCCATCGAGAAAAAATGTCCGCGACGGTCACCGTAGAGCCGCTGGTTGCGCTCGATGAGCTCCGGTACCAGGTCATAGCCGGCATAGAGTTCCAGTTCGCCGAGATCCACGGCGCCCATCCAGTTGAAGTCGCCACAGCCGGCATCGACGAGCCGGCGGATGCCCTGGTCGCGCAGCCAGTTCGCCAGCGCCGGGCGCAGCTTGTCGGTGGCGGCCAGCGTCGAGGCTTCACCGCAGCGGGTTTCGCGTACCGGCGTGTAGATATCCTCTCCGGGCGGGCGCTCAAGGAAACGCGTGCGCTGCTGCTTCAGCCGGAGCAGCGCCTTTGCGGCAGGCGGAACGGGGAAGCGTGCGTCCGCTGCACGGCTGCCGATACGCGAAGTCTTGAAATCAACGTCGGCATAAGCCTCGTAGTCGGCAAGGCTGCGCACGCTGCCGAGGCTGTACTGGTCCATTGCGCGCAGTGCCGCCGGGTCGCGACTCTCCTCGATGCCGAAGAGGTGGCGCAGCCGCGCGAAAGAGCGCATGTTGAACATGACCCAGTTTCGGCGGTCATCCCAGTGGCGCTGCCGGCCGCGGTCGGTCGTGTAATCGTGGTACATCACGCAGCGGTCCGGTGCGTAGAGATCCCAGCCGTGGGTCCAGAAACGCGCGGCCATCGAGATTTCCTCGCCGTGGAAATACAGATGCGGGTCGTAGCGCACTTCGCGAAAGGCCGCTGCCGGCCCGAACAGCAGGTTGGCGCTCAAGAAGGCGGAGGGCGGCGGTCCCGCCAGTGGTTCGCGCGGGTCGATGGCCCGCGGTTTCACCATCAGGATGCCCATGTCGTTGAAGGCATCGGCGGCCAGCAGGGTGACTGCAGGACTGCCCCGTTCGGCCGGCGGCACGTAGGCCGGCGGATAGGTGGTGATCAGCGCCTGTGACGTCGGGCAGCGGCGCAGCATGTCGAGCAATGTGCCGTCCCAGCCCGGCTCGAAACGCATGTGGCTGTCGATCTGCAGCACGTATTGCTCGCCCTGCAGCAGTTCCTCGAGGATGCGGCTGCGCGCCCAGCAGGCACCGAGGCTGTCGTTGGCATGACAGCGGATTTCGCGCAGCTGTCCGGGAGGCAGGTCCTGCGGTGGCAGGCAGTCGTCATCGTCGCCGGGCACCACCTGGGAAAACACGCCGATGCGGATGCGTTGTGGCCAGGAGGCCTTGGCGAGCAGGTTGCGGATGGTGTGCGGTGTTTCGCTGTCGCGGTAGTTGGCGATGGACACGAAAATCGTGCCCGGTTCCGGCGACCAGTCGTGCCGTGCTGCAGGTGCTGGCGCCGGTGTCGGGGCGACGGCCGGGGTGATCGGCTTGGCGGCATCCTCAAGGCGCTGGTATTCGACCCGTTCGACCCGCGCGTAATCCTCGGTGCGGTGGTGATGGACCGGCGAGGCCAGCAGCACCGCCGCCTTGAGGTGGCCGAGACGCAGCAGTTCGAAGGAGCGCGCGGTCCAATATTGCTCGTAGCAGGGTTCGCGCCGCTCGTCGAAAAACAGCTTGCGCGTACCGCGGCGGGTGACTGCCTGCGGCCAGTTGCTGTAATAAACCTCGCCCACTGCATAAGGCACATGGGCCAGACTCTGGATTTCCTTGAAGCTCGTGCGCGGTGCATCGATGGCACCGGGGAAATAGTGCGCACGCGCCTGTTCGTTGAGGTTGATCCAGCCCCACTGGGTATGGTGGGCGCCGTACACTTCGCTGAAGCTGAATTTGACGTAATCGGCGAACTCGCGCTGCTGCACGGCGAGGCAGGCGGCGCCGGTTTCATGCACATGCCGCGAGAGGCCGTTCTCGCAGACGGCAGGCAATTCGTCCTCGCGGACCAGTAGCATGTCGTCCTCGAACCAGAACATGGCGTGACGGCCGCCGCGGTGGAACAGATCGGCGGCGTGGATCCGCGCGCCGTTGATGCCGCGATTGCCTTCGCGGATCTGCTCGATGCCGTGTCGTTCACAAAGCGTGTCGTAGTGTTCGAAGGTGGCAGCGTCAGTGGAGTTGTTGATCAGCACCCGGCGCGCGGTGCGCAGCAGCACCGGGTCGGCGGCCGCGATCGATTCGAGCAGGCGCTCGAACTGCAGCGGCGTGTTGTAGGACACGAACCAGGTTTCGCACAGCTCGGGCAGCAGCGCACGCGCAGTGCCGGTATCGCCGGGTCGTTGCCTGTTGAGCTGATCGAAGAAGGGGCCGACCAGGCCGTCGGCCCCGATGAACTGCAGGTCGAAGAGCTCATCCTCGGCATAACTTTGCAGGGTGAGGACGGATTCCTCGGTACCCATCAAGCCCTGCTCAAGGGTCTGTTCGAGGTGGTGGCTGTAGCGCGCGGCCATCTGGCCGACGTACGCCGCAGCACCGCCGAAGAAACCGCCGCGGGCTACCCAGCACGTGCGTTCCACCCCGGCGAGTCGGGCCA
>FWPV01011586.1_pt1 | contig 12174 bp, 10 predicted proteins | sample 2228371 | NCBI WGS metagenome assembly FWPV01 (sample SAMEA103939776, study PRJEB20133) | metagenome | reverse complement strand
CTCCACGATGCGCTTCACGTTCGCCAGCCCGATGCCGGTGCCTTCGAATTCGCTCGAATGATGCAGGCGCTGGAACACGCCGAACAGCTTGCCGGAATACTGCATGTCGAATCCGGCGCCGTTGTCGCGGATCCGGAAGACAAGATCTTCCCCGCTGTCGTCGATGCAATCGACTTCGATGACGGCGGGTGCGCGGTCGCGCGAATACTTCACTGCGTTGGCCATCAGGTTGTAGAACACCTGGTAGAGCAGTTTCGCATCGGCCTGCACGTCCGGCAGTTCGCCGACCTTCAACTCGACGGCGCGGCTGTCCATGTCGGGGGCAAGTTCGTCCACCACCTCGGCGATCAGCCTGTTCATGTCGCAGCGCTCCCGGCGCATTTCGGTGCGGCTGGCGCGCGAGAAAGCAAGCAGGCCTTCTACGATATTGCTCAGGTGATGGACTGACGCCCGGATGCGCTCGATATAGCGCTGAGCCGGGTGGTCGCTCGGTGCCGGGTGCTTGTCGGCCAGCGCGCGCGCGAAGCCTTCGATGTGCCGCAGCGGGCCGCGTACGTCATGCGAGATGGCATAGGAAAGCGCTTCGAGTTCCTCGATCTGCTGCTTCATCTGGCTGTTGAGCGCGCGCAGTTCCGTTTCGTATTGCTTGCGGCGCGCGATCTCCGCCTTCAGTTCGGTGTTGGCCTGGCTGAGCGACTCGGGGCTGGGCAGCGACAGCGCGATCGGGATCAGTCGCCACAGCATGATGGCGGTCGCGATCGACACGCCCGCCGTCATCAGGCGCAGCCAGCCGTCCAGCCAGAAGTCCGGATGCCACAGGGTCCACACATCCATGATGTGGGTGATGCCGCAGGCCATGATGAAGACGCCGAACATCACGAAGATCGGGCCGAAACTCAGGTCGGTGCGACGGCGCACGAAGGTCCACAAGGTGACCGGGATCGTGAAGTAGGCGACGGCGATGAGCACGTTGGCCACGACGTGCAGCAGCACCAGGTCCTTCTGCCACGAAAAACAGTAGCCGTGGGGCAACAATGTCTGCAGTTCGTTCACCATGTTCATTGCCTCTCGGTCTTGATCGTGAATGGCACTGCCGTGTGCACCATCGTAAGACCTTAGCGCGCTTATTGGTTGCCGTCAGCAACGGAACCATGTGCAGCAAGGCGCGAATGCAGTGTCGAGTCTCGAGTCGTGGCTACTCGACGCTGCGGGCACTCGTACGTTCCTGCTCGATGCGCAGGATGTAATGCTGGATCAATGCATCGGCGGTGGCCGGCAGGCCGATGAACTGGCACCCGGCACGCAGCTCGGTGCCGCCGCGCTCGGTGACGCGGAACATGTTGCGCACCTGCAGCGTGGCCGTGATCGTGCCGAGTTCCGGCAACGTGATCTGACATTGGTCGATCAGGCTGTCCACCGAAAGGTTCAGGCTGCTCGGTGGCGCCACCACGGCCAGACCGCCGCCGGAAATGTCCACGATGTTCGCTTCCGTCATGCGTCCGTTGCCGTCGCCGGTCGGAATGAGGCAGCGCAGACGCGGATTCGGCGGCACGATCAGCCGGTAATAGTCGCGTCGCTGCAGGCGCAGCATGCGCGTCGGAAGCGGAATCTCCAGTGCCTGACCGCCTTCGTACTCGACGCTGCGGCAGCGCGGCACCATGAACTGCACCTTCACTTTTTCCAGCGAGGTGAGGCAGACCAGCGGCGATGACTTGAGCGCCTTTTCAAGCTGCTTCTCGTCACGCGGTACATCGAGCACCACCGCGCCGCGCGCCTCGTCAATGTCGAGTATGGCGGTCAGGAAGGGCTCGCTCGAGCGACCGGCATAGACCGAAATATTGGCTTTCTGGTCCTTGATGGCGCGCAGGTAGAACACGATGTCGGTTGTGCCGTCGAGCACGTAGCGTGCGAAGTCGTCGGCTTCAAGCAGATCGAACCGGATGTCCTCGGTCATGGAATGCGTCCTGTCGGTGGGCCGCGCCTGCTTGCGCAGACTGCGACGGTACGTTGGAGTGTAAGGTCAGGCGGGCACCCTGATGGTCGATGGCGGCGCGGCGTTCAGCCCCTTTTCGACACGATAGATCCACGCCAGCAGTTCGGCTACTGCGACGTACAACTCCGGCGGGATGCGTTGGTCGAGATCGAGCCCCATCAGCAGCGCGACCATTTCGCGCGATTCATGCACGAAAACGCCGGCTTCCCGTGCGCGCCGGATGATTTCGTCGGCCACGAGCCCGCGACCTTTCGCCACGACACGCGGCGCCGCATCGCCGGCACCGTACGCCATGGCGACCGCCTGGGCGCGGGCAGACTGCGTCATGCGATCACCTGCGCGCCGGACGTATCGCCCGCGCCTTCACCAAGCGTGTCGGCGGAGGGATTGTCGGCGACCGGTGGTGCATCGCCAAAGGTCACCTGACCCAGGCGCAGACCGGCGTCGCTCAGACGTTGCTGCAGTTCGAGCAGGGCGCCGCCCATGCGCAGACGCGCGTCCGGATCACTGGAAAAATTGAGGGCGATGCCGTGGTCGCGCCACAGCGTCAGTGACGTTTCGATTTCGCCCAGACCGGGCAGCACCAGACGCAGGCGCGATGTCCACGGCACATCGGCGTCCGCCTCGGAAGTCGCCTCGGCAGCGTGTCCATCGGCGCGGGGGTCGTCGATCTCGATCTTCATCATCTGGCCCGGCCACGCCAGGCCCTCCCAGGCGAGCGAGTGTTGCGAAAGCCCCAGCAGCTGGTTGTGCACCAGCGGCCGCAGTTCGGCAGGCGTTGCGGAATCGGCGCGGGCGACCTCGGCGCGTTCCGGAGCCGGTGCGTCGTTGATCTGTGCCAACTCGGCGCCCGGCCGGGCGAGCGCTGCGCTCTCGGTGCGCGGCACGGCGGCGGCTGTGGCGCGGGCTTGCGGATCAAAGGCGCGCTGTGGCTCGCGTTCGGTTGATTCGATCGTGCGTTCGCCGCTGACCCACTGGGCCTGATGCGATTCGTAGAACAGACCGCTCTGGCCGATCGCGCTCGCCAGCCGGCCGGCGATCAGGGGTGTTGCAGCGGCGTCGGTCACATTGGCACTGGCGCGCAGCATGGCCGGGTCGATCAGCGCCTGCCCGGCCGACAGGCGTGCCGGTGGCGGTGCGGGGCGGTCGAGCAGGGCGGTGATGGCGCGCGCCGGCTCACTGATGCTGACGTCGCCTGATTCGCCCGCCGCGGGCTCCGGGACCAGCGCGGCAATCAGTGTCTGCGCACTGCGCGCGACGTGGGTGAGGGTGACCGTGCTGCCTTCGCGTGCGCCCTGAGGCAACTGCAGCGTGACCATCTGACCGGCCACCTGGGCACGTGCGCGCCCATCCTGCAGGTTCTGGATGATCTGTGCGGTGTATCGCTCACCCGGCTGGAATTCAGGCAGCTGTTCGCCGATCGGGCTGACCGGACCGGCGACCTGCACCGAGCCGCGGGCCAGTTCCGCAAGACGTTGCGAGATGCCCGGCAGCAGGTTGTTCATGCGTTCAGCCGTTTTCGGCCCGGCCCGCCGGCAGCTTGCCGAGGAACACCTTGACCTGTGCCATCCATGGCTCGACGTGGCGGCGCACTTCGGCGTCGTGGGCGAGTATCTGTTTCATCAGTGCGACCTTGCGGGCGCGCTCGGAAGGCGAAGTCACTTCCTCGTCATTGTCGGCGATGCGCTGGCGCAGTGCGGACACGTCGAGTTCGAGGGTGACCAGACGATCCCAGTCGTTGGCGCGCGCGGCATCAACCATGTGACTGGAGATCTGGTGCATGTCTTCGAGCAGGGGCAGTGAGTTCATGTCGTCGGGCCGTCTTGCTGGAGGTACCGGTTAGTCGATGAGCGTACAGGCGGGCAGCGGTTCGGAGGCGCACAGGTAAGCGGTTTTTACCGTGCAATTTCCGCTTTTGCCTACATGGGCGCGCCTTGGGACAGCTTCTGCCTGATCTCTTCCCAGGCATCCTTCAATTCGCCCAGCAGGTGGCTGACTTCTTCCAGCGCGGCGCGGTCATTGTGGGCATTGGCATGCAGCAGGCGCGCGCACATGTAGTCGTACAGCGCATACAGCCGCTGCGCCAGTTCGCCGCCTGCGTCCAGATCCAGGCTCACCTTCAGGCCGTTGCCGATGATGTCGATGGCGCGCGAAATCGACAGGCCCTTGCCGGCGGTTTCACCCATTTCCATCTGGTGGCTGGCGGTGGATACCGACATCAGCGCACCGTCGAACAGCATCAGGATGAGCAGGTGCGGGTCCGCACCGGCCACCCGGGTTTCCATCCCGACCTGTGCGTAAGCCATGTGCGGATTCGAAAGCGATGCAAACATGAAAGTCCCTTTTTTCAGCTCGTGGTGACTGCATCAGCTCGACGACATCGTCGGCAGATTGGCCAGTTGTTGCGTCAGATAGTTGCTCGTGGCGGTCATGTTGCTGATCAGCGAATCAAGCGCACTGAACTGCTTGCGGTAGCGCGCCTCGATCGTCAGCAGGCGGTCCGACATCGCTTCGGCGCGCTTCTCCAGCGCCTTGGCTGCCGAGGTCAGTCCTTCGGTGCGGCTGGAAATCAGACCGCCGGCGTCGATCATGTCGTCCATCAGGCTGGTCAGCCGGCTGCCCATGCCCTTCACGTCGTCGAAGCCGCGGAACAGCTTTTCGACGTTTCCGTTGTCGAGCGCGGCCGTGAGCTTGGTCGAATCGATCGCCAGCTTGCCGTCCTTCTCCACCGATACGCCGATGGCCGACAGACTCAGGCCGGGGGCGATCGAGGTACCGACCAGGGCACTCAGGCGGTTGCGCAGCGCAAGCATCGTGCTTTCACCATTCAGCGTCGCTGCGGTGTCCGTTTCGGTGTTGTAGCTGGTCTGCGTCTTGATGACGCCGAGGGCATCGTTGTAGGCCTTGACGAGACGCTCGACGCCGCTGCGGGCGACGCTCGTGTCATTGGTGACGGAGACCACGGTCGGCGAGCCGATGTTGGTCTTCTTCAGGCTCAGCGTCACGCCCTCGATCGCGTCGGTCAGCGTATTCGTGCTCGATGTGATGGCGATGCCATTGACCGTCAGCGTCGCGTCGGATGCCGGAATCATCTGCGACATGCGCGAGGTGCCGCCGGTCGATGCGTCGTAGATCAGGCGCGACAGTCCGGCATCGTCGGTGTTGTTGCCATCGTCGTCGGTGGCGGTGATCTTCACCGTGTTTTCGGTTCCGCCATCGACCGAGCGCAGCACCAGGCGATGGCCGGCGCCGTCATTCACGAGCGAGGCGGTGACGCCGGCATCGGCGTCGTTGATGGCGTCGCGCACGTCGGCCAGCGTCATCGCATCGCTGCCGATGGTGATGTTGACGGCGGCCTTGTCCGGGTTGGCGGTGAATGCGCCGGCGTTGTACTTGCCGAGTTGGATGGTCAGCGTGCCGCTGCCGACACTGGCCGCGGTGCCGGCGAACTGGCCGGACGCCACCACCTGCGATTCGGCCAGCGTGTTCACCTCAAGCGTGTAATTGCCGGCGACCGCTGTTTGCGTGCCGGCAACTGTTGCCACGTCGGCATTGCCGATGGCTGCCTTGCGGGCGGTAAAAGTTGCCGCATTCGACAATGCGGTGGCAGCCGACTGGATGGATGACAGCGCACCCTTGATGGAGCCGTAGGCGGAGATTTTCGCCTGTACGCCGGCTTCCTTCTGTGCGAGCAGCGTCAGCGGACGTTGCTCCAGCGACATCAACTGCGATACGAGGCCTGAAACGTCAAGGCCGGAACCGATTCCTGCGGAAGAGATTGCCATGGTGACGGGCCCCTCAGGCCTTGCGCTCGATCAGACCGCTCTGGCCCTTGCCGAGCGCGCGCGCAATCGCGATCAGTTCCTCTGAGGGGATCTGCCGCAGGATTTCCTTGGTGCTTGAATCGATAAGTCTCACGATTGTCTTCCCTGTTTCCTTGTCAATCGTGAATAGCAAATTCTGGTCCACCGGCTGAATCTGGCGACGGATTTCATCCACCGTCTGTTCGATCTGTTCGGTTGTGAGCGGGGTGTTCTGCGCGGGTTGTTCACGAACACTGGCGGGCACCACGACATTCACTCCGGTGCTCTGCGTGAGGGCCGGAGTGAGCGGTGGCGAGGTACTCGGGACTGGCTGGATCGCCATGACGATTTCCCCTTGCAGTTAGCGGGGCACGGCGAACCGTGCCCCGTTTCTTTCAGTTGCCGGTGCTTAGCCGCGGAGCAGGCTGAGCACGTTCTGCGGCAGCGAGTTGGCTTGCGCCAGCATCGCCGTACCGGCCTGTTGCAGGATCTGCGCGCGGGTCAGATTGGCGGTTTCCATCGCGAAGTCTGCGTCCTGGATGCGGCTGCGGGCTGCGCTGACGTTTTCCGACGTGGTCTGCAGGTTGCTGATCGTGTTCTGCACGCGATTCTGGATGGCACCCAGCGAGGCGCGTTGCGTGTTGATCGACTGCAGGGCGGCGTCGATGACGTCGATCGCGGCGTTGGCACCGGTTTGCGTACCGACGCTGATCGAAGCAACCGACGACAGCGCGCTGGCGTTTGCCGTGGTGGCGGTGAAAAGACCACCGGCCGAGGCGCTCGTGACCGAGAAGGCATCCGACGACGAGAACTTCAGCGTGCCGCCGACCGTCGAGGAGTCAGTCGCTGCGGTGGCGCCCGTCAGGACGACAGCTGCACCGGCCGTGGCGCTGGTGAAGGCATTGCGGCCCTGCAGGCTGATATCGCCGGCACCGGCAAAGTCGGTGATCGAGATGTCCGCACCGCTTTCCGACTTCAGCGTGACGGCTCCGCCGCTGACCGTGGCGGTGATGCCGGTCGTCGCAGCGTAGTTGTTGATCGCGGTCGAGAGCGAGCTCAGATCGGCGGTGTTGCCGATGGTGGCCGACACGGCGACGCCGGTCGAGTTCTCGCCGAACAGCGTGAAGGTGTAGGTGCCGGTTGCCGTCAGGCCGCTCAGCGTGGCTTCGGTCGCAGCCGTTGCGCTCACGCCGGTGGTGGCGCTCTGTGCATTGACGGCCGAGGCGACAGCCTTGGCGGTGTCGGCCAGATTCACGGCAACGGCTGCCGTGCCGAGCGAACCGGTCACGGTCAGATCTTCAGCGGCCACGACGGTGTTGGCGACACGGGCGCCTGCACCGGCGGCCAGGGCGGCTGCATTGTTCAGCGTGCCGTTGGCGCTCACGGTGTTGGCACCGATATTGGTGGCCTTGGTATTGTTCAGGCTGATGCCGATCGACTGGTTGGCGTTTGCGCCGACCTGGAAGTACTGACCGGAGAACGAACCGTCGAGCAGGTTCTTGCCGTTGAACTGCGTCGTCGAGGCGACGCGGTTGATTTCCTGTTGCAGCTGCGAAACTTCCTGCTGCAGGGCCTGACGGTCGCTGGCGCTGTTCGAGTCATTGGCGGCCTGAACCGACAATTCACGGATGCGCTGCAGACCTTCGGTGATCGAACCCATCGCGCCTTCAGCCGTCTGCGTCAGCGAGATCGCATCGTTGGCGTTGCGGACAGCCTGATTCAGACCGCGCACCTGGGAGGTCATGCGTTCCGAAATGGCGAGACCCGCGGCATCGTCCTTCGCGCTGTTGATGCGCAGGCCCGAAGACAGGCGCTGCAGCGAAGTGGCGAGCGAGCTTTGCGACGAGTTCAGGTTGCGTTGTGCGGTTAGCGACGGCACGTTGGTGTTGATGATTTGCGGCATTTTATTTCTCCTGTCACGAAGTAGTGTGTAGTTACGGCGCTCCGGGCTGCATGGCCCGCTGTTGATGTCGCCGATGATTCAAGTAACGGAGTTGCCGCTGCAAACTTTAGCGGGGCACCTTAATGAAAGCCTTTGTCGTCTTGGCTTTCAGGCAGCTGCCGATGTGAAATGGCTTGCCCGTGCGGCATGTACGGGCGTTCACGCTTACATCGGGTTGCCGCGGCATTCGCTTTTGCCTGCAAGGTCGGCCCGTTTTGTGCTCACGGCATCGTCCCGGACCTGCTCCGGACTGTTACGGAATGTCAGCGGAACGGGCTCTGGTTGGCGGCTGACGGGCCGCTCGCTCGCCGATGTGAGCCCGACGAAGCGGATCGGGCTTCGCACACGGCAGCACGGCGCGCCGGCGCCTGAAGCCCGGCGCCGATCACGGCTGAATGTTGCGGAAACGGGGCAAACGACGGGCGCGGCGGCTGCCGGCCCGGATCACGCGGCGATCGGCTGCCCGGGTGCGATGACCACGCGATTCTTGCCGGTGGCCTTGGCCTGATACATGGCCACGTCGGCGCGTTCGATCGCCGACGTTTGCGGTTCTTCATGGCCGACCACGGTGACACCGGCGCTGAAGGTGATCAGCAGCTTGTCGTTGTTGGCCAGGAAATAGCGTTTGGTGAGTTCGCGCTGCAGGCGTTGCAGCACGATGACCGAATCCTCGACCGAGGTCTCGGGCAACAATATGACGAACTCCTCGCCGCCGTAGCGCGACAGGGTGTCGTGCGGGCGCAGGCAGTCACGTACCGTGCCGACGAGATGCAGCAGTGCCTCGTCGCCGGTGTTGTGGCCATACGTGTCGTTCAGACGCTTGAAGTTGTCGATGTCCAGCACCGCGAGGCACAGCATCGAACCGCGCCGTGCGGCGCGCGACACTTCCTTGGCGTACGACTCTTCCAGACCCTTGCGGTTGAGTGCGCCGGTCAGCGGGTCGTGCCGCATCTTCTCGCTGGTCTGTTCCAGTTCGACCTGCAGGCGCTGGATTTCGTTTTCGGCCGCACGTACGCGGTCGCGCATGTTGTCGACCTCGGCACGCGACTTCTCTGTCGTGGCGCGCATCGAATGCGTGGCGGCGATCACCTCTGCAATCACACCCTGCAGCGAGCCGATGTCGTCGGCGGCAGCGATCGTTTCCGCGTAGCCTTCCATCTTCTCGCCAAAGCCCGACGTGGCATCGGTGAAGCTGCCGAGTTGCTCGACGAAGCCGGCGAGCATCAGCTTGATCTGGTGCTTTGCGTCGTCGATGTTGCCGCGCAGCGAGCCCTGACGCTCGATCACCTCGCGCAGCCGACGTTCCACTTCGTCCAGTTCCCGCGCGCTGAGCGGGTGATCGCACAACGCGCGCAACGAATCGATCTGACCGCGCATCCAGCGGTCGTCCAGCACCAGTTCGCCGATGTTCTTCAGCAGCAGATCAAGCAGCGACAGCAGACCGGCGCGGATTTCAGCCTGATCGTCGACCACCCAGTTGAGGCGATAGACGAGGTTGCGCAGCTTCGAGGCCAGATCATCGACGCCGCTCATGTCGCGTACGTCGCGCAGCGCCTGACCCAGCGCAAGGGCTTCTTCGCGCAGTTCGGGCGCCGAAATCAGCAGGCTGCCAACGACGCCTTCGAGCGTGCTGGCAAACAGGTCGCGCAGGGCGGCATCGCTGTTGTCCAGCGCGGGAACGATCTTGTGGGTGTCCTGGCCATGAAGCTGGGCGGCGGGGGCATCGCTGCCATTGCTGGCTTCCCAGGTGTCGGCGAGCTTGCTCAGTCGTGCGTAGAGGGCGTCGAGTTCGCCGCTGGACGAATCCAGCACCTGCTGGATGGCCGCCTGCTTCTGTGCATAGGTGATCGAGTCGTGATGGCGTTCGAACTGCTTGAACAGGTCCTTGAGCAGCGCCGTCCATTTGCGCTGAGGCGCCGCCTGCGCGCGCAGCAGTCCGACCAGGGATCCGCTGATCGCCGACCAGCTGCGGCTGACGACAGCGCTTTCGAGTCGCTCGACAAATTCGATCTGCGATTGATTGAGGCGGGGAAGGGTGCTGCAGACCAGCTTCAGTGCCCGTTCCGGGAACAGGTCGTCGGCCTTGGTGCCGGCAATTTCGTGATACAGCGACCGGTAATTCTCCGGCGTGGGCTGGAGCTGACGCATGGCGAGACGTCGCAAGGCTTCACGGGCGATTTCGAGCGGCTGCATGGCGTCAGACATTTCAGTGGAAATTCACAGTCCGTAACGAATGCTTACAACGGCACGCGGACGACGGCCTTTAGGGCGAAACTGCAAGTTATTCCACACTCCACAGCGACGTGCGGGCGGACGGCAGACCTCAGTCGGTGAGCCCGTGCTTGAGGCCGTAGTGGGTCAGTTCGGCGTTGTTCTTCATGCGCATCTTTTCCAGCAGCCGTGCCCGATAGACGCTGACCGTCTTGACACTGAGGCTCAGCTCCTCGCCGATCTGCGTCAGCGTCTTGCCGGAGGCAATCATCACCAGCGTCTGGTACTCGCGGTCGGACAGTTTCTCGTGCGGCGGCCGCTCGTCGTCGTCGGTGATGGCATTGGCCAGTTCCATCGCCAGCGTGGGCGAGACGTACTTCTTGCCGCTGGCGACCTGGCGAATCGCGGTCACCAGCTGTTCGGGCGCGCTCTGCTTGGTCAGATAGCCGGAGGCACCGGCTTTCAGCGCGCGGATCGCGTACTGGTCCTCCGGGTGCATCGACAGCACCAGCACCGGCAGGCGCGGAAACTCCTTGCGCACCAGCTTCAGCGTGTCGATGCCGTTGCGGTCAGGCATCGAAACATCCATCAGCACGAGATCGAAGCTGCCGTCGCGCAGCTTGTGCATGGCTTCGACACCGTTTTCCGCCTCGCCGGTGACCAGCAGGTCAGGGCTGTCGGACAGGATCTGGCGCAGCCCGGAACGCACGATGGCGTGATCGTCTGCAATAAGTATACGGATGCTGCTCATCGGGAGAACTCCAGTACGGTGCGGCGGCAGGCCGGCACCCTCAGCAGCAGGCGGGTACCGCCATGTTCGCGGCTGCTCGCTTCGAAACGCCCGTTAAGGTGCACCACGCGCTCGCGGATGCCGCGCAACCCGAATGATTTGGGCTTGTTCAGGTCTTCCGGCGCCAGACCGCGCCCATCGTCACCCACCTCGAGCACGATGTCGTCGTCTTCCTGGGTCAGGCGCACTTCCACGGTGTGCGCGCCGGCGTGCTTGGATACATTGGTCAGCGCCTCCTGGAACACCCGGAACAGCGCGATGGCGGTTTCCTCGTCCGGGTCGATGTCGTGATCGATGCACAGCAACTCGCACTTGAGGCCGGTACGGGCTGAGAAATCTTCCGCATGGCTCTCGACCGCCGGCGCCAGTCCGAATTCCTTCAGGATGCCCGGGCGCAGCTCGCGCGCGATGCGCCCGACCGTGGTGATCGCGTCATCCACCAGCTTGCCCATGCTGACCGAGCGCGCCTTGATCGCATCCTGATCGGCTGCAGTCTTGTTCGCCAGCAGCGACACTTCGAACTTCAGCGCCACCAGCAGGCCGCCCAGTTCGTCGTGGATGTCCCGCGCAATGCGCTCGCGTTCCTCTTCCTTGGCGATCTGCAGGTGCGATGACAGCTCGGCCAACTGGCCGCGCGACTGGCGCAATTCGCGTTCGGTCAGCTTGCTCTGCGTGATGTTGGAAACGATGCCTTCCCAGATCAGCACGCCGGACGCGAGCACGCGCGGCGACGAGCGCAGGTTCACCCACTTGATGTCCTCATCGGGCAGGCGGATGCGGCCGTCCCAATTCACCGTGGCGTGGGTGTGCGCCGACAGATGCATCGCGCGGTCGAGTTCCGGCATGTCGTCCGGCAGGATCATGTCGAGAAAGCGGCGCGGCGCGGCCACCAGCTCACCGGCCTTGAAACCGAGCAGCGCCAGGCAGCCTTCGCTGACGAACAGGAAGCGCCAGCCGCCGTCCTCATGCCGCAGAAGCTGGAATACCATGCCGGGAATGTTGGCCGCCAGCGCACGAAAGCGCGCCTCGCTGTCGCGTACGGCGTCGAGCGCGCTGTGCCGCTCGGCCCGGTTGCGCGCCTCGCGCATTTCGCGTTCGACCGCCGGAATCAACCGGTCGAGCTTGCCCTTGCTGAGATAGTCATGCGCGCCGGCGCGCATCGCCGACACCGCAATATCCTCCTCGATGACACCCGAAACGATGATGAAGGGCAGGTCGAGTTCCAGTTTCTGCAGGATGGACAGCGCCGCCATCGCCGAAAAGCGCGGCATGTTGTGGTCGGACAGCACCAGATCCCAGGTGCGCGACGCCAGCGCCTCGCGCAGCGAACGCTCGTCTTCCACCCGCTGCGACCACACCTGGTAGCCGGCGGCCCGGAAGCGGTGCAGCAGCAGCAGCGCGTCGTCCTCTGAATCCTCGATCAGCAGCACATTCA
>FWPV01013593.1_pt1 | contig 12175 bp, 9 predicted proteins | sample 2228371 | NCBI WGS metagenome assembly FWPV01 (sample SAMEA103939776, study PRJEB20133) | metagenome | reverse complement strand
TAGGTGACCGGTGGGATCATCCCATCGGCATCCCAGTCCGTGAACGCGTCCAGCGCGGCGATGAACGCCTCGCGGGTCAGGTCTGGGCCAGCGTCCATGAGCGCCTTCGTCACCATCTGGGCACCCACGTAGGCGATCATTGCGTACGCGTTCATGAGCTCGCCCGGGTAGTAGCGGGCGTATACCGCGCGCATCGCGGCTGCCGCCGGGCTGTTCGGGTCCTGTGGGTCCGTTCCGAACCCCGGGAAGATCACGCCCTCCGCGGCGTCACCGGCCAGATCGTAGAGCTGGAGGGTGATCGTGTTGATCCCGACGTACTTCGGTTTGAAGCCAAGGAGGTCGCACTCCACGATCAGCTTGGCCGCATCGGCGACGTAGCTGAACAGGAGAACGACGTCCGCTCGTGCCTGCCGGAGCGCCAGCGCGTAGGCACTGAAGCTCGTCTCGGTCCCCGGATACTTGACGACGATGACCGGCTGCATCCCTTGCACCTTCAGCTCGTCGAGCGCGAAGTCAAGGAGCTCCGTACCCATCGCGTCCTCGACCACCGCGATCGCCACGCGCTGGGCGCCCAGCTCGAGGACTGCGTACTGCGCGGCCGCGCGCCCGAACGACTCGTTGTTCGGCTGGAGCGCGAACACGTGGGGGACGGTGGGGCTGGCCAGCGTGAGCCAGTTCATGTGGGGGGACACCACCGGAAGCTTGTTCTCGAGAACGTAGCCCCACACCGCCGCCATCCCGATCGTCCCCAGCGGGTTGACGAGGGCGAAGATGTTCTCTTGCTCCACGAGCCGCTTCACCACCGCCACCGTGTTCGCCGGGTTGAACCCGTCGTCCAGCGCGATGAACTCGATCTTCCGGCCGTGAATCCCACCTAGCTCATCGTTGACGTAGTTGTACCAGGCCTGAGCGCCACGCATCACGGGAACGCCAATGAACGCTACCGCACCTGACTGCACAATGAACGACCCCAGTTTGATCGTGGTGTCGGTGACCCCCGGAGTCTGGGCCACCGCTCCCCACGCCGTCGCTACCAACAACATCGTTACCGCTACGATCGCAACACGCTTCATCCTCTGCCTCCTCTATGCCTTCCACACCATGCACGCTTGACCCTACGTCCAGCAGACCTTCGCTGCTCTCCACCGCACCTCGTCCCTAGTTGCTTCGACCACCTCCTGTGTCCTGAGACGGCAGCGCCGCCCCGGCCTTCGAACCCAGATACAGCTGCCGAACCCTGTCGGTTCGGCGAAGCTCCTCACTCGATCCCGCTAGGGCGACCTTGCCCGTCTCCAGAACGATGCCCAGCGCGGCGACCGAGAGGGAGAGATAGGCGTTCTGCTCGGCCACCACCATCGTCATCCCCTCTCGCCCCAAGCCGGCGAGGCTCTCGAACAACTGCCGGACGAGGAGCGGGGACAGCCCCAGCGACGGCTCGTCGAGGAGGAGCACCCGCGGCCGCGCCATCAGCGCCCGACCGATGGCAAGCATCTGCTGTTCCCCTCCGCTCAAGGTGCCCGCCAGCTGCCGCGTTCGGCCCTTGAGAGCCGGGAAGCGGCTCAGCACCTCCTCTTGTTCCTTGCGGATTGCCCCACCATCCCGCCGCACGTAGGCCCCCATCCGGAGGTTCTCGGCCACCGTGAGGTCGGGGAACAGCTGCCGCCCTTCGGGGACCTGGGTCACTCCCAGCCGCACGATCCGCTCCGGAGGAAGGCGGTCGATCCGCGTCCCGTCGAGCGAGATGTGGCCCGATCGTGCGCGGATCACACCTGAGGTCGTGTTCATGAGCGTCGTCTTTCCTGCACCGTTCGCTCCCAACACCGCCACGAGCGATCCTCGAGGCACTTCAAAGGTCACGTCTTTTAAGGCATGGATCGGCCCGTAGAAGGTGTTGATCCCCTCATACCTGAGCACGGTCCACCTCCTCGCCGAGGTAGGCCTCGACGACCCGGGGGTTCGTCTGGATCTCGTGGGGCGTCCCCTCCGCGATCTTGCGGCCGAAGTCCAACACCACGATCCGGTCGCAGATCTCCATCACCAGCGACATGTCGTGCTCGACGAGGAGCACGGTCACCCCACGCTCGTCGCGGACGCGGCGGATGAACTGCCCCATCGCCTGGGTTTCCGTGGCGTTCATCCCCGCGACCGGCTCGTCGAGGAGCACCAACCGGGGCTTCGCCATGAGGGCCCGCACGAGCTCGACCGCCTTCTGGCTTCCGTAGGGGAGCATCGAAGCGGGCATGGGAGCAATGGACCCCATGCCGAAGGCATCGAGCATGGCCATCACCTCGGTCACCGCCGCTCGTTCCTCCTGGCGGCCCACCCCAAGCGCAAGCCCGAGAACGGATCCCCGGAACTGGGTGTGGCGCCCTGCCAGGAGGTTGTCGCGCACCGAGAGGTACGGGAACAGCCCCAGGTTCTGGAACGTGCGGGCAATGCCAAGCCTCACGATCTCGTGCGGGGCTGCCCGAAGGAGGTTCTTCCCCTCGAACTCGATCGCGCCCTTCGTGGGATCGAAGAACCGCGAGATGAGGTTGAACACGGTGGTCTTCCCAGCGCCGTTGGGACCAATCAGTCCCACGATCTCGCCCCGCTCGACTTCGAAGCTGACGTCATCCACCGCGGTCAGCCCGCCGAACCGCTTCGTCAGCCCCTGTACCGTCAGCAAACGCTCAGCCATGGCTCGCCCCCCCTTGGACGAACTCGACCACCGCGCGCAGGGGCCTTGGCATTGCCCGGACCTTGTCCGGCGCAGTCCATTTACGGACGAACCCCCAGATCCCGAACGGCATAAAGATCACGATTCCGATGAGCGAGGCTCCATAGATGATCGACTGCAGCCCCCGGAACCCGCTCAGCCAGTGCGGGAGGTAGGTGAGGAACAGGGCGCCGAGGACGGGTCCCGGCAGGGACGCCATGCCACCCAGGGCAATCATGATGAACAGGTCGATCGACTTCGCCAGGCCGAACTCCGCGGGGCTGATGTACCCCACGACGTGGGCGTAGAGCCCACCGGCCAGACCTGCGTACAACGCACTCACGAAGAACGCCAACGCCTTGTACCGGGCAAGGCTCACCCCGCACGCCTGGGCCGCCGCGCTCTTGTCGCGGATGGCGATGAACGCCCGGCCAACCCGCGACCGGACGAGGTTCCGCGCCACCAGGATGAGCACCACCACCATCGCCAGCGCAAGGTAGTACATGGCGACGTCGTTCTGCACGTCGAGTCCAAACAGGTTCGCGCGCGGGACCCGCATCCCCTGGTACCCCCCGGTGACCGAGGCCCACCGGGGCAGCGCCTCGGCGACAGCGGTCCCGAACGCGAGGGTGGCGATCGCGAGGTAGATCGCGGTCAGCCGAAGCGCGGGGACAAGGAGGATGAACCCGGCGAGCCCGCTCAGAAGACCCGCAAGGGGAATACCGATCCAGAAGGGAATCCCGAAGTACTGCGCTAGGAGAGCAGTGCCGTACGCTCCAATCGCGAGGAACCCCGCGTGCCCGATCGAGAGCTGTCCCGTGAACCCAGTGAGGAGGGCCAGACCCACGGCGGCGATGACCTTCACCGCCGCCAGGTTGAGGAGGTAGAGGTTGTAGCTTCGCAGGACGAGGGGCGCGAGGGCCAGCAAGGCAACGACCAGCGTCCAGAAGAGTATCCGCTTCATCCGTGCCCCCCTGCCGACCGCTCGCCCAACAGGCCGTGGGGCCGGAACACGAGCACGAGGATGATGAGGGTGAACACGAACGTCGTCTTGAGGGGGGCGATCGCCGGCGGCATGTACCCGCTGAACAGGTTCTCGATCACCCCGAGCAGGAGCCCCCCCACCACCGCCCCGGGAAGGCTCGTGAACCCGCCGAGCACCGCTGCCGCGATTGCCTTGATCATCACGAAGATCATCGACGACAGGTCGAGGAACACGATCGGGGCGACGAGGCACCCAGCGATCGCGCCCGTTCCGAGCCCGAGCGCCCAGCTCCACGTCCCGATCCGACCGACGTTGATCCCCATGAGCTGTGCGGCACGTCTGTTCTGCGACGTGGCCCGCATCGCGATGCCGACCTTCGTGAACTTGAACGCGACGAACAGGAGCAGGGATACCGCGAGCGCGACCCCGAACACAACGAGATCGTGCTGCCGCAGGACCACGTCCCCGATGAACACCGGGGGACCGCGCAGGACGTAGGGGAACGGCCGCGAGTCGATGAGGCCCATCCACAGCGCGATTGCCTGGAGGATCATCCCCACCCCAAGGGTGGCGATGAACAGGCTCGTCACCGGGGCGTTCTTCGCCCACCGCAGGAGGCCGCGGTCAATCACGATCCCCAGCAAGGCCCCGACGACAAGAGCCGCCCCCAGTGCAGCCGGGAGCGGCAGCCCGTAGTTGCGGAACAGCAAGAGGGCGATGAACGTGCTGAACATCGCCATGTCTCCCTGGCCAAAGTTGAGGATGTGGGTCGTCTTGTAGATGAGGATCAGGCCAAGGGCCATGATCCCGTAGAGACTCCCCGCTGCCAGCCCGCTGACGATCAGCTGCGCCAACACGCGTCATCAGCCCCCACACCTACCTCCCCATGTGCGCGGTTCACCTTCGCTGAGGGGTGACCCGCGGCCAGCCATTTCGCGTCCGCGGACCGGCCTGTGACACCTGAATCACCTCTCAGCATAGCGACGCGCCCGGCACTCGTCAACCCCCCCGAGCTGCCTCACTGAAGGTGTTGCCGAAGGAGGCCCGGCTGCCTCATTTATCTGGTTGCCGTGCACCAGGGAGACGACTACACTTCTTCCACCAACCAGCCGGAGCAGTCGCCCTCCCGCCACGAATTCTGGGGTAACGCGAGCCCCGTTCTGCAAACAGATCTGGGCTCGTACGTTCTCCCTCGAAACACCCCGCTGTGGAAACCCGTGAAGTTGGTGGCACACTCCAGCGGTTGGCCGCTTGTATGTTTTCGCGTTACCACCCGGATACCCGGCTTCGGTAACACCTACTTCTGAGGCATCACGCCCCCTGGCTCAGGAGGTTCGTTCGACACCGTGCAAGATGAACTCGGTCAGCGAGGGCAGCACCTCTTCAGCCGGCCGGCCCGGCTCCTCCCACAGTGCCCACCGCTGGCCGCTGAAGTGGGCGATCCCGAGAAGAGCGTAGCTGAGGGCCTCCGGATCACACCGGCGGATCTCCCCGCGATCCATGCCCGCAGCCAGCCCCCGTATGTATCCCTCGGCCAACCGCGTGTAGTACCACTTCCCAACCCCCTCGTCCACGAACTCCGCTTCGCGCACGATCCGGTACGCCCCAGGGTGATCCCGCACCCACCTCAGAAACGACCGCAATCCCGCGGCCTCCGCCACCCGTCGATCGCGGCACGCCGTTGCAACCAGAGTCTGTCGGCGCCGGAACTGCCGGCTGATCTCTCGCACGAGCTCGCTGAACACAGCGACCTTGCTGGGAAAGTGCAGGTAGAACGTGCCCTGCCCGACGCCGGCGAGGTAGGTGACCGTCGAGATCGTGGTCCGGTGGAACCCCGCCTGGCCGAACGCCCGCTCCGCGGCACGCAGAATCGCCCGCCGCGTCGCCTCTGCTCCCTCTCGATTCTCCGCCTCCGGAACGTCTGTCGCCGCAGGGGCTGTGGGGAGGCGCTGCCCGTCGTCGACGACCGCCCGCCGACCCGCGATTCCCCTCCGAATCAGGTCGGCGCCGACACGACGCGCCACTTCAGGGACAGTCGCTCCCCCCCACATCACGTACCGCAGCGCCAGGAAGAAGACCACGCCCAGGATGCCGTACGCCACAACCTCGGGATCAGCATCGCGGAAGTCGCCAGTTTCTATCCCTTCGCGAATGACTGCGACAAGCTCATCACAGATGGCCCCGTAGAACCGCATCGGAATTTCCGGGCTCACGAACTCGGCTTCGCGGAACACCTGAAACGTCCCTGCGTTCTCCGTGATGTAGTCGAGGAGCGCCGCGTACGCGTGGAGGAGCCTCTGCGCAGGACCATGTTCGGTCACCATGGTGTCCCTCAGCTGGACGATAAGCTTGTTCTGAAGGCCCTCCACCAGGCGCACATAGACCTCTTCCTTGTTCGCGAAGTAGAGGTAGAACGTGCCCTGGGCGATCCCCGCCCGCCGGCAGATCGCAGACACGGAGGCCTCTTCATATCCACGCTCGCGGAACACCTCCTCCGCAGCACGGAGGATCCGCTGCTGCGTCTCCTGCCCCCGAGTGGTGCGCGGGAGCCGTTGCCCCATCTTCGATCGCGGTCTGGCCATAATCGTGCGGCCGAGATCGGGAAGGCGAGTCTCGTCTGACGCCGCCGGGCGTCCCCCGGGTGCCCGCTCCCCGGCCGCGGGGAGTGTACTCCCGGGCGAAGGTCCGGTGCCCGTCCCCTTACCTCTGCGCGTCCACCCGAACGGTCAGGGTTGAACACGGACGAGGAGGCCCACTTCGTCCGTGAGGCCGTCGCGGTCGGTCACGAGCAGGGTCACGAGGTAGAACCCTGGCTCGGGGAACGTCCACGCCACGCGGACCCCTTCGGCGTCGAACACGCCGTCACCGGTGAAATCCCAGTCATAGTTCACGATCTCCCCCAGTGACGCCCGCGCATCAAACGCGACGAGCTCTCCTGCCCGAGGGACGGGCGGCTCCCACGTGAAGTCGGCCGCCGGGGGTTGGTACACGACCACGACCGGTCGTGGCCTCTGCCAGGCCCCGCACAGCACCTCGTCGGTCGCACCCGGCGGGAGCTGCACCACCACCGTCTCTGGGGTGGTGAGCTCGTAGCGCTCGGGAAGAGAGGTCGCATCCACCCTTACCCAGTATTCGCCCCCCGGGAGGTCGAGGAACGAAAACGCCCCCAACGGATTGGTGTAGGCCTCCGCGACCATCTCCCCATCCCGCTCGAGGACGAGGCGCACCCGACCCAATCCTCCCTCGCCCGCGTCGCGGGTCCCGCTCCTGTCCTGGTCGTCGTACACCACGCCGGAGATCTCACCCAACCGCTCACAGGGGATGTGGACGCTCGTTCGACCGGCGAGTACGACCTCGACCTCGAGGGGGAGCTCAACCTGGGGGCGGACCCCCGCCGGCAGGCGGTCAATATTGAGTACGTAGATCCCGGGAGCCAGAGGGGGGAACACGAACCGTCCGTCGGCCCCGGTCGACACCTGGGTCCCGTCCACGGCCAGCACCACCCCCGTTACCTCCGGCTCCCTGGGGTCCAGCCGGCCATTGCCGTTCTCGTCCACGAACACCATGCCCTCGACCCACCCCTTGACAGGGAGGAACGGCGGGGTGGCGACGAACCCATGCTCGAAGCCGACCTCCCCGTAGAGGCCGCGCGCCTCGCCCGAAGAGTCCCACCGCACATCGAGACGGGCAGTGATCGAGGTGGCAGGGGAAAAGGTAAATGGGATCTCGATCCCCACGCCCCCCCCGTCCGAGGCATGGTGGAAATCGAGGCCCAGGCCGGCCGGCGTGAGCCACTCGACGTCAACCCGGTTCGCCACCGACGCGAAGCTGCCGTTGCTGTAGGCGACGGCCTGGTGCAGAGCGAGGGCCGCCTTCGTCTGACTCAGGGCGAGAGTGAATCGTTGACCGTACTCCTCGATCCGCTGGCTCGTGGCCGCGATGAGGTCCTCCTCCCACCTCCACCGTCCGCTCAGCCGGAACACGAGCCAGGAGTAGTCGAGAGTCACCGCCAGGTCGAGGAGACGGTTCCGCCTATCCACGGCTGGACCAGGACCGAACCCCTGGTTGCGGCGGAAGGCCGCCGTCGCGAACAGCGCCGCCGGCCACCTCGTGGGGGACCAGCCAACCGCAGCGGTGAGGTCGGAGTGGACCATGGTCGGGACGAGCGCGATGTCGAGGACGTTGTCCCTCTCCCACCGCGTTGTGAACGTGAGCCCCACTGGATCCAGTGTCAGCTGCCCAGACAGGCTGATTCCCGCCCGGTCCGAGCGGGGACTGGGGAATCGTGGCCCCACCGCATAGAGGTCGGCCTGGAGATCCAGAGTCGTTCCCGCCGTGGCGGTAAGGCCGACGAGGAGCGCTACGTCGAGGTACGGATCCACGAGCGCGAGCCCCGTCTCCCCGTGCACGGCGAGGCCGTCCCCAATCCAACCCGTGACCCACAGGGCCCCGGCACGGACCTGGTCGACCCCGCGCGTCTCCCGCACCGCCATCCCCAGCTCCCCCCACGCCCCGTGCCATACCCCGCGCGCTCCGAATCGCCCCTCGTTCCCCCTCCACCCCGTAACGAGGGCCGCGCATCCGCTCGCAGTCGTGATCCCGGCGCTCATCCCATTGGCCCCCAGCGAGAGGAGGAGCGACGACAGATCGAGGCCAACCTCGCCCGCCGCGGCCCATGCCCACCCCTGATCGTAGCCGAGCGAGAACCGAGACAGGGTGTACGGGGTCGGTCCCCAGGGTCCGGTGAGATGGAAGAGGAGGCTCACCTCCCCCCCGAGAACCTCGCCCCCCCCAGACAGGGTGAGGAGCGAGAGCCGACGGCTGGAGATGGGGTCGTATCCGAGCCTCCCTCCCAGGCGCATCTCCAGCTCGGAGAGGACCGTGCCCACGATTGCCTCCGGCCCCGGGGGGAGGACCGTCGTGAACCAGGCGGCGCGGGCCTCGGCCCCCTCGCCGGAGCGAACGGTCACGCTGAGGAGATCGCGCCCAGGCTCAGCCCCGGCGGGGATGGAGAGGACCAGGCGGATGGTCCCCTTCTCCCCCGGGCGAAGGTTCATCTCGCGCGGTTCGACGCGCACCGGCCAGCCGTGGGCGGAGGAGGCGTCCGCGGAGAACCGATCGAGCACGTTTCCCCGGTTCACGAGGACCAGGTCATAGGACACAGCATCCCCCGGCCCGACCGCTTCCCCACGCGGGGGAAGGAGCTCCACCGCGGCCACCGCCGTGACCCGGACCTCGGCCTCCGCTTGCGCCTCCCCATGTTCCCACCGGGCCCAGAGGCGGACCCGGTACGAGCCAGCGGGAGCCGTCCGGGGAACGGCGACCGTGAGGAACACCACCTCGTCCTCGCCCGGGGCGAGGGCGAGGCCAGCCGGCACGCCGAGGTGGTCCCAGCCCTCGGGAGCCTGGGCGCGAAGACTCACCTCGACCGGCGACAGCCCTCGGTTCGCCACCACGAACACCTCGATTGCAAGGTCCCCCGGGGCGACGGTGCGCGGGGGAGAGAGGACGGTCACCTCCACCCCTGCCCCGCTCCACGATGCGAGGAGAACGCCCATCACCAGGGCCATCGCTCCTATCGCAGACCCGCGCGCGAGCCCGGAACCCATCCCTCTACCTCTACCCACGTTCGTCCCGAGCGCGAAGGAAGGAGGTACGCCAGAGGAGGGAAGTGCTACCCAGCGTGGGGCCCGATCCCCCTACGGGGCCCCTGACGCGAGACGGGCCGCCAGTGCCTCCACGTCCCGCTCGTCGACCCGCCCATCGTTATTGAAGTCAAACGCCCGCGCATTGGCCTGGACCTGCGGGCTGGCCCACGCCATCCGGAACAGCTCCACGTCTCGCTCGTCGAACACGCCATCCCCGTTGATGTCCTCGTACAGCCCGTCCCCGCTCAGATCCTGGGGGAGCCTGTCTCCGTCGAGCGGAGCGAGGGTCAAGGGGCGTACCCTCAGGTAGGCCTGAGCGGCAACGATCTCTTCCCCCCCGGGGTCGACCCGCGCCACCACAAGGTACGTGCCGGGTTCTGGCCGGAGGTCCGTCTCGGCGAGGATCCACCGCACCGCTCCCGGAAGGCACCCCACCGCTGGCAGCGCCAGCCGCGCGAGCAGATCGCCCCGCGCGTCGTAGATCAGGATCTCAGGTTGCACCTGGGGCTGGTTGACGAGCCCCAGGTTGGCGTAGTCCACCACGAGCCACAGCGGGTTCAGCCCTCCGAAGCGAAGCCCTCGAATCTCCCCCTGGGGGAGCATGCGCCCCACGGTGGCGTAGACCTTGACCCCGATCCGACGGGCCACCATCACCGTGGTTCCCCCGTGGTCCACCGGCCGCGGCTCGCCGTGGACAAATACGATGCCCCAGTACGTGCCGGCCGGTGCATCGACGGGTACGTGGAGCGTTCCCCTCACTTCCCGACTCTCCCCAGGCCCCAGCACGAAGGAGGCGGGAGATACCGAGAGCCACGCGGCAAGCGAGCACGGGAGCGTCCCCGGGGGGTAGAACCGGTTCCCGCCCATCTCGTCGCGATCCCAGTCGCCAACGTAGACGGAGAATGTCTCCGCAACCGTCGTTTCGTTGCGGGCGACGAACGCGAACGTGTACACCTGGCCTGGGGCCACGGCGAGGTCCACCTCGAGGAGGTTGACCTCGAGGCCGAGGCCGGTGAGGCCCAGCAGAAGGCCTGACACCCAGAGGAGCTTTCTCATCGTCGGGATTATACGCCCCCCTACGGGGCGGTCAGGGTGTAGGTGAAGCGAAGCTCGTACGTGCCGGGGACCGTGGTGTCGTAGTCCACCCGAAGCCGCAGGCTAACCTCCAGCCACAGGCCGGTACCGGCGGCCCCCCCGGCCACCTTTCGCTGCCCCGTGGACAACCCCACGTAGCTCGTCTGGGGGCCAGCGACGCCTGGACCGAAGGCGCTGACCCGCCATTCGAGGTGGGAACACGGTTTCCCCGGCGGAGGTTCAGACCCGGTGTAGGTCCACGTCGCCGCGTCCGCGGCGACATGGAGCGACCACGGCGTCGCGCTCGACACCGTGATCCGCTGCGCTGGGGAGATCTCCCGGTAGCCGGCATCGTAGTCGGCGAGGGTCAGTACCCCCAGATCCACGAGGGACGGGGTCACGGTGAGGGTCGGGGTGATCGGTTCCCGGTAGTGCACGCGCACCGCCACCCAATCGAGCCGGACCCGATTCGCCGCGCCACATGCCGCCGTCAGGCGCACCCGGAAAGAGCCGCTTGTGAACTCGCCTGCAGTCCAACTCCGACCCCACGTGTCGGTCGGGCCGCCCAGGATGTACGTGGCCTCGCTCGTCCCTAGGGGCCCGGCCCGATACCCGGTCGTGGTCCAGCTGACTCCTCCATCCCAAGAGAGTTCTGCATACAGATAGGCAGCTGGGCCACCCGACTTCCAGGCATCGAGGCGGACCTCGATCCCCACGATCGTGCTCCCCTTGGGGAGGGAGACCGCATAGCCCCAGTACTGGTGCTGCCGCGTGTTCCGAGCCTCGGCGTAGAGACTATCGTCATAGTATGCCCGTGAGCCATTGGAAAAAGCGCCGGAATCGGCGGACGGGCTCAGCCAGCCCGTGTTCTGGGCCAGTCCCCCGAGCCCCAGGAACAGGAGCATGAGCAGCATCCCCATCCGGTTCAGCGGCATGTTCGTCTGTCTACCTTAGGGAAGAAAGGCAGCCCGGATTCCTCCTGAACCCGGGCTGCCCATGTTCGAACCCTCATCACGGGGCGGTGAGCGTGTAGGTGAACGCCAGGCTGTAGTCGCCGGCCGGGTCGTTCTCCCAGCTCACGAGGACGCGGAAGTCCATGGAGAGCTGGATGTTCCCGCCCCTTGTGCCCGCGGCAACCTGGGTCGCCCCAGTCTTCAGCTCAGTGAACGTGCTCACGTACGAGGAGACACGGCCATCCGAAGTGGCTGCTCGCCACAGAAGATCTGTGGACGGCTTCGCCCACGGACCGGTCCACGTACCAGCGTTCGCGGCCACGGTCAGGGTCCAGCTCTTGTTGCTCCAGATCTGGATGCCCTGCGCGGACAGAAGGTCCTTCTGCCCCGCATCGTAGTCCGCCTCGGTCAACGTCCCGAAGTTGATCGTGCTCGTCGAGAGGACGAGCCGGATCAACGTCGGCACCGTGAACGTCGCCGTCGAACCCTGCGTCACCTGGGCCATCCCCGCCACGCCCACCAGCAGCCCCAAAGCCAACATACCAACCGTAAGCGTACGAACCTTCATCATCACTTCTCCTCCAAGGATAGTTTGGTTTGGTGCTACGTTTTACCTTGGAGGCGTTTCGGCAGCCCAGCCATCTCCCCAGGGGGAGACCTGTGGCTTTGCGTCCCCGGGTCGCCCCGGGTTTGCCCGTTCGATCACCTCTTGTTTAGGCTGAAAACCGTTCTGCTGCGCTCGCGGACCTCTCGGTCGGACTACCACCTCCCCTCGGCCCGAGGTAGAGTCCCGGGACGTGGTGTAGATCTCGTCGCG
>FWPV01013591.1_pt1 | contig 12177 bp, 9 predicted proteins | sample 2228371 | NCBI WGS metagenome assembly FWPV01 (sample SAMEA103939776, study PRJEB20133) | metagenome | reverse complement strand
TATGTAATCTCCAGCTTCTGATGCATATTTACCGTAAACGACAACTTCTTTGTAGTTTTGCGGCACAATGTTGTCAACAACTTTGCCTGTTCTAAGAATGTTTTCAATATCTCCTAACAACCCATCGAGCTTAGAATATTTTTTAGTATTTAACATACTAAAAAAATAAAATTGTTCTTTAGAGTATAAATACTTTGTCTTGTCCTGGAGACGTGACAAAAATCAGTTTATCAGGCTGATTATGTTGTCAAAATTAGTCTGGTTTATTCTATTTTTGTAAATTTTTGCAGCTTCCTGTATTTTGTTGTTATCAATTTTAAATCCTTTTTTATTCAGCATTTCTGCATTTTTCATTATGTATTGGCAGAACTGAGTGACATTCTGTGGCTTTTCAGAATAGTGCGCTCTTTCAAAATCAAGCAAAACAATCTTATTGCCAATCACGATGTGTTTGTAAGGATTGTGCATCTCTTCCTTGCTGATGCCTAGCTCATCTAGAATAAAACACTTCTTCAACACGTTTACAAGAACATCCTGTATTTTTCTCTTTGATTCTTCTTTTTCCAGAAATTCCTTTATGAAAATGCCTGGAACATACTCATAGATGAAGTAGTTGTCTCCTGCTGATATGAGTTTTGGGCCAATGCCTTTCTTGTTCAATATCTTCAACCAGTCCGCTTCCCTATTCACAGTATCTTTTGCGCCTATATCACGCCTCTGCACCTTTATTGCAACTTTTTTATTGTTTAAATCGCCAACGTAAATAAAGCCTCTATGTCCTTTTGCTAATTTTTTTATGTTTTTTATATTTTTATTGTAAATCATTTTCAAAACATAATTTTTTGTTAATTTGTATACAAAAATCTCTTCAAAGAATATCCTCATTGTTTTTAGTTGTTCAAAAATAAATCCGTAATTATCAATTGCATTCTCGATAACTTTTTTTTTGGTTAGAGAGGAAAAAACAATTAAAATAATCCCGTCTTTTGTTAGAAAATCATTAGCCTGTGAAAGAAACCTGATAATCAGTTCGTAGCCTTTTTTTCCGCCCGACAAGGGCCTTGCTTCATCTTCTGATTCGCCTTTTATTTCAGGCAGATAAGGAGGATTGAAGATAATTGTATCGAACTTACCTTTCACATTGCTGAACAGATTAGATTTCTTGAAAGTTATTTTTTTCGTTTTGTTGAGCAAAGCATTCTTCTTAGCTTCTTCTAATGCTGTTTCATCTATATCGACAGCTAAAACAGAAGAAACATTCTTGTTCTGCGCAGCAGAAATTGCCTGTATACCTGAGCCTGTACCTACATCAAGGACTTTGCCAAATGCATATTTCTTAACAGATTCTTCAAGCAAATAGCTGTCTTCTTGAGGGATGTACATTTACCTAAACCTGGCATCAGCTTCATTAAGATAATCATTTATTCTAGTCAAAACAGACTGCAATAAGAATTTCTGAATCTTTTCATCAAATATTGTTGAAAGATTTTCATATTCAGTTACTCTGTATTTATTTTTTATTTTTTCTACCAAAAAAACATCTCTTAGTCTTTTTAACTGTCTTCTTATATTTGATGAAGCAATTCCTACCAAAGCGAGCTTTGCGTTTTTCCTATTCTCAATAACCATTGATTTTATTTCTTCAGAGCCCAGCTCTTTTTTCTCTCTTTTAGCATTTAACAAAGCGTGAAAAACATCAACAATAACATCTCTCGAGTCACCTGGTTGCAAAAGACCAATGCTTAAGCACAATTTCTTGACTAATTCTCTGTCTTCAAGCTTGAAAGGTTTTTCGTATCTTCTTAAAGTCAGCTCAGCCAACGGCGTATCTTTCAAAACAGAAGCTTTTTTCATAATCTACCGCCATAAAGATTTAATCAGTTATTATTATATAAAGTTTTCTATATAAAATAGATGTTTTTGCTTAAAAATTTTAATTTATTAATAAGTGCAAATAATTACAAACTTTTTTATATTTATGTGCCTGAAATATCATGATGCACAGGCATTCATCTGGTAAAAATGAAATATCTCTAAAGAATTGGAAAGCAGCTCTTTTGCTGCTGATAGTTTTTTTAATAATCATTAATTTATTCTTTTTATTTTATAAGCACCACAAAATTTATTTAAATGTCGTTCCTGAAGAAAACATAAGCATTATGAAAAATGCGCAGTTCAAGATAATAAAACAAGAAGGAATAAGGGTAACAAATACTATTAGGGGTGTTGTTAAAAACGTCAACGGCACAACATCAGATGTCACAATGGCTGCAAAATTATATTATGCGAGAAACGTCGTTGCTGAAAAATCTGTAACTTTGTATAATATTAAACTTAACGAAGAAAGGGACTTTGAAATTAATTTTGATGATAATGTTTTATGGAGTTCTTTTAAACTAACTATTTTAAACTAAATAGATATTTTATTGACTTATTTTGTTAATAATTTCTCAACAAATCAACTAATAAAATTGCCAATATATTACTAAAAATCAATATGTTGTCAAAATAAATAAAATTTATAAATAAGATGATTAAATTTCGGGTTATAATATAAATATTGCAATAAAATACAAATAAAGGAGGCTAAACATGAAGACAAAAAAATATGTTTACGATTTTTCTGAAGGTAATGCCAGTATGAAAAATTTATTAGGTGGAAAAGGTGCTAATTTAGCTGAGATGACTAAATTAGGAATACCTGTTCCTTTTGGTTTCACAATAACAACAGAAGCGTGTGCTGAATTTTACAAAAATGGAAAAAAATACCCTGCTGGTATGTGGGAACAAGTTGAAAAAAAATTAAAGCTGCTTGAAAAAAAGATGGGCATGGTTTTAGGAGATCCTACGAAACCTTTGCTTGTTTCAGTAAGGTCTGGTGCTGCAGTTTCAATGCCAGGCATGATGGATACAATTCTTAATTTAGGATTGAATGACATAACAGTTGAAGGTTTGGCTAAAAAAACAAACAATGAAAGATTTGCACGTGATTCTTACAGAAGATTTATACAAATGTTTGGTGATGTTGTAATGGGTGTTCCACATGGTGAATTTGAAAAAATAATTGACAGAAAAAAAGAAACAAAAGGTGTTGAATTTGACACTGAATTAGATGCAAGAGATTTAAAGGAAGTTGCAGAGGAATACAAAAATTTAATCAAAAAAATAACTGGAAAAGATTTTCCTCAAGAGCCGAAAAAACAACTAAAAATGGCAATAGATGCTGTTTTTGGTTCATGGAACAATGAAAGGGCAATTCTGTATAGAAAATTAAACGACATAAAAGGTCTTCTTGGAACAGCAGTAAATGTTCAGTCCATGGTATTTGGAAATATGGGTAATACATCAGGAACAGGCGTTTGCTTCACTAGAAACCCTTCAACAGGAGAAAACAAATTTTATGGCGAATACTTAATGAATGCTCAAGGAGAAGATGTTGTTGCAGGGATAAGAACTCCGCAGTCAATTGATGAACTAGCAAAACAAAATCCTGATGTTTACAAACAGTTATGTAAAATAAGGGATAAGTTAGAAAAGCATTACAAAGACATGCAAGATATAGAATTCACAATACAGGAAGGAAAATTATATATATTGCAGACAAGAAGTGGAAAGAGAACAGCTGCTGCAGCAATAAAAATTGCTGTAGACATGGTTAAAGAAAAGCTTATTGATAAAAAAACAGCTATTTTAAGAGTTAATCCTTCTTCACTAGACCAGCTACTGCATAAACAAATAGACCCTATTGCCAAAACAAAAAATAAAGCAGTAGCAAAAGGTCTTCCTGCCTCACCAGGTGCAGCAGTGGGAGAGGTTGTTTTTGACGCTGAAAAAGCTCATGCATGGGCTGAAGAAGGCAAGAAAGTGATTCTTGTTAGAACAGAAACTTCACCTGAAGATTTGATTGGAATGAATGCAGCTCAAGGAATACTTACCTCAAGAGGAGGCATGACTTCACATGCAGCAGTTGTCGCAAGAGGCATGGGTAAATGTTGTGTTGCTGGGTGTAGCGACATAAATGTAAAAGAAGAAGAGAGATATTTTGAAGTCAAGGGACAAAAAATAAAAGAAGGAGATTACATTACTTTAGACGGATCAACTGGTGAAGTATTTATTGGACAAATGCCTACTGTCGATCCTGAACTTTCAGGTGATTTTGCAGAATTGATGAAATGGGCTGATAATTTCAGAAAACTTAAAGTAAGAGCTAATGCAGACATACCAAGGGATGCAAAAGTTGCGATTAAATTTGGTGCAGAAGGCATTGGTTTATGCAGAACAGAACACATGTTTTTTGAAGGAGACAGAATAAAAGCAATGAGAGAAATGATCCTGGCAGATAGCTTAGAAGAAAGAAAAAAAGCATTGAGTAAACTGCTGCCTTATCAAAAATCAGATTTTGAAGGTCTTTTCAGAGAAATGAAAGGAAAACCTGTAACAATAAGGTTGCTAGATCCTCCTCTGCACGAATTTTTGCCGAAAGAAGAGGAAGAGATAATAGAAATAGCCAAAGAAATGGGTGTTTCTGTCGATAAAATAAAAGCAAAAATAAAAACACTGCACGAACAGAATCCTATGCTTGGACACAGGGGGTGCAGATTAGGAATAACATACCCAGAAATAACTGAAATGCAGACAAGAGCAATAATAGAGGCAGCTTTGGCTGTAAAAGATAAGAACCTGGTGCCAGAAATAATGATTCCTTTAGTAGGAAATGTAAAAGAATTTAAGCACCAGAAAGAAGTTGTTGTCAAAACTGCTGAGGAAGTTTTAAAGAAAGCAAAATCAAAAATGAAATACAAGATAGGAACAATGATAGAAGTTCCAAGAGGTGCTTTGACAGCTGATGAAATCGCAAAAGAAGCAGAATTCTTCAGTTTTGGAACGAACGATTTGACGCAAATGACTCTTGGTTTTAGCAGGGATGATGTAGGCTCTTTTGTTCCGCACTACATTGAACAAGGAATAATTGAAAAAGATCCATTCCAGGTACTTGACCAAACAGGAGTTGGGCAGCTAATACAAACTGCAGTGATGAAAGGTAGAAAAACAAGAAAAGATTTGAAAGTTGGTATTTGCGGTGAACATGGCGGAGAACCGACATCTATAGAATTCTGCCACAAAACAGGATTGAACTATGTCAGCTGTTCGCCATATAGGGTACCGATAGCAAGGCTTGCAGCTGCGCATGCAGCATTAAAAAATTAATTTTTTATTATTTTTTATTTATTATTTTAAAATTTTAACGTTATTTATTAGCATAACTACTTATTAGCATTAACCATATTATTTAATTACAGAAAAATAACGGCAATCAATAATCAAAACTAATCTCAATCTCTTTGTTTTTTATCTTTTCCTTGCTTGCAATCTTACCTTTGCCCTTGAATTCTATTTTCTTAGCACCCACTTTCTGTTTTATCATGTTAAGATTATCTATCAGCATTTCCTTCATGTCCAAATCACAATTGATAAACAAATCAATTTCATCTTGTTTTTGCAAACCGGATTTTTTTCTTAATTCTTGTATTCTTCTTGTTAGCTCTCTTGAGAAGCCTTCTGCTTCAAGCTCTTTCGTTAATTGCGTGTTAATATACACTTCTCCGTTTCTGAATTGTGCCATAATATAAGGCGGCTCAACAACGGTCTCAATTATGAAATGGTTTTTTGTAAGCTCAAACTGCTTTCCTTCTGCTTTCAATACGAACTTTCCTTCTTTCTCAAGGTGTTTTGCTATTGCGTCTTTTGACTGCATAGCAAGCTGCGCAATTATGAAAGGAGTCTGGTCTTTAAAGTCGGGATTTATTTTATTATAGTCGGGTTTCATTGTTTTTCTAGCGCCGACAAAATCAGACTGTAATTCTATTTTCTTAACGTTTGTTTGGGTTCTGATCATATCTTGAAGTTCTATAACCGCATCTTTTACTTTTTCATCTTCGCTAACGATAACAATATCTGATAAAGGCCACCTTACGCCCAACTGGGCTTTTTCTCTCGCAGAAAGAATGGATTGCATTATTTGTTTGGCAGTTTCCATGTTCAGCTCAAGTTTGATGTTTATTTCTTTTTTGTTGAATTTAGGCCATTTTGTAAGATGTATGCTTTCTTCTTTCAAACCAAATTGTTCTTTTAGATTAAGATATATCTGCTCCGTTATGAAAGGAGTTATTGGTGCTAACAATTTTAAACAAGTCATCAACACTTCATAGACAGTATATAGTACTGCTTCCTTTTCCTCATCAGTTCCCATTGCTGATTTGTCTCTTACTAGTTGAATATATGTTCTAGATAATTCTAAAAATAAATCTTCGGCTATTAATGGAATATCATTGATTCTGTAATCATCAAACGCTTCTGTTGCCTTTTTTATTGCAGAATTCATTTTTGACAAAATATATTTTTCTTCTAAACCGAGTTTTGGTTTTATTTCGCTGATTCTCTTACCAACTAATGTTTGGTATTCTGCCAAAAATTTATGCAAGTTCCATAAAACGAGAAGATTTCTGTGTTTCAATGTCATTTCTTCTATGTTATAGTTTAAATCAAGACCGGGATTTGCTGCTCCAGTGAAATAATATCTTAAAGTATCTGCGCCGAATTTAGAAATAACTTCTTCAGGAGTAATTATGTTGCCCAAAGATTTAGACATTTTTCTTGCTTCTGAATCATTTACGAAACCATGCATATAAACAGACTTATAGGCAGGTTTTTGCATTGCAACCATGGATGCAACAAAAAGTATGTTAAACCACCCTCTCACTTGATCAATTCCTTCAAGTATAAGATCAGGCGGGAACATTTTTTTGAAAAGCTTATCATTTTCAGGATAATCTAAACATGTCCAGCTTGTTGTTGATGAATCAATCCATACATCAAGAACATCAGGTATTCTGCTCATATCTTTTTTACATTTTTTGCATTTTATTGTCAATTTATCAACAGATGGTTTGTGAAGATCGTCTGGTAGTTCACCGGTTTTTTCCTTAAGTTCAGCTCTTGAGCCTATTACTTCATAATTTCCGCATTCGCATTTCCATATAGGCACAGGAACTCCCCAATAGCGCTGTCTTGTGATTGAATTATCTCTTAAGTTAGCCAACCAAGAATCAAACTGCCTTGAGCCAGCATAGTCAGGAACCCATTTTATTGATTTGTTAAGTTCACGCATATTTTCTTTTAAGTCTTCTACCTTAAAGAACCATTGTTTTGTTGTCCTATAAACAACAGGATTATGGCATCTCCAGCAATGAGCATATTCATGCTCAACAGGAGTAACTGCAACTAAAGCTCCAACTCTCTCAAGTTCTTCTATGAATTTTTTATCATCTATTTTTGCTCTCCATCCTGCAAATTTACCCATCGATTTATTAAAAACGCCGTGCTCATTCAGCTCATTGAATGGCGGTAAATTGTTTCTGTGACCAACTTCATAATCTTCAGGACCGCAGCCAGGCGCACAATGAACTAAACCAGAGCCTGCGCTAACATCAACATATTCTTCTGAAAGCAAAACAGTATGCAGTTTAGGAGTTGATTTTTCTATTTCTTTAAAGAATTTGATTTCATCAGCAAACGGATGCCTATATTTTATTCCTTCCAGTTTGCTTCCTTTGAATTCTTCAATTATTTCGAATTGTTTTTCAGCTGTTGCAGGTATAAACGCTGTAAGCGCTTTTGCAACAATCCATATTTCATCATCAACTTTTGCTTTCACGTATTCAACATCAGGATTGACCATCACTGCTTCATTAAACGGAATTGTCCAGGGTGTAGTTGTCCAAACAATCAAAAACTCTTTTTTTGCCCCTACAATTGGGAATTTTAAATAAACAGAAGGTTCTATTACTGTTTTGTATTCTAGCTCGTGCTTTGCCAGTGCTGTGCCGTCATTAGCACACCAAGTCACTGTTCTAAGGCCTTCATATAACCTGCCGTTTTCATGCGCTTTTTTTATTAACCACCACTCTCCTTCTATGAATTTTGGATCAATTGGCTGATAAGCATTATCAAAATCCATCCAAACGCCCAATCTTTTGAAATCAGAGTTCATCTCATCCATATAATGAATGCACAATTTTCTGCACTCATCTATGAATTTGTTAACGCCGAATTTTTCAATTTCCTCTTTGCCATGTATGCCTAATTTCTTTTCAGTAGCCTGTTCAGTCGGCAACCCATGCATGTCATATCCTGCTCTGTCCCATACATTAAATCCTTGCATTCTTTTGTATCTCAAAATAGCGTCTTTCATTGATTTGTTCCACGCATGACCTAGATGAATTTTTCCAGAAGTATATGGCGGACCATCTAAGAAATAGAATTGCTTTCCTTTCGAGTTCTTCTTTCTGGCCTTTTCATATATTTTGTTGTCTTTCCAGAACTTCAAAATATTCTCTTCAACAACTTTAAAGTCATAATTAGATATTTTGGCCATGAATTAAAGGTTATATATGAGATATATAAAGATTATGGCTTTTATTATTTTCTGAAAAAACATATAAATAAATTTAATTAACCAAAATTTAAAATCAGGCAAAAAGGCAGTTTTATTTAACATGTATAAAAAATTAATAAAAAATGGTTAAATTACTAGTGGAAAAACCTTTGCTTGAAAAAAGACAGAGAAGGACCCTGATGCAAAAAATAGATAAAGCTGTAGACGATATACTTATAAAAACAAACGACTATTATAAAACCCCTTGTATTTGCAGAAAAGCTGTGTATTTTTCTCTACCTCTGTGCGAAAAGAAGCCAAAAGAAATGTCAAAAACAGTATTCAGGCAAGGATGCAAACATCAGCGGTACTATAAAGATCTAGTGATCTGCATTAAAAAATACTAATAAGAAATAAAAATCATCTTTTAAATTTCTTCTTTTTTTCAGAAACCCAAATTATTTTACCTTCTTTGTGGATTTGCTTTATTCTGTGTATAGGAATAAATACCTCCTTGCCGTTTTCTTCTGTGACTAAAAAATTATGCTCAACTTTCTTAATATGTGCGTGTTGTATTTCTTTCAGCATCTTGGCGATTTCATCATAATACTTTATAACATACTTCTTTCTCCTTTCATGCGGATGCTTAAATATGTCTTTAACGAGATCAACAACAGGAGTCAACGGTTCTTCTTCTGGTATGAATTCCCTGTAAATAACTCCTGAAAAAGTCATTATAAGAAGGCCGATAAATAAAGATACAACATAATTTTCAATTATAGGTAGGTGATCCATTATGCCCCAAGCACCCCTCCAGAAAAAGATAATACCAGTTACAACAAGCAAAGCTAAAAAGAAGTGTTTATCACTCTCTCTTATTCTGAAAAATTCCTTTAATCCTCTTTTTTTAGTCATATATCAATGATGTAGTAACTTATTTTTATATTTATCTGGAAAAAATCCATCTAAAAACCATTCTATTTTAAAACATTACCACATTTCAAACAAATGTGTGCATTAAGCTTTTCACTGAACTCTGTTGTTAGTCCATACTCTATTTTTGAGCCGCACTTTTCGCAGCGCGGTTCTAAATATTCTATTGAATTAAAGAAATTTATGTCTAGAACCATTTTTATAAGATTTACAACAATACATATACTTAAATATTTGATGTATATATTATATATAGAAATTTACATAATGATTCAAAATATATTTTAACTATTTTTAGACTAAAAAAACTTCCTTAAGCTATGCTGTTCTTTCTGTTCAATTTCTGATTTTATATCCTTACCGAGAACTTCAAATATCTTATCAACAGAAGGTAGGATCTGGTTGTTTATGTAATAGTCAGCGTCATAATCAGTCTCAGAAACCTCATCAGGCAGTTTTGCTCTGTCTCTTATCCTGCCTTCGCCAGATGTTATAACATACTCCAGCGTTGTTCCTGGGGCAACTTCAATACCTTTTGCTCTCATCTTTTGAGCTATTGCCACATGTGGACCAATTGCTTCATAACTTTCGATCGGCTTCGAAAGCTGCGTGAATATTATCACTTTTTTCAGCGGGATCTCTTTGTTTTTCAGTTTCTTTATGGTTTCTTTTACATATGCCGCTGCTTTTTCAACGTCTTCCTCTTTCAGAATTATGCCAAGCACTTTTTCCTGCATCTCTTTTGCAACAGGGCTCCAGTTCCTTCTAACAGTTTCAAAGCCTTTTATTTTAATGAATCCTTCTTCTGACATCAAAGCATACTTCTTTTTCGCGCCGTAGCCAGACATTTTTGCAGATACAAAAATTCCAGTTGGGTAAAACCCTTCATAATCAAGCTCCATTATGCCTGGCAATGTCTTATTTATTGAATCTGCAAATTTTTCAGAGTCTTCTTTTTTCTTCCTACCAATTGCTAAAAAAACAGAATCAGTATCTGAATAAAGAACTTTAAATCCTTCTTTTTCAGCTTCTGATATGACTTTTTGTATGTAATACCTCCCATAAGCTGTGATTGATTTTGCGCATTCGATGCTGTACTATCTTGCGCTGAAAAATCCAAGATAGCCATAAAAGGAATTTGCCAAAACTTTCAGGCTTTCCTGTCTTGCATCAAGCAGCCTTTTCTTCAACTCGTCTTTTTCAAACTCATGCTTTGATGCAATCATTATCTCTTTGATTCGCTGTCTTCTGCTTATAAGATTTTCAAGAATCTGCGGCATAAAGCCTTTTCTTTTTTTGCAGAAATAAAATTCCTCGCCAGGAACTTTTTCGCTCTCCCTGCAACAGCTGCAGTTCAGCATTCCTGGACTTATGTTATGCGATATAAGTATTGAGGGATACAAAGATCTAAAGTCATAAACAACAATGTTCTTATAAAATCCTGGTTTTGGCTCAAAGACAAAAGCGCCTTTGTAAGTCTGAAACCTTCTTTTTTGTATCTCATTATAATGAGGCTTGTTTGGTATGATTTCGTTGTACTCTTTTGCCTGTCTTATAAGGAACCATTCAACAAGCTGGGAAAACCCCATTCTTGTTACGTTAAAAATAGGCAAACCAATGACCTTCACAAATTCTATTATGTTTGGGAATACTTTTTCACATAATTGATATGTGATCATAGAATCCTGCAGATTGTAATCGCAATATCTACTAATATCATCTGATCCGGAATCCCAAACATCTGCCAATTTTTCAATATCTACTTTTAGTTTTCCAACTCCTAAAAGCTCCTTTGCAACATCATCAAGTTTCAGCGTGTCTGTCTCGAGCTTTCTGCTTATTACTTTTGCTATGAATTTGAACAGATCGAGATGAATTATACCTTTTATTTCTGTTACGTTTGTTCTCCTTCCAATTTCGATTTCTGAATAATCCAAACCGAGATCAAGCTTGATTTTGTATTTATCAGCTCTTTTCTGTAAATAAGGAAAATCAAAACCATCAGAAAAATAACCAACAAGTATGTCTGGCTTGTAATCATCAATAATATTCTTAAATTCATTTATCAATTCTGCTTCGCCGTCAACAAAATGTATGTATTCTTTGTCAGTTTTGAATCTCTTCCATGTCAGGACTTTCTTGAAATCCTGGCCGTAGAATGAAATCATAATAATCGGATGTTGCGTAACATCAATTGCTTTGCCTAATGGATTGTATGTCTCGATGTCAAACGCTAGAATTCTTGGCTTTGTGAGAGTGTCATCAGAAATTTGTTTAACAGATGATGCATGGAGAACAGGGACTTTCATTCTCTCATTCAGAAAATCGCCATCCGCCTCACAAAGAGCCATGGGCGTTATACATTTGTCAATCAGATAACGCCTTACATATTTTATATCGTTCTCGACAATTTCTTTTATGTCAGGCCATTCCTTGATAAAATCTCTTATTACAGATATGTCGCTTGGCCTTTCGACATAGACAGCGATTGCTTTCACAGGCCTTTCAAAATAGTATTTGTCAACTACTTCTGTTCTTGTAATTATGCTTTTTTTCCCTTTTTTCTCGACAACAACTTTTTGTAAATCTTTCTGCAAATCAGCAATCTCTCTTGTATTTGGAATAACATAAAAATAAGGCTCGACAGAAGCATCAGTAACGCATATCTGCTCATTGTTTGTCGTTCTGCCATATATATAAATGACTGGTTTTTCTCTTATTATTTTGTACTGTATGTCTAACGGATAAAACTGTATTTTTGGCATAAACCGCCTATTGATGATAAAAATACAATCATATATAAAGTTTAT
>FWPV01013589.1_pt1 | contig 12179 bp, 6 predicted proteins | sample 2228371 | NCBI WGS metagenome assembly FWPV01 (sample SAMEA103939776, study PRJEB20133) | metagenome | reverse complement strand
TTTGCCAGGAGAGTGTTGCCGGTGTTTTTCACGGTTACCACCTGGATATCGCTTTTTACACCCACACCGACCGGTCCAAAATCCAATTTCTGGGGAGTCGCCCATAAGCTTGGAGCCAGTGCGGGGGCTTCAGGAGCCAGTTTGGATGCTTCGTGATTTCCGGCTGAGCCGGGTTGTTGAAATCCGATTGACAAGAAAGCCAAGCATAGCGAGATGATGAGGGCTCGCGCCCCCAATGTTTTTGCGTCCATATTTATAAGACCTCCTTAATCAATTGGATTTAGCTATAACGAATCATTAACTATTTATGAGTAAATGATTAATATAAGCCAATATATCTTAATATTTTATACCCATTATTCAATCTGAACACGCTTTAGGGGTCAGACTGTTCGTCAGTTTAGCTTATTTCGTTAATGAATGCTACTGAGAATCCAACCGGTAAACGTCAATTATAGGGGAGAAGAAAACATCTGCGATGTTTCGCCCGTTGCTGTTTAGCCATGATGGCATCCTGCGTTTGGTAAGCATCAACGCTTGACTTTCGGGTAGGAGATTATTCTCCTGAGGATTTGTCTGCTGTCCCTTGGTTTTTTTGCTGGAGTATCTCCTCTTGAGAGAATGCATCAGTTGCTGATTTAACCGCTTCTATTGTTCTATGTTCGGTATCCGGGGTGAGCGTGGTTTGGGTTATTCTTGTCGCCGTGAGCACCTGTTTTGACCAGCGGATTACTGCAACATTAGCAAAAATCAACCAAACCAGGAATATATCCCCAATAACAGTGATCAGGTTTAATAAGGGGGGCAGGTTGGTCTTCAACCGAGCAAGTCCCATCTGGGTCGCATAGAGCTGATTATCAAGATGGTTCAGCCTGTTATTAATTTCCTCAATGACCTTATTGATTTCGGTAACAAATGCTAGCGATGAGTCAACGGTGGCAGCAGATTTGGTGCGGAATTCCTCTATCCTGGTTGTTAGCTCATTGACACTCCTATGGAGTCTCTCTGTGACCTGAGTGGTTTGCTGGATCAAGTCATCATCGGGCATCGGCAGGTTCACGAACGGGATTTTGCTTATTGATAAGTACAATTGCTTGATGCTAATTATTGTGTCGCGGATGCTGTTGTAGGTATCCATAACTTCCTGGATTGAATCCGTAAGTTCCTTCTCTGTCTCTGGAGGCAAGAGGGTGAGGACCAAGCCCTTATCTTGTAAGTTCCCGCTAAGTTTAATAAGGGCGCTTTCTACCCCACTGGTTTTGGCGTATAGATTGTCCACACGAGATTCAACCTGGGCAACTCCCTTTCGCACAATACTGGTCAGATTCTCTCCTGTAGTTATATACGAAAAAGCGGCTGACTTAATGGAAGCATTAATGCGCCAGCTAAAAATAATGCCTGCTAAAAATGACACAATCAAGATAGCTGCCAGCAAAATACCCAGGTATGAGAGGATACGTTTAGCGGTTCTCATAGTCGGTTACCTCTTATTGGGAGAAGGCTCGTGGGGTGGAGATTCTTGTTAATCTATACTTGGATATCTGGATTTTAGCATAGATATGCAAATGCTGGCATTGAAATTTTTTCTCGGGATATATCCTTTCTGAGGGTGGCATTTAGTGAACCGAAGTAAATCAAGGAGATTGCTCAGAAATATTAATCTTAAGATTTTTCAACCGCCAGGGTTGCCGTGCTATAATCAATCTCGGGGTAAATCACCCACCTGGTTATTCCATCGAAGCTGTCAACATAACAACTCTTATATCACTTTGAGCTGCGGGTAATTTATCAGCGATGTCATTCGTCCACCTTCATGTTCACACCGAATACTCCCTGCTGGATGGCTTCAGCAATATCAAAAAGCTGGTGCAACGCGCTCGCGAGATGGGGATGCCGGCGCTGGCAATTACCGACCACGGTGCGATGTTCGGGGTGATCGATTTCTACAACGCTGCCACATCAGCGGGCATAAAACCCATCATTGGGATTGAAACCTACATGGCGGCGCGCAGTATGGCAGAACGCGACCCGCAATTGGATAAAAAATCCGCCCATTTGCTCCTGCTGGCTGAGAATCAAACCGGATATCAAAATCTGCTCAAGATCGCCAGCGCGGCGCAGTTAGAAGGCTTTTATTATTACCCCAGGATTGATCATGAGTTCCTGGCAGCCCATAACGAGGGCTTGATTTGTACATCGGGCTGTATGTCGGCAGAAGTGCCCCGCCTCTTACAAAATGGGGATGTGGAAGGCGCTCGCAGACTGTTGGACTGGTATTATGAGGTTTTTGGTAGCGAGCGCTTCTTTCTTGAGCTGCAAAGGCACGATATCAATGAGCTCGAGACAATCAACAAGAATTTGCTCACCCTGGGCAAACGTTACAATGCCCGCTTTGTCGCCACCAACGACGTTCATTATGTCGATCCAGAAGACGCACGCCTGCAGGATATTCTGCTCGCGATTCAGACCGGCAGCGTGCTAAGCGACCCCAACCGCATGCGCATGACCGACGACACCTATTACCTGCGCAGCCCGGAGGAGATGGCGCGCCTCTTTGCCGAGGTGCCCGAGGCTTTGAGCAACTCCCTGATGATCGCTGAGCGTTGCCATGTGGACCTGAGCTTCAAGGGTTACCACTTGCCTCAGTTTGAGGTGCCTGAAAACACCACCCCTTACGCCTATCTACGTGAATTGTGTGAAGCGGGATTACAAAAAAGGTACGGCGAGCGGGCGAAGGATCCCCTGGTGCAGCAGCGATTGAATTACGAGCTGGATATCATCCACAAAATGGGTTTCGAAACCTATTTCTTGATTGTTTGGGATTTATGCCGTTATGCTCGTAGCAAAGGCATCTGGTATAACGCTCGCGGCTCGGCAGCCGGCTCGATTGTGGCGTATGCCCTGAAAATCACTCTGGTTGATCCCATTCAGCATGGGCTGATTTTCGAGCGCTTCCTCAACCCGGGGCGGATTTCTATGCCGGATATTGACCTGGATTTCCGCGATGACCGTCGGGCTGAGATGATCGAATACGCCAGTCATAAATATGGCGAGGATAAAGTCGCCCAGATCATCACTTTTGGCACGTTGGGCGCCAGGGCTGCGATTCGGGATGTCGGACGAGTGATGGATATCCCCCTGAACGAGGTGGACCGGGTTGCCAAGCTGGTTCCCAATATCCCTGGCAAGCCGGTTACCGTGACGCAGGCGTTGGAAGAAGTCGCTGAATTTAGGACAGTTTATGAATCCACCGCTTATCTAAAAGAGCTGATCGATACCGCAGCGAAAATGGAAGGTGTGGTGAGGAACGCCGGCACTCACGCCGCAGGCGTGATCATTACCGATAAACCGATCATCGAGTACATCCCTCTGCATCGCCCCACCGGAAATTCAGAAGATAGCCCGGTCAAGATTGTGACCCAGTTCGAGATGAATATCCTCGACTCGTTGGGTCTGTTAAAAGTGGACTTTTTGGGGCTGGCGACACTGACCATTATGGCGCGGGCATGTGATTTAATCCGTCAGCGTCACGGTATTAATTTAAACCTGGATAATATCCCCACTGACGATCCGGCGACCTTCGAGTTGCTGGGAAGAGGTGAGACCGCTGGCGTCTTCCAGGTGGAAGGGGCGGGCATGCGACGCTGGCTGATGGAAATGAAACCCAGAGAGCTGGCGAATGTGATCGCCATGGTGGCGCTCTTCCGCCCCGGACCGATGGACTTCATTCCTGGATATATCCGGCGCATGCACGGCGAAGAGCCGGTGACTTATCTCCATCCTGCCCTGGAACCGATATTTAAAGAAACTTACGGCTACCCTGTCTATCAGGAGCAGCTCATGTTCGCCGCAATGGAGCTGGCGGGTTATACAGCTCCCGAAGCCGACGATCTGCGCAAAGCGGTGGCAAAAAAGATCAAGGAAAAACTACAAAAACATCGCCAGAAATTTGTCGACGGCGCGGTCAAAAATGGAATACCTGCCGATACCGCCGAGGCGATCTTTGCCGATTGGGAAGAATTTGCCCGTTATGGCTTTAACAAAGCCCATGCCGCCGATTATGGCATGATTGCGGTCCAAACGGCATATCTCAAAACCCATTATCCGGTCGAGTATATGACCGCTTTGCTCTCGGTGACCCAGAACGATACCGATAAGGTGGCGCTGTACGTGGCGGATTGTCGCCGGATGGGTATCCGGGTTGAACCGCCGGACATTAATTGTAGCGAATGGGATTTCACCATTGAAGATCACCAGGATGGCAGTTCGACCATTCGCTTCGGTCTGGGAGCGGTGAAGAATGTCGGTCACGGACCGGTGGATGCGATCTTGAAGGGGCGCGCCGGACGAGATTTTGCGGACCTGAACGATTTTGCCCATCGCGTCGATTTACGGCTTGTGGGCAGGCGAGCTTTGGAGAGCTTGATTCGGGTGGGAGCCCTGGACTGCTTTGGCTCGCGGATTGCCCTTCTGGAAGGTATTGATCGCATCATCTCCACCAGCGCGACCCATTTCAGAGCCGTAGAAAGCGGTCAGATGACCCTGTTTGGCGCGCATACAGGGGTAATAGAAAAAATCAATTTGCCTCCTACCGTGGGCGAGATCAGCCGACGGGAGATGTTGAATTGGGAGCGGGAACTGATCGGCTTATACGTCTCTGACCATCCCCTTGGTCCGGTCATCAACGAATTAACCCAGGCGGTGACTCATTTCTCCGGGCAGATCTCTGAGGCTTCGGCAAATGAGCGCGTACGCGTGGCGGGTATGATCGTGCGCATACGCCCTCACCAGACCAAGACCGGTAAGAGCATGGGCTTTGTCACCATTGAGGATTTGCAGGGACAGATTGAACTGGTGGTCTTCCCGAAAACCTGGGAACGTGTGTCCGGATTGATCACCTATGATCGCATCATCCTGGTAGAAGGAAGGGTGGACGCTCAGAGCGGCGAGCCGAAGGTTTTGGTGGATAATATCAGCACAGATTTCACACTGAAGGTCTCAGGCGATTCTGCTGCAAAAGATAACCCTGTGCAGATGGGCGTATTTGACGCGATCTATGATGATGTGAGCGAGGGTTTTGAACCAGAATTTGAAGAACCAATGGTCGCCAGCAGCCCTCTTCCTGGGAAGCATTCGATCTCTGAGCCTCTCGCCAGTCCCAATGGTGGTCAGGTAGATATGCCCCCTCCTCCTGACCTCTTCCCTGCTGACTGGGAGGAGAGAGACTACAGTCCCGTTCCCGAGCGAGAGAGGAAGAAGAATGGGATACCGGTCAAGATAGAGTTGGCATCTGATCTTCCACAAGAGACCGAAGGTGAGAGTCAACCGTTAGCTGCCGAAAATGAGCCATCCGTGAGCGAGGTGCCGGCTGCGCCTGAGACCGGTGTCGGGCTGATGACGGAGAGCGAGTCTACAACCGATACACCAAAGCCGCCAATACCCATCTCAGCGCCTGCTGCGGAAACGGGTAAGCCTGCAGGCTCTGCAGAACCGTTTATCAGCCCATCGCAATATCTTGTCCCACCCAGCCAGGAGGGCGGAGGCGAAACCGTCCATATGATCACGGTGGTGTTGCGCGCCACTGGCGATCGAACCCGGGACGTGCTGCGCATGCGCCGTATTCATGGGACGGTGATGAGTTACCCGGGCAAGGATCGTTTTGCTTTCCACGTTTTCGAGCAAGGTCGGGGTTATTTGCTCGAATTCCCCAATTGCACCACCAGCATGTGTCCGGAATTGATCGCCAAGCTCAAACAATTGGCGGGGGCAGAAAACGTGCGCGTTGAACCCATATTGTTTCAGTAACCTGAGTTAGAGTATGGGTTGATTTCTCGTCGGAGATATCCATTGGTAGAAAAAAGGTAATCCAGATCAACTCTGGATTACCTTTTTCTTTTCGATAGAAAGTTGCCCCGTTTTCTAATCGCTGGTCATGATGAAGAGCGGTTTCATCTCGAAGCTGGCGTAATTGGGGCGCAGGCGTTCTCGATTATAGAACCGATCCACATCAACCACTTTCTTGGTGCTGGTGACCACATTGATCGGCACATTGTCGTAGCGCCCATTCTTCAGCACCACCAGGCGACCATGGACGCCGTTTAAGATCAGATCGAGCGCCAGGTTGCCGTATGCCATGGGGACGATGGAGTCGATGGCATCCGGGTCGCCGCCGCGCACCATGTAGCCCAGCTTTTGGTTGATGATATTAATGGAGCGCCCATTGTTGAACTTGGGGGTCAGGTCTTTGACGCTGGCTGAGATCAAATCGCCGATGCCTCCCAACTTGGCATGCCCATAGGCGTCTGTGGTGCGATCCTGGAAAACCATCTCGCCGCCTTCGAACATGGCGCCTTCCGAAACCAGGCAAATCGAATAGCGGCTTGGGTTTCGGTTGCGATCGTAGACCAGTAATTCTGTGAGTCGTTCGATGTTGAATTTATATTCCGGGATGACACAGCGATTGGCTGCGCCAGCCATGGTGGGTAACAGGGAAGTGAACCCTGCGTAACGCCCAAAGACTTCCAGAATCATGATGCGCTCATGCGAACCCGCCGATGTGCGCAGGCTGTTGGTCATCTGGATGGTGCGCGTGACGCAAGTGGAGAACCCGATGCAGTAGTCTGTGCCGGGGACATCGTTATCCATCGTCTTTGGAATGGCGACAACCTTAACGCCTTCCTGATACAGGCGGACGCCATAGCTGAGCGTATCATCGCCGCCGATGGGAATCAAGTAGTCTATCCCCAAAAAGTCGAGGTTTTTGAGCACTTCTGGGGTCAGGTCATTGACATCTTCGGTGTACACGTCTCTAAGATGCTCCGGCACATCGCTTTTCTTGACGTGGCTGGGGCGGGTGCGGGAGGTGTGCAGGAAAGTGCCGCCGGTGCGACCCGCCCGGTTGACGATGTCTTCGGTGAGGATTTGATAATTGTTGCTGTTATCGGCTTCGGGATCGCGGATGATATCAATCATGCCACCCCAGCCGCGCCGGATTCCGATCACCTGGTATCCCTCGCGCAGGGCGCGGAAGGTGACCGCGCGGATGGCAGGATTCAGTCCGGGGACATCACCACCGCCGGTCAGTATGCCAATCGTTCCTTTGAATTTTTTGACATGAGCCATTTCTTCACCTCTTTAGATAAGTTCCATTGCAACCTTGTGGTTCACCGCAAAGGTGATTTGCTCAGATGCCATAGTGTTGCAATGTATTTGAATGGATTTATATCCAGGTTGGTTCCTGGTAAGTGCCAAAGACGCTTTTCATCACGCCAACGATCTCGCCCAGGGTGGCATAGACGCGGACCGCGTCGAGGATGTAAGGCATGGTGTTTTCGCTACCCTGGCAGGCGATTCGTAGCCGATCCAGGGCTTGTCCGACAGCCCCCTGGTCGCGGGTCTGGCGCACCCGTTCCAGGCGCTCAACCTGGCGCCGGTAGCCTTGTGGGTCCATCTGGAGAATAGGAATAGCGACCGGTTTTTCATCCTGGTAGCGATTGACTCCGACGATGGTGCGCAGGTTTTCGTCAATCTCGCGCTGGTAACGGTAAGCGGAGTCGGAGATTTCGCTTTGGAAGAACCCTTTATCAATAGCGGGAAGCACCCCGCCCAGTTCCTCAATCCGCTGAAAGTAGTGATATGCCTGAGCCTCAATCCGATTGGTCATCGCCTCCACAAAGAAGGAACCTCCCAGTGGGTCAATTGTATTGGCAACCCCCGACTCTTCGGCGATGATCTGCTGGGTGCGCAGGGCGATCGTTACGGCATGTTCGGAGGGCAACGCCAGTGCCTCGTCCATGCTGTTGGTGTGCAAAGACTGGGTGCCGCCTAAGACCGCGGCAAGCGCTTGAATGGCGACGCGCACGATATTGTTCTCTGGCTGTTGAGCCGTGAGGGACACCCCGGCGGTCTGGGTGTGAAAGCGCATCAGCCACGAGCGTGGGTCTTTTGCGCCAAAGGTGTGGCGCATCTCTCGGCTCCAGATGCGGCGAGCAGCGCGGTATTTGGCGATCTCTTCGAAGAAGTCATTATGGGCATTGAAGAAAAATGAGAGGCGCGGGGCGAATTCATCAATGTTCAGACCTCGCTGCAAGCCCCAGCGCACATATTCCATCCCATCTGCCAGGGTAAAAGCCAGTTCCTGAGCTGCGGTGGCGCCTGCTTCGCGAATATGGTAGCCGGAGATGCTGATCGTGTTCCACTGGGGCACACATTGCGCTCCGTATTCGATGGTATCCACTACCAGGCGCATCGAAGGTTCAGGAGGGAAGATGTATTCTTTCTGCGCAATGTACTCTTTCAGGATGTCGTTCTGGATGGTGCCGCGCAGCTTTTGAGGCGGCACCCCTTGTTTTTCAGCCGCAGCGATGTACATCGCCCAAATGATGGCGGCGGGCGAATTGATCGTCATGCTGGAGGAGACCTTGTCTAAGGGTATGCCATCCAGTAAGATTTCCATGTCTCTCAGTGAGGAGACCGCCACGCCACATTTGCCGAATTCCCCCAACGCTTCGGGAGCATCGGTGTCATAACCCATCAGGGTGGGCAGGTCAAAGGCGATGGAAAGCCCGGTTTGTCCCTGGTCGAGCAAATACTTGAAACGTTGATTCGTTTCTTCGGCGGTGCCAAAGCCGGCGAACATGCGCATTGTCCACAAGCGACCGCGGTGCATGGTCGGGTGGATGCCGCGGGTGTAGGGGTACTCGCCGGGCAACCCCAGGTGTTCCAGATAGTCGGTGGCGGTGATGTCGAGCGGGGTGTACAGCCGATTCACCGGTTCTGAGGAAGTGGTGATGAATTGCTCTCTGCGTTCCGGCATGCGCGCCAGACTTTGTCTTAGTGTGGTCTCTTCCCATTCATTTAATCTTTGGCGCAAGGCTTCCAGCTTTTTTTGATCAAACATGCTGCGCTCCTCTGTTTGGCTACAGGGGTTCTAAAGCTTTCGACCTGAAATTATAGCACGGCGTGGGCTAAAAGACTTGCGAGACTGAAGTTTCGCGTGGTAGGCGGAGAGGGGCATGAGTCAGCGGTCAGCAATTTGTTGACGATGGTCAGGGGGCGTGGTAAAATCACGGCGCTGCACGCCCCCATCGTCTAGTGGCCCAGGACGTAGCCCTCTCAAGGCTAAAACAGGGGTTCGAGTCCCCTTGGGGGCATTTATTATTTCTGTTTTCTGGCGCCGGGTGGGTGACCCGGTATATGTTTTTAGGGTAATCTTAGCCTCGCTGTTTTTGTCACCCAGCGCCAGACCTCCACGATGGCTCCCTTTTCGCGAATTTGAACAACATCCTTTCCGCAGGTCTTGCATGTGGATTGCTTTTGAGCGCCTGCAGGGAGGTTTATTGGTTGACGGGATCAGCGCATCCTATTAAAATAGTTTCGATAGTTAACGGTTAAGTATCCTAATCATTTTCAAGGAAATTGATGAATGAACGCCAACAACAGTCCTCCCCACGATAAGCTGCGACAGGCAGTGGAGGTTTTTTGGGAGACATTCCCTCCCTTCTGGCATCTCGTCCGGGCGCACATCCGCCAGACGGCAGCAGACCGGTTTGGTCTCAGTGTTGAACAGTTTCACATTTTGCGCCACATTCGCCGCGGCGATAGTTCTGTCAGCGATCTGGCGCAATCGAAGAATATCAGTCGCCCTGCGATGAGTCAGGCGGTGAATGCCCTGGTGAATAAGGGGTTGATCACCCGCTCGCCAGATGCTCAAGATCGCCGCCATATCCGGCTTGAGCTAACCACCTCGGGGAACGCCCTGCTGGATGCTGTCTTTGAAGATACCCGGATCTGGATGATGCAACTTCTCGCTCCATTAAACGATGATGAACTTCAGACTTTGATCTCTGCAATGGACCTGCTGAGGAAAACCCAATCGTTATGAACCAGGTCATCAAACTCCTGCGCTTTCTCAAACCATATTGGAAGAAAAGCTTGCTCTCCCTGATCCTGCTGGTGATCGTGGTTGTTCTCGACCTGGCGATCCCCAGACTGGTGCAGCGCATTATTGACCAGGGTATATTGGCTGGGAACCTGGAGCAGGTATGGCGTACATTCTTGCTGATGATGGTCATCTCCGTCGCAAATACCCTTTTTGCCATCGGCAATAATATATATTCGGTTCAGGTTGGCGAGGGGGTGGCGCGTGATTTGCGCGAGGCATTGTTCGTCAAGATTCACTCGTTTTCCTACGGCAATCTGGATTGGCTGCAAACCGGGCAATTGATGGTGCGCCTGACCAGCGACTCTGGCGTGGTTCAGAGGTTGGTGCAAATCTCGTTGCGCATCGGCACGCGCGCTCCGTTGATTATCGTCGGCAGCATCCTTTTGATGTTCAATACCGACCCTCGTCTGGCGCTGACATTGGTGCCGTTGCTCTTGATTACTTCGGGGATGATCGTCTTCTTTGTCGTCAAAATGCGCCCGCTTTTCATGACCTTGCAGGCAAAACTGGATCGACTCAATACCATCCTCCAGGAGAATATCGCCGGGGTGCGGGTGGTTAAGGCTTTCGTCCGCGCCGAGCATGAGGCAGAACGTTTTGAAGTAGCCAATCAGGATTACACCGAGCGAAATATCCGGGTCATGGAATTTATGTCCACCATGGGTCCGGCTTTGAGCGCCTGCGTCAATGTCGGGATTGTGGCTGTTATCTGGGCTGGGGGTCTGCAGGCGATGCAAGGGGATGTGACCACCGGTCAGATTGTGGCGTTTGTGAACTATCTGCAGACTGCGCTTGGACCCCTGTTGATCATGGTCAATCTGGCAAATGTCTGGGCGGCGGGGATTGTCTCGGCTGAACGCGTCAATGAGGTGCTGGAGACCGTTCCCGAAGTGCAGGATGCGCCATATGCGCGCCCCCTGCCGGATTCAGCCAGGCTGCCAATCGCTTTTGAGAATGTGGGTTTTCATTACAATGGATCAAGTGAGACCACCGTCCTGGAGGGGGTCAACCTGGTTGCTGAGCCAGGGCAGACGGTGGCTATCCTGGGGGCTACCGGGGCGGGCAAATCTTCACTGGTCAACCTGATTCCACGCTTCTATGAGGTTTCTCAGGGACGTGTGTTGGTCGGAGGTGAGGATGTCCGCCGGCTGCAACAGGATTCGCTCCTGGCGCGTATTGCGGTTGTCCCGCAAGAGACGGTGCTTTTCTCTGGCACGGTGCGCGAGAACATCCGCTATGGCAACCCACAGGCATCAGATGAGGAGGTTGTGGCGGCGGCGCGCGCAGCTCAAGCGCATGAGTTTATCCTGAACCTGCCCAAAGGTTATGATACGCGCATTGATGAGCGCGGCGTGAACCTTTCGGGCGGGCAGAAACAGCGCATTGCCATCGCTCGCGCCTTGCTGACCAAGCCCGATGTTCTCATTCTGGATGACAGCACCAGCTCGGTGGATGTAGAGACGGAGACGAAAATCCAGGAGGCGATCAAAACCTGGATGAAAGACCGGACTTGCTTCATGGTAGCTCAGCGTATCAGTACGGTGTTGAAGGCGGATAAGATCCTCGTTATAGAGAAGGGGCGCATCGCCGCCGAGGGCACCCACCGCGAGTTGCTGCGCTCAAGCCCAATTTACCAGGAAATTTTCGCTTCACAACTCGGCAACGGGTTTAACGGGAGCTTATGAGCAACCAGACCACGGCTAAAGAGACTCAAGGCGATTATCGGACGCGCATGCTGCGTCGAGGTCCGGCTATGCCGGGCAAGATCGAAAAAGCGCGCGATCCGCGCCGGGCGCTTTTGCGCCTGGCAACTTACTTCAAACCGTTCAAGACAGCGTTGATCATCGTCCTGGTCCTGGTGCTTGTCTCCACTGTACTTGGATTGATCGGTCCATATCTGATGGGGCGGGCGATTGATGGCTATATCGCCACCAAACAACCGGTTGGACTGGCGGTAATTGCAGGGGTGATGCTGGTTGTATTCCTTGCCGGCAATCTGGCTGATGCCGCATCGGGCTGGATCATGGCGTCTGTCTCCCAGAAAGCGCTCCAGGGCGTGCGCCGCGAGTTGTTCAACCATATGCAAAGCCTGAAGCTGAGCTTTTTTGATGCCAACCCTGCAGGCGAGTTGATGAGCCGTCTGACAAACGACATTGACGCCATCAACACCGCCGTTTCTCAAAATGTGGTTACTTTGTTTGCCAGCGTGCTCTCGATGGGTGGTATCCTGGTTGCC
>FWPV01013588.1_pt1 | contig 12179 bp, 10 predicted proteins | sample 2228371 | NCBI WGS metagenome assembly FWPV01 (sample SAMEA103939776, study PRJEB20133) | metagenome | reverse complement strand
CGCCGGTCCGCGCCCTCCTCCCGCGCGGCGACCGCGTATGGTGCGCGACGGCCGGCGGCGGCCTGGCCGCGGTGGACCTCGCGCGCGGCGCCGTTACGACTTGGCGCGAAGGAGCGGGCGTCTCCGCCGACGTCATCTTCTCCCTCGCGGCCGACGAAAAATATATTTACGTCGGCACCTTCGACCGGGGCGTGGACCTTTTGGACGCCGGCGGCGCCTTCGTCCGCAACCTGAGCTGGGGCGACGGCCTGAGCCATACCGACGTCTGGGCCGCGGCCGCCGCGGACGGGTGGCTTTGGCTCGGCGTCCGCGGCGTGGGCGTGAACGCCGTCAACCTCGGGACGCTGGCCGCCGAGCCGAAGTTAAATAAAAATAAATCAGCCGCGATTTTTTGTACTGCCAGGTCAGAGGTATACAAGCTGGCAAACCAATCGCGCCCCAAAAATAAAATGCTCGCATTGGTACAGCCAACGCCCAGCGCTAACAGGAGTGCGCTGCGCGCCAATAAACGTGCTTCGCTATGGTCGTTAGCACCCACCAGAAAACTGACGCGCAGCGTAATGGCTATTCCCAGGCTTAAGGGCAACATAAAAAAGACGGAGACCAAATTTAAAACAATTTGATGTGCGGCTACGGTAGTCGCACCCAGCGGTGCTAAAAACAGGGCGATCATGCAAAACATGCTGACTTCAATAAAACTGGTAAAACCAATGGGCAATCCCAGTTTTAACAAGCGTTGAATAATGGCGATTTGCGGTGCAGCCCAACCGCTTAATAAATGAAACGCAGCAAAGGTTTTGCTGCGATTTAAATAGATTAATAACGCAAGTGTTGCACACCAATTAGCAATGCTGGTTGCCCAGCCGCAGCCGATTCCACCCAGTGCTGGAATTTGAATGAAGTTTAAATCTGCACCGTAAATAAACATGTAATTGAGCGGCAAATTGAGCAGTGTGCTCAGCAGCGAAAACGCCATAATCACACCGGTGTGACCCAACCCATCAGTTAAACCGCGTAGCGCAGTAAGCAATAAGAGTGCAGGTACGCCCCAGGCAAAGGCATCCAGATAGCCTACGGCAATCCGGTTGGTTTTTTCATCCAACTGCAGAATATTAAGCAGGGGTTGCATGTTCACTAGCAGCCCAATCATCAACACCATAGCACCCAGGGAAATATAAATACCTTGCCAGGTTGCCGGCATGATCTTGTCAAATTCCTGTGCACCCCTGTGCCCGGAAATAGTTGGCTGCATTGCACCCAGCACACCGGCAAAAAATAACAACACCGGAACCCACAAACTGGTGCCTATCCCTACACCGGCTAAATCCTCCGCGCTGGCATGACCGGCCATTACGGTATCGATCACCCCGTTGGCCATTTGTGCAAGCTGCGCAATTAATATCGGTGCTCCCATCAGCGCCAGCTGTTTCCATTCGTGCAGGGTACGTGCAACCAAACTCTGGTTGTGATCGGGGAGGGGTTGATTAATTTGATTGTCTGGTGCGTTCACAAAAATATCCGTTACATCTGGATGGGGATATAAACCCCGGTATAAAACTGCAGTGTATTAATAATGCTGCAAACCAATATAGTGGATTTGCGGCTGCGCATGATCATAGTTGGCGATACTTATGCGCGTACAACTGGCGTAGTCAATTTGCAGTTGTTTAAATAGCGCCGGGTTGCGCCAATCCAACTGCAACACATGGGCGATAAGAATGCGAATAACGCCGCCGTGACAAATAATCGCGCTGTGTTCGGTGCTGTGTTGCGCATTTTTATGGTTCAAAAAAGTTTCCCAACTGTGAATAACGCGGTTGGCAAAATCCTGCAGGGTTTCACCCTTGGGGGCATGGGCGCTGGCAGGGTTGTGCCAAAATTGTTCGATGTTATTCCATTCATCGCCCAGTTCATCAAAGGGCACACCATCCCAGATTCCAAAATCCATTTCTTGTAGGCCGGCTTCAAACGCCAGTGGAATTTTATGCTGGAGCGAAAATTCCCCCGCTACTTTGGCACAGCGAATTTTAGGTGAACTAATCACTTGGGTAATTGAGGTGTGCTCATGCAGTTTGCTGAGTGTACACATTAAATCCTGCTCGCCCTGAGTGCTCAGCGCAATATCGGTGCGGCCATATAAGGCTGGCGCTCCCGCGACTTTGCCGTGGCGAATCAAGCTGATTACCCGCGCGCCAGTGGCATGGCTCACGTCTGTTCTCCTGTTAAGCGGCTGGTATCGCCTTTTAAATAAAGCGGCAAGCCAGCGGCGATAAATACAACGCTATCGGCGACTCTTGCCAGTTGCTGGTTTAAGCGGCCAGCTTCATCGACAAATTGACGGCTAATCTCTCCCAGCGGAATAACACCCAAGCCCACTTCATTGGCGACAAAAATAATCTCGGCGGTCGCTCCTTGCAGTGATTCCAGCAATTGATTAAACAGTTGCGCAAAATCCTGCTGGGGGTGCTCAAATAATTGGTTGTTAAGCCACAGGGTCAAACAATCTACCAAAATGCACTGCGGTTTTTTACTTTCCTGCGCGAGGGTTTCTGCCAGTTGTAGCGGGCATTCACGCAACTGCCATTCACTTGGGCGCTGTTGTTGATGGTGTGCAATGCGCGCTGCCATTTCCGCATCCAGCGCGGTGGCCGTGGCGATGTAAAGTACCGGGAGTTGCGATCCCATAGCGAGCTGCTCTGCATAGCGTGATTTGCCCGAGCGCGCACCACCAAGAATTAAACTGATCACAATAAAATTCCTTGCAGATAATTAGGCATTGTACCGGCAATTATTAGCAGTAACGCGCAAATACTTAATTCGGCAATCTGCTGCGCAGCGCCCAGGCAATCACCGGTATAACCACCAATCTGTTTCAGGAAATAACCCTGTAAAAGCTGGCGCAACACTAACAACCCCAGTCCCAGAGCAAGAGCGGCTTGCCATTGCAAAACAAAAAAAATGGGTGCTGCGGTGATTATTAATATAAAAAAATCGGTTTTGGATTGGTTGTTGGCCAGCGGTTTACTTTTGCTGCTGTCGTCATCGGCAACGTAGGGCATAGTGAAAATTAAACTGGCAGCCAGTGTGCGTGAAAGTGCATAGGCAACTAACAACGCAAGCGCAATGTGTGTGCTTTCTGCAAGCAAAAGATATTTGCCCAGTAACGCCATGATTAATGCCGCCGCGCCGTAACTGCCGATACGGCTATCTTTCATGATCTGCAATTTTTTCTCGCGCGTAAACGCGCCGCCAAAACCATCGGCGGTATCCGCTAATCCGTCCTCATGAAATACACCGGTGAGTAACAAACTAAATACCATCGCCAACCAAATACTGACGTTGGTAGAAAAAATATAGCTTGCTGTTAAAAACACCGCGGCTACCAAGGCGCCCAAAAGCCAGCCTACCAGTGTGTAATAACGGCTGGAGCGATTGAGTAATTCGGGTGAATATTCAACCCACGCAGGCATGGGAATACGACTGAAAAAACCCAGTGCGAGAAAAAATAAATTGAGTTGTTTTTTCATAAAAACACATCGTGTGTCGGACGAGCAGATTGCCCTGCAAGACACGCCGTGAATACATCCATGTAGGCTTGTCGTCGACATCCCTGTCTCCGACAGTCTTGCAGGGCAATCTGCTCATCCTCTGGGAAGATTGAATCGTTATTTCAGTTGCTGGTTACAAAAAATTAAACCTTCACGCCAGCGCTTTCAAAGGTTGCCATCTGGTTGTAAAAACTCACCGCAGCCTGAATAAGTGGCAAGGCAAGCGCAGCACCGGTGCCTTCGCCCAAGCGTAAACCCAAATCCAGCAGCGGTTCAGCATTCAATAATTGCAACAAAAATTGATGGCCGGCTTCCTCCGATTTATGCGCAAAAATCATGTAGTCCCGCGCGTGAGGATTGAAATGTGTTGCCAGCAAAGCCGCAGCGCTGACAATAAAACCATCCACCAAAATTAATTTTTTGGCTTGCGCGGTGGCGAGCATTGCGCCGCAAATTTGCGCTATTTCAAAACCGCCCACTTGCGCCAGTATATTGAGCGGTGATTGATCTTGAATCCGTGCAATGCCTTGGCGTACTAATGCGATTTTTTTCACCCGTTGTTCATCGCTAATACCTGTACCCTTACCAACGCACTGTGCAACATCGGCGCCACTGAGTGCCGCCAAAATGGCGGCTGCTGAACTGCTATTGCCAATACCCATTTCACCAAAAGCCAAGACATTGGAGCCGGCGGCAATTTCTTGCTCTGCGAGTTGCTGGCCAAGCAGCAGTGCTTGTTCAGCCTGTGCCAGCGTCATGGCTGGTTCATGGGCAAAATTGCGCGTACCCGCAGCAATGCGCTGCACTATTAATGCAGAGGGCGCAGGTTTTATTTCGTATTTAATGCCGGCGTCTATCACTTTCAGTGGCAAGTGGTTGGCGCGGCAAAAACAGTTAATCGCGGCGCCGCCAGCTAAAAAATTCAATACCATCTGCTGGGTAACACTGCTGGGTGCAATGCTTACGCCTTCCTCGGCTATGCCGTGGTCGCCGGCAAATACCAACATCAATGGTCGCTCAATGCTCAGGCGCTGCTGTTGTTGCACCAGAGCAATCTGCAGTGCGAGCTCTTCCAGTTGACCCAGTGCACCAAGCGGTTTGGTTTTTTGATCGATACGGTTCTGGATTGCGGCGCTGCCAGAGCGGTCAAGGGGGGCGATTTGCCAAGCCAATGCCATAGTGTTGTCTCTCGATTTCGGGGCGAGCAACTTACCACAAACTGTCGGGGATTTTACTGGCACTGGTAGCGGGCGGGCGTATAATCGCGCCCCGAAATTCCGTCACCTGTGACCCTGCGAATCCGGAGCCCGCCATGTTTGAAGTCCTGCCGTTACTACCCAATGACCCCATTTTGGGGTTGAGCATCGCCTACGCCAAAGACACTAACCTGAACAAAGTGGATCTAGGTGTGGGTGTTTACAAAAACGACGCAGGCCAAACGCCGATCATGCGCGCCGTTGCCGAAGCAGAAAAGCTGCGCATAGCGCGAGATACTACCAAAGCCTACACCCCACCTGCCGGTGTTCCGGGGGCGAACGAAGTGTCCACCCGTTTGGTATTTGGCGATGGGCATCCAGCAGTGGAGGCTGGACGGGTGCGCACTGTGCAAGCGCCTGGTGGCTGCGGTGCGCTGCGTGTGGCAGCTGAATTAATCCAGCGCGCCAAGCCCGGTGCTAACCTCTGGGTAAGTACCCCGACTTGGGCCAACCATGTTCCACTCTTGGGTAGTGCGGGCCTCAAACTGCGCGAATACCCCTATTACGATTACGCCAATCACAGCATTAATTTCACAGCAATGCTGGACACCATCAAACAAATTCCACGCGGTGATTTGGTGTTGCTGCACGCCTGTTGCCACAACCCCAGCGGTGCGGATTTAACCCGCGCCCAGTGGGATCAGGTGGCCGAGGTATTGGTTGAGCGCGGCATTATTCCGTTTGTGGATATGGCCTACCAGGGCTTCGGTGAAGGTTTGGAGGAGGACGCTTACGGCTTGCGCATGCTCGCCACCCGTGTACCGGAAATGATTGTGGCTACATCTTTTTCCAAAAATTTTGGTTTGTACCGCGAGCGCGCTGCAGCGCTGAGTTTGGTGTTTGCTAACCTGCAACAAGCCGATGCCGGTTTTAGCCAGATACTCAACGTGGCGCGCGCGATCTATTCCATGCCGCCGGCGCATGGGGCAACTATCGTGGATATTATTCTGCACAGCGATGAACTCACCCAACTCTGGCACAGCGAACTCACGCAAATGCGCGAGCGTATCGCCGGTTTGCGTGTGCAATTGGTGCAATCACTCAATGCTCTGCAACAAACCCGGGACTTTAGTTTTATCGCCCAGGAGCGCGGCATGTTTTCATTTTTGGGTTTAAATGTTGAGCAAGTACATAAGCTCAAAAACGATTACAGCATTTACATGACTGACAACAGCCGCATTAGCGTGGCCGGTTTAACCACCGAAAAAATGGATTATGTAGCCAAGGCGGTTGTGGCAGTTCTGTAATCTATTACACATGGCGAATCAAAACCCCTGAATAAAAAAGGCGATATCCAGAAGTGGATATCGCCTTTTTTATTCAGGGGTTTTGTGGCGAAAACTAATACTGTTGTTTTATTTTTTCCGGTTGGCTAGCAGTAAGTTCCAGTTCGCCCTGACGCAGATGATGTTTTTCGTTTGCGCTATTTTCAGCGAGTGGTTTATCGATACGCAACACTGCTTTTTGCAGGATTAAGGTATTGGGGTAAGTGATGATGTTGCCGTCGTCGCGCTTTAAAATCACATGAAACAGAGTGATTTCTATTATCACGCCACTCATATCATCGTCTTTGTCCAAAATTTTAATACTGTCGTTTACTTTGTAGGGGAAGCTGAAAAAAATAATCATGCTCGCCGTGACATTGCTCAATATTGACCACTGGGCAAACAGTGCAATGCCCACCACCGCAAAAATAGACGAGAGAAATACTGAAATTTCGCTGTAGCCCAACCCAAGCACCAAACACATCACGACAATACACAAAAACACCATGCCGATATTCATCAGCCGGGTCATGTAAAGCACACGCAAATCGCCCAGTGCGCGGCGCACGCTGACGTCGTGAATAATGCGATCCAGTAATTTGGACGCGAGCGAAAAAACAATAATACAACTGAGGATGATAATAATTTTGGAGAAGATACCGTGGCTGGTTATCTCTTGTAAAAAATCCATAGTTTCCTGAAAAGTTGGTAGATTATCCACACTGGCACCTGCATTGCTGATTCAATTAACGACTGCCATACTCGTTCGCACATTATAACCATCGGATAGCTGAACGAGTGCTTTATGAAACCTTTGTTGTGTATTGCCCACCGCGGCGGCCCTGCAGCGGGGCCAACCCACTTACCGGAAAACAGCCTGGCGGCGATAAAACGCGCATTGGAATTAGGCGTATATGCGGTGGAGATTGATGTTTTTCAAATCCACGGCGAATTATTTGTCACCCATGATCGCCGGTTAGGGCGGGTAGTTTCCGGTCAGGGTGTGATTACTGCCCAGTCGCTGGATTATTTACATGCGCAGCGTTTGGAAAATGGCGAGCCACTACCGCGCTTGCAACAAGTATTGGAACTGGTAGGGAGCAGGGCGCTGCTCAATATTGAAATAAAAGGTGAGAATTGCGTGACAACGCTTGCGCGCCAGCTGGATGACTACATTCAGGCTGCCGGCGGCAGTTACGAGCAATACGCGGTATCCAGTTTTGATCACCAACAACTTTTTCACTGCTTGCAACAAATACCTCAGGTTAAACGGGGAGTGTTGATCGAAGGTATTCCTTTGGATTACGCCGCCTGTTGTGAACCGCTTAAGGCCTACTCTTTTAACACCCATTTGAGTTTTCTCACCCCTGATTTGATACAGGATGCCGGGCGGCGCGGCCTGAAAAATTGGGTGTATACGGTAAACCACGAGGATGATTGGCAGTTAATGCAGCAGCTGGGTGTGGATGCGGTATTTACCGATAAACCCGATGCGCTTATCGCCTTCAATCAGAGAATACAGGCATAAACAGCCAGCTCTGCCCATCGATTTAGCTGACCTGAAGGGCGAATCTATGATTCGCCCTTATCGCATAAAAACATTTTTGAATATTCATTATCGCTCTGTTTTTGCGCAGGTTTTTGCGCTGAAACAAGAGTATTCCACACATTCTCTTCTAGACTTTCCTTCACCTGCGCTGTTACACGGCCGCTCTCGGCCAGACGTTGGTGGATAAAACTGCTTATTGGTTAAGACTATCGATTGTTTATTAAATATAAATTTATCAAATTGAAAGAATTGGCCTAAGGTTAGTCTGTATCTAGTGAGTCAGCTAAAAGCAAGTCAACTTACTGCGAGCCAATTTACTCAATCAATATCTCAACAGGAGAAGGTTATGGACAATAACAACACTTCAGCGGGTCAATGCCCATTTGCACATGGTGCAAATACTGAATCAAGCAAGTCAGTTATGAATTGGTGGCCCAAGGCTCTCAATCTCGACATCCTTCATCAACACGACCGCAAAACTAATCCGCTCGGCGAGGCGTTCAACTACGCCGAAGAATTTAAAAAACTCGACTTACAAGCCGTTAAAAATGACCTCAAAGCACTGATGACCGACAGCCAGGACTGGTGGCCAGCCGACTGGGGGCATTACGGCGGTTTATTTATCCGTATGGCCTGGCACTCCGCCGGTAGTTACCGCATTGCCGATGGTCGCGGCGGCGCCGGAACCGGCAACCTGCGTTTTGCTCCTCTGAATAGTTGGCCAGACAACGGCAATTTGGACAAAGCCCGTCGCCTCTTGTGGCCCATCAAAAGAAAATACGGCAACAAATTGTCCTGGGCGGATTTGATGATCCTCGCTGGCAATATGGCCTATGAGTCCATGGGCTTGAAAATCTTCGGTTTTGGCGGCGGCCGCGAAGATATTTGGCATCCTGAGAAAGATATTTACTGGGGTTCAGAGAAAGAGTGGTTAGCGAAGAGTGGTGGTGAGGGCAGTCGCTACTCTTCATCAGCTGAAGGGGGCGAACGCGATCTGGAAAACCCGCTGGCAGCAGTGATGATGGGTTTGATCTACGTAAACCCCGAAGGGGTGGACGGCAACCCCGACCCACAAAAAACCGCTAACGATATTCGTGTGACCTTTGCGCGCATGGCCATGAATGACGAGGAAACCGTTGCACTCACGGCAGGCGGTCACACTGTGGGTAAAGCCCACGGCAACGGTAGCGCTGCCAACCTTGGCCCCGAGCCAGAAGCCGCCGGCATCGAAGAGCAGGGTTTGGGCTGGGTGAATCACAAAACCCGTGGTGTGGGCCGCGATACAGTCACCAGCGGTATTGAAGGTGCATGGACTACCAACCCCACGCAATGGGACAACGGCTATTTTGAAATGCTGCTCAACCACGAGTGGGAACTGACCAAAAGCCCGGCCGGTGCCTGGCAGTGGAAACCGGTAGATATCAAAGAAGAAGACATGCCCGTGGATGTGGAAGACCCCAGTATTCGCTGCATGCCCTTGATGACTGACGCCGATATGGCGATGAAGGTTGACCCTGAGTACCGCAAAATCTCCGAGCGTTTCTACAAAGATCCGGCCTACTTCTCGGAAGTCTTTGCGCGCGCCTGGTTCAAATTAACGCACCGCGATTTAGGCCCCAAGGCGCGTTATTTGGGCGCTGATGTACCGGCAGAAGATTTGATCTGGCAAGACCCGATCCCCACTGTGGATTACACCCTCAGCGATGCCGATGTCGCCGATTTAAAAGCAAAAATATTGGCCAGCGGTTTTAGTGTTGATGAGTTGGTTGCCACTGCATGGGACAGCGCCCGCACTTTCCGCGGCTCCGATTTCCGCGGCGGTGCTAACGGTGCGCGTATTCGCCTTGCACCGCAAAAAGACTGGGAGGGCAATGAGCCGGCACGTTTGCAAAAAGTGTTGAGCGTATTGAGCAATATCCAGTCTGGCCTGAGTAAAAAAGTCAGCATTGCCGATCTGATTGTGCTGGGCGGCACCGCTGCTGTTGAAAAAGCGGCAAAAGACGCCGGTGTAAACATCACCGTACCTTTTGCAGCTGGCCGTGGCGACGCAACTGATGCGCAAACCGATGCTGAATCTTTTGCAGTTCTGGAACCAGTACATGATGGTTTCCGCAACTGGGTGAAAAAAGATTATGTAGTGCAGCCAGAGGAAATGTTGCTTGATCGTGCGCAATTAATGGGTTTAACGGCGCCTGAAATGACGGTATTAATCGGTGGTATGCGCGTACTTGGCACCAATCATGGTGGCACTAAACACGGTGTATTTACCGATAAAGTCGGCGTATTAAGCAACGACTTTTTCATCAACCTCACCGACATGAGCTACCAGTGGAAACCTACCGGTAAAAACTCCTACAACATTGTTGAGCGCAAAACCGGCAATGTGAAATGGACAGCAACCCGTGTAGATTTAGTGTTTGGTTCCAACTCGATTTTACGTTCTTACGCCGAAGTCTATGCGCAAGATGACAACCGCGAAAAGTTCGTAAAAGACTTTGTGAATGCCTGGGTAAAAGTAATGAACGCAGATCGTTTTGATCTGAAATAATTGCGCGCTTAACGCCCTTGCAAAACAAAAAGGCCGATGTGAACAGCATCGGCCTTTTTGTTCTCACAAAATGCCCCTAGTGTTGCGCTTGTTCTACCGCAATTACTTTTAAGCGACGAACCTTCCCCTGTGGTACTGGCCACTCAATCGCCCCGCCTATTTTCAGGCCGATAAGTGCGCTGCCCACGGGCGATAACACTGATATTTTCATCTGGCTAACATCGGCATCCTGCGGGTACACCAATTGAATGGTTTTTTCCTCGTTGGAATCCAGGTCGCAAAAGGTTACTTTGCTATTCATTGCAACCACGTCATTGGGGAGTTTATTTGTCTCCACAATTTTGGCCCGACTTATTTCCATATCCAGCGCATCTGCCGCATCTGAATCGCTGGTTTCAATCAATTGCATTAACTGTGCGTAATCCAGTTTACTAATAACCAATGTACTGCTTTTTTTGCTGCTCATAAAAATATCCAAAATAACTAAAGGCAGCCAGTGTGGCTGTCCGGGTGTTTAATCAAAAAAACTGAAGTAAAACTAATCAGAAATAAAGCTAAAAAGAGGAGTTGCGGCGATTAAGTTGGCAATAACTTAATCGCCAAATAACACAAAGACGCGAGCGGAACTGGCTTCCGGCGCGGTAAGAAAAGGTGAGATAGAGGCGAATGCTGAGTAATTCATAGGCAAACCATAACAAGGCCGTCCGATTTTGTCTACTCGCTGCCGATCGGGTCTTTCAGCCGCAGGCACACATTTACCCTTCTTTGTAATGCCGGTGCCGGGTGCTACATGGCAATTTAAGGCCTCTGGATTTAGTATGGCCGCCACAACAAGAAGCAGTTACCGGCCGATCAAACCCGGACCAGATGCAGGACAGCGGAAATCATCAACCATAACCTCCGGTAAACCTTTACTACCAACAGATTCCTGACGAGAAATACAATGAAAATGATTCACCTTTTTCTGCTGGGAGCGCTCGGCATTTCCGGTATGGCGCTGGCTGAACCAGTGCAACACATCAGTGCCGATAACCAGCAATACCTCTATACCGGTCGCATCGATTTTAGCGATAAAAAATCCCCACAGCTTTCCTGGCCCGGCTCCAGTATCAAAGCGAATTTCACTGGCACATCGCTCGCAATTGTTCTGGATGACCAGTTAGGGAAAAACTTTTTTAATGTGATTGTGGATGGTGAAACCCAACACCCTTATGTGCTTGAAGCCAAACAAGGCGAGCACACCTATGTGATTAGCACCGCATTAAAACCGGGCAACCACAGCCTGGAAATTTATAAACGTACCGAGGGTGAGGAGGGGGCCACCCATTTTAAAGGTTTGGTGTTGGATAAAGATGCCAGCCTTCTAAAACCGCCGGCGCGCCCTAAACGCCGCATGGAAATTTACGGTGACTCCATTACTAGCGGTATGGGCAACGAAGGTGCCGATAACGGTGCCGATCATTTGCTCAGTGAAAAAAATAATTTTTGGGCCTATGGTGCTATTACTGCACGCAACCTTAATGCGGAGCTGCACACTATTTCGCAAAGTGGTATTGGCATTATGATCAGCTGGTTTCCGTTCATCATGCCGCAGTTTTATGACCAGCTAAATGCAGTGGGCGACAATAATAGCCAATGGGATTTCACCCGTTGGACACCTGATCTGGTGGTGATTAACTTATTCCAGAACGATAGCTGGTTGACTGATCGCGATAGAAAACTGCAGCCGCACCCAACCGATGAACAAAAAATCCAGGCGTATATCAATTTTGTTCGCAGTATTCGCGCTAAATATCCCAATGCGCAAATCATCTGCGCCCTGGGCAGTATGGATGCCACCGCAAACCCAACTTGGCCTGGTTATGTAAAAGCCGCTGTAGCGCGTATGCAAAAAGAAAATAATGATAAAAAGTTGGACACCATTTTCTTTCCCTTTACAGGCTATGGCCAACATCCGCGTATTGCCCAGCACAAGGCAAATGCCGAGTTGTTAACCGCGTTTATTGAAAAGAA
>FWPV01008267.1_pt1 | contig 12179 bp, 7 predicted proteins | sample 2228371 | NCBI WGS metagenome assembly FWPV01 (sample SAMEA103939776, study PRJEB20133) | metagenome | reverse complement strand
AGAGATTATCGTACAATGACAATTTTGTTCGGATTACCTGTTGTACAAATTCTGATTTTTGGCTTTGTAATCCGCAACGAAATAAGAAATGTTAAGATAGCTGTACTTGACTTTTCCAAAGATGCTGTTACAAGCAACATTTTAAAACGTTTAACATCATCAGGCTTTTTTGTTATAGACAAATTTCTTTATTCTGTTAACGAAATTGAAAAAGTATTTCAGGAAGGTAAAATAAGGGAAGTATTGGTTTTTGAGAATAATTTTGCATCAAAACTCGGTCGTGAAGGTACTGCCTCAATGCAGCTTATCTGCGACGCATCTGATCCCACTTCAGCCAATCTTATTGTTAATTATACACGCGGGATTGTTGCAACATACATAAAAGATCTTAACCGCGACGTAAAAGTCCCCCTTCAGATTAATCCCGTAACGAGAATGATGTATAATCCCGATCTGAAAAGTGCTTTCATGTTTGTACCAGGTACTATGGCTATGGTTCTCTTGCTTGTATGCGCATTAATGACCTCAGTTTCAATTGCAAGGGAAAAAGAAACCGGTACAATGGAAGCCCTGCTTGTGTCGCCGCTCCGTCCTATGCAAATACTGGCAGGAAAGGTTATGCCCTACATTTTGTTATCCTGTATCAATGCCGCTGTTATTCTTTTGATCGGACATTATATTTTTAATTTACCTGTGCGTGGAAATATATGGCTATTGTTTACAGTAACCATTTTATTTATAACACTTGGCTTATCATTAGGTATTATGATTTCTTCCGTCAGTACCAGCCAGCAGATGGCCATGTTCGTTTCGGCTTTTGCACTGATGTTACCTACCATTCTGTTGTCAGGCTTTATATTCCCAATAGAAAATATGCCAAAAATATTGCAGTGGTTAAGTTATGTTGCACCTCCCAGATATTTTATTGCTGTTATAAGAAGTATTATGCTTAAAGGTGCAGGAATTGCAGAAATTTGGAGAGAAACAATGATTATGGTATTAATGATATTTGCTTTCATTGGTATTAGCTTTGCCAAATTTAAGATAAGGCTTGAATAACTCTTTTTACTATGAGAAAAATACTTTTACTGATACATAAGGAGTATTTGCAGATATTCAGGGACCGTACAATGTTGCCTGTTATTTTTGTTGTTCCCGTGGTTCAGTTGTTGATTCTTGTGAATGCAGCCACAATGGATATGAAGAAAATTGATTATGTGATAATTGATAAAGACAAATCGTCCCTTTCAAGGCAATTACTGCAAAAATTCACGAGTTCACCCTTTTTTCATGTTATTAAAACAACAAACTCTGCAAATGAAGCAGATGAACTTATGCTCAGGAACAAAGCCGATCTTATTATTTATATTCCTGAAAATTTTGAAAAAAAACTATATAACAATCATAAAGCTGATTTACAGCTTCAGATAGATGCCATCAACGGTTTGTCTGCAGGGTTAATAAATGCTTATGCAAATTCAATAATTACTAATTTTAATAGTGTATTACTGAAAGAACAAGGATTAAAGATTAATACTGTTTCATCATTCAGAAATATAAACATTGAATATTCATACTGGTACAATCCGTCGCTGGTCTTTAAAAATTATATGGTACCGGGCATACTTGTTATTCTTGTTACCCTTATGGGTATGTTTTTATCAGCTCTGAATCTTGTAAGAGAAAAAGAAATTGGTACCATTGAACAGATAAATGTTACTCCCATTAAGAAATATCAGTTTATAATAAGTAAGCTGGTACCCATTTGGACAATTGCACTATTTGAACTTGCATTCGGATTATCGTTGGGTAAGCTGTTTTACAACATTCCTTTTGAAGGGAATATACTTGTATTATTTTCATTTGCTGCAGTTTATCTGATTACTGCACTTGGGTTCGGACTATTTCTTTCAGCTATTTCTAATACCCAACAACAGGTTATGTTCATGGCCTTCTTTTTTATGATTACATTTATACTTATGAGCGGAATTTTTACACCGGCTGAAAGTATGCCTCAGTGGGCACAGGAGATAAACAGGTTTAATCCGGTTGCCTATTTTATGCGGGTTATCAGGATGATAATACTGAAAGGCTCAGGATTTTGGTATATCAGGCATGAGTTCTTCAGTATGGTTATTTTCGGAATTTGCATTCTTTTTCTTGCAATCTGGAGATACCGCAAAGTAGCTTAGCGCCGCCGGTTATACATCAACTTTTTTAAGAATGATACCGAATCGTTCATCTTTTTCAGCCCTCAATACAAAGTTGAAGTAATTCAGGTTCATGCAATAAAAAAAGTCTTCCTTTGGACTGAATTGCTGATAGGCCGGATTAAAAAAACGGCGCCCGCTTGTTTTCCTGATAATATCGAGGGCACTGTCAAAATCATATTTCTTTCCTCTCAGAGTATCCTTAATATATTCAGCACAGAAAGTATCTTCCTCAATAGGATATCTGGCTGCATATCCCATACATACCAGCGATACTACATCCGGATTTTTTGACCTTATATACGATACGACAGCATCAGCATTGACAAAACTCCCGGTAATGATTTCTTTCGCTCCTGTTGCATTAACAATACCCTGTGTCCCGGCACTAGTAAGATGAATTACTGTCTTCCCCCTGAAATCAAAGTCTTTTGTCTGAAATGGGGAATTGCCAAAATCAAAGCCTTCTATCTTACGGTTGTTTTGTTCACCAACAAGAATAAATTCAGGATGACTGTTCTTAATATCAAAAGCATGTTCTTTATTGTCTGAGGGGATAATTTTTTCCACACCACGGTCAAATAAATAACAAGCCAGTGAAAAGGCCCTGAACACATCAATAATAACAGCAAGTCCTCGGGCAAGTCTGGCACCTTCTATCAATTGCAGAATATCAATTCTCATCGTCAGAATACTCAAAATGCCCGACAAAAATAAATAAAATGGTAAATCATTATCACTGCCCTTTGCGTACTTCTTCCTTGATTCTTTGAATATGACCCCTGCCAAGGGCTTTTACTTCACAGCCAAGCTTAAAATATTCTCTTATTGCATCGTCGGATAATATACCGAAACAATCAATGATTGCCAGGGGATTACCTGCCCATTTAACAACATCCTTAGGTGAAAGCCGGAGATACTGCTCATGGGGTACCGCAAGAATTATGGCTTCCACTCCTTTGGCCGATTTTTTAAGGTCTTTACTTACGCGTATATTTTTAAGTTCATGCTGATTACGGAAAAATCTCGACCAGGACTGATCGGGTGCAGGATATTCATCCTGATTTTCAAGCTCATACCAGTGGTCAACGTAAGGGTCATGAACTTTAATTTCAGCACCCATTTCAGTCAGTTTTCTGACAACAAGTTCACTCCCGCTGTATCGGGTATCGCCAACATCCTGCCTGTAACTTGCGCCGCACAGTAATACCTCCGATCCTGCAATATAGCGGCCCATATTGCGCAGCGCATCCCTTGTTAATTCAGCCACATGAAGCGCCCTTGTATCGTTGATGTCAATGGCTGTAGGCGTTATTTTAAATATGTTGTCTCCGTCTTCAAACCCTAAAATATGTTGATATGCCCAGTATCCAAGTCCTCCGTCTTTAGGCAGGCAATAACCGCCGATTCCGGGTCCGGGGAAAATTATATTGTTGTGGGTAGGCCTCATTTTTATGGCTTTTATAACTTTAATGAGGTCAACACCATTTCGTTCGGCAAAAATACTCCATTCATTCAGAAATGCCAGTATGGTAGCCCTGTATGAGTTTTCGATAATTTTTGTTGTTTCCGACTCAATCGGCCTGTCCATAACAGTTAACGGGAAATCTTTTGTATTTAATACCTCATGCAGAAATTTTTCCACACGTTTGCGCGATTCGGCATTACATCCCGAACAAACACGCCAGAAATCCCTTATGCTTGATACATATTCACGTCCTGGCATCACGCGCTCAAAGCTATGTGCGAGCAAGGGTTCCGATTTAATTCCCCTGTGAGCAAAAGCTTTCTTTAAAATAGGCCATGCCACAAATTCAGTTGTGCCCGGTGCAACTGTCGTTTCTATAAGTACGAGGCAATGCGGTGGAATCTTTTCTCCTATAGTCTTTAATGTGGCTTCGAGTGCAACCATGTCAGTTTCTCCCGTACGCATATTCCCCAGTTCCTTTTTCTTATAATCGCATTGAACATCCACTACAACGCAATCGGCCAATTTTAGGCAGTCACTGTTATATGTTGCGGTTAATGTCTTCTCCTTTTTAACACATTTTGAAATCAGTTTATCTACTTCAGGATCTTCAGCTTTTACAGGCGATTCACCACGATTTAACATGGGAATTTTCCAGTAACTTCTGACACTCGGACGCTGACAGCCAATAACAAACTTACTGTATTTTCCCTTTTGGTCACGCGTATTGGCTATGATAGCTGCCATCACAGCTCCAACAAAACCAACCCCCATAACAACAACCACCTCTTTGTTTTCCGATTTGGCTTTAGCTACCAACTTTTCAATACGCTGATACTCTTTCTTATAATCATCCTTCTCAGGAATAGCAAACTTTTCCCCTGCAGGGTTAATTGAATATACGGTTTTACTATTATTCATAACTTGTTTCGTTTTTGCTGTAAAAAAAGAAATAATTTTAATAAAAAACAATGTTTTATGTGAATTAACAAAAACATATTTAGCTTACTTTTTATTTGATTTCATAATGTTATCTTTGTGCCCGCATAATTTCTAACACAAAATGAATATTGAAAATATTATCATTCAGCTACTTGAAAAAGCAATAACCACTTTATACCCTTCAACTGCCTCCGGAAATACTTTCCAATTACAAAAAACCAAGCGTGAATTTGAGGGCGATATTACGCTCGTTGTTTTCCCGCTTACAAAAATTTCCCGAAAATCACCTGAAATTACAGCAGGTGAAATTGGCGATTATCTTATCAATAATTCAGATAAATTTATTAAGTATAATGTAGTTAAAGGATTTCTTAATCTTGTTGTTTCAGACAGGTTCTATCTTGAATTTCTTAATTATGCTATTAATCAGGATGAGTATGGCATAATAAAACCATGCGAAGGGGCTCAAAAAATTATGGTTGAATATTCTTCGCCAAATACCAACAAACCTTTACACTTAGGTCATATTCGTAATAATTTGCTGGGTTTTTCTATTTCAAATATTTTGCAGGCCACAGGTAAAAAGGTCATAAAAACTAATCTTGTTAATGACCGGGGCATACATATCTGCAAGTCCATGCTGGCATGGCTTAAATGGGGCGGGGGAGAAACACCTTCTGCTTCAGGCAAAAAGGGTGATCACCTGGTGGGTGATTATTATGTGAAATTTGATCTGGAATATAAAAAGCAGATTAATGAACTGATGATGAATGGGATGACAAGGGAAAATGCCGAGAAAAATGCCCCAATATTGCTTGAGGCACAGGAACTTCTCCGACAGTGGGAAGCCGGCAACCCTGAAATTATTGCGTTGTGGAAAAAAATGAATGAATGGGTATATCAAGGGTTTGATGAAACTTATCATCGGCTGGGCGTTAGTTTTGATAAAATTTATTACGAATCTGACACCTATTTGATTGGTAAACAGGCTGTAATGGATGGACTTGCTAAGAATATTTTTTATAAACATGCTGATGGCTCGGTATGGGTCAACCTCAGTAACGACGGATTGGATGAAAAAGTATTGCTTCGTTCTGACGGGACTTCTGTTTATATTACACAGGACATCGGAACAGCGCAGATCAGAATGAAAGAATACAATCCTGACCAGATGATTTATGTTGTGGGCAATGAACAGAATTATCACTTCGAAGTGCTCAGGCTGGTTCTCGACAAGCTTGGCTTTCCATGGGCTAAAACTCTGTATCATTTGTCATACGGTATGGTTGAATTGCCTGAAGGTAAAATGAAATCAAGAGAAGGTACAGTCGTTGATGCTGATGACCTTATGGATGAGATGATTAACACCGCCCGCAATATGTCGTATGAGTTGGGTAAACTTGAAGGCCTTTCAGCTGAAGAAAAAGAAGAAATATTTTCTGTTATCGGGCTTGGTGCTCTGAAATACTTTATTCTTAAAGTCGATCCGGTGAAAAACATGACCTTCAATCCAAAAGAGTCTATTGATTTCAATGGCAATACCGGCCCGTTTATCCAATACACTTACGCCCGTATCCGTTCAGTATTCAGAAAAGCTGATGAAATGGGCCTAAAAGTATCCAATAAAGCTGATTTAACCATTACACTGAATGAAAAAGAAAAGGACATTTTGAAATTGCTGCATGACTTCCCTGCAGTTATTAACAGTGCGGCAATTGCATATAATCCGTCGTTGATTGCTAATTTTGTTTATGAACTGGCAAAAGAATACAATCAGTTTTATCATGACTATTCAATTTTAAAAGAAAATAATCAATCAGTCAGAGAAATGCGTTTACTTTTATCGAAGCTGAGCGCTTATGTAATAAAAAAAGGAATGCTGCTTTTGGGCATTGAAGTGCCTGAGAGGATGTAAGTAAACTGATTCGAAGGATTCCTAAATCACTATATTTGTAAAAAATAATGCAATATGTTTGAAAATTTATCTGAGAAGCTCGAACAGTCATTTAAAATATTAAGGGGACAGGGCAGAATAACCGAAATTAACGTGGCCGAAACCCTTAAAGAAGTAAGGCGTGCATTACTTGATGCTGACGTAAACTACAAAATTGCAAAAACATTCACAGATACCGTTAAGCAAAAAGCACTGGGCGAGAAAATATTACTGGCTGTAAAACCAGGCCAGATGATGATTAAAATAGTCCACGATGAGTTAGTCCAACTTATGGGTAGTACGAATGTGGATATCAATATGAAAGGTAATCCTGCAGTTGTTTTAATTGCCGGGCTGCAAGGTTCAGGTAAAACAACGTTTTCTGCAAAATTGGCCGGTTATCTGCGTACCAAACGCGGGAAAAATCCCATGCTTATTGCAGGCGATGTTTACAGGCCCGCAGCTATTGAACAATTAAAGGTATTAGGCCAGCAGATAGGCGTATCGGTTTATTCCGAAGACGGGAACCAGAATCCTGTAAAAATTTCACAGGCAGGAATAAAAGAAGCCAAAAGACTTGGCCACGATCTGGTAATTATTGACACCGCGGGTCGCCTTGCTATTGATGAAGCTATGATGAATGAAATTGCCGCAATTAAAAAATCTGTTGATCCGGGTGAAGTACTTTTTGTTGTTGATTCCATGACCGGACAGGATGCTGTAAATACTGCAAAAGAGTTTAATGACAGGCTCAATTTTGACGGAGTTGTACTTACAAAACTTGATGGTGATACACGTGGCGGGGCTGCTTTATCAATACGTGCAGTAGTTGACAAACCAATTAAATTTATTAGTTCGGGTGAAAAACCCGATGCTATTGAAGTATTTCATCCGGCACGTATGGCCGACAGGATACTTGGCATGGGCGACATCGTTACTCTGGTTGAAAAAGCTCAGGAACAATATAATGTTGAAGAAGCCAGAAAGCTTCAGAAGAAAATTGCAAAAGACCAGTTCGGCCTTGATGATTTCCTGAAACAGATACAACAGATTAAAAAAATGGGTAATGTTAAAGACCTTGCCGCTATGATCCCCGGAGTCGGAAAAGCAATTAAAGACATGGATATTGATGATGATGCCTTTAAAGGTATTGAAGCCATTATTCATTCAATGACTCCTGAAGAAAGAAGCCATCCTGAAATTTTAAACGGTTCAAGGAGGAAACGAATCGCTGATGGAAGCGGTACAACTGTTCAGGATGTGAACCGGTTAGTTAAGCAGTTTGATGAAACCCGTAAACTTTTAAAAATGATGGGTAGCGGTAAAAATATGATGCGCATGATGGGCAATATTCCTCAATTCAGAGGAAAATAATAAGAATCTTTGTTTATTCTTTTTAATTAATCAGTATTATGCAATTACTTGATGGCAAAAAGCTGGCAGCAGAAATTAAAAATGAGATAGCAACTGAAGTTTTGGCATTCAAGGCTTCAGGTGGCAAAACTCCTCACCTTGCAGCAATTTTGGTCGGGCATGATGCGGCCAGTGAAAGTTATGTCGCCGGTAAAGTTAAAGCATGCGCCGAAGTGGGCATCAAATCAACACTAATCAGGTTTGAAGAGAATATATGTGAAGATATTCTGATTGAGAAGGTAAAAGAAATAAACAATGATGATGATATAGATGGTTTGATCGTTCAATTACCGCTTCCGGAACATATATCTGAAAACAGAATCATTGAAACTATAGCAGTTAACAAAGATGTTGACGGATTTCACCCTGTAAATATAGGGCGCATGGTCATTGGAATGCCATGCTATATATCGGCAACACCGGCAGGAATTCTCGAATTTATCAGCAGATATAATATAAAAACTGAAGGTAAATCATGTGTGGTTGTCGGAAGAAGTAATATTGTTGGCAAACCGGTTAGTATCTTATTGTCACGGAAAGGTTATCCGGGAAATGCCACGGTTACGATTTGCCATAGCAAAACGCAAAATCTGCAGGAAATTACATGTAAAGCAGATATACTGATTGCAGCCATGGGCCAGCCAGGGTTTATTACTGCCGACATGGTTAAAGAAGGCGCTGTGGTAATTGATGTCGGAATTACCCGCATAAAATCCGATACAACAAAATCAGGCTGGAAATTGACAGGCGACGTTAACTTCGACGAAGTTGCCCCAAAATGCAGTTACATTACTCCGGTCCCCGGAGGCGTTGGATTACTTACTGTTGTTTCATTGCTCAAAAATACTGTTCTAGCTGCTAAAAAATCTATATATAATTAATAGCAGAATTTTTATCGATAATTATTGCATTAGTTATTATTTTCGTTATATGATATTTAAGTCCGGTGCAAAAATATTTCTGTTAATGCTTATATGCATTATGGCCTTTGCTTGCAGCCGTCCGGGTAAACATCAGCCACGCATACCGGCATGGTCAAGCAATGATCCGCTGGCTATTCCGTTTCGCATTAGATGGCAGAAATTTGAAAAGGGAAACCTGGTGCGCAACAATTCATTTGAAACAGGTAAATATCTGCCAATCGACACTTTAAAAAAATCATTTTCTATTGACGGCTGGCAGAAAATTGGCCGAAATGTCCAGTGGGTCGATCTCGTAACAGGCGATTCATCACTCACTGATGAAGTATATTCAGGAAAACATGCCATTAAAATAGTCCGCACCGTTGCAGACGAAATAACTGATAAAGGCGAAGGTATCATGAGCGGGTTTATTAGAGTTATTCCCGGTAATTATTCATTTTCGTTTTATACACGTTTACACGATGTACGACCATACCTTGCACGGTTGGGCACAAAAATGTATGATGCCATCGAAATTAAGCTGTTCTTTTATGATAAGAATAAGAATCCTTTGAATTCAAAATATCTGATGCCGTTTAAAGGTCAAAAAATAGACAATTCTTTTAAATCATTATCTTTTGCCAACTTTAGTTATATTAAAGATTTTAACTGGGGCAGAATTATCGCCAAATCACACAATTTTCCGTTCAGCGATGGTGACATCCCCGACGATGCCCGCTACGTGAAAATATTTATCGGGCTCAAAGGTACCGGAACCATGTGGATTGACGATGTTGATTTTCATTATACAGAAGATAATTTCACCAGTTCTGAAAGAATGAGTCAGCTTATTGATTCTGTTTTTTCAAAACAGGACATGATTATTCCTGAACCCAAATACATTACGAAGCTCGAATCAATGCTTCTTTATAAAGAAGGTCAGACAGCAGCATCTGCACCTTTGATAGTTATCCCCGATCATCAGAGTTATCCGATAAAACAGGCAGCTCTAATTATTCAGAAAAAGTTAATTGAAGTAATGAAACGTGCAGGAGCTGATGAAAAATTTTTATCTGCCATTAAAATAGTTACTGATATTAAAGAAAATCAACTGCAAAGTCCAGGGCTTTTCTTTAGTATTGGTAAATCTGTTCTTTATAAAAAATATAAAAACTTTTTGCCAATAGATGAAATTAAAGACAAACCTCAGGGATATTGTATTTCCTCTGTTGCTGATCCGGAAAATGTTATTTTCATAGTTGGAAATAATGAAACAGGCGATTTTTACGGAGCAACAACACTGGTACAACTCTTTGACAGAAAAAATCCCGTGCTATATAATGCCAGAATCATCGATTACCCCGATGTTGAGCAAAGATATTATTATATCAATGCATGGAAAAATCAATCTGAATATGATAAAATCATCAGTGATATTCATTCGTTGCTTTTATATAAACTAAACGGAGCATACTTAGGTGTTAACCTTTATTCAAATTTTGATTATTACTTAAATTCATTGGAATTATTCGGCAATGAATGGAAAGGAACTAACCTGTTTAACTATGTTCAATTGATTAACACAGGTTTCACAGATAGCTTCCCTTCTGCACCTTATACCAACCATAGCAGCATGCCCCCATTTGATGCATTTATTGCAAACGGACAATTGAATAAAATTATTGATATGGGATATAAAGCCTATGCTGATGGCATTGCTTTTGCTCCATCATTTGCCTGTCCCGAAGATACAACGCTATGTTATAATGTTGTCAGAATTATGGATATTACTGAGAAATTTACCGCAGAGAAAAAACAAATAATAGATTTACAGCATATTATAACAGAAAAGTATCATAATCAACAGTTTGAATACTTCACTCCATGGTATAATAATGAACTTCTTGATTATTCATTGGATAATGCCGTTTTGTATTTATCCTTGTTCCGAAATGATATGGAGAATATTAATGTGTTCTGGTCCGGTAGTTCATTTTATTCCATCAAAACTGATGCGGCTGATATCAGCAGATATTATGGTTTGATTAACAAGCCCCCGGTCTTTCTTGATAATTCGCTGATAACAGTATCAAAACGCGCCTATTACGGAGGCTCATTACCATATTTTCCCGGAAAGGTTAAGCTGTATAGCATATTTGAGGTATTTAGAAATGATGAAATCGCCTTTTATAAAGACAATTTAAATATTTCAAGAGTGTTTATAAATCAGTCTGTTAACTCCGAACTCGAAACAATAAAACTCATGACAGCACTCGACTTTTACTGGAATATGAAAGCTTACAATCAGGACTTATCTTTATGGAAAGTACTTGTATCAAAATATGGTCAGGAGGCAGCAAAAAGTCTCATTTTATTTGATGAAGCTTATGCCAGAATGCTGGAAACAAATTACCGTCTTAGCCGTAAGGAACAATCGTCCAAGTATTGCCGGACAGGAAATAATCTCATAAATACATTAAAAACTCATCTGAATAGTATTCTTTCAATAATCGGCCAAAATGAAGCAATTATCAGTGAATTGGAAAAACTGATAGCAGAACAGCAACTCCTTTTCGAAGCATTATGCACTCAGAGCCAGCTTAGTAAATAATTACCGCATCAGAAAATAAGACTTTTGAACTAACATACAACATAACAATTTTAAACCTCAAAAAAAAACTGAACTATGGAAATAAAACTATCTTATTTACCCGAACGTCCAGCAAAACCAAGGGATAAAGGTTTGACCATGATGATGGACAAAGGCCTTTCAATCAGAGAAGTTGAAAATTTCGTAGATAATTGTGCAGATTTAACTGATTTGGTTAAGCTGGGATTTGGAACAGCCGTCGTAACCGCTCGCACACTTGAATCAAAAATTAAAATCTATCAAAACGCAAAAATAAGAGTCTATTTAGGTGGCACTTTATTTGAAGCATTCGCTATTAGGGGAAAGTTCGATGATTATCTTAAATTGGTTGAAAAACTTAAACTTGATATGGCTGAAATTTCTGATGGATCAATGTATATGCCGCACCAACTGAAACTCGAATATATCAGCAAGTTGTCAAAATACGTAACAGTAATTTCCGAAGTAGGCTCAAAACAAAAAGGCGTTGAAATCCCTGATAATGTATGGATTGAAATGATGAAAACAGAACTTTCATCGGGATCATGGAAAGTAATTGCTGAAGCCCGTGAAAGCGGTACTGTTGGAATATATCATAATGACGGTTCGGCCAATGAAGAGCTCATCTCTCATATTACAAAACAGATTGAACCTGAAAAAATAATTTGGGAAGCACCTACTG
>FWPV01013587.1_pt1 | contig 12181 bp, 11 predicted proteins | sample 2228371 | NCBI WGS metagenome assembly FWPV01 (sample SAMEA103939776, study PRJEB20133) | metagenome | reverse complement strand
CGAAGATCGACCCGGACTTCGAGGAGGCCACCGAGGGCGAGGAGGTCGAGCGCAAGGAGAAGCTCAAGACCAAGTGGGCGCAGCTCGAGGCCATCGTCGGTGCAGAGAAGCGGCTGCGCCTTGTCGCGCAGGACATCGTCGAGCATTTCGAGAGGCGGCTCGAGGCGATAGACGGCAAGGCGATGGTCGTCTGCATGAGCCGGCGCATCTGCGTCGAGCTCTACCGCGAGCTGGTGAAGCTGCGTCCCGCGTGGCACGACGAGGACGACGCCGGCGGCGCGATCAAGGTGGTGATGACCGGCTCCGCCTCGGACCCGCCGGACTGGCAGGGGCACATCCGCAATAAGCCGCGGCGCGAGGCGCTGGCCAACCGCTTCCGCAATCCCGCTGATCCGCTGCGCCTGGTGATCGTGCGCGACATGTGGCTCACCGGCTTCGATTGCCCGAGCCTGCACACGATGTACCTGGACAAACCGATGCGCGGGCATGGCCTCATGCAGGCGATCGCGCGTGTCAACCGGGTGTTCAAGGACAAGCCCGGCGGGCTGGTCGTGGACTACCTGGGTCTTGCGCAGGAACTGAAGCAGGCGCTCGCCACCTACACCGAGAGCGGGGGCACCGGCCGCACTGCGCTCAACCAGGACGAGGCCGTGGCCGTGATGCTGGAGAAGTACGAGGTCTGCTGCGGCCTGTTTTACGGCTTCGACCGGTCGCGCTGGACGACCGGCACGCCCCAGGAGCGGCTCGGCCTGCTCCCGCGCGCGCAGGAGCACATCCTCGCGCAGGAGAACGGCAAGGACCGCCTCCTGCGCGCGGTTCGTGAGCTGTCACAGGCCTTCGCTCTGGCGGTGCCACACGAGCGGGCGCTCGCCATCCGTGACGACGTGTCGTTCTTCCAGGCCGTGCAGGCGGTGCTGGCCAAGCGCGCGCCCGGCGACGCACGGCCGGAGGAGGAACTCGATCACGCCGTGCGCCAGATCATCTCCCGTGCTGTGGCGCCGGAAGGGGTGGTGGACATCTTCGCCGCGGCTGGGCTCAAGAAGCCGGACATCTCGATCCTGTCGGAGGAATTCCTGGCCGAGGTTCGCGGCATGCCGCAGCGGAACCTCGCGGTCGAGCTGCTGCAGAAACTGCTCAAGGGCGAGATCGCCACACGCCGGCGCAAGAACGTGGTGCAGGCCCGCTCGTTTGCCGAGATGCTGGAGCAGACGATCCGCCGCTACCAGAACCGGGCAATCGAGGCGGCGCAGGTGATCGAGGAGTTGATCCGGCTCGCTCGAGATATGAGGGAGGCCAATGCGCGTGGCGAGAAGCTGGGTCTCTCGGAGGACGAGCTGGCCTTCTACGACGCGCTGGAGACGAACGACAGCGCGGTCAAGGTCCTGGGCGACGAGACCCTGCGGGCGATCGCCCGCGAGCTGGTCGAGACGGTGCGCAAGAACGTCACGATCGACTGGACCCTGCGCGAAAACGTCCGCGCGCAACTGCGCGTGCTGGTCAAGCGCATCCTGCGCAAGCACGGCTACCCGCCGGACAAGCAGGAGAAGGCAACGCAGACGGTGCTGGAGCAGGCGGCGCTGCTCTCCGCGGAGTGGGCGTTCGCATGAATGGGGTGCCTAACATGAGCGCCTCGAGGCCCCCAGAAGACGCGGGCACCGTTCGCCAGCGCTTCAACGGGATGGCCGCCTGCGCCTGCTGAGGGGGTCAGCCAGGGCAAAACCCACCAGCCCCGCCAGGCCCAACCAGCCCACCCAGTCGCCCAGCCGTACCGCCGGGGTACTGGAGGAGCCCAGGGGCACATCGGCCACCAGGGTAGCCTCGCCCCCCTGGGGAAAACTGGCCCGCTCGAGCACTCGGCCCCAGGGGTCTGTGATGGCCGAGTCGTAGCCACCATCGGCCTTGACCATGCTGAGGCGGTTCTCCACTGCCCGGAAGACCAGGTGGGTGTAGTGTTTGTCGGCAATGGCGGGCCAGTCCTGCGAGGGCACGGCCACCACCTGAGCCCCCTGGCGGGCCATCTTGCGGGCGGTGTCGGTAAAGTCGAGGTCGTAGCAGATGATGGTGGCCAGGCGGCCCAGGGGGGTTTCGTAGACGGGGTAGGTGCCCCGGGTGGGGCTGGTTTCGCCGCCAAACAGCACCGGGTGATCCTTTCCGTACACGCCCAGGAACTCACCCGTGGGGCTTATGACCGTGGCCTCGTTGCGAAAGAGGCGCTCGCCGATCACCACCACATACCCCACCACCAGATGGGCCCCGCTCTCCTTTGCCAGCGCCTGCAAGCCCAGCCGATCCTCGGCCCGGGGGTCGAAGGTAAAGGCACCCTCGGGCCAGACGATCAGCTTAGCTCCCTGGCGGGCGGCCTCGAGGGTCTGTTCCTTCATGCGAGCGAAGGTGGCCTCGGCCAGGGCTGCCTCACCCCGGTTCAGGGCCAGAATGGTGGAGGTAGCAGGCTGGATGGCGGCCACCCGCAACGTGCCCCCCTCGGGCCGGTACAGCCAGAACGAGAGGCCCACCCAACCCAGCAGCACCAGCCCTCCGGCCCAGAGCCAGCGCCGCACCAGCAGAGAGGCAGGGGCCGGGCTCTGCAAGGATTGCCGAAGCAAGTGCAGGAGTCCTTGCCCCAGTACGAAGTTGACCAGCACGATCAGGGCGCTCATGCCGTAGATGCCAAAGATGCTGACCGGCTGGATCAGCCAGGGCTGGGTGTGCTGGGTGTAAGCAATAAAGCCCCAGGTGGCGGCAATGGGCACAAAGCCCCGGATCATCTCGATGCCCACCCAGCTACTCACCCCTTGCCAGACAAAGTAGCGGTAGCCGGTGCGCTCGTGGAAGGCCCGCACCCCCAGGTCGCCCAGCAGGGCAATCGTAAAAATGGCCAGGGGGAGCCACTCCATGTAGGTGCCCGTACCCCGGAAAATCGGACCGAAATACCCCAGCCCCCACAGGCCCATGCTGGTGGCCGAGGCCAGGCTCGAGAGCCGCCGGGGCATCAGCCAGAACTGCGATACCAGCATGGGCAAAAGAGCAACCCAGGCCAGGGGCCAGAGGTTATAGGGAGGAAAAGCCAGCACCAAGAGACCCCCGCTCAGGGCTGCCAGCAGCAGGCCCAGCGGCAAGCGCAGGAAATCAGGCACGCCTTATTTGTAAGCGGCCGCTGTTACCAGGGCATTACCTCCCCGTCGAACCCTATACAGACGCCGTTTTCGCCGAACGAAGGGCGATATTTGTTTCGCCGATGCGGTGGGCTCTGGATTCGGCTTGCGCCGCACGCAGCGCAACGGAGCCTCTTGAAGGTAATCAGTTGCGCCGCAACACCTCGGCATCGGCGGGGCGTTTGCGCAGGGTTTGGGGGGTCAGGTTGGCCCGGCGGAAGTTCTGGAAGCTGAGGTCGGCCAGCACCCGGTTCTGGCTATCGCGCAGGGTGAGGGCGATGGGGCGGGGGTCGGCCTTGAGCACCAGGATTTCCATGCTGGCAAAGCCCAGTGAGGCGTCTTTGGGAGTGCCCCCGATGCGCCAGGCCGCGCCGGCGGGGGTGTTTTGTTCGCCCAGTAGCCGCAGCGTCACCCGCTCGGCGAGCTGGTTGAAGTCGCCCAGGTCGGTCAGGTTGACCCCCAGGCCCTCTACTCTGGCCTTGGCTCGAGGCTGAATAATCACCTGGTTGGTCAGGAACAGGTAGTTCCAGACTTCCTTATCGGAGATGACCACAAAGTTGCCTTCCAGGGCAGCAGGTTTTTTGAACTCTACCCGGGCCAACTGCTCCCGGCCTGGAATGACCTGCAAGCGGAACTCGGCCTCCTGGGTGCTGCCGTCGGGCAGTTGAACCCGGCCGGTGATGGTCGCTTCCCAGGGGGAGCGATCCAGGTTGGCCTGCACCTGGCGGGTAATCTCGGCAATGGACTGGGCCGCGACCAGGCCAAGGGCGAGAACAGCAATGGCTAGTAGCTTCTTCATTCGTTGCCTCCAAGGTTGAGGGTGTAGCGCAGCCATAGGGAAAATCCACCATCGTAGCCGGCATCGGCGCGGAAGCCATAGGCCTCTACGCCCAGGCTAGCAGCCCAGGGATAGGCCGCGGTTAGGCGCAGCTTAAGATTGTTGAGCAGTTCGTCGTCCAATGGAGCGGTCAGGGCCGCCTCCAGCCGGTTGAGCTGCCCGGCCCGCAGGGTGGCCTCGAGCAGGGTTCCGGCCTCGTCTAGCTCCCCCCGCCAGCCCAGCAGGCCGTAGATGCGGGAGTCCTCTATTCCCAGACCAAAGGTGTAGGTATGGGTTTGGCGCAGGGCATAGCTCAGCTCGGCCATGCCCCTGGCCATGCCGGCCAGGTCGTTTTTGAAGCCCACCTGCCCGCCCAAAGTCTGCCGGGGGTCGAGGCGGTAGCGCCCCGAGAGCCCCACCTTCAATCCACCCTCGGCTTCCTCGCCGACCCACAGGCGGTTGCGTGGGGTATTGCTGTAAAGGGCTTCTACACGGGCTGCGACCGGCCCAAAGGTCCCGCTGGCGTTGCCCTGTACACCCCAACCCGCAAACCCCAGACTGGCCTGCACCCGGTAGCTCACCCGCCCCAGGGCACTAAACTCCAGAGCGCTCCCCAGACCGACCCCCAGGGCGTCTTGCTGAAACCGGGCCTGCAGGTCCAAACCGCCCAGCGGGAGGGTGACCTCTATGGTGGGTGTCAGATAGTCGGGCGACAGGCGGCCATAAAGCCCAAAGGTGAGGGACTGCCCCAGGCCAAAGGCCGAGAGCTCCAGACCCAGCGCGACCATGACCAGGCGCAAAACTCGAGCGATGTATTGGTGGTCTACCCGTCTGACCTGAAACACGTTTATCTCCATTGGCTTTTGCACCGTGTGCAGCGCTCCCAACCCCTCTAAGCCGCCAGCCGCTTGCCAAAGCGCAGGCTTGCCAAGCCTAGCACGGCCACACTGAAAATGATTAGGGCCAGCAGGTCTATCCAGAGGGTCTCGAGGCCGGCTCCCCGCAGCATCACCCCGCGTGTACCCTCGATCAGGTAGCGGGCCGGGATGATGGCCGACAACCACTTGAAAAAGAGAGGCATGCCCTCTACCGGAAACACAAACCCCGAAAGAAAGATGGTGGGCAGGATGTAGGCAAACGTGCCAAACACCGCCTGAATCTGGGTACGGGCCAGGGTGGAAATCAAAACCCCTACCCCCAGCGAACCCAGCACAAAGAGCACTATCAGCCCGACCAGCAGCAGCAGATGGCCGCGCACCGGAACGCCAAACACCCAGTGCCCAATCGAGAGCACCACCAGGCTGACCAGTGTGGCAATTACGAAATAGGGCAGCACCTTGCCCAGCACCACCTCATAAGACTTGATGGGGCTGGCAATCAGCGATTCCATGGTACGGCTTTCGTTTTCCCGCACAATGGAAAGGGCCGTAAGCAGCACGGTAAAAATGGTCATAATCAGGCCGATAATGCCGGGGATGGTGAACCAGGCGGTCTTACCCTCGGGGTTGTAGAGGGTGTGGAGGGTAGGGGTGAGAGGCGGGGTGGTGGCCGTTCCGGCCAGCACCTTGCCCGCCAGCAGGCGGCTATTGACATCACCCAGCACTTTGCGCAGGGCGGCCTGGGCCTGAAAGGCAAAGTTGGGGTCGGAGCCGTCCACGTAGACCTCGAGCTGCACTGCTTTGTCCTGCCGCACGGTTTGCAGGGCTCCGGCCGGGATGACCAATCCCACCCGGGCCCGGTTTTCCTGAATGGCCTGTGTAACCTGTTCGGGGCTTTGGGCGGTGTGGGTCAGGGCAAAACGGTTTTCTTTTTGCAGCTCCTGTAGCAGGTACTGGCTGATGCGGTCTTGCGAGCCGTCGTAGACCGAAAGCCGGATGCCGGAGAGGGTGAAGTTGATTGCATAGCCAAACAGCAGGGTCATGATGATGGGAAGCCCCACAATCAGCCTCGAGAGCACATGGTCGCGCCGAATCTGGGTGAACTCCTTTTGGGCCAGGGCTGCGATGCGGTTCACGCCGGGCCTCCTTTGCTGGCGGGATTATCGGCAGGGGAGGGTTGGTGGGTTAGCACGATGAACACGTCTTCCAGGTTGGGATAGACGGTCTGCAGGGGTAGGCTGGGGGTTGGGCCGTTGTTTTCCAGAATCAGACGGATACCGTTGCCGCTGGGCCAGCCGTCGAGCACGCCGGGCATGGCCCGAATCTGTTCCAGGGGCAAGCTGGTCTGGCAGTAGACCACCCGGGCGCTTTGCAGCGCCTGCTGCTCGAGTTCGTGGGGGGTGCCCTGGGCAATCACCTTGCCGCCATAGAGCAGGGCCAGCCGGTGGCAGCGCTCGGCCTCGTCCATGTAGTGGGTGGTCACCACTACCGCCGCGCCTCTGGCCGCTTCCTGGTGAATCAGATCCCAGATGGTTCGGCGCGAAACCGGGTCGAGGCCGGTGGTGGGTTCGTCCAGAAACACCACTTTGGGCCCGTGTACCACCGCCTGGGCGATGGCCAGCCGTTGCCGCCACCCTCCCGATAGGGCTCCGGCGAGCTGGTGGGCAAAGTCCTGCAAACCAAAGCGCCGAATGGTCTCCTCGACTGCGTGGGGTACGGCTCTGGCGCCCAGGTAGAGCCGGGCACGAAATTCCAGGTTTTCGCGCACGGTGAGGTCGCGGTAGACGCTGGCTTCCTGGGTGGCATAACCAATGGCCGCCTTGACCCGATCGGGGTAGCGGCCCACGTCCAGCCCGGCCACCTGAGCCCTGCCGGCGCTGGGCAGCAGAACCCCGGTCAGGACACGAATCAGGGTGGTTTTGCCCGAACCGTTGGGGCCCAGTAGGCCAAACACCTCACCTGGCCGAACCTGCAAGCTCACCCTGTCCAGGGCCGCCAGCTTGCCAAACTGCCTCGAGACCTGTTCAACGCTGACCACGGCGTCTCCCTTCCAAAAAGCCCTTCACATGGGCTTTCAAATCAAACGGTGGGTGAACCCCCATCGCCCCAAAAAGCAGCACCCTGGCAAAGAGCGGTCCCAGCAGCGCAAGGGCGGCCTGAAAGGGGGACTCCTCGCGGAGCAGGCCGGCTTTTTGCAGCCCGGTGATGTACTCGAGCACGCTGGAGATGGCCCGATTGAAACCAGCAGGCCCTTCTGCCCCGCGCAACTCCGGATGACGGGCCAGCTCCGGCAAAAGCCGCACCAGAAGGCCCTGGTTGGCCTCGAGCATCTGCACGTAGCGCTCGGTCAGGTGCAGCAGGTCGGCCTCGAGGTTCCTCGTGCGCAGGGGCAGCACCTGTTCTACCGGAGGCGTAAGCTTCTGCACAGCCTCCTGCAACAGGGCTTCCTTGCTGCCAAAGTGGCGAAATAGCGTAACCTCGGAAACCCCTGCCCTGGCAGCAATTTCGCGGGTGGTGGCTCCTTTGTAGCCCTTTTCGGCCAGGAGTTCCAGCCCCGAACGCATCAGGGCTGCCCGGGTCGTGTCCGGCTCCGCGAAGTTAGTAAGTAAGTACATACTAACAACCATGCTATCACGGCCACTTTTCCCCTGCAATCCTGGCCCTTCGTTTTTACGAAGCCTTTGCTGCTTTTGCGGGAGGATGTCAGAATAGGAGCGCTATGGCGAACCTCAAGAACCTTCCTGTTGGTAAGAAAGCACCCGAAACGGTCCACATGGTCATCGAAGTACCGCGCGGCTCGGCCAACAAGTACGAGTACGACCCCGACCTCGAGGCCATCAAGCTCGACCGGGTGCTGCCTACGGCCCAGTTTTATCCCGGCGATTACGGCTTCATCCCCTCCACCCTGGCCGAGGACGGCGACCCGCTGGATGGCATCATCCTGTCCACTTACCCACTCCTGCCGGGGGTGGTGGTGGACGTGCGCATTGTGGGCATGGTGGATATGCAGGACGAGAAAGGGGGCGATGCCAAGATCATCGGGGTGGTGGCCGAGGATCCACGCTTCGACCATATCCGCGACCTGGCCGATGTGCCCACCGCTCACAAGCAGGAAATCCAGAATTTCTTCGAGACCTACAAAGCCCTCGAGGCCCACAAGGGCAAGTGGGTCAAGGTCTCGGGCTGGAAAGACAAGGCCGGGGCCGTGGCCGAGGTCAAGGCCTGCATCGAACGTTTCAAAGAGGTTAAGGACCGCTGATGGACGCTTTTGTGCTGGGTGGGTTCAGGGCATGGGTTTGAAATGGCTTGACCACCCAGGGGTATCTGTGGTTATGTAATCGAAGCTACCTATGGTCTTGCAGCAGCGAATCGAATCCTTATTGAAGGCGCTGGAAGTGCCCGACCTGAGCGTCGAGGCGCCTCCGGTGAACGATGAGGAGGGTTTTCTCGAGGCCCTGGAGGCGGCCATTCGTAGCTTCATCGAAGATGGAGACGACGACGAAAGCCCTCTGGGACTGATCGGCGCCGATCCTTCAGCCTACGATCTCAGCGACGAGCCCGATACAGACGAACTGCAAAATGCAGTCAAAGACTTCATGAACGCGGGTGACTCGCAGCTCACCCTCATCACCCCCGAGAGCCCCCTCCAGCCCGACGGAGGAGAAAACCCCAGTAAGTTCTGGGTGTTTTTACTCCAGATGCCCACCCTTTCCGAACATCGCTGGTGGGCCGTCGTGGACAAAAACGGACGGAACGAAACCTACAACTACGGCATTATCTGATGCCAGATTCAGTTATTGCGCCGATTGCGGTTCTAGCGGTTTTGATGCAGGACTTCCCCAATACGCATACGGGCAGCCTCGAGTTGAGCTGGATCGTTGCGCCAGTCCCGCATACTGCGGGCCATCTCCTCGGCCACCGTGCCCACCCGCAGGCTCAGGCCCCGCTCCCGCAAAAGCTTCAGGTACTCGTAGTCTTCGATGCCATCGCGCAGCCACTTGGCCCGAGTGGAGGGCACAATAGAGCCAGGCAGGCCCACCTCGCGACCGGGATAGAACCACAGGCCATCGCCGTTATAGGCCCGGCCCGCGTTGAAGTAGCGCACATCAGTCCAGGGGTCCTGGCCCCGGGCGGTGTCGTAGAAATCGGCGGCCCAGCCCAGGATGCCGCTAAAGCCCAGATTATAGACCAGAAAGCCGCTGGAAATGCGCCAGTTGAGCGGGCTATAGTCCAGCAGCCACTGGGGAGCATAAGGGGTTTTTCGGTTGAGCAGCGCGGTGTAGTACCAGAAGCTGCTTCCCTTGGCCCTGGCAGCTTCCCAGAGGCCGGTGCGCCGGGCTTCATCGAACATCTCGGCATTGATGGCGAAGATATCGACCAGCGGTTTGCCATTGCCATCGTCTAGCAATTCGCGGCGCGGATGCAGGGTGCTGAGGTGCAGCACACCCGCCGCCCGCAGGTTGGTTACCCAGGCCCGGATATCGGGCAACAGATCGTTGGGGCACACGTCTAGCTCGTCGAAGGCGAAGTTGTAGATGGGCACATCGGACTGGCGGGCGGCCCGCGCAGCAGCGAGTTCCGAGACCGGGGGCGCAGGCCGGGCCCGGCAGGTCTGGGCGTTGGCCCCGCTCCAGAAACCCAGGTCGATGCTGTTGAGGCCGTGCTCGCTGACCAGTTCCCGTACCTCTGAAGGCTCGACCCGCCCCGGCATCAGGCGGTGCCGCAGCAGCTCGAGGCGGGCTGCTTTCGTCTTGGTGTTCCACAGGGGCACAAAGGAGAGCAGGCTGGGACGCTGCGGCAGCTCAAAATTCCAGACCGTCAGGCGAATCGAACCTTCCAGGGTGCCGTTCTGGGCGGTTATACGGTAGGAGCCGGTATACGAACCCGGTGCAGCATTGCGCGGTACCGAGACATCGACCCAGAAGGGCTGGTTGCGCCCGGGACTCACGTCTACCGGGATGGCCTTAAACCGTCCGCCGGGGGCGCTGAAAGGGATGAGGACATCGGGATACCAGCCCGCACCCTGCGAGCGGTTGGCATCGCCCAGGCTGGGGCTGGGCTCCCAGACCTGTACATAGTGCTGCCGGTACAGGGTGAGGTGGCTCTGGCCGATAACGGCGCCACCCGGCCCTTTCAGGTCGGAGACCTCCAGGCTGGCTGCTTTAATACCTTTGGGGCCCCAGAGCACGATCTGAAAGGATTCGGTCTCACCCCTGGCCGCGAATATCTCGAGGGTCTGGTTGGGCCGCACGGGGTCTTCGGGGCGGATGCGCTCCAGCGAACCGGTGGCCCAGACCTGCATGGGCCCTCTGGGGTCAATTTCCACCAGCGGGGCGGGACAGGCGGTCAGTAGACCCAAGAAGGGCAGCCAGAGTAATGTTCGGGCGCGAAACTGCATGGTCTTTAGTGTAGGCCGATGGGGTCGTGAGAACGGTGCGCTCGAACTATTTCGATGGGTGTCAACTTAGAGCAGACTGCGGGGAAGCTACCCCCCAATTCCAATCATCACCCGTTCGCGCAGGGTGGGGAGGGTGTTGCCAAACGCAGGTTTGCGGTCCGTGGCCAGCAGGATGGCGTCTACCAGAGCCTCAACGGGGTTGGGGGCCTCAAAAGCCCAGGCGATGTCCATTTCCAGGTCGGTGAGCAAACAGGGGCGGATTTTCTTGTCGGAGGTGAGGCGCAGGCGGGAGCATTTGGAACAGAAAGGCTCGGCTACCGGGTTAATAAAGCCGATATGCCCCACCGCACCTGGAATCCGGTAGACCCGCGCTGGAGCAGTGGGGTCGTTTTCTACTTTTTCGAGTGGGCCGAAGTGGGCCTCAATTCTGGCTTTGGTCTCGGCCCCGGCGATGAAGCGCTGCTGGTAGAGTTCGGGGTTGGAGTTGTCGAGGTGCATGTATTCCAGGAAGCGCACCTCCAGCGGCTTATCCAACGAGAGCGAGGCCAGTGGAATGACCTCCCCCTCGTTCATGCCCCGGATCATCACCGCATTGATCTTCACCGGGTGCAGCCCCAGCTCCCAGGCAGTCTCGATAGCTTCCCAGACTTTTTCGACCTGTCCCCCCCTGGTCATGGTCTTGAAGACCTCGGGGGTGACGGCGTCCATCGAGAGGTTGATGCGTCTCAGACCGGCGGCGACCAGTTCCCTGGCCTTCCGCTTAAACAGCAAGCCATTGGTGGTGATGGCAATATCCGGGATGCCCAGTTCGCTGGCAGCTGCAATCATCTGGGGCAGTTCTTTGCGTACCAGCGGTTCGCCTCCGGTAAACCGCACCGACTCCAGGCCCAGCAGCTGCATGGCCCGCAGGAAGTGGCGGGTGTCCTCTACCGAGATGGTGCCGGGAGGCTCGGACTGTTCCCAACCCAGCGGGTGGCAGTACAGGCAGTGCAGGTTGCAACGCGGCGTGACCGAAAGCCGCAGGTCTTTGATGATGCGCCCGTAGTTATCCAGTAGTTTCACTGCGAAGACCCCGTGTTGCATATTTTAGCAACACGGTTGGCCTGAGGCGCAAGGCAGATTACAAATATCCCTCATCGAGGCCACAAACGCAAAAGACGGTGCGTACTAGACTTAAGTTATGCAGGTGATCGTGCTGTTCGATGGAGTCTGTAACCTCTGCAACCGCACAGTACAGTTCATCATCCGCCACGACCCTCAGGGTCGCTTTTGCTTTGCCTCACAGCAGTCCGAGGCCGGACAACGGCTGCTAGCCCTGCACCGTATCCCAGCATCGCAAGCCCTCGCCGATAGCGTGGTCGTGATCGAAGGGGAGAAAGTCTGGCTCGAGTCCGACGCAATTTTCCACATCCTGTATCGGCTGGGGGGTTTCTGGAGTATCCCTGCGGTGTTGTGGTTTTTGCCCAAGCGACTGCGGGACTGGGGCTACCGCTGGCTGGCCCAAAACCGCTACCGCCTGTTTGGTAAACGCGAAAGCTGCATGGTGCCCACCCCTGAACTCAAACAGCGTTTCCTGGATGCGCCCTGATTGTGCTGTCGAGGGTAAAGGCAGGGTAAACCAACCTTTGACGGACGGTCACATCAGCTTTGGGTCAACACCCATCAAATCAGCGAACCCTCATCCATCACCTGCATCAGGCCCATCGGGAAGGTCGTTGCGAGGAGTCGGCAGGCCGAGGTAGCCATCCAGGCCGGTGGCTTACACTGCGCCCCCTTCAGGTGCGCGTATGGACGGGTTGGGCTCATACCAGATTCGGTTAGTTCGTCGCCGAACGGTCACAAACCAACCCGACCGAAGTTATCCGCGTAGCGGAGGGCGATACCGCCCCTTGGAAGTTATCCGCGTAGCGGAGGGCGATACCGCCCCTTGGAAGTT
>FWPV01013586.1_pt1 | contig 12181 bp, 13 predicted proteins | sample 2228371 | NCBI WGS metagenome assembly FWPV01 (sample SAMEA103939776, study PRJEB20133) | metagenome | reverse complement strand
GGAGTCTTGAGAATAGTCTGGATATGTAGACAGATAAGGAGAAGGCACTCGAGATAGCGATCAGCCAGATAGAAAAGCAGTTCGGCAAAGGCTCAATCATGCGACTGGGGGAAGCCTCCACGAAAGTGGCTGTTGAGGTTATCCCTACGGGGTCGCTTGCTCTGGACCTAGCCCTCGGTGTGGGGGGTATTCCCAGGGGACGGGTGACCGAGATTTTCGGGCCCGAGGCTGCAGGTAAATCCACCTTGTGCCAGCATATTATTGCTGAAGCTCAGAAATCCGGTGGGAAAGCAGCATATATTGATGTGGAACACGCCCTTGACCCCAGCTACGCTTCTGTATGCGGGGTACAGTTGGATGACCTGCTTGTTTCCCAACCTGATACGGGTGAGCAAGCCCTGGAGATTACCGAGACCCTGGTCCGCAGCGGAGCCATTGATGTGGTGGTGGTGGATAGTGTAGCGGCTCTGGCTCCCAGAGTGGAGATTGAGGGCGAGATGGGAGAAGCCCATGTCGGATTGCAGGCACGGCTAATGTCCCAGGCACTGCGGAAACTGTCGGCAGCTATCAGCAAGTCGAGAACCGCAGTGGTATTTGTGAACCAGTTAAGGGAAAAGGTGGGTATTGTCTTCGGCAATCCCGAGGTAACCCCGGGAGGCAGGGCTCTCAAATTCTATAGTTCCGTGCGCATCGACCTGAGAAGAGTGGACAACATCAAGGTAGGAGCAAAAGTAGTCGGCACCAGAATCAGAGCCAAAGTGGTCAAGAATAAGGTCGCTTCACCGTTCAAGTCTGCCGAGTTTGACATTATGTTCGGCCAGGGCATCAGCAAGGATGCTGACCTGCTTGACCTGGGGGTGGCGATGGGCATTGTAAAAAAGACTGGTGCTTTCTTTTCCTACAATGACACCCGCCTCGGTCAGGGACGCGAGAACGCCAAAGAATACCTGAGACAACACCCTGATACAGCCGAAGAAATAGAGCAACAGATACGGGCAAATGCCAGCGCGCAACGAGAATTCCTCTCCCCAGACTCCGATCTTGCTTCGGTAGAATAACTGCGTTTCTCATCCTAAGACCCACAGCCAGGCCATCTCTACGGCATTATCCGCCCCCATTATATGCAGACCTGTTTAGAGGCTAACATGAAGAGGGTCACCGGTATTGAATGCCAGAAGGCCCGGAAAGGAAGGGTCAATCTGTTCCTGGACGGTGCTTTTGCTTTCAGTATAAGCGCCGACCTGGTCTCTATGGCTGGCCTTCACGAAGGAAAGGAACTGACGCCAGAGGAGGTGGAAAGACTCAAGCACGACGACCTGCTTCACCGCTCTCTCAATAACGCATTGAGATATCTGGGACCCCGTCCCAGAAGCGAGGCTGAGGTAAGAACCAGACTGCGCCGCCAGGGTTTCGATTCCAGTACCATTCAGCAGGTAATTGAGAAACTGAAAGAGCAAGAGCTGATAGATGATGCAGGTTTCGCTCGATTCTGGTGCGAGAACCGGGAAAATTTCAGGCCCCGCAGCCGCCGTTTCGTGGAGTTTGAACTCAGACAGAAGGGCGTTGATCCCGAAACTGCGGCTGATGTCACGGCACAACTTGATGACGAGCACAGTGCCTACAAAGCCGCTCTGAAGAAAGCAGACACACTTGCAGGGTTAGACTTGCAGAGCTTCCGCAAACGCTTGTCCGCCTTCCTCCGGCAGAGAGGATTCTCCTACGAGGTGATAAATCGTACCGTGAATCGTGTATGGCAGGAACAAACAAAGGAGAATTCAACCAGCAATATTGTCTGACGCAAAAGGAAGGACACACGTATGAACACCATATTGATAATATTGATACCCATAGCGCTCCTCGTTGGTCTTGGGGTTGGTTTCTACTTCAGGAACCTGGTCATGGCACGGAAAATCCACCTTGCCCGAAAAGATGCGGCCAAGATTCTGCAGGAAGCCGCCACCAAGCAGAAAGAGATACTACTTGAGGCCAAAGAAGAAGCCATTAAAATCAAGGCAGATGCCGAAGCTGAAATTCGCGGACGCCGCGCCGAGCTTCACCGGCAGGAAAGGCGAATAGCGCAGAAAGAGGAAAACCTCGACAGAAAAACTGAAGCCATTGAACGACGAGAGCGCTCCCTGGCTAACAAAGAGAAGGAGATAGATAAGTCCCTAGCGCAGCTGGAAGAGTTCAAGCGTAAACAGGTGCAACAGCTTGAACTCATCTCAGGCATGTCCACCTCGGAGGCCAGGGATCTGCTTTTGCGCACAGTCGAAGAGGAGACGCGCCAGGATATGGCGAAGCGCATTCGTGAGGTCGAGGCTCAATTGAAGGAGGAGGCAGAGCAGAAGGGGCGCGAGATTGTGTCTTACGCCATTCAGAGGTGTTCCACCGATGTCGTCTCTACAACCACTGTATCTGTTGTCCCTCTACCATCGGATGATATGAAAGGACGCCTCATAGGACGCGAGGGACGCAACATCAGAGCGCTGGAGGCTGCTACAGGCGTTGACCTTATAGTGGACGATACGCCCGAGGCAGTGACCATATCCTGCTTCGACCCTATCAGGCGCGAAATAGCCAGGATAGCTCTGGAGAATCTCATCATCGATGGCCGCATCCACCCCGCCCGAATAGAAGAGGTTGTGGCGAAGGCAAAAGAGCAAGTGGACTGCATAATTCAGAGTGCAGGTGAACAGGCAGCATACAAGGCAGGCGTTGTCGGCCTTCATCCCGAACTGATCAAACTGCTGGGACGCCTTAATTTCCGCTTCAGCTACGGACAGAATGTGCTGTCCCATAGCATTGAAGTGGCACATCTGGCGGGCATGATTGCGGCTGAGCTGGGCGCCAATGTCACCATAAGCAAGACCGCAGGATTATTGCACGACATTGGCAAAGCCGTTGACCAGGAGGTAGAAGGCCCCCACGCAGCTATCGGTGCCGACCTGACAAGACGATTCGGCAAGTCCCCCGAGGTATCCCGTGCCATTGCCGAGCACCACGGTGAAGCCGAAACGACCAGCATGTATGGTTTCATTGTCTCCGCCGCCGACGCTATTTCCAGCTCAAGGCCTGGAGCAAGACGGGAGTCCCTTGAGCAACACCTTAAGAGGCTCGAAGCTCTGGAAAACCTCGCCTCCAGTTTCCCCGGCGTTGAGAAGACCTTCGCTATCCAGGCCGGTCGTGAGGTGCGCATATTGGTCAAACCTGGCGAGATCGATGACCTGGCAGCAGCACGACTTGCCAGAGACATCGTAAAGAAAATAGAGGAAAATCTGGAATATCCCGGGCAGATAAAGGTCACTGTTATCCGCGAGACGAGGGCAGTGGACTACGCTAAATAAGGAGGAGCATTGCGCATATTGATGGTCGGCGATGTGGTGGGCAAGCCGGGCAGAAAAGCAGTCTCTGTGCTCCTGCCCCAGTTACGAAAGAAGCACGCCATTGACCTGATAGTCGCCAACGGTGAAAATGCAGCCGGAGGCATCGGACTCACCCCGGAGACTGCGCAGGAGTTGTTCAAGTCCGGCGTTGACATCATCACATCGGGCAATCATATCTGGCACCACAAGGAGATTGTAAATTACCTGGAAAATGAGCCGCGCGTTTTGCGTCCTCTGAATATGCCGCCGGGTGTGCCGGGGCGGGGTTTTATTACCACGGATAAAACGATGGTGGTCAGCCTCCTGGGGCGTGTTTTTGTGGGTCATTACGATTGTCCCTTTCGCACCATGGACAGGCTCCTCGAAGAAGTTAATCCCAGGCCGAATGTTATTCTTGTTGACTTTCACGGAGAAGCTACAGCAGAAAAGGCAGCGCTGGCATGGTATCTGGATGGCCGCGTGAGCGCTGTTCTGGGCACTCATACCCATGTGGGGACTATCGATACGCGTGTCTTGCCCCGTGGCACAGCCTTTGTCAGCGATGTCGGGATGGTGGGTGCCGCCAACTCCGTCATCGGAGACGAGGTAGAATCCGTGATTGACAGGTTCCTGACTATGATGCCCCACCGCCTGTCAGTGGGCAAAGGCGACACAATCTTCAATTCGGTGCTGGTGGATATTGACCAGGACACAGGCAGGGCATCAAGCATCAGCCGAATCGACCTGGAGTTAAAGGATGATGAGGGCTGACCTTCACCTTCATACCACAGCCTCCGATGGCAAGTTGACCCCTCGCGAGCTGGTGCGCCGGGCATCGGAACTGAAACTGGATGTCATCGCCATAACCGACCACGATTCTGTCGACGGAATAAAGTCGGCGCTTGAAGAAGCCAGAAACTTCCCCGGCATCACAATTATACCGGGAGTTGAGATAAACACCGATGTCCCCACGGGAGAGGTCCATGTGCTGGGCTACTTCATAGATTACAAAGACCCCTCGTTCAACCGGGCTCTGGAGGAGCTGCGCAACTCACGATTTGAACGCGGGAAGAAGATGGTCGCCAAACTGGCTGACATAGGCATCAAGATAGACTGGGATAGAGTGCTCGAGCTAGCAGGCAGGGGCTCGGTGGGACGCCCTCACATTGCCCAGGCGATAGTGGAGCGAGGGTACGCTTCGTCCGTACGGGAAGCCTTTGACAACTGCATCGGGCGCAACTGCCCCGCTTACGTGGAGCGCAGGAAGTTGACCCCTGCCGAGGCAGTCAAGCTCGTGCTCCACGCCAAGGTGTTGCCCACTCTCGCACATCCTGCGGACATCGAACATCTGGACACCTTCGTCGCGACATTAAAAAAGGCCGGGATAATAGGCATGGAAATCTATTACAATGGATATACTCCCGATGTAGTCGCCGAACTCAAAAGACTGGCCGCAAAACATGACCTCTTAGCCCTGGGCGGTAGCGATTTCCACGGGTGGGACGATACTATTGGCTCGGAGATGGGCAGTGTGGAAGTCCCGCGTGAATCGGTACAGAAACTCATCTATCTATCAAAGCAAAAAGGATGGTGACACCATGATTTTAGGTTGTAAAGAGATTCAACAGGTCATCCCGCATCGCTGGCCCTTCCTGCTGGTGGACAAAATCATCGAACTGAAACCCGGCGAGGAAGCCGTAGGCATAAAAAATATCTCATTCGGCGAAATCTTCTTCCAGGGACACTTTCCTGAATACCCCATTTTCCCCGGCGTATTGATTGTGGAAGCGCTGGCTCAGGTCGGCGCAGTGGCGATTCTGAGCCTGCCCGAAAACAAAGGCAAGATCGCGCTCTTTGCTGGTATAGATGGCTTCCGCTTCAGAAAGCCTGTGCTGCCCGGGGATACCCTCCGGCTCGATGTCAAGCTCACCAAAATGCGCGGGCCCATAGGCAAGGGCGCAGCCAAAGCCACAGTGGATGGCCAGACAGTTGCCGAGGGCGAGTTGACCTTCGCGCTCACCACATCATCAGGTTCATCGGGTGACAAGCAGGAATGAAATGCCCGCGCCATCCCGACATCGAGACTGACCTCAGATGCGGAAAGTGTGAACAGCCCATCTGCGCCAAATGTCTGGTGCAGACACCTGTAGGAGCTCGCTGCCCTCAGTGTGCCGCCCTCAAGAAGCTGCCTGTATTCGAGGTGTCGAGAGTTTTCTACATAAGGGCTGTAGCAGCGGGCCTTCTTTCTGCCGGGGTACTGGGTGCCATCTGGCCCTACATTCCCTTCAGCGGTTTCTTCCTCTTCTTCATCGCATTAATCGTAGGATATGCCATCGGCGAAATAATAAGTCTATCGGTGAATCGAAAGCGCGGCCCCGGTTTGCAGATAATCGCTGGAGTCAGTGTGCTTGTGTGTTATGTGATACGAAGTTACATCGAGGCAACCTCTGGCTCTTTTCTCAGCATTCTCCTGAGTCCATACGGTCTAATTGCGGCCGCTCTGGGGATTATCGTAGCAGTTGGCGTGTTGCGGCGAAATTGACACGCTACGCTTTTTATGCTAACATCCTCAAGTAACTTAAATCGAGGCTAGGCCCAATCCACGGAGATGACGATGTTTTTAGTCAATAGTAATCATTACTCTTATTGCCGAAAAACATCGGGGTGTGGTTTTTATGGGGGGAGTGCTTCTTCGGACCATTGTAGCAATAATCATCGGCATCGCGGGGTGGAGGCTAGCCATTTTCATCGCAGGGAGGGCAGGCGAGGAAGCCAGTGAACTAACCTGGATATTGGCTCTCTCAATCGGTGGATATGCTATTGGCTATCTTCTGGCGCCGTATATAACCATACGCCCCTGGCGATGGCTTAGAAAGCGTGCCCGTTCGATGCCGAGAATAATGTCGTTGCCCAGTATCGTAGCTGGCACTATAGGCCTGGCTTTTGCTCTGGTCATTACAGCGCTGCTCACCCTTCCCTTATCCATGCTCCCCGGACTGTGGGGCAAGGTTACACCTCTTGCCGTTGCCTTCTTTTTGAGCTGCATATTCGTGCCCATAATGATACTTCAGGGGCCCGCAGTATTGCGCTTCTTTTTCAGCGCCTCTCCAACCTTACCGCGAACCAGAGAGGGCAGAAACGACCTGCTTATCCTGGATACCAATGCCATCATAGACGGGCGGATAGCAGATATCGTCCAGACTGGTTTCATCCACGGCACTTTGCTTATACCGAGGTTCGTTCTGGATGAACTGCGGCACATCGCAGACTCACCGGATGCGCTCCGGCGCAACCGGGGACGACGGGGTCTTGAAATGCTGAATCAACTTCAGAAAAGTCAGGATGTTCCGGTTCAGATTTCTGACATAGACTTCGACGATACACATGAAGTTGACTCGAAGCTGGTGAGGCTCGCCAAGACCCTGCACTGTCCCATCGTAAGCAACGATTTCAACCTCAACCGCGTCGCTTCCCTCCAGGGTGTCAAGGTTCTCAATATCAATGAACTGGCAAACGCCGTCAAACCAGTTATCCTGCCCGGTGAGGAACTGACGCTGCGCGTAGTCCAGGAGGGCAAGGAACCTGGCCAGGGAATCGGTTTCCTTGATGACGGGACTATGGTCGTAATCGAAGGAGGCCGCCGTTATCTCAACACGGACCTCAACATCTCCGTCACCAGAGTGTTGCAGACTGCAGCGGGTCGCATGATCTTTGCCCAGCCCAAAGAACCAGCCGATGAAAAAGGCAAACGCTAAAGTAGGTGCCATAATTGTAGCCGCCGGCAACAGCCGTCGCATGGGCGGTGTGGACAAGATATTCGCGAGGCTCAATGGAGAGCCTTTGCTGGCTAAGACAGTGTCTGTTTTCCAGAATTGTCGTTCCATCGATGAAATAGTGATAGTTCTGGCGAAAAAGAACTTGGAACAGGGCCGCAGACTGGTGAGGGAACGCCGCTGGCCCAAGGTAATTGCTGTCTGCCCGGGAGGACTCCGACGTCAGGACTCAGTTAAGGAAGGCCTGCGCCGGCTCACAGATTGTGAGTGGGTGGTCATCCACGATGGCGCCAGGCCCTGCATAAGCGTGGATATCATCGAACGTGGGCTGGCAGCAGCAAAAAGCAGCGGCGCAGCCATAGCAGGCGTACCTGTCAAAGACACCATAAAGGTCGTATCACGCCGCGGCATTGTACAGCAGACGCCCAGCCGAGAAAGCTTATGGGCAGCTCAGACGCCTCAGGTCTTTCGCTACAAGCTTATAGCCGAAGCCTACACCCAGACAGACGAAGAGGTCACTGATGACGCCGCCTTAGTTGAAAAGCTCGGCCAGAGGGTTGAAATCTATATGGGGTCCTACCATAACATAAAAGTAACTACCCCGGAAGACCTGGCAATAGCCGAGGTCTTTTTGCAGAATCAGGGAGAACGAAAGTGCGCGACCACGGAAGCTCCATGCGCGTCGGAATCGGCTACGACGCCCACCGCCTGACCAGAGGTCGCTCACTCATACTCGGCGGCGTGAAGATTCCCTTTGAAAAAGGCCTTGAGGGCTGGAGCGATTCCGACGTTCTGCTCCACGCCATAATGGATGCCCTTCTGGGTGCTGCGGCACTGGGAGACATCGGAAGCTACTTCCCGCCCAATGACCCCGCTTACAAGAACATCTCCAGCATTACCCTTCTGAGTCGTGTCGATGCCATGCTCAAAGAGCAGGGATGGCATATAGACAATATTGATGCTACAATAATCGCTGAGCGCCCCCTCCTCAAACCTTTCATCAACCAGATGAAGCAGAACATAGGGAAAACCTTGTCCATCGAGGAAAATAGAATCGGCATAAAGGCGACTACTAATGAAGGCATGGGTTTCACGGGAAGAGGGGAAGGGATTGCAGCCTGTGCCGTAGCTCTGATAGGCAGGTCAGATGAAGGTCTATAACACGCTTTCCGGAAAAAAAGAGGAGTTCACGCCCCGGGGCGATACGGTAAAAATGTATGTCTGCGGCGTCACTCCGTATGCTCCTTCTCATCTGGGGCATGCCATGAGCTACATCGTATTCGATACCATAAGACGTTATCTTGAATATCGCGGCTATAACGTGAAATACGTGCAGAACTTCACCGATATAGACGATAAGATAATAGCCCGCGCCAACGAGACGGGCATCCCAGCCAGAGACCTGGCACAGAGATTCATCGACCAGTACTTCGCTGATATGGACGCCTTGAATATAAAAAGAGCAGATACTTATCCCAGGGCTACTGAAGAAATCCCCAAGATAATAGAAATCGTTGAGGGACTTTTAAGGAAAGGGCATGCTTATAGAGCAGGAGGAGACGTTTACTTCCGCGTTAAGAGCGATCCCGACTACGGCAAGCTCAGCCATCGAACGCCGGACGGAATGATGGCGGGAGCTCGTATTGAGGTGGGAGAAGCCAAGGAACACCCTCTGGATTTCACACTGTGGAAGGCTGCCAAGCCCGGGGAGCCTCATTGGGAAAGTCCGTGGGGACGGGGAAGGCCAGGCTGGCATATTGAGTGCAGCGCCATGTCTCTCAAATACCTGGGGGAAACGCTTGATATTCACGGTGGGGGCCAGGACCTCATCTTCCCTCACCACGAAAACGAGATAGCGCAATCAGAATGCTTCACCGGTGTCAAACCATTCGTCCGATACTGGCTGCACAACGGGCTGATGCAACTGGGCGAAGAGAAAATGAGCAAATCTACAGGCAGGCTGGTGGGCATCGGCGAGGTACTCTCAAGGTACAGTGCAGATGCGATCAGGCTCTGGGTCCTCGGTTCGCATTACCGCAGCCCCCTCACCTACTCTGAGGAGAACCTGTCGGCAGCAGAGAAGGGCGTGGAAAGGTTAGTTCGCACTGCCCACATTGACATTGATAAATCAGCGGCATCTGCCATTGACGCCAACATATACCGCGAGCGGTTCATCGAGGCTATGGACGACGACTTCAACACTCCGCAAGCGATAGCAGCTTTATTCGACCTGGCGAGAGAGATAAACCGCGGCAACGACGAAGGTCTGAACATAGTCGAGGCACAGAAGACGTTCAGAGAGCTTGCTGGAGTACTCGGCTTGACCCTGAAAGAAGTAGGGGAAAGGCACCGTGTTGACGTCACTATTGAAGTGCCCATCGCATCAGCTTCCGCCGAAGCACAAGCAAAAGATATTATCACTGCTACTGGCATTGACAGAGACAAAGTCAATGCTTTGGTTAAGAAACGCGAAGAGTTCCGCAGAGCTAAAGAGTGGCGGCGCGCCGACGAGATTAGAGAGGCACTCAGGCAACTCGGAGTCACCCTTGAGGACACGCCTCGGGGAACGGTCTGGAGATACAAGAAACCTTGACTTTGAATTTTTTTACATTTATACTTAGGTACTTAGTAAACTTTAAAATTTAGAAAAGGTCGAATTAGCCCGAGTGGCGCAACGGCAGCGCAGCCGATTTGTAATCGGCCGGGTAGCGGTTCGAATCCGCTCTCGGGCTCCGGTGCAGAGACCGGAGGGGTGGGTGAGAGGCTAATACCAACAGACTGTAAATCTGTCGCCTGAAATGGCTACGCAGGTTCGAATCCTGCCCCCTCCACCATGCAATGCGCCCACATAGCTCAGCGGTAGAGCACCTTCTTGGTAAGAAGGGGGTCACCAGTTCAAATCTGGTTGTGGGCTGAACTTTAATCGGATTGGGAGGAAGCTAAATTGGCAAAGAAAGTTTTCCAGAGGACGAAACCGCATCTCAACGTGGGTACCATCGGACACGTAGACCACGGTAAGACAACCTTAACAGCAGCAATTACGAGGGTCCTTGCCACCGCGGGCCTTGCCCAGTTTCGGCCCTTCGATTCAATCGATAATGCTCCTGAGGAAAAGGCCAGGGGTATGACTATCGCTATCGCTCACATCGAATACGAGACGGAAAAGCGCCACTACGCACATGTAGACTGCCCTGGTCATGCAGACTATATCAAGAATATGATTACGGGTGCAGCTCAGATGGATGGGGCGATACTGGTAGTAGCTGCCGATGACGGCGTTATGCCTCAAACGAGAGAGCATCTTCTGCTTGCCCGCCAGGTAGAAGTGCCAGCAGTACTGGTGGCCCTGAATAAGATAGATGCTGTCGATGACCCTGACCTGCTGGAAGTAACAGAGATGGAGTTGAGAGAGGAGTTGCTCCCCAAATATGGCTTCCCGGGCGATAAAACGCCTATCATAAGAGTAAGTGCTCTCAAAGCTCTTGAATGCGGTTGCGGCAAGAGGGACTGCCAGTGGTGCGGCAAAATCTGGCAGCTCATGGATGCAGTAGATAGTTACATTCCCTTGCCCGTACGGGCTTCTGATAAACCTTTCCTGATGCCTTTAGAGGATGTCTTCGCTATCAAAGGTAGAGGAACAGTAGCCACTGGCAGGATAGAACGAGGCGTCATCCGACTGGGACAGGAAGTTGAAATTGTAGGCTTGAGAGAAACAAGGAAAACCGTGGTTACCGGCATCGAGATGTTCCATAAGACCCTGGAGGAAGGACAGCCGGGCGATGCTGTGGGCTGCTTGCTGCGAGGCATTGAGCGAGACGAAATAGAGCGCGGGCAGGTACTAGCCCAGGTGGGCTCAATCAAGCCACACACACACTTCGAAGCTCAGGTCTACGTGCTGTCCAAGGAAGAAGGCGGGCGTCACACACCATTTTTCAACGGATACAGACCGCAGTTCTATATAAGGACTATGGATGTCACCGGGACCACCGAACTGCCGCAGGGAGTGGAGATGGTAATGCCCGGTGACGATGTCAGATTGAAAGTCAAGCTGATTGTTCCTGTGGCTCTGGAGCAAGGTCAGAGATTCGCCATCAGGGAGGGCGGCAGAACTGTAGGAGCCGGACTGATTACATCTGTGCTTGATTAAGACATGGCCAAGAAATCCGAAGCAAGAACCATTGTATATCTGGCTTGCACTGAGTGCAAGGAAAGAAACTACACCACAGAAAAGAACAAGAAGAACGACCCGGGGAGGCTGGAACTGAAGAAGTATTGCCCCCGCTGTCGAGTTCATACTTTGCACAGGGAGACCAAGTAAACAGATTAGAGAAAGACAGTGAGACAGCAGGCGTCAGTGAAAAGTGCGGGGAGGAAGCAGAGATTTAAATTCATCGGCGAGGTGGTCGCCGAACTGAAAAAGGTAACCTGGCTATCAAGACGGGAGGCCACCTATTTAACTACGCTGGTTATCATTTTCACCGTGATTGTCGCCATAGTCCTCGGTGTCATAGACTATGGTTTTTCCAAACTGATGGAAGCTATATTAGTGAGATAGTTCCTCCCCAGATGCTGACCGAGAGAGCGACAGAGCTGTGACAACAGTCTTCGCCTTGACAGGTCTTCTTTTCCGAGATTGTTAAATGGAAAACACACGCATGGGACAGAACGAAAAGAAATGGTACGTCATTCATACGTACTCCGGCTATGAGAACCGGGTGAAGAACAACCTGGAACAGCGCATCCGTTCTATGGATGTGGCCGACAAGATTTTCAAGGTGGTCGTGCCCACAGAAGACGAAATTGAGATTCGAGATGGCCAGCGACGAACCGTGGCCAGAAAGATATTCCCGGGATATATCCTTGTTGAGATGATAATGGACGAAAAAACATGGCATGTAGTTCGCAATACCCCGGGTGTGACAGGAATAGTAAGCGCTCAGGACGATAAGGGTAAAATCGAGCCTGTACCCCTGGATGAAGGAGAGGTAAAGACAATCCTCAAACAGATGGAGTCTGAAATGCCGCGGGTCAAGGTCGGCTTCGCCC
>FWPV01004131.1_pt1 | contig 12182 bp, 10 predicted proteins | sample 2228371 | NCBI WGS metagenome assembly FWPV01 (sample SAMEA103939776, study PRJEB20133) | metagenome | reverse complement strand
AACGCCTTCCTTTACGCCTTTTTTCAATGTGATTACAAACACTGTCACGCCCACAGGCACACCCACCGCCTCGCCTACACCTACACCTACTCCTACCCTCTCACCGACCGAAACCCCGACGGAAAGCCCCTCGCCAACCCAAACGGAGAGCCCAAGTCCTTCCCCCTCTCCGACGGACACACCTGTACCCCCGCCAACGGTTGTGCCAAGCGATACTCTGACGCCAACACCGACCTCTACGTCTTCGAGCTCGAACCCTTTGCTGATACAAAAGCTGGGGTGTGCTAAATCCATAATCTTCGATACAATTGCCTTATGAAAACAAACGAAGTATCAACCCTGCTGAAGAAGCTAACCGCTCCGCCCGGCTTGTCGGGATATGAGGAGTCCATTGCGCGCCAGGTCGAAGCCTTGTGGCAACCGCTTGTCGATGAGTTGTCGCGCAACCGCCTAGGCAGTGTCCTAGGTCTTCGCAAAGGGGTGGGTGAGCCACCTCGGCGGCGCTTGATGATGGTTGCCCATCAGGATGCCATCGGGTTGATGGTGAGCGGGATCAAAGATGGTTTTTTACGCTTGACCGAGATTGGAGGCATAGACCATCGCATCTTGCCGGGGCAGTTGGTGCAAGTGCACGGCAAACGCACTTTACCGGCGGTTATTGTCCAACCGCCTCCTTTTCTCTTGCCGCCAGAAGCTCAGGAAGGGAGTGTTCCCCTATCTTATTTGTGGGCTGATACTGGTTTGGAGGAGAAGGAAGTTCGGCGGCAGGTTCAAGTGGGTGATCCGGTCTCCTTTGGGCGGAACTATTTGGAAATGAGCTCCGATTTGGTTTGCTCTCCTTCCATGGATAATCGCGCCTCCCTTTGTGCGCTGACGCTGTGCCTACAACAACTTCAACGTCGGCAGCATACTTGGGATATCTGGGCGGTTTCGAGCACACAAGAGGAGGAAACCCTAGGTGGTGCGGCGACTTCTGCATTTCATATTCAACCCGATTTGGCGATTGTCATTGATGTGACCCATGCCAGCGGACCGGGCAGCCCTTCGCACAAGACATATCCCTTAGGAAGAGGCATCACCTTGGGCTGGGGTCCAACCGTTCATCCGCGCTTGTATGAAACCTTCAAAGAACTTGCCGACAAGCTGGAAATCCCGTATAAAATGGAACCAATGCCCCGTTATTCGGGGACAGATGCCGATCGATTGCAAACCATTGCAGAAGGTATTCCAACCATGGTCATCAGCATCCCTTTGCGCTATATGCACACGCCGGTTGAGATCGTTTCGTTGAAGGATATCCAGCGCGCGGCGCGTCTGTTGACAGAATTTGCCGCCACTTTAGAAATTGATTTCATGGATAAACTCTCATGGGACAAAACACCGAAAGACTAAATCCACCCAAAATCGCCACGGAGCAAATTCGCTTGCTGGAAAAGCTTTGTAATGCTGTTGGCGTCAGCGGCGATGAAGGGGAAGTTCGCCGTCTGGTGATGGATCAGATAAAATCCTATGTGCAGGATACGCGGGTGGATGCCATCGGGAATCTGATTGCTTACCAGAAGAAAGATGGTCAAAAGCCCTTATGCGTGATGTTGGCAGCGCATATAGATGAGGTGGGTTTCATGTTGACCGCAGAGGATGATAGAGAAGATGGAATCTTCCGTTTTGAATTGGTAGGTGGTATCGATCCTGGCTGGTTGGCAGGTAAACCCATTCAGGTCGGTCGCGATCATCACAAAGGGGTGATTGGCTGTAAAGCCATCCACTTGACAACCGCCGAAGAACGGCGCAATTCGTTCAGCGTCGAAGGGCTAAGGGTTGACCTGGGCGGTGGGGGGAAAGCCAAAGTAGGAGAGTGGGGCACTTTTGCTACACCTTTTCAAAAGCTGGGGGGAAGCTTACGAGCCAAAGCTCTGGACAATCGAATTGGGGTTGCGACAGCGATCGAAATCCTCAAGTTGGATTACCCCAACGTGGAATTGGTGGCCGCATTCACAGTTCAGGAAGAGGTTGGCTTGCGCGGCGCAAAAGTAGCTGCTCACGCCCTGAACCCTGACCTTGCCATTGTTGTCGATTGCACTCCTGCTTTCGACCTACCTTTGCAAATTGAGGATAGCTTTTATCCCCCAGAGAATGAGCGCTATAACACGCGCCTGGATCATGGACCTGCAATCTATCTTTCCGATCGAGCAACGATTTCGGACCCGCGCTTGGTGGCGCATTTTGTCCATACCGCAGAAGAGAAAGGTATCCCCTATCAGTTTCGACAAGCAGGGGGAGGCGCCACGGACGCCGGGACGATTCATCTCCAGCGCGCTGGTATCCCTAGCATATCCATCTCGGTGCCCGGCCGTTACCTTCACACCCCTGCCGCTATCGTGCGCATCGCCGATTGGGAAAACACCTTGAAGCTAATTTACCATGCCTTGCAGACACTTCCCCCCGATCTGCTCAAATCTGAACGTTAGGATGAATTCAGCAAAGCGGAGAGAATTTCATGAAAGAACTACTGAAAAATCTTGTGGAAATCCCTGCGCCATCGGGCTATGAGAGCCAGGTGCGCAATGTGATTCGCCAAATCATTGAACCATTAGTCGATGAAATTCGGGTAGATGCGCTGGGCAATTTGCTTGCGGTAAGGAGAAAGCCAGACGCGCCGCGCCTGATGTTGGTTGCACACATGGATGAAATTGGGTTAATGGTAACCCATGTCGATCGTCAAGGATTTGCTCGCTTTGTTCCTTTGGGGGGAGTGATGCCGATCCATTGTGTTGGGGGAAGAGTGCGCTTTATTAATGGTGTTGAAGGGGTTATTGGGGTTGAAAAGAACCCCACTTCGTATGAAATTCCTGCAATTGAAAAATTGTTCATTGATGTTGGTGCTTCAAGCGCAGAAGATTGCCCAATACGCATTGGGGATGTGGCGGTTTTCGAGCGGCCATTTTTAGATTTGGGCAAGCGCGTGGTCTCTAAAGCGATGGATGACCGGGTTGGCGTTGCCGTAATGATTGAAACCTTAAGACAAATGGATAAAACAGCTTTCGAGGTCTATTTTGTCTTTAGTGTTCAAGAAGAAGTGGGTGTGCGTGGTGCAACCGTAGCCGCTTTTGGGGTTGAACCTGACCTTGGGTTGGCAATCGACGTTACTGCTACAGGAGACACCCCCAAAGGGCATAAAATGGAGGTGCGCTTGGGGCAGGGGCCTGCGATCAAGATTCGCGATGCAGGCATGTTGGCTGACCCTCGAATCATTCAATGGATGGTTCAGACAGCCGAGAAAGCGAAAATCCCGTATCAGCGCGAAATCTTAGAATTTGGCGGCACGGATGCACGTGCCATTCAACTCTCGCGCAGCGGGGTTCCCGCCGGGGTGCTTTCCATCCCTTGCCGTTATGTTCATGCTCCTTCGGAGATGGTGGACATGGAGGATGTTGAAAACGCCGTCAAACTGCTAGTGAATCTGCTTCAAAGTCCACCACGCCTTGAGCACCATCCTTAGCGGATTGCGTTGTGTCTTTCACGATGATAGATGTGTTTGAAGCCTTTCTGCTGCATTTTCGCAAAGGATTGATCTTGGTTGGGATAATTCTGTTGCTTGCCTGCAGCAGTGAGACAGATCGCCTTGAATCGGTGTTTAACCCTTCTGCCACTCCATCCCCTGCCATCCCTGTGACGACCACGCCTCTTGCAACCTCTCAACAGGATTTGCGACGCGGTTTGCGCATCTGGGTGCCGCCCCAGTTTGATCCAAATACTGAGCATCTGGCAGGCCGATTGCTGCGCGATCGCTTACAGTCTTTTTACGAACAATTTTCAAATTTACCCATTGAGGTACGCATCAAAGCAGAGGATGGGCAAGGAGGAATGTTCGAGGCATTAATTACGGCGAGTGAGGCAGCGCCGCTGGCTTTGCCTGACTTGGTGCTTGTACCACGAAAGATTGTTGTCCCGCTCGCTCAGCAAGGCATTCTATACCCCTTGGATGGATATGCTCAATTATCCGAGGATCAAAAATGGTATCCTTATGCCCGCCAACTCGCTGTCGTAGAAAACACCCCCTTTGGCATTCCATTCGTTGGTGATGTCCTTGTTCTGGCTTATCCTGAAAGCTTGGCGAATGAGTTGCCCTTGAACTGGAATGATTGGTTGGTGAGCAAATATAGCCTTGGTTTTGCAGCCAACGATCCTCAAGCTGCTGTGCTACTTGCCCTCTATCTTCAGGCGGGCGGTGCAATCCGCAATGCTCAAGGACGGCCCATTCTAGAGGAAATGGTGCTCACTGAGTTATTGGAGAGTATCTCGGTTGCTTATCGTCAGGGAAAGATTCCTGCGTGGGTGATCCAAGCGGAGGACGATCAGTTGGTTAGCCAGACGCTGGCAGAGGGAAAGATCGATAGCGGTTTTCTATGGGGATCGAACTATCTGAAACAAGGATCTCAAGAATGGCATGCTTCAGCCGGCTTTTTGGCATATAAGACCTCGCTTACTTTAGCAGATGGTTGGCTCTGGGCGTCAACAAGCCCTATATCTGATCAGATTGGGATCAGTTTTCAATTGGCAGCTTTCCTTACTGAACCTGAGTTTATGGCTACCTACACTCAGGCGGCCGGTTATTTGCCCACTCGAGCTGAGGCGTTTTCATATTGGCAAAACAACCAGCGCACAAAAGAACTGGAGACGGTCTCTCAATTGGCGCAGATCATTCCACCATCTGCATTAAGCGATCCAATCGGAATCGCTCTGCGCAGTGCGTTACTAGCGGTGGTCAAAGATCGGGTTCCCCCTCAACAAGCCGCTAAAGATGCCATTACTAGCCTTACCAAACCCTAATTTGATTTTAATTTTATCTTTGCATACCAATGGTATGATGACGTTCGAAGTTGATTATGGACGAGCGTCGCGAATCTTTGATCGATGAATTCGGTTATCCGCTTGGCAAAGATAACCTCATAGCAAAGAAAACGGTTAATCCTAATCCTGTACAGGATGAACCCTCTAGCCGTTGGCAAGCATTCTGGCAGGATATTTCCGAGTTAGGTTTTGAAGAGACTTTTTCGCGTTGGGCTGCCCATCTCATTTTGGCTTGCTCGATCTTACTCCTGATCTGGGTCATGCCTAGCTTCTATACGCTTAACTTCTTTTCGGTTGTTTCTGCTGAACAAGATGAAGTTGTAGCTATAACGCCTACACCCGCCATAAGCTCGGAAAGTTCTCCTACCAGCGTATCTGCCGCCAATACCGTTGCGATAAATCGTCAGACCCAACTTTTTACTTCCTTGCCAAGTCGGCCTCGCTTCGAAGTGATCAAATACACGGTCAAACCCGGCGATACGCTGTTTGGGATTGCAGAAAAATTTCATCTCAAACCGGAAACCATTCTATGGGGGAACCAGTATACACTTGGAGATAACCCCCATAACCTACGCCCTGGTCAAGAATTGAATATCCTGCCAGTCGATGGGACATATTACAAGTGGTCTGCAGGCGATGGCTTAAACCGGGTAGCGGAATTTTTCGGTGTCAAACCAGAGGATATCATCAATTTCCCCGGCAACGGTTTGGATCCTAGCACCATCGGGGATTATGCTCATCCAAATATTGAGCCCGGTACGTGGTTGGTCATCCCGGGCGGGCGGCGTGAATTCGTTAGCTGGTCTGCTCCAGAAATTCCCCGTGAGAATCCAAGTGTCGCCCAAGTGCTCGGACCTGGCGCCTGCAAGGAGGTTGCTGGTGGGGCAATTGGGGTGGGGCTTTTCATTTGGCCTACAAATCGACATTTCTTATCTGGTTTTGATTACTCCCCTTCCACCAACCACTTTGGGATTGATATCGATGGAGATACGGGGAATGCCGTGTATGCGGTGGATAATGGGGTCGTGGTTTACGCTGGCTGGAACAATTGGGGGTATGGGAATGTAATTGTGATCAATCATGGGAATGGCTGGCAAACCCTCTATGCCCACCTCAGCGCTATCAATGTCACCTGTGGACAGAGTGTCTATCAAGGAAATGTCATTGGGGCGATCGGCAGCACGGGAAACTCTTCGGGATCGCACCTGCACTTTGAGATGATGTACAAGGGGGCTAAGGTTAATCCTTGGGACTATCTCCCGCCTCCCTAATATTCTAATTGCCCATAGTTTGTGGTTCTAGCGTGCGGCAAATTAGCTGCCACACTTACATAAATGGTTTGTTGGTAGAAATACGACTTTCACGTTGGTCACGATCTGTAATTTTGTCCCCCATGATAGGGCGGTAACGATAAGCATCCCAAGAGAGGTGCTTTATTAGATCAATTGTTTGCAGGGGGAATGCGCTGAAGCGCTTTATCGATAAAGCGGACACTTCCGTCTTGGATCAGGATTACGCCGCGTTCCTCTGCCAGCAAAAGCGCTTTTTCGGTAACATCTTCTCCAGCGGCAACCGCAAAAGCCATGAAACCTGCTTTACGGAGTAAAGCGGCGCGCTGTTCTGCACGTTCAATATCTTCTCGGTCAACCAACACGGAAACTTCGACAGCAAGCCACGCTTCAGGCCTTTCTGCTCCACGGATGGGTTGGCGTAGACGTCCTTGAATCACCAGGTCGGCGCGCCATAAATCTTGTAACTCTTGATCGGAGAGAAAGGTTTCTACTCGCTCTTCCAGTTCACCGAGATTCACGACCATGGGGCGGCGTAAAATTTGCCCGAAATAGCTCATGGCTTTGCGTTCGTATTCGATCTCGAGTGTCCTGCCGTCCACTTTGGCTAAACGTTGTTCTACCTTTGTGAGGCGCTGGTCGAGATGATCAACGCGCTGGTCAAGACGATCAACGCGCTGGATTAGTTCTGCTAATATAAGTTCAATGCGATCGACTCGCTGGACAAGTGCTGCAAGACTTTCTTCGGTGCGCTTTTGAGCTTCGGCTAGCTCGTTTACGCGTTGTTCGGTGCGCTTTTGAGCTTCGACTAGCTCGGCAACGGTGACTTCGAGTTGCGTCAGGCGTTCTTCAGCACGTTTGTGAGCTTCGATCAATTCCTTTACAATTAGTAAAGTTTGTTTTTGTATTTCAACCAGTTCTTGCACCATTTGTGGTAAGGCAAGAAAGTCTTCCGTGAACAAGGCGCGGCGCAATTCCTCGCGCCATTCTGGATGTTCGGCGAGAAGTTGGAGTAGATCGCGATAATCACGAACCGTAAAAGCCATGTCCTATCTGATTACGGATTATACCAGATGAAGGGAATGAAGAGTCATCCCAATTTGTTCTTGTTATTACGTCTTTTTTGATGCACGTCTTTTTGACTTGATTCTCATGAAACGTTAACTTGACAGCTACGTGAATGTTATTTATAATGTAATCGATTACAGTAATCGATTACATTTTTAAGTGCTTTTTTTCAAAATGATCCTAAGTTAGAAGAAAGGAATATAGTGGCTCGAATCAAAGACGTAGCCCAAGCTGCTCGAGTTTCCTCCGCAACGGTTTCCCGTGTGTTGTCGAATAAAGGTCAAGTTCGTGATAGCACTAGGAAAAAAGTGTTAGAGGCAGTTGATGCTCTTGGTTACACCCCAAGCCGCGTCGCTCGAAGTTTACGTGTAAGATCATCACAAATTATTGGAGTAATCATATCTGATATTCAAAACCCTTTCTTTACTGCTTTAGTGCGAGCAGTCGAAGATATTGCTCACGAAAATAATTTTGCTATCTTTCTTTGTAACTCTGATGAAAATCCTGACAAAGAATCGCTCTACCTTGATCTAATGATAGCCGAACAAGTTGCTGGAGTGATTTTCACCCCCACAGGAGAGTCTATAAACCGCTATGAAAAATTAACTAGGATTAAGTGTCCGGTGGTGGCAGTTGATCGGCGAATCGTGGATTGTGATATTGACACTGTCGTTCTGGACAATAAACGCGGTGCGTATGAGGCGACCTCCTATTTGATTGAGATGAATCACACAAGAATTGGCGCCATTCTGGGATCGTACGCGTTGACAACAGGACGTGAAAGATATGAGGGTTTTTCTGCTGCGCTTTCAAAACACAAGCTCAAAGAGAATCCAGATTGGGTCAAGTTTGGTACACCAGCTATTCAGACAGGCTTGGAGATGGGAAGAAAGCTCTTATCGGGTGATGATCGTCCCTCCGCAGTATTTACAGGGAATAATTTGATCACTCTCGGTTTCTTGCATGCAGTACGTGAAATTGGACTGAGTATTCCTAATGACATTAGTCTAGTAGCTTTTGATGATCCCGTGTGGTCATCTTTAGTTAGTCCTCAGCTCACTGTTGTAGCTCAACCAACTTACGAGATAGGAAAAATTGCAGCAGATATTGTCCTAAAACGGATTCGTGGCTTCAATGGTTCACCTGAAATGATTGTTCTCCAGCCAGAATTGATAAAGAGGCAGTCGGTAAAGAGACTCCCAATTGATGAATTCCAGAAAGGAGGTGTGAGGCAATAACATAATCAAGAATATTCCTACAAACTAGATGGGTTTCAGGTTCGTAATAATATTAGGAGAGTGTAGAAATGACTAATCAAATAAAGCGCCGCGAGTTTTTGAAAATGGTAGCTGCAGGTGCAATGAGCACTGCGCTTGCTGCGTGTGGGGTTAGATCACCAGAATCGAATCAATCGCCAAGTGATACTGAAGGATTAACGACAACCATACCACCTTCTAAAGCTACCCTGAGGTTAGAATGTTGGATTCACCGAGGTGATCCTCAGGCAAGCGCAATTGATAGCTATGTACAGCGTTACAACAAAGAATTGTCCGACAGGAATGAGCCCGTTTCTTGGGTAACAACTGTACAACCATCGGTTATCGAGCCTCTCACTGCCGCTTTTTCAGCTGGAAGTGGCTTTCCTGACCTAATGATTGACTCTACTGGTGAGTGGATGGGCCCATTTATCAAGAGCGGGTGGCAGGTTGAATTGAATTCTCTGCTTGAAAGCGTTGGCTTTGATTGGGGTCAGATGTTACCGAACACACGATGGCAGATTGATGGTAAAGATTATTTCCTTCACTATAACATTACTGCCTTTCTAATGTATATAAATATGGATCACGCTGCAGAAGCTGGATTAAGTTTACAAGAAAACCCGCCGGATGATTGGGATACAGTAGTCGAATGGGCGCAAAAAATGACCCAAGTTGACAGCAATGGGACTATTGTTCGCCCGGGTTTCCTTAACCTAGGTTCTGGAATCCATCCGGCTGTTATTTGGGCAACCTTAGTTGAATGCTACGGCGGCAATGTAATCACTCCTGATGGTAAGGGGCCAAATTTCAATAATGAAGCAGGAGTAAAAGCTGCTCAATGGGTATTGGATACATTCCATAAATGGAAAATCTCGGACATCAATATGCAAGACCGCTATAAGCAATGGGTGAGCGGAGCCGCTTCAATGTTCTTCTCTGGCAATTGGGTAATTGCTAATTCTCTGCAACAAGAAGGGCTTAATTTTGATGTTTGGCGGGTTCCCAAAGCGGATCGTATCTACTCAACCTGCGCCAATGAGGGCATCCAAATTTTTAAGACAGAAGATGCGCGTATGAAAGAAGCAGCGAAATTAACAAAATGGTTCATTGAACATAATGGGGAGTACTCTGCACCTTTTGGCGATATAGCCGTAACAAAAGCCGCAGTGGAGCATCCGGATTACAAGAATCGAGAAGCTAATAAATACACATGGCCGGTGATGGAAGCCTATGAGCAGGGTTATGTCCATCCCTGGCCGATGCATCCTAAGGGTCCGCTTTTCTTGCCTTATAGCGGAGAGGTGATCATCAGAAACATGGATTTGATTTGGCAAGGGCAAGTATCTATAGAGGAAGGACTTGCAAATTTCGAGAAAGAGGTCAATGATATATTAGCTCAGGATCCAATCATCCCAATCACTGTGGTTTAGTATGACGAGAATGGATTGCAGGTATGGTCAATTCATGTAATGTAGGATTGACCATACCTAATTCCAAAAGTTTGATAATAATGAGTTGTTTAATCAGATCAAGCTTGTCAGATGTTTATCTGAGCATCATATAACAAAGGTCGATACAGGAACTTAAGAAAGCAGATGTCCCACTCATCTCAAGTTCTAGCACACAAACTACAACGACACTTGGTTGGCTATTCATTTGTTTTGCCTTTCTTGATTTTATTTGCGATTTTTGTTTTTTATCCAATCATTTCGGGCTTTTTGCTAAGTTTGACGAATTACACCTTGCTGGCACCAGAAAGTTCTTTTGTCGGATTGGCAAACTACATCAAACTCCTCTTTGAGGACAAATTTTTTCGTCAATATTTTATTAATACAATTTACTATACTGCTTTGGTAGTCCCTGCTCGGATAATATTAGGACTCTTTTTAGCGTACTATGTGAATCGCCGTCTTGTTGGTTTTGGCTTTTCACGAGTCATTATTTTTGCTCCGTATGTATTATCCGTTTCGGTAATTGGATTAGTATGGGGATGGTTGTACGACTGGCAGTATGGTTTAATTAATACTACCTTAAAGACGGTTGGTTTACCTCCGATCCCCTGGTTATCTACACCGAAAACAGTTATGCCAGCATTGGCATTAGTCAGTCTGTGGGCAGATGTTGGCTTTGATATGATTATATTGCTCGCTGCAATGCAAGATATTCCGCTAGAGGTGACCGAAGCTGCCAGGGTGGATGGTGCAAATGGATGGCAAATTTTTTGGAAGATAACCGTACCATTGCTCCGTCCAGTAATTATCATGCTTGTCACAATTAATCTGATTTCTTGTATGCGTCTGTTTGGTTTAGTTTTAGTTATGACTGATGGTGGACCAGCGGGTAGTAGCATGTCTGTTGCGTATCATATATATAGAACGGCTTTCCGTCAAGGAGATTTTTCATATGGGGCTACAATGGGCTTTACCCTAATGGCATTCTTGTTATTAATAACTTTATTCCGACAATTACTTGTGAGATCGGATGCAGCCGTATAATTTCATAGAAGGGTGAATCAAAAATCCATGGGAACCATAATCAAACGCATCAAACCAGTTGATCTCTTAATCTGGTTGTTCGGGATGTCCTATGTTATTTTAGCTATGATTCCTATTTACTGGATGCTGATTTCCTCTATCAAGCCAGAATCATCCATAATATCGAAGACTCCCATTTGGATACCTTCAAGTGTTACGATAGAACATTATATAAAAGTTCTGGAGCGCCCAATTCTTCTGTGGTTTAAGAATACTGCCATTACAACCTTTTTTATTATCGTTTTTCGAGTATTGATTGCCTCATTGGCTGGTTATGCCTTCGCGCGTTTAAGTTTTAGGGGACGCGATTGGATTTTTGTGCTTACACTTGTTACGTTGATGATTCCTCCTGAGGTAACCTTGATTCCTTTATACTTAGTTGTCAAAGATCTCAATATGGTTAATACCCTAAGCGGAATTATCGTGCCTGGAATTCCCAGTGTCTTTGCAGTCTATTTATTTCGTCAGTTTTTTCTTTCTCTTCCAAAGGAATTGGAAGAAGCAGCCCTTATTGACGGTTGTACACCATGGGGCACTTTTATACGTATTGCATTACCTTTAGCGAAACCAGCAATTATTGTCGTAATCATTCTGAGTTTTGTTGATAGTTGGAATGCATTGACATGGCCGTTAGTTGTTACGAACCGCGAGACCCAGACTTTAGCTGTTGGACTTGCGCGCTTTAATCCTCAAATGGGAGTTGCTACTTTGCCATCCTACATTGGGCCCGGAATGGCTGCCTCAACCTTAATGGCGACTCCAGTGTTGTTGATCTATTTTTTATTACAGCGTTATATCGTTCAAGGAATCTCGACTACAGGATTGAAATAATAAAAAGGGTTGGTTTGAATTATGCGTCCATCTGTTAAATTTCAACCCGAAGTATCACGAGATATAATGCAAGGTATCAACAAACTTGTTGCTGTAATTTCCCCTACTTTAGGCCCATTTCCTCGTGCTGTAGCAATTCTTCCTCCAAATAGCCGCCCCAATCAATTGCCAGAATTCCTGGACTCTGCGGGAATCATTGCGCAACGTATCTATCAATTGCAAGATGCTGACGAAGATATAGGGGCGATGTTGATGCGTCATACCTTGTGTACTCTATATGATAAAGTACCAGATGGAACTGCGACTTCTGCACTGTTGTACCAAAAAATATTTGAGGAAAGTTGGAAGTA
>FWPV01013585.1_pt1 | contig 12183 bp, 8 predicted proteins | sample 2228371 | NCBI WGS metagenome assembly FWPV01 (sample SAMEA103939776, study PRJEB20133) | metagenome | reverse complement strand
CCCGCCGCCATTCCGATGCCCAACAGGAGTGAAAAGACTGCCGCAACCCAAGCCAGCAGCCGCCATCCTTCCTGGGAAGGAGGTGAGACCGGCGGCACGGCTGGATGGGTGCAGGCTGGCCCGCCGTTCATGAAGCTCCCTCCTTGGCCACAACCGGTTCGGGACGAGCGGCCGCGGCCGCCGCTTGCGAAATGGCTGCGGCGGGCAAAACCCCGCGCCGCACCAGTTCATTGGGGCAATACTCGAAACATCGCGCGCAGGCAAAGCAGTCGCCCCGGTCGGGTTCATAATCCGTGCGCTTGCGATGGAGCGAAAGGCTGACCAGCTTGAGACCGATCACCAGGCCGATCCAGCCGCCGAAAAGCGGAGTGCCCCAACTGAAATGCCTCCGGATGCGCGCGGCCTCCTCGACCAGTTGACGCGGGGCCTGACGCGCGCGTTCCAAAGCCAGGTCGTCCGGCGAGAGCACGCCGGTTCGAGGAGGCGAATCTCGCTCGAGCAAGAAACGCTCGGCCAGGCGGACTGTGGGGTGGACCCGGGCGGCTGCCGGACTGAAATAGGCTCCCAACCCCGCGCCCGCCAGCAGCAAGACGGGGGTCAAGGCTACCAGCCAGCCGAGGCGCCGCCGATTCCGTGCCAGGTGGGCGGGCTCCGGCCGCCCGGCGGCAGGCTCGCGCATCGCGCCAAACGGACAGGAGGCTTCGCAAAGCCGGCACTGCGTGCAGTAGTCGGGTGTGACCCGCACCCGCCACTTGGCCACCGTGGCGCAGACCTTCAACAACGCGCCAAAGGGACACAGGAACCGGCAGTAGGGACGGCCGACGAACATGCCCAGAAGAAGCAAAACGATGCCCGTTCCCACCATCAACGTGCGGCCGCCCATGCGGAAGATGGGAACGAAAGGATCGTACTGGCAAATGATGAACGCGCTGCCGGTGGCGGCGAACAGAACGCCCGCCCCCAGATAAACAAAAGGCAGGATGCCGAGGCCCTGCTCCAGCCACGGAGGCACCTTGAGCGGCTTCCACAACACCAGGTCCTGCAGCGCGCCGTGCGGACAGACGCCCGCGCAAAAGGCGCGCCCCGCAAAGAGCGCGAAGCCCAGCGGGAGCACAAAGAAAGCCAGGGCCGCTATGGGCACGGCATAGGCGGGGTCGGCCAGGGCGAGCGCCACGTTTTGAACCGAGCCGATGGCACAAACGCACCCGTAGCGCCAGAAGCCAAAATAGACCAGGGAAAAGACCGACAGCCAGATCAGGCCGCGGCGGGACCGGCGGCGATAAATCAGCCAGCTTGCGACGCCCAACGCCGCGACCAACACTGCGATGTCCAGGTACTCCAGCCCCAGCGCCCGCGCCGCCGGGGTGGTGGTTGCCGGCAACTGATGGCCGCTCTCGAAATCCGGCGGGGGAAAGCGCTGTTCACCGCGCGCGAGGCTGCCCAGCCCGAGCAGGCCGGCGAGGAGGAGCCCCGCGCGAGAGAGCGGCTTGAGTGAGAGTCGGCGGGTCATCCTCAGTGGGTGGTCTTAAGCAAGTAAGGTTGGTCGGCGGGAACGCGTTGGAAAGCGTCGCCGGCGCAGACTTTTGAAATGGCGCATTCGTTGCAGTTGACGCAGCGGTCATGACGAACCTGGAGGAACAGCGAGCCGTTGCCAAAGCGGGTGCAGCCCTCGACACACTTTGCGCATCCGATGCAGAGATTCTCGTCAATGGTGTACTCGTAATAGGGGTCCTCGACGAACGTGCGCTGAATGGCGGCCGTTGGGCACAGGCAGTTTTCCGCCCCGGTATTCAGGGCGTTGGGCTCCGGCTCGAAGTAGCCGGTGCACAACTGGCAGTAGCCGCACATGGCGTAGGCGTGGACGCATTTGACCGCCGATTGTTCCAGCACGCAGTGCGTGGCGCAATTGCCGCACCGGACGCATTTGTCGGGGTCAATCTGCCAGACCCATTCCTTGCCGGTGCTTCGGCTGGCGGCCAGCCCCACCAGCCCGCCCAGCCCCGCCACTGCGGCTACGCGCGCCCCGTCGCGCAGAAACTGGCGCCGGCTGACTGAGGGGGGGTGTGGAGAAGACGAATTCATGGGAGCCCTCTCGGCTGAAGACTGGGGAAGAAACGGCTGGCGGCGGGCATCATGTCACACCGCTCCCTTGGGTTGATAGACCTGCACCTCGGCGGCCACCAAGTCCAGGACGTAAACCCAGCCGCGCGCATCCACCGCGGCATCCAGGCCGCCCATGGTGCCATCCTCGCTGTCGCGCGCCTTGCCCGCCTGCGCGTTTTTGGGGAAGCTTTCGGGACCGGCGACCACGCCTTCGAAGGTGCCGTCCGCCGCGTAGCGTTTTACCCGGGGCAGGCCCTTCTCACAGGTAATATGACGGCCATCCGCCAGCAAGGCCAGCCCCACCGGGTTGCAGCATCCGCAAAAACCTTCTATCGCCGCCGAAGGCTTGCCCCAGAAAAGCTCGAGGTCGCCGTCCGCGGTATAGACCTCAATTCGGTGCCGGCCGGAGTTGTTGACACGCAGCAGACCGTCTCCCCCCACTTTTACGTCCAGATAAGGACTCGGCAGAATCAAGCCCGGCACGTTGCGCTCGGGGTTCTTTTCACCGATCTTGCCAATGATTTTGCCCTCCAGGTCGCACCGCCAGATCAGCCGGCTGCCGGAATCCGCCAGGAAGACATCCGCTTTCGAAACCGCAAGACCGGTCAGCCACGCTTTTTTCGAAGGGGCTTCCCACCTTCGCACCCGCCGACCGGCAGGATCAAATACTTCGACATGGTCACGGACCCCGGCATAGACCTGGCCGTTGCCATCCACCGCGACGCAGCGCACCGGCGCTCCAGCTTCAATGAGGCGAATGAGACCCCCGGATCGGTCCAGCACACTCACGCCGCGTTTGCCTGCAACGTAAAGTTGCCCTTCTTTCGAAAACACGATCCGCCGCGGCGCGGGGTCAGGGATGGGGAAGCCACCCGCCCGATCGTACACCAGGAATTTCGGGTCGGTGGTGCTAAACCGCTCCACATCGTAAGCAAACCGGTTCACCGCGGCGTTGCCCGGCGTGGTCCACCCGCCCGACACGAGGCTGCCCAAAGCCAGAAAACCCACCCCGTGAGTGCCTTGGACCAAAAAGCGGCGGCGATTCAGCGGCGCCGGCGCGCCCTGGGAAAGGGCTTCCTTTTGCGGCGCGGCGTCGGAGCCGCACTCCGTCCGATTCTTTGAATGATCCCGCGCGTTCATGAGTTCAACCTCCGAAAAAATGCTTTGGCTGAAAGCGCCTGGGGCAACTGGCATGCGGAAAAAACATCGCATCCGCGGCAAATGCCCCGGTTCACACACCGCCCCGCGGCCATCCCGCGCCGGCCCGTTATCCAGACCACTGCGGCGCCAATACTTAGCAAACCGCAGCGCAAGACCGCGCGGAAGAATTCCCGCCGGTTCCCGCCTGATTCGAGTAAGTCGCTCATAGCCGAGAGGCTGATTTTATGCAAAAGCACTGTTGCTGAGGGAGAAAAAACCGGCTACATCAGGATTGGCAAAAGCTGGCTGTTTTTTGTCATAGCAATAGCTAATTTTGCATGGTCGGAAGATTCGCCTCTCCTTGGGCACCGGAATTGCTGCCTGCAATGATTGGACCTTGCGGGAGCCATGGCGGGCTGTGCGCCCCAGGCGAACCTGAAGGTGACGGCTGTTGCATTGTGGTTATATTTGGTTATGAAGAAGATTACAGCAATATGTCTGGCTATGGCAATGGCTCTGCCCGCCGTGGCTGAAACAAAGGCCCAACTGGAGAAGAAGGCCCAGAAGCTGATTGCCAAGTTTGAGAGCTTGCAGCAAAAAGCTGACAAAAGAGTGCCCGCCGACGTTTTGAAGAAGGCCCAGGGCATTATTCTGTTGGACCGGACCAAGGCGGGGTTCGTCTTTGCCTATCAGGGAGGCTCGGGGATTGCGATGGCCCGGGACCCGAAATCGGGGAGGTGGGGGCCGCTGGCGTTCCTGAAAGCGAACGAGGCGAGCCTGGGTTTCCAAATCGGGGGACAGCAGTCCTTTCTGGTCATTCTGCTCATGGATCAGGACAGTGCGGCCAAACTGGCGGACCCGATTTTTGAATTTGGAGGGGAAGCGCGTGGAACGGCGGGGGACGCCTCGGCGGGCGAGGAAGGCACCCTGAAGTCGGCGGAACAGTCCATCCTTGTCTATGATGAGCGCCAAGGGTTGTTTGGCGGGGCGGCGATCAAAGGCGGCGAGATTTCACCGGACACGGACGCCAACCTGGCCTATTACGATGAGGTCTTCTCCATGAAGGAAATCCTCTTCGGCAGGAAGGTGAAGCCAAGCAAAACGGCGGAACTGCTCGCCCAGAAGATCCAGGATTACTCGCGCAAGTAGGCCAGGCCAGGCGTGTTCGGACCGGCGGATCAAACCGGCCGCGATGGGAGGCAGGCCGTGGCGCGGTGTTCGCACCGCGCCGGCCGGCGAAGCTGCGTTTACCTGCCCATGAGGTGCTCGAGCACCATCTGGTCCAAGGCTGCGTAGTTGCGGTCGGCGATGAGGGCCTTGGCTGCCTTTTCGTTGAACGTGCGGGCCTTTTGCACCAGGCGGAGGAAGGTGCGGCGGCTGTTCTCGAGATGGGCGGGCCAATGCTCGACCTTGGTCGGGCGGAAGGGATGAACGTCGAAGCAGACGTATTCCCCGTTCTTGCCGTAACCGTTGCGTTCGAGCGCGCGCACCTGGTTGAAGGCGACGCGGAGGTTGGCGCTGCCAAAAGGCTTGTCCTGGTCGAATTTCAATCCGTTCTGGTCGTTGAGGTGCAGGGACCAGAGTTTTCCGAAGGCCATGGCAAAATCAATTTCATCGGCCGGGTCGAGGCCGGCCAGGATGGCGTGGGCGCTTTCGATCAGGCAGCCGACGCGCTTGGGATCCCGGGTCAGTTGCGCGATGGCCAGCGCGTGGCCGATGGTGGGCAGATAGGCATGGTCCATCGGCTCGTTGGGCTTCGGCTCGATGGCCAGGCGGATTTTCCTGTCATACGCCAGCATCTTGTCCAGCGCCTCGACCAGCAGCTCGACGCTGCGCCGGCCATTTTTCGATTCGCGCAGGTAGGTGCCTTCGCGAGCCAGCCACAACACAATGAGGTCCGTGCCCAGGTATCTGGCGATGTCAATGCACCGCAGGGACCGTTCAATCGCATACTGGCGGCATTTGGGGTCGTTGCTCGTGTACGCCCCGTCAATAGTGAGGGGACTGAACCACAAGCGCGGCGCGACCATTTCCGCCGCGATGCCGGCGCCGTCGAGCCGTTTCTTCAGCTCCCGCGCTTCTTTCCTGAGCTGGGTGTCCGATTTGCCGTCAATGTCCGGGACGGCATCATCGTCATGGAACATCATGGCATCGAAACCCAGCTTCTTGAGTTGCTCCAGTTTCCAATCGAAGGATTGGGCGGGACGGGTGGGGGGGCCGTAGGGATCCTGGCCTTCGCTCAGGTTCCACGGACCAAAACAGAATTTGTAAGAGTGTGCTTTTGCCATAACGTCAAGTGTCCTTACCGGAATTCCAGAAGATAGCCAGCCAAATTTTGACCCCATCTCGTGACCCCGCCCGGCCGGCGAGGAAGGCCGGCAACGAGGTCAAGGGGCGGTTGCCCTCGCCAACGCGGCGGGGCAGGTCAAGCCACTCGAATGCAGAGGGGTTGAAAGGCCGGCGGGCCGCTTGACCCACCCTCCCATGCGGGGTAGGATGACGTATAGAAGTTTCAGGGGAGCCAACCGGCGCCGCTGCAACGCGTTTTTGTGCGGGTCACATGATGCGGGAGCAGGCGGTGCGAAGGCTGAGAGTGTGGCGAACGGTTTCGCCGCAGACCCGTTGAACCTGATCCAGGTAATGCTGGCGAAGGGAACCTCCGCTTCCCCAGTGGCCCGTATCGGCTCCCGAAACTCGCTCAGCAGTGATGTTATGATTGCCAAAAACAATGTTCCCGAGCCGCACAGCCGCGCGGCGCTCCCCAACTCCACCCGCGTGTATGTCGCCGGCCGCATTTACCCCGACCTGCGCGTTCCCTTCCGCGAAATCCGGCTCAGCCCCACCCAACTGCCCTCGGGCAAAACCGAGGAAAACCCGCCGGTCCGGGTCTATGACACCAGCGGCCCTTGGGGGGACGAGACCTATCAGGGCTCCATCGAACAGGGGCTTCCCCCCTTGCGCCGGGACTGGATTCTGGCGCGGGGAGACGTCGAGGCCGTCGAGCCGTCTTACCGTCCCGTCCCCGGGCGGAGCGACGCTGCAATCCCTCCCACGCTTCGCCGGCAGCCCTTGCGGGCCAAGGCCGGCCGGGTGGTGACCCAAATGCAGTATGCCCGCGAGGGAATGGTGACGCCCGAGATGGAATTCATCGCGATTCGCGAGAACCTGGGCCGCGAGCGGCTTCATTCGCAGGCTGGTGGCAACGGTCGGCGCCACCTGGGCGGCGAAGCCTTTGGCGCCCGCATCCCCGAGTTCATCACACCCGAATTCGTGCGTGACGAGGTGGCCCGAGGACGGGCCATCATTCCCGCCAACATCAATCACCCGGAGAGCGAGCCGATGATCATCGGCCGCAATTTCCTCGTCAAAATCAACGCGAACATCGGCAACAGCGCGGTGGCCTCCAGCATCGAAGAGGAGGTCGAGAAAATGCGGTGGGCGACCAAGTGGGGCGCCGACACGGTGATGGACCTTTCCACCGGCAGGAACATTCATGAAACGCGGGAATGGATTATTCGCAATTCCCCCGTGCCGATCGGCACGGTGCCGATTTACCAGGCCCTGGAAAAAGTCGGCGGCAAGGCCGAGGAACTCACCTGGGAGATTTACCGGGACACCCTCATTGAGCAATGCGAACAGGGGGTGGACTACTTCACCGTGCATGCCGCCGTCCTGCTGCGCTACGTGCCGCTGACGGCGAAGCGCGTCACGGGCATCGTCTCCCGCGGGGGCTCCATCATGGCCAAGTGGTGCCTGGCGCACCATCGCGAAAGCTTTCTTTACACCCACTTCCGCGAAATCTGCGAAATCATGCGCGCCTACGACGTGGCCTTCAGCCTCGGGGACGGCCTGCGTCCCGGCTCGATTGCCGACGCCAATGACGAAGCGCAGTTCGCCGAGCTCCAGACCCAGGGCGAGCTGACGCGTATTGCCTGGGAGATGGGGTGCCAGGTGATGAACGAAGGCCCCGGACACATCCCCCTGCACCTGATCAAGGAAAACATGGACAAACAGCTCGAATGGTGTCACGAGGCGCCCTTTTACACGCTCGGTCCGCTGACCACAGACATCGCACCCGGCTACGATCACCTCACCAGCGCCATCGGCGCCGCCTTGATCGGCTGGTACGGCTGCGCCATGCTCTGCTACGTCACCCCGAAGGAACACCTCGGTCTGCCCGACAAGAAAGACGTCAAAGACGGCGTCATTGCCTATAAAATTGCCGCGCACGCCGCCGACCTGGCCAAAGGCCATCCCGCCGCCCGCCAGCGCGACGACAGCCTCAGCAAGGCCCGCTTCGAGTTCCGCTGGGAGGACCAGTTCAACCTCAGCCTCGACCCGGAAACCGCCCGTGAGTTCCATGACGAGACCCTGCCCCAGGAAAGCGCCAAAGCCGCCCACTTCTGCAGCATGTGCGGCCCGCATTTCTGCTCGATGAAGATCACCGAGGAAGTCCGCCAATACGCCGCCAGCCAGGGCGTCACCGAAAGCCAAGCGCTCGAACGTGGTCTCGAGGAAAAGGCCCGGGAATTCCGCGAGCGCGGCGCAGAGGTTTATCCCCAGGCCTGAGCCCGACGGCGCGTTACCACGCGGGTTTCTGATTTCGGGCGAACCATTCGCGCAACAGCATTTGCCGGTCCGTTGGAGCGGCCGCCGGCCGTGTGTCCTCCTTGTCCGGCCCGTGCTCGACGCTCCAGCCCTGCCACTCGCGGAAGGCGTGGTAGGTCCAATCCCACCCCTGTTCCTCGAAAATCTCGATGACATCGCGCAAATAACGAGCGGCGCTGCCGCGGGGCGCCCAGCGGATGGCGCTGAACTCGCCGATGTACAGGTGAACGTTGTGGCGCTGTTGAAATTCAATGGCGGGGTGCAACGCCCGTTTCAGCGCGGCTTTGTCCCACCGTTGTCCATCCACCTCCCCCGGGTATTCCACTGCCGGGGCCGGACCGTGCACGCCTTGGTGGGTGAAAGCGCCAGGCAGGTACATGTGCACACTGTAAACTACGTTCGATAGCGGCAGCGGCAACAGCTCCTTCAGCCCGTCGGGTCCGCCCCACCGGGCGGGTTCAACGATCAGCGTCCGCTCCGGGTCAATCTCGCGGATCGCGCGCGCCGCCCGCTCCGCAAGCCCCTGCCAGTCCGCGCAGTCCTCGCCCACGTCGTCCTCGACCGGTTCGTTGGCCAGGTCAAAGCCCCAAATGGGCCGGGCGCCCCGGTACCGCGCCGCAATTTTCCGCCAGACCTCGACAAAGTGGTCCTGGCACTTGCGGTCCGTGAACAGGGAAGCGTCGGACCCCACATAGCTGCTCACCGTCCCCTTGCCGCCCGGCGGCGAGTGCAGGTCCACCACGACATACAGGCCGTGCTTCCGGCAGTGGGGCAAGGCGGCGTCGAGCTTCTTCAACTCGCCCTCCAGCCACGCGTCGTAACTGTCCAGCGGGGCCACCTCCCCGGGCCGGTGGTGTCGAATCAGTTGCCAGCGAATGAGGTTCGCGCCCCACTCGCTACCTAGCACCCGGAGACCTTCCGCATCAATGTTCGGACTGATCATCGCTCCCCTCAGTCGGGGCAGAGAGTGCCCCTTCTCGCGGACCGGCGCCCGCCAAACCATGGCGGCGGGCTCCAAAGGCCGCACCACGGTCAGCTTCACGTCGTCCATCCAGACTTTGCCGGCGACCTGTTCCAGTCCGAGGACCAGCGTGATGTTGGTGGTGTCGGCGGGGACTGTCGTCGTGAACCCCGCCTGCCGCCAGTCGAACGAGCTGTGGTGAAACGGCGCTTGGGGGTAGAGGCGGCCCGATGGCCCTTCCAACACCAGCATGAACTTGATGCCGTTCCACGGGTTGGGCTTGGTGCTTACGTCCTCGGCGCGCACGCGGGCCGTGCCGCGAATCTTGCACCCGCGCAACCCCTCGAGCGGCAACTTGCGCGAAATCACCGCCCCGCGCGCTTCGGGTTTGGACACCAGGACAACACATTGGCCGCCGCCTTCGACCTCTTCCAGCCGGCCGGGGCCCCACCATCCTTCCAGCGCTTTGTCGCCCTCGAAATCCGCCCGAAAACCAATTTGCCCACTCTGAACCCCGGCCGTCGAGGTGAACGCGGCCGGACCCGCCAGCGCCGCCAGCAGCATCAGGTGCAACCAGAAACTTTTCATAATTCAAATTGGAGGGACCTGCGGACCTGTCTGCCCGGCGGTTGGCGCCCGGAACGGGCGGTCAGACCTGGCGCGCCGCCAGATAGCGCTCGGCTTCGATGGCCGCCGCGCATCCCATGCCCGCTGCCGTGATGGCTTGCCGATAGATCCGGTCGGCGCAACAATCGGCCACAAACACGCCCGGCACATTCGTCGCCGCTCCGCCCTTGGGCAGAATGTAGCCGGCCTCGTCCATTTCGATTTGCCCCTTGAACACCTGCGTGTTGGGAACGTGGCCAATGGCGACAAACACCCCCGCGCAAGCCAGTTCGGTTTCCGCCTGGGTTTTTACGTTTTTGAGTCGCACCCCGGTGACTTTGCCCGCCTTGACGTCCAGAATCTCCGCGACGACCGAGTCCCACACCGGCTTGATCTTCGGATGTGACAGGGCGCGTTCCGCCATGATTCGGGAGGCACGGAGGGCGTCCCGCCGATGGACCAGATAAACCACCGACCCAAACCGCGTCAGATACAGCGCTTCCTCGCAAGCCGAATCGCCGCCCCCAACCACCACCAGCGGCTGGTTCCGAAACACGGGCAGCGCGCCGTCACACGTTGCGCAATACGTCACCCCCTTGTTCTCGAGCAGCCGCTCGCTTTCCAGGCCCAGATGACGGTGCCCCGCCCCGCTGGCGATAATCAGGCATTCCGTCTCGATCCGCTCGCCATCGGCCGTCAGCGCGAACGGCTGTCGCGACAAGTCCGCGGCTTCAACGGTCGCAAACTGCATTCGCGCCCCAAACCGCTCCGCCTGCTTCTGCATGCGCGACATCAATTCATAGCCATCCACCCCCTCCGGAAAACCGGGATAATTCTCGACCACAGTCGTCGTGGTCAGCAGTCCCCCTGGCTGGCGGCCCGTCAGCACCAAGGGCGCCAGATTGGCGCGCGCCGTGTAAAGGGCCGCCGTCAACCCGGCGCAACCCGAACCGATAATCACCACTTTTTCCATAGACCGTGCAAGTTAAGTGCCGAGCGCTCGATTGGCAAGAAACGTCACGGAAATTTCGAGATTCGGGCTTTTTGAATTGAGAGGGGTCGGATGAGCAGGAGGCGCACGCCACCTGCTGAGTAGCGCACGATGCGGCGGCGAGACGGTTCCCCTGGACCGTCCGGTTCTGCGGATTGGACGAGCTTAGGACGGATGCTTCGCTGCAAGGGGTCTGGAGGGGAATTACTTCGACGCCACAGGGGTCAGGGTGACGGGGCCGAGGAGGCCGGAATCGGTCAGGGGCCAATCGGAGGCGTCGAAGGGTTTGTATTGGAGATTCACAAAGTTGATGTCATAGAAGTTCTTCCATTTGACGCCGCGCCGGTCCAGGTCGCGAATGCGGTTGGCGGAGACGTTGGTGACTTCAACTTCGAGCCGGTTATTCTTGGGATTCAACGGGACGGTCACGCGGAATGGAGGTGTGAACAACGTGCCGCAATCCTGTCCGTTGAGGCGTACGCGGGCGCTTTGGCAGACGCGTCCGAGGTCAAGGCGCCAAAGCCCGTTCCAGGCGTGGGGAGCGTCGAACCGCAGGGTGTAGCAAGCCGTGCCGGCAAACCGTTGGGCGTTGGCGTCCTCGCGTGCCGTCCAGGAGGTCAGCATGGCCTGTTGGAAGGGTGCCGGCAGCTCCGGCCCCCCTTGGATAAAGTGCACCTGCCAGAGCCCCTCGAGCTGGGCGGTGGACCCCGTCGTTTGCAGATAAGGCCATTCGGGCCCCTTCACGCTTCGAGCCGGAAGGCAGCGGAGAATGAGGGAGGCACCCGGTTCCAAGTCGAGGTAAACCTCGGCTTGCTTCTGGCGATGGTGGCGGAGTTTGCCGCGTCCGGTGCGGCCCGTCAGCGGGTCCATGACGACCACCGAGGCGCAGTCGCGTGCGAGGGGAACCCACTGGTGTATGGAGTTGGTCTGGCTGCGGTTGGCGATGAAATAATGCCAGTCCCCCTGCCCTGCCCTCCGGATGCCCATCAAGCCCGGCAGGTCGAATAGACACTCGCGCGGCACGCCGGCGCGCGAGAGCGCCGCTTCCAAATCTCCAACCAGCAAGCGTCCTTTGCCAACTTTGGCTTCACGCACAATAGCTTCGGCCCGTTCGCGCCATTGCAATCCGTTGGCGAGTTGCCGGAGCCGGTCGCGACGTTGTTCCAGCGCACCCCAACCGGGCACATCCGAGGGCATTTGGTGTTCGAAGATGATGGTGGCTCCGGCGCGCGCCAGGTCCAGGAGGCGTTCGAAGGTTTCAACCGGCAGCAGGCGGGTGGGGGGGAGAACCACGGCGCGGTAGTTGCCGCCGGGGACTTGAACGCTGCCGCCGTGAGCGGTGGCTGACGCGAGCTGCCGGTCGGAGACGTAATCAAAGGCATAGCCGCGGTTCCACAACTGTTCAGCGGTTTTGCCGATCGGTTGTTCTTCGAACCAGTCGCGCGCGTGGACGGTGAGGTTGCGGACCATGCCGGTGGGATTATGCCAGAAGTCATGAAGGGGCCAGTAGAGCAGCAGATCATTATCCGGCCGGCCGGATTGCAGGACGGCCTGGCAGCGGGTGGCATAGGCGTTGAGGGCGGGGACGTCGCGCCAGATGGAATTGCGCGGGTTCATTGCGTAGGAGGCATAGAAGAGCCAGCCCGGCCAGGGGGCGTCGTCCGGCGAGTAACAGGTTCCGTGGTAAAGCACGTGGTTGACGCCGGAAAGAAACAGGTCGTCGAGCAGGTACTTCATGTCGGCGAGCGTTTCGGTGAAATGTTCCTGCAGCCAG
>FWPV01013584.1_pt1 | contig 12183 bp, 10 predicted proteins | sample 2228371 | NCBI WGS metagenome assembly FWPV01 (sample SAMEA103939776, study PRJEB20133) | metagenome | reverse complement strand
ATAGTCAAAATATCCTTTCGAACCTTCAAATGCGACTGTTTTCAGCGCGAACGATGCTCTCCACAGCCACCTAAGCCGCAGGGGCTTCTCTTGCTAACACAGCCGGGGCCCTTTGACAAGCCGCCGGCAACTCTGACAGAGGATCAACTCCAGTGATATCCAGGTTCCTTGTGAACGAGAACATTGACAGGAATCAGGGTGGTAAAATCTGCAGCAGCTTGCCAGGAGAGGCTGAAATCGATCACCCAACGGGCCAGGTCGAGCCATGCAGTCGAGGCATCCAATACCGCCCGGTCACTGCTGGCCACCACCCCCTCGCGACAGGGGAATTCGTGCTCCGGGACGGGGGCGGTTCGCGCCTCCCCCGCAAGTCCCAAGCTTCTCAGGCGTCGCCGATATTGCTCCGCCATATGGCCGCTGCGACTCAAGGGGGCATCAAACAAAAACAATATTCTATTGGGCCGAAACTCCCCAAGGAAAGTCCGATCTAGATCCATCGCCATTTCACTCACTTGCGAAAACTTGAAGGCGGCGGATTGTCCTGCCAGGTCACGCAATGCTCCATCGTTGCCAATAAGCAAAAAACGCCCAAGTAGGGCGCTCTCCAGGGTAATGTGCACGTTGTGTCCATCCACCACAAGTAGTTGCTGTTGCCAGTCAGAACCGGCACAGCGCTTCGCGCGTCGTCGCAGCGCAGTCTCCTGGGAAAAAACGCCTCGCTGGAGGAGTTCACGTTCTGTGCCGGTAAGATCACACCGGTTGCCCACCCACTGCAGAGCTGATTCGCGCGGGTAGCATTGATTTTGCAAGTAGAAAAATTGTGAGGCGGCCTGGTATAGTCTACAAAGTGGGCGGCGCTTCATCCGCTAATCTTCATTTTTCCCGACTTTTTGCTTTTCAATGGCCTCCTTGCGCAGTTCTTTACGCAGCACTTTCCCTACTGTTGTTTTGGGCAAGGATTCCCTAAACTCAACAATCTTGGGAACCTTATAGGCGGCCAGCCTGGATTTGCAGAATTGAATGATCTCCTTTTCACTGATCTCTTGGCCGGGCTTGGGCACAATGAACACCTTCACCGTTTCGCCGCGATAAGGATCAGGGACCCCAACGGTAACCGCGTCAAGAATTTTGGGGTGTTCATACAGCACCTCATCCACTTCCCTGGGGTAGATGTTATAGCCACCTGCGATGATCATGTCTTTCTTACGATCAACGATAAAGGTATACCCCTGCTCGTCTATGGTCGCAATGTCTCCCGTGTAGAGCCACCCGTCACGCAGAGTGGAACTGGTTTCCTGCGGCATTTTCCAATAGCCGAGCATCACCTGCGGCCCTTTCACCACCAGCTCGCCCACCTGCCCGAAGGAGAGCTCCTCCACCCCCATCTCCAGGTCGACAATCCTGCATTCTGTATCGGGCAGCGGGATGCCGATGGAACCTGCCTTGCGCGTTCCGTTGATGGGATTGCAGTGCGTCACTGGACTCGATTCCGTCAGTCCGTAACCTTCAATGATGATACTGCCTGTGAGCGCTTCGAATTTTTTTAATACTTCCACAGGCATAGGTGCCGACCCGGTGATACAGTAGCGAATCGACGACATATCAAAGGAGCTGATATTCTTGTGGTTGACGATGGCCGCGAAGATGGTCGGGACCCCTGGGAAGAGCGTTGGCTTGGTCTGCTGGAGAGTCTTGATAAAAGCATCCAGATCGAATTTGGGGACCAAGATCACCGTGCAGCCCGTATAGAGAGGAAAATTCATCGCCACGGTCATGCCGAAAACATGGAAAAAGGGCAAAATGGCGACAAAGCGCTCCTTCCCCCAGTGCAGTGCCGGGAACCATCCGGCGATCTGGACAACATTGGCGAGAATGTTGGCGTGCGACAGCATCACACCCTTGGCCACTCCGGTTGTTCCGCCGGTATACTGAAGCAGGGCAAGATCACCAACCGCTATCGGACACGGAGGAGGACTGGGAGGCGTGCCGTCGATCAGTTTGCTGAAGTTGAACACATCGTCGCCGTAAGGCACGGCGGTGAACAGCTTGTCTTTGAAGGCCTTTATGGGATAGAGCCAATTCTTGGGAAAAGGAAGGTAATCCTTGATGCTTGTGGCGATGATCTTCTTGATGCCGGTTTTGGGGAGGACTTTGGAGATTCTCGGGTAGAGGTGATCCAGAAACACAAGAACCTTTGCCTCGGAATCGACCCATTGATGTTCCATTTCCCGTTCCACATACAATGGGTTGGTCATAACCGCCACACCGCCCAGCCACAAGACGGCATAAAAGCTGATGATGGCCTGCGGACAATTGGGCAGCATAATTGCCACCTTCGTCCCCGGCTCAACACCCATGCGACTCAAGGCATTGGCAAAACTTTGTATCTGCTTCCACAAAGCAGCGTAGGTCAAAGTCGCGCCGAAAAATTCGGTTGCCGAATTGTTTGGGTACTTTTCGGCGTTCCTCTTAACAAGTATCGGTAATGGTTCTTGCGGATACTTTAGGGCTCGCGGCACATCGGAATCATAACTACCATACCAGACGGGATCCATCCTCTCCCTCCACGGCCAAACAATTTAATAGGCAATACTGCGAATCGCCGATGTTGGGGAGGGAAGCCCACCCCAACTTATTAAGCATCATCCTGTCGGGACCCGCAGCGGGACGTGCGGTCGCCACCCGTCCGCACAGCCACCATGGAGCCGATTATGAACAAGTGCTCTTGTGCTTCTCCACTTCTTCCTTAAATGCCGGTATGAAACTAAACAGATCTTCCACGATCCCATAATCGGCCTTGCTGAATATGGGAGCTTCAGGATCTTTATTGACGGCGACAATGAATTTGGAAGATCCCATGCCCGCCAAGTGCTGAATCGCCCCTGAGATTCCCACGGCAATATAAAGGTTTGGATTGACCACTTTGCCTGTCTGGCCGACCTGATCAGAATGCGGCCTCCAACCTGAATCCACTGCAGCACGTGAAGCTCCAACCGCAGCACCCAGCAATCCGGCCAACTCCTCGATCAGTGCATAGTTTTCCGGGCCCTTCATGCCTCTGCCACCGGATATAATGATTTCGGCTTCCGTCAGTTCCACTTTGCCGGAGGTGTCCAGATCAACCCCCGTTACTCGGGAACGGGCTGCGGGAATGGATACGTCAACTTTTTCGATTTCCGCTCGTTTGTCTTCCATGGGAGCAAAGCAGTCCATGACATTGGGACGGCAGGAGATGACAGGCAGAGCGCCCTCAGCCCATTCACACCAGGCAAAGCATTTGCCGGCAAAGATGGGTCGCTTGGCCTTGACCGCACCGTTTTCGCACACTACCTCGGTGCAGTCCTGCGCCAAACCCGCCTGCAGTCGCCCGGCCAGCCGTGCTCCCAAATCCTTCCCATCTACGGAAGCAGGCAGGACGATGACCGCCGGGTCGCATTTTGCAACAATCTCGGCCACCACGGGCACATAGGCCTCGGCCACATAATTCTCCAGGGCCGGATCGTCCGCCACAAACACCTTATCGACTCCATATCGCCCCAAATCGGCGGCTTTATCGGCAACTCCGGATCCGACGGCAATCCCGCAAAGGCTTAGTCCAAGGCTGTCGGCAATTCTCTTTCCCTCACTGGCCACCTCAAAAGAAACACGGCGAAAATTTCCTCCACGAAATTCAGCAATCATACAGACACACTTAGACATGTTATTTCTCCTTGTTTCTTTAAATCACTTTTGCCTCTTCATGCAAAGCCCTTACGAGTTCCCGCGCTTTGCCCGCGGTGTCCAGGTCGCCATTGATTATTCTTCCAGCGGCTCTCTCCGGCGGCATTTCCAGTGCCGTCACGCGAATCTTGGCCGCTCCGGCTCCACACTCGGAAGGATCGACGCCCAGGTCCGCCAGTTTCTTGTTGGCCAGAGGCTTTTTCTTGGCCTTCATAATACCGGGAAGCGACGCGTAGCGGGGGTTCCACACGGCATGGGAGCCGCCGAGTGTCACCACAGCGGGGAGATCGGCCTCAGCGGCTACCTTCCCGCCTTCGATGGGACGATCGATTTGGACTTTACTGCCATCGGAGTCCACCGCCACTCCCAGAGCCAGGTGCGGCCAGCCGAGCAGTTCAGCCACCATAGCGCCACGCTGGGCTTCATCGTAGTCTACCGCGCGCGATCCACACAGGACGATATCGGGGTTCAATTCCTGCACCGCAGCCGCGAGCGCCTTTGCCACTCCCAGGCTGTCGCTGCCTTCCAACGCTTCATCATCGATGAGCACCCCACTGTCCGCCCCCATTGCCAAAGCCGTGCGGATGGATTCCACCACTCTCTGAGGGCCCCAACTGACGATGACAACACTTCCGCCGTGCTTTTCCTTAAGGCGAAGAGCAACTTCCACTGCAAACTCATCATACGGATTGATAATCCACTTGAGGTCATCTGTTACGATCGATTTGCCATCACCGGCAATACGAATTACCGATTCGGTGTCCGGTGTTTGCTTGAGTAGCACTGCGATATTCACGGCTAATCCTCCTTTCTTCAACAGGTCTTCCAGCATCTGGCTGCCGCTCGACAATGGGACTCGCTATTGGGCATAAGTGACACAAATTATGCGCATTGGTAAACAGGTCCATTAGCATAACCCCGTTAGATGATTCAAGCACAAACGGCGGCCGCATCAAAAAACAGGATGGGTCATAATACTTAGTAAATTTGGGATATTAGTGGAGCCGACCAAAAAAGTCCAGAGAAAAATGAATGGTCAATCATTCATTGCTACCGCCCACAAGCCGCCCTGGCGCCCAGCGAGCGATCCCCGCCTGCCAGGTCAAACCCAATCCGAAAAATGCCGGCTAGGGCGTTCCCGACTTTTCCTTTGCGTAGCACTCCGGGCAATATCCTTGAAACAACACCTGCTTGCGCAGCACATGAAATGATTCGCCCTCCGGCAAGGCGATGCCGTCGCCCAGAGATGGATCCATGACATCTTGAATCATTTGGCATTTCACACAAACCGCATGATGGTGAGGTTCCACCACCGCGTCATAGCGGGAGACGTCCGTCATGGGGCTCACCTTCTGAATCAACCCCACATTATGGAATCGTTCCAAGGTCTTGTAGACTGTTCCCAAGGATATCATCGGGAAGCGCTTTCGCACCTGCTGGTAGATGGTTTCCGCACTGGGGTGCTGTTGGGTGTTGTAAAGCGCCTGATAGATGGCCAGCCTTTGATAGGTCACTTGCAAACCGTGGTCCCTCAACACACCGATAAAATCTTTCTCGTTCGGCCCCTCCATGATTCTTGCCTTTCCTGACTGGAATTGAAGCGGATAATTGTCGACAAGCAAAAAACCCCACTTAAACGAGATCTTGCATCATATAAGACCTATCAAGCATTTACAAGTCTTTTCTCATAATGATTCGCGGTTAAATGCCAACCCTTTTGTACAATTAAGCTACCTTGATCTTCTGGACGTTGCCCCGGTCACGGAACCGTCTCACGTAAACCATCAAAGCCGCTACGGCAGCAGGCGTCACACCCGGAATCCTGGAAGCCTGTCCCAGAGAGCTCGGTCGAATAGAGCGCAGCTTTTGCTTGATCTCATTGGAGAGTCCCGGGATTTCATCAAAACAGAACCCATCAGGAATTTCCATTTGCTCCATTTGCTTGAATTTCTTTGCCTCGGCCTCCTGCCTTCTCAGATAACCTTGATACTTGCACTCGACCTCGACCTGCTGTTTGACCCGTTCCGCAAGTGCACTCGCGGACCCTTCCAGAGCTTCGATGTCTGTATAGCTCAGTTCCGGGCGTTTGAGCAGCTTGGCAAGACTGGCGGGCTCTCCCAGAGGCGCTGAATTCCTTTCCTGCAGCAGCGCGTTGACTTCCCCCGACGGACGCACACAGGTTCTCTGAAGACGTTCCAACTCGGAGCGGATGGCCTTCCTTCTCTCGACCAACTCACGGTAGGTGGCCGCGTCATGCAAACCCAGTTGGTAGCCTTTCTCCAACAATCGCAAGTCGGCATTATCTTCCCTCAACAGCAGCCGATATTCAGCCCGGGAAGTGAACATGCGATATGGTTCGTTGGTTCCCTTGGTCACCAAATCATCTATCATTACGCCCATATACGCTTCCGAACGGTCGAGTACAAAGGGCGGCCTTTGCTGAACTTTCAGGGCCGCGTTAATCCCCGCCCACATCCCCTGAGCCGCCGCTTCCTCATACCCCGAGGTGCCGTTGACCTGACCGGCCAGAAATAAACCTTTAACCAGTTTGGTTTCCAGCGTTGCGGTGAGCTGGGTCGGTTGAATGTAGTCGTATTCGATGGCGTAGGCAGAGCGCATGATTTCGGCGGACTCCAAACCAGCAATCGAACGAATCAACTCATACTGCAGCTCATAGGGAAGCGAATTGCCGGTTCCGCTGGCATAGATTTCTTCCGTGTCCAACCCTTCCGGTTCCAAAATGATCTGGTGAAACTCCTTGTGAGGAAATTTCATGATCTTATCTTCCAGCGAAGGGCAATAGCGGGCCGATACCCCTCGAATTGAACCATTGTAGAGTGGGGAAAGGCCAATGTTGCGGCGCACCAATTCGTGGGTGCGCTCATTGGTCCTGCCCATGAAACAGGAAATCTGCGGTAAGGTGATGGCATCGGTGAAGAGCGAAAAAGGCTTTGGCTGCAAGTCCCCCTGTTGTTCATTAAATCTGGAAAAATCTATGCTGTTGCGGGCAAGGCGGGCGGGAGTACCCGTCTTCATGCGCCCCGGGGCAAACCCCAGATCGCACAACTGCTTTGCAAGAGCGGTCGATGGAAACTCGCCGGCTCGACCCGAAGGAATTTGTCGGGAGCCAATGTGAATCAATCCGTTCAAGAAGGTCCCCGTCGCCAGGACGACGGCGCGAGCTTGAAAGAACACCCCCATCTGATCCACCACACCAACCACGTGTTCGTCTTCGACAACCAGCAATTCCACCAGAGACTGTTTCAGGCTCAGATGCTCCTGCCGCTCCAGGTGGTGTTTCATGTTGGTCCGATAGCGTACTTTGTCGTTTTGCGTGCGCGTTCCCCTGACCGCCGGCCCTTTTTTAGTGTTCAGCAGGCGGAATTGAATGGCTGTCTTATCGGTCACTTTGGCCATTTCCCCACCCAACGCATCGATCTCTTTGACCAGATGTCCTTTCCCGATTCCGCCGACTGAGGGTGAACAAGGCATATGTGCCACGGTATCGAGGTAAATGGACAGCAGCAGCGTATCACAGCCGAGGCGGGCCGAAACAAGAGCCGCTTCACAGCCTGCATGACCGGCCCCGACCACAATGACATCATATTGGTTCCTCATCTTCTCTGATCCTCTTATTTGAGCTATGATCCTGCGGGGATCCTGTCCAAAAGTCGAGCCCGCATACGCTTCTGTCGTTCCGACAAAACCCGGATCCGCAGAACGGCAAACGGCAGGCGGCGCCCATGCGGGCTACTATTAGCGTTTACTATAATAGACCGGGGCATTGAAGGAAACTGCATATATGGACAAGAGACTTTACCGCGATTTCAATTCATACCTGCGTGAAGTCTTTGGATGTCGTGTGCAAAAAATCGTCATTGATGCGGGGCTTACCTGTCCCAACAGGGACGGCACCATCAGCCGAGGAGGCTGTATCTACTGCAACGCGCGCGGTTCCGGATCGGGAGCGGCCTCCCGTTTGCAAAGCATCAGCGAACAACTTGAAGAGGGTAAATCGTACCTGGCCAGGCGTTACAAGGCAAAGAAATTCCTGGCATATTTTCAATCCTTTACCAACACATATGGACCACCCGATAGACTCAAGCAACTCTATGAAGAGGCCCTTTCCGTACCTGACGTGGTGGGCTTGACCATTGGGACTCGGCCCGATTGTGTTGATGAAGAGATTTTGGAGTATCTTGGCAGGGTGGGCCGAAGCCGCCTTGTCTGGCTGGAATATGGGCTGCAATCAGCCAACAATGCGACACTGGCCCTAATCAACCGCGGTCATGAGGCGGGGGCGTTCAGCAAAGCTGTTGAGCGCACCAGGCGGCGCGATATCCCAGTGTGTGCCCACGTCATCCTGGGACTGCCGGGGGAAACCCGGGATGACATGCTCAATACGGCGCGATTCCTGGCAGCTTCACCTATCCAGGCGGTCAAGATCCATCTCCTTTATGTGGTTCGCGGAACGGAGCTCGAACACTGGTATCTGGAGGGCCATTACCGATGCCTTAGCCGGCAGGAATACGTATCCATCGTGGCTGATTTTTTGGCACTTCTTCCCCCCCAGGTCATTATACAAAGGCTGACGGGAGATCCGCACCCGGGGGAATTAGTCGCCCCCCTCTGGGCTCTGGAAAAACAAATCAATTTGCATGCCATTCAAACCCATATGCAACATCGCGGGCTTTTTCAGGGAAAAGAACACGCACTCACCCTGGAGACGTCTTGGGCCGGCTAGGGGACTGCCCGAGAGATTCCTCTCCCTTGCCGGAGAGGAATCTCCCATTTACGCACAAGATTCCTTATCCTTCGTTCGTGTCGTTCGTTCATTGACACATTCAAGCGAGTCCGTTACAACTGATTCGCACAGTTAACTATAGTGTCTAAGAAAATGATTTTGCCTTCCAAGCGGGCTGGGTTGGGGTACGAAACCCGGCAACATAAGCGTTGGGTTGAGTCACGCGAAAAGCGCCACTCAACCCAACCTACGTCAAAATCATTATCTTGGGAGCTATATCGATTAGCCGTAGAACAATTATTGGAATTTTGAGAACTTCGAGTGTATGGAGATTCATTATGATTCGAGTGCATAAAAATGCAGGGGATCAAGCGGGGGAAAACGGCAGAAAGCGGCTCGACAAGGGCTTTACGCTCATTGAGTTGCTGATCGTTATGATCATCCTGGGCTTGCTTGCAGCGCTGGTGGCACCGAAAATGTTCCAGAAGGTCGGATCATCCAAGCAAAAGGCTGCCAAGGCGCAGATAGCCATGCTGGGGACCGCTCTTGACGCATTTCGCCTTGATGTGGGTAGATATCCCAATGCCCAGGAAGGCCTCGACGCCCTTCGCAAGAACCCCGGCAACGATAACTGGGATGGCCCATACCTGCCCAAAGACGTACCCCCGGATCCCTGGGGAAAACAATACGTCTACCGATTCCCCGGTGAACACGGCGACTATGACCTCTATTCCATGGGCGCCGATGGCCAGGATGGGGGAGAGGGAGAGAATGCGGACGTAGTGAGCTGGGAGTAGGTTTGTTTTGGCTCCGGTCTCCTGCGCCTTGACTTTTTCACTTGAAAATGATTATGAGTTGCATTTTGTAGGATAATTATAGCTCTCAAGAAAGAGATCTTGCACTCCAGTAGGCTGCGTTGAGCTTCGAAACCCATCAGAGCAAATGCTGGTTTCTTCATGTAACGGGTATGACTCAGCCAACCTGTGTACAAACACCATCTTGACAGCTATAGCTGGCTCTTATTTCGGCGAGAGTGGCGGAATTGGCAGACGCACTGGACTTAGGATCCAGCCCTGTGACACAGGATGGGGGTTCAAGTCCCCCCTCTCGCACCAACAACGCGGACAGCCTCCGGCGCGAGTAGATCAAATTCAAAGAAAGGTCAAACAGTGGAAATGAACGTTTCCGTAGTGGATGTAAGCACTAACCAAAAAAAGCTGCAAGTGGAAATTCCTGCAAACAAGGTCCAGGAAGAACTGGACAGTAGATATCGGGAACTGGCAAAACAAGCGAGGTTAAAGGGGTTTCGCCCGGGCAAGATTCCCCGTAGCATTCTCAAATCCTATTACGGAAAATCTATCGAAAACGAAGTTTCCAACCAGTTCATTCATGACACTTTTGCGCAAGCCTTGAGTGAGGCGGATCTCAAACCCCTCGCAGAAGCGGATGTGGATGAGATGCGTTTCGAAGACAACGGATCATTTACCTACACGGCGACCGTTGATGTCAGCCCGCCCTTCGAGCTTCAGGGGTACAAAGAGCTGGAAATCCACAAGCCCCCTGTTGAAGTGACCGATGAACAGCTGCAGGCAGAACTAGAACGTCTGCGCGAACAACATGGCGAACTGCGCACGCTGGAGTCCGAGCAGCCGGTACGGGAGGGTGATGTCGTCGTTATTGACTTCACCCCCTGGGCGGACGGAGCAATCTTTGAGAAGGGCAAGACCACGGATTACATGCTCGAAGTCGGCAAGAAGTCACTCCACCCCGACTTTGATCCTCAACTGATGGGACACCACGTGGGGGAATCGTTCAGTTTTGAAGTGGATTATCCAGAGGACGCTTCGACAGCCGAAATTGCGGGCAAACGGGTGCGCTTTGACGTCACCATCAAAGAGCTTAAAGAAAAGGTTTTGCCCGAACTGAATGATGAGTTTGCTCAAAAACTTGGGGACTACACAACATTGGATGAGCTGAAGGATGAAACGCGCAAGAGGCTTGCTCGGCAGCAAGAACAAAAAGCCAGTGCGGAAATCCGCCAGCAGATCATCGATCAGCTTGTGGGGAAGGTCGACATCGAGTTATCCAATAAGGTGATCGAAAGAGAAATCGATCAACTGATCGGGATGCTCCAGCACCAGTTCGACAGTCAGGGGCTGAAAATGGATGCAGGCAGGCTGAACACGCCGGCAATCCGTGCCGAGTATCGCCCGCAAGCGGAAAAGAACGTTCGCTGGCGATTGATTGCACAGCGCTTGGCTGAACTGGAGGGAATTCAACTCACCGATGCAGAGCTGGAGGAGATCTACCAGGATATCGCGCGACTGCTGAGAACCACCGCGGATAAGGTGAAGGTGGAATATGCCACGAGCGCCGTGGTCGAACAAAGCAAAGAAAATAAACTGCAGGAGAAGGTTTTTAACTTCCTGGAGAATGAAATCATCCGAACGGAGACCGCACACGCGGTTTAATCATACAGGAGCGGCAACATGTCTTTGATTCCCATAGTAATAGAACAAAGCAGCCGGGGGGAAAGAGCATTCGATATCTATTCCCGTTTATTGCGAGATCGCATCATATTTCTGGGAACGGCCATAAGCGATGACATCGCCAACGTGATCACCGCTCAGATGCTGTTCCTGGAATCGGAAGATCCTGACAAGGACATTCATTTTTACATCAATTCACCAGGAGGCCTTGTGACGGCAGGCCTCGCCATCTATGACACCATGCAGTACATCAAACCGGATGTTTCCACTCTATGCATGGGACAGGCCGCGAGCATGGCCGCGGTGCTCCTGGCCGCCGGAGTACAGGGAAAGCGATTCGCTTTGCCCCACGCCCGCATCATGCTGCACCAACCCATGGGCGGTTTTCAGGGCCAGGCCACCGATGTTGACATTCAGGCACGGGAAATATTGCGACTGAGGGAAGAGTTGAACCGCATCTTGACCGAACATTCGGGTAAGTCCCTTGACCAGATTGAACGGGATACGGAACGGGATTTCTACCTGTCCGGGTGGCAGGCCAAGGATTATGGGCTGGTGGATGAAGTCATAGCCTCAAGAGCCAGCAAGAAGCTGGTGGTGACTTGAGCTCAGCCTGACTGTAGTGCAAGTTCTCCACGTCCAATACCCATCCAGGTCATCCCGCCCCACCAAGGATTGAGGTAGATTGATCTCAAGTGAAGCGGTTTCACTCCATTGGAGAGTTGGTCTGGGGGGCGTACCCCCCAGAGACTTCCAAGCGCACTGGCGAATGTTTTACCTGCATTTTCCCGTTCAGAACTGTTAACCGAACCGTGTGATCAGCAAGCGAAAAAATCGCTCGCGGACAGGATTCCCGGCAAGCTCCGCGCTGTTTGAAACGAGTTGACCTTTCTCCTCTGCCAGGTTACCTGTTTTGAACTGACTCAGGCTGAATCCCACAGAGTCTGCGTTTAGTATAGTCAAAACCCCGCATGGTGATTATAATAACCCTGCCCTATTCAAGGACTGGGCAGGTTTCTGGAAATACAGTTAATTACTCGAGAGACACAGACCTTAGCAGAGTGTTTGGTGTTCTCTCGTTCATTTTGAGTGGCTGAGGAGGACCTTAATGGCTAGAAAACGTGATGAACGCGGTGGAGAGCTGAGATGCTCATTCTGTGGCAAAAGCCAGGATGAGGTGAAAAAATTAATCGCCGGACCGACCGTCTACATTTGTGATGAATGCGTCGA
>FWPV01013583.1_pt1 | contig 12188 bp, 10 predicted proteins | sample 2228371 | NCBI WGS metagenome assembly FWPV01 (sample SAMEA103939776, study PRJEB20133) | metagenome | reverse complement strand
CTGAGCGTAGGAACAAAGTTGTTCTTGTGGCGCTTTTGGTTTTCGTCTTTGCGATCGTCCTACCAAAGACCCTGAAGCCCCAACGATACGAACGTTTGACCGAGAAGTGGGCAGGGGTCTGGATCAAGAATCGGTATGGTGAGGGGGTAACGATTTTCACTCCGGCATGTCGCATTGCTTATTATGCTAAAGGAAATTGCGAGCAGATCGACTTCAGACGAGAGGATCTCGATACAGTCAAAGCGAAGATGACCCAAGCGAGAACCGCATTATTGGCGATCCGGGACAAGGAGATGAGCCCTTTCCTCGAAAATGCGCTGAGAGGGGACTTCGTCCAAGTGGGTCGATTCGAAGGAAAGGGAATGGAGACGATTACGGTTTTCGAAAGGGTGAATTAGGTGGAAAGGAGTCCCCTTAGGATTTCCATCATCGGAATCGACGGCTCGGGAAAGAGCACGACGACCTTGAGGGCTATTTATTCCCTGGGCCGAGAGTTTTCGGTCTGCAAGACAGGGAGAATGCCTTTCTTCATACGGGAAGGGAGTATCTCCCCCTGTCTTCCTCGGATAGGGAGATTCTTCGAAGATCTGTTCAAGAAAGTCGATGCCACGAAAAGGAGGGGATGGATTGGGCTGAGCAGGCTCTTCTTCGTCCTCTTTCAAGGGTTCCTCGAACCCTATATGATCAAAAGATACCGGCCGGATCTCATCATGACGACCCGATGCATGGTCATCGATCCCGCGGTCTACAGTGATTTCTACTTTCCCGCTCTATCTCGAAACTTGACGACCAAGTCGAAGTTGAAACTTTCGCAGCAATATTCGAGGCTCCCTTTCCGTGATCTCTACTTCTTCTTGGACACTCCGATCCCCATGGCGATAAGACGGATCCATAAAAGAATCTCGGACGATCACCCAGAGATTACCTATGGGAGGGATTACTGGCTTCACCTTCATGAACATGAGGGTTCTCTTCAGCTCTTTGATCAAAAATTCAGAGATGCCTTGAATGTGGCTCGAAGAATGGCCTCTTTTCGGGTCATTGAAATTGATACAGCGAAGTATGACGAAGGAGAGGTGTCAGAATTAATCTCCAGGTATACCGTGGATTTTTGCAAAGATGGTCTTACGGAAAATTGGATGAGAGTGTGAAGCACCGGGGATTTTTAAATCAACGTTTCGAGGATGCCCCGGAGGTAGCCGAGGCTGCGGCTACCGACGGTCTCGGGATCGGGGTTAAATTGAGGCTCGGCGGCCATCGCGTTTTGACAGGTCAGGAATGCCAGGGGCTTCCCGGTAAGGTCATCTCTTTCATAGTGTGCCCCTTGACGCTGCGCACAGCGCAATTTTTTTCTGGACAGTCTTTGGGAACGGCTTGGACAATTCGCGAAGCCTCTCGAAATTTACCTCCCCAATCTCTAATTCATCGGCAAAAGGAATTTTACCTCTTAAGTAGAGGAGGTCGAGAAGAGCCTTCTCGGCTGTGGCAAGGTCATAATGTTCCTCCCTTGTGAACCCAAAAAAGAGGCTCGGAGCGATCTTTGAGAATTCGATTGTGATGCCTTGATATTGCAAGGCACGACTCCGTCCCACGGAACTCTGAAGTGTAATGACCGTACAGGTTTGAGGGACTTGAAGGAGTAAACCATGTTTATGAAGGGCCCATTCGCAAGAAACATATGCTGGAGTGCGAAGAAAGCATCCTGCTTCCTCAACGGCCGGCCATCCTTTTAGAAAGGCATTGACATAATAACCCTTTGATAGCCGATAGATCAAACCTCTTTTGACGGCACGGTTGAGAAAGATCGGCGCGTGCTCAACCCATTTTTCTACGTCTGTCTTACGAAAAAGGATAGGCAACCGTTTGAGAATTTCGATCGTAGATTGCTTAGGCATAGGAGCGTAATAGGTCGTCCAAGCCTTCTTTAAAGAGAGGGCTCAGGATTTCTTCAATCGATCGAAAGATGGAGGCAAAGTTAGAAGCCTCGAGGACTTTGTAAACAGGGGGTGGCAGGAAGCGCCGTAGGTCAGCGTGAAGCGCCTCTAACAAAAATTTCTTAGATTTTGTTTTCGGAAAAAAGGGGACCTTCTGTCTCATCCGGAAAGGACGAACGTAAGATCTGAGTTTCCGATCCAACGCTTCCAGATGAGTCCGCGCACCCAACATGGAATGAAGAAACCATAGGTCATAGAGGTCACGGCCTTTCAAATAAGGCCGTTCAAAGAGAGCCCTGAGTTTGTCCGTTAGGATCTCTTCCGGTGTTTCAACAACCAGGATACTACTCGAATAAGGTAGGGTTAGAAGTCCTTCCCTCATCACGTTGAATACAGGAGGACAATCCATCAATGGAATTTTTTGCTGAGTGGGCAAGTGACTCGAATGATTCTGTTCGACCTCAATTCGAACATTGATTTTTTCTCGTTGGGCATCTGGTTTAAAAAGAATAAAGGAACGAAAGGATCCGAAAGAAGCTTGACGTGGTTTTTCCTCGAAGACTCCGATACCAAATTGAGAGAGGGCGAGTTGGCGCGTTTGAGGGAGGGTGCGATCTAACAACTTTCTCACCTCGGAAGCCGGCATCGACGAAACAAAGTCCAGATCCTCCGAGGCTCTCAGTGCGCCGTAAACCCAGCGTAAGGCTGTGCCCCCCTGGAAAATAAGCCGCTCGGACCCGCTTTGGCTGTAGAGGGCATGTAAAAGGATGAGTTGAAGCAAAGCCCCTTGTTGCAGCTTTTTGGAAAAGGCTTGATCCGCCATTCTATCTACAAAATTATACATAATCGTTAATTACTGTCAATATTTTTGGCTATTGCCAGGGGTCCACGGCCTCACTCGGGTGGGGCGACTTCAACCGTCCCACATGGGGAGGCGAAAGCCCCCCACCCGTTGACCCATGCGAAAGCCGATCAGAAGTTGTCAGGCGATCCTTCGCTATGGGTGGTGATGGTATGGAGGTCGAGCGATGGTTTGGGGGTCGGGGCCGAATTCAAAGACCTCCACCTGGGTGACGCAAGATTTCAAGTGGAAACGGTTATGTATTGGTTAGGATCAGAGTCTCTATTTGTTCGATGGCCCTGAAATGCTGATCCCTTGTCAGTAAGACTCCTCCAACTTCCATACAACAGGCAGCGATCCAGACATCATTGATGGGGATCTTAGTCCCTTTCTTTTCCAAAGATAAACAGATGAGAGCGTATTTTCTGGCAACTTCGGCATCTATATTGATGACCTCCATTTTTAAACGACTGATCACTTGTCGGAGTCTCTTCTCGTTAAATTTCTGTCTACTTCCTTTCATGAACCCGTAATGGAGTTCTCCGATCACAATGGAGGGGATAAAAAGAAATTGCCCATAAGTGGCAATCGTGTCAACAACCTCAGATAAGCCTTCTGCATAGTCACAGTAAATGTTCGTATCCAGGACGAGTTTCAACTCCAGTCCCCTTCGTTCACCTTGTCGAAAATTTCAACCGATCTTCTCAGTTCCTCAGCCTCTTCGTGCGACATCCAACCAGCAAGCTCCCTGATGATCTTTTCACGATCTTTCATGAGGCCCATTTTTTCTTCCACGGCCTCAAGAATATAAGCCGATTTTGACTTTCCACTTTTGGCGGCTGCCTTCCTGATCATTTCGGCTTTTTCTGGAGGAATTCTCAAGCTTAATGGCATACGGATCTTCCCCCTGGCTGTATCTCAACTAAAAAAATTGTATCGCAATGATGCTTTGGTGTCAAGGGAAGAGGATCCATCTTTTCAGATCTCGAGAAATCAGGTCTCTCCGATGGTTTCGAGGATGCCTTTGAGGTAGCCGAGGCTACGGCTCGCGATCGTTTGGGGATCGGGCTCGAAATCAAAGACTTCGACCGAGATGTAGCCCTTGTAACCGCTCTTGACCAAGGTTTTGAGGATGGGGGTGAACCTGGTGGACCCGAAGCCCGGACCTCTGCCATTGGCGTCGTTGACGTGGACATGGCGAAGCATCCTCGAGTCGAGGGCCCTGATCAAGGCCTCGGTGACCGATTTCTCCTCGGCGGATGCGGAGCGGCAGTCGAACATCAATTTAAAGTTGGGGTGCCTGATCTCTCTGGCAAAACGGATGGCTTCGCTGACGTTATTGATGAAGTTCGTGTTCCTGCTCGAAAGGGGCTCGATGCAGTAGATCACATCCCTCTTGCGGGCCGTCTCGAGACAGGCTCGGAAAGTCTCCTTCGCTCGCTCCCATGACTCCTCATATTTCCAACCTTCCTGAACCGTACGCTGGTGTGGGGAGCCATGAACGAGAACCTTTCCTCCAATATCGGCGCAGAAATGGATGAGGGCCTCGATGTATTCTTGAGTCCGGATTCGAATGATTTCGTCGGGGTGATTGATGTAAAGCCCTTCGGGTTTCACGAGGAGCCAGTGGAGTCCCACAATCTCGATCCCGCTCTTCTCAGCAGCGCGACGAATCGCTTTTCGCCTGGCTGGCGAGATTTCGGTAACCGAATCTGCAAGGGTGAACGGGGCGATCTCGACCCCGTCGTACCCGATCTGGGCTACATAGTCGAAGACCTTCTCGATAGGCCATCCTTGAAAGAGTTCGTTACAGATCGAGATCTTCATGCTCGGGCTCCTCGTTTTAAGGATTTCTTCGGGGTTCGTGCCTTCGTTTTTCCTTTCCCGAGTTTCCGAAAGACGGCAACCATCTCTCTTTGAAAGGCGTCGTAGGCACTCTTGAACTCTGAAAGCGTCTTCTGGACTGGACCGAACTCCGACCACTCGGTTGGCATTAACCCCTTTCGTCCCATCTCTTCTTCGATGCCGACCTCCCTCAATTTTTCAGCCAACTCGGGATTGATTTCGAAAGCCTTTCGGAAATCTTCCATCTGATTCAACTGCTCCAAGACGTCCACAGGAAAGGTGTGGGAAATCGATTCCTCGTATTCCGTTAAGTTGAAGGCCGGGTCCTGGGACATCTTTCTCACATTCTCTTGATGGTCAGGGAATTCCGTATGGACGAGGTTGCGAGAGGACAAGGTCCAATACGTGTCGAAGGGTTTCCGCTTCGAAGCAGGGAGGTAGTGAATCCGATCCAAGACCAATTGCGCTTGGTCCTGGGCAAGGTGATAAGACCTCATCAAGTAGTTCTTCCATCGGTTCCGGTTGGCATCGGAGAAGAAGATCGACCAAACCCTTCGTGCCACAAGGGTCCCCGACTTTCCAATCACCTCTTCCCAACGCTCGAGCGACTCTCGCGAAGCAACCTCTTTCAGCGCTTCCATGACGGGCTCGTCGATTCTCCTTTGCCCATGAGCAAAGCGCGTGGCTGCCCACACCTTCTCCTCGTAGGTCTTGGCCTTCGAGACCTTCTCCTTTGTTCCATTCGCCTCAGAAAGTTTTGTGACCGCTCGAAGCGCCCCCTCCTCGCCGACCTTCTCCTGAAGTTCTCGAAACAGCTCCTCCAACTTTATTTCGCGCAGATGGCTCTCCAGGCGCCCGCCCATATTGGTCATATAGAGTTGGGTGGGCGTAATGCCTTTTCTGACTGCCTTAGCCATCCCCTCCATTTCGTCGAGGATGAGGGTCACTTCCTGGCTGACACTGAAATCGACAGTGATGTTCGATCCGAAGCCATAGGCATTGATGGTTTTCGTGATGCTTCTGGCCACAGGCGTTGTGGCTGCCACCTTGATGACCATGTTGGGCCTTCCCCTTTCTCCGTCCATTCGATAACCAGCGAGGAGATAGGAATCATAGAGATTCATGTGCTCCGAGGCAGTGGAGAAAGCCAGAAAGACGTCTCGAAGGCTTTCCTCGAAGAGATGAGCCACATTGGGATTGAGTTGAAAGCTCACGACCCCTCCTCCGGAAGTCTCCCGCAGATTGAAAAAGATGGGTCGAAAGACCTCGAGGTTCTCCCAGAGCGCCAATAGGGTCGCATAGAGCGTGATCTCCTCGGCATATTTGGAGGGGTTGGCGGACCATGCTCTGAATTTGGGATGTTTTCGAACTTCGTTAGAGAAGACTTCCGTAAGCAGCGGTTCATCCTGGTAGGCTCTGGCAGCAAGGACCGGATTGGTCGAGACCTGTTCGAAGCCGAGATGCCTCAACCATCTCAAACCAAGGGCGTAATCGTTTCCGAATCTGCATTTTCCATCCTTCACCATCTGGTAATAGATGTTTCCTTTGATTTCTCTCTCCGCGGCCTTGAGAAAATCGCTGAGAACATTTTTCCCGAAGTCCAATCCCCCCTCAAGCCGCAGAGCCGTTTGGGCGACCATGCTGTTTCCCTTTTGGACTCTTTTCATCTTCCCAAGCCACTTCCGAATCGTGGCCCGAGCGATTGAGAATTCTCCTTCCCCTCGCTCCAGGCTTTCCCATTCTTCAAAAAGGGCATGAACGTATTCCACCGATCGAACCCTCTCCTCCTCGTCGAGCCAGCGGCTTTCGAGGCCGTAGAAGTTGAGGACCACTTCCATGAGTGCTTCATAAGCATAGTGGCGCAGGCGAATCTTTCTTGCCATTTCATCCCTTGGATCGGAGGGCATCGGCCTCGTCTGAGCAAAAAGGAGGTTGAGTCCCCTGACGATTCCCCCCACGGTCTTCGAAAGAGATCCATTCAGTTCAGGGAAAAGAAGGTGGTCCGCCGCCAACATTGTTTGACCCATCTGGGTCAATTGGAGAAAATGGGCGACATGGTCTTCTGGGATCGGTGCCCTGGTTTCAGGAGATAGCGGCTCCGGAAGGCTCGCGTTGACGATTTGATCAATGAAGTCTTGCGTTAAAACCCTCATTCTTCTCCTCCATTCTTTTCACTATCCACTTCTGGCTTCGCCTTTCGTTCATCGGTACCAGATGGATGATCGGCCGTTTTTAGTCTCTACAGTTGAAATTTTTTCGACGCTGAGGGATTCGAGATGTCTTCCGATATGTTTCTCCAGGAGCGACCAATAATCCTCCTCGTATCGTGAGAGAATTTCGTAGATTCCTTCTCTGAAGAGATCTTTTCCATGCTCGTTCTTGGCATTGAGGAGGAATCCGTACGTGATATGAAGAAGCTGTCTGGAATCGTCCTTGTCCAATAGGGCCGAAAGTTCGGCATCCTGAAGATCATCAAGCCTGGGGATGCGCGCCAGATCCGCGGTCACATGATAAAGCCTCGATGCCTCCGCAAACTTCGCCAACGCCCATCGATGCATCTCTCTGTAGAGGGAAGGGGAGACAGAGGCAATGAGGCGGACAGCTTCCAGCCAGCTCGTCCCGGCAGTTTTGAGATGGAGCCGTCCCTCTGCCAGCTCTCCCATGATGGGAAAGGCTGAAAATTTATCGCTTCCGGAATGGATCGAGATCTTGTAGTCTTCGTTGTGCTGAGCGATTAGAACGTGCTGATAGAACTGTTTGCGGAAGTCTTCCAAGTTGCCGCAATAGTCGATGGCTTTCTCGAATTGGCCAACAAACCGGGGGGCGAGGGCGTCGATCCTTATCCCCCTCTGGCTCAGGGCAATGATGAAGAAGAGATGGGTTTCGGGGGTCGTCGGAAAGGGTGTTTCGTCAACGGATATCTCAAAATCGACAAGACGATGATGTCCAAACCTTGAGAGGAGAAACTGGTAGACCTCCTCGGTAAAATCGATGGCTTTATGGAAAAGCAAGATCGTTCGCTTCAGGCGATCGGCATCGAAATGGATAGAAAACTCTCCATGCGAGCCCTTGAACCTGAATTCCTTCTCCAGAAAGAGGTGGAAAAGAACCTCCGCATCTCCTGGGTCAATCTCTTTTTTGAACTGCCGATCGAGCTCTTCCTGTGGGGCGCGAAAGCCCTCCGGATTCAGTTTTTCGGAAAGATCGAGGGTGATCATCGAGACACCTGCCTCGAGCGCATTCTCGATCTCCTGCAGAGATTTGAGGTGATCGCCATCTGCTCCATATCCCTCCTGGTAATTCTCCTGGAAGACCCCCCAGGCAGCGTCCCGGACCACCTCTTCAAAACTCCTTCCGGTCTGCGTATTTTCACGGACGGATTGTTGCGCTAGAACGGGACGGACCTTGAATTTTCGAACGGCTCGGATGTGGCCGGGCGTAGCCACTCCCAGTCGATCGCCTGTTCCTATGGTCATCTTTTCTTGCCGAAGGGAACGGGGTTTCGTAAAAGGGAAATGGTGCATGAGGCAGCTCGTGTTCTCGGGGGAAAGGTCGCAGATCTTGAGCGTCGATGCCTGATGATAGATCTCCCCCCTGAAGGGGTCTCTCAAGACAAGGTCTTTTTCTCCCAGGACAACGAGCTTCTTACCCTTGGCCGTCCGAACCAGCCCACGGGTGAGACCCTTCTCAGAGCTGAAGGATTTGGGATAGACTTTTAGGACTTCTACGGGAAAAGGTTTGAGTAACTGAAGTAGCTCCGAAGGGTTCATCGTCTATGGTTCTCAAGAATTCTGGCTGAGAACGGAAAGATTATATCTTCGGGTCCACGGAGTGTCAATTTTAACTTTCGATCTCGTCTAATGCGTCACTGAAGCGTGGGGAAGATTGGATCGTTCGAGCCTGGGGACAGGCTGAGGTTTCCGGTGTAAGATTTTCTCCGACATGGCCGTCCGATTCCGTAGAATCTCCCCGGTGGAGTGAGGGTTTCGATCTCCTTGACATTTTGCCACTCTCCTCATCATAATTGAACGAATCCGAAAGGTCTTTCGTATGATCAGGGAAGGGGTCGAGACGGCTTTAAAGGAGTTATTGGGGGTCGAGGAGATCCCGTTCAATGTGCCCCCAAAGCGAGAACTGGGTGATTTCTCGAGCGCGGTCTGTTTGGCTCTCGCAAAGGAGAGGAAGCGGCCTCCCATGAAGATTGCCGAAGAGACCGAAGAAAAATTGAGGACAAAATTTCTCCCCTACATTCGCGAGATAAGTGTAACGCCACCCGGGTACCTCAATTTCAAAGTCGATTGGGAGCCCTTTGCAAGAGATCTCATCAACCGGATTCTGAGAGAGGCAGACTCTTTTGGGAAGCCGGAATCCGTCCGTTCGGAGAAGATCTTCGTTGAGCATACGAGCGTCAACCCAAACAAGGCGATGCACATCGGCCACCTCCGGAACGCGGTGATCGGTGATACGGTAGCCCGGGTTCTCGAATGGCTCGGTTTTAAGACGGAGGTATGCAACTATATTGACGATACGGGGGTCCAGGTGGTCGACGTAGTGACGGCCCTTCTCTATCTGGATCGGCCTTTTTATGAAGAATCAGCCCAAGGGTTTGAGCCTATCTGGTCGAAGGTTCCGAAGGATCAGCGCCTCGACTACTTCTGTTGGGACCTCTACGCCCGATTCCAAACGGAGGTCGAAAAAAACCCAACTCTCCGAGAGAGAAGGGAAGAAGTCCTTCACAAGATAGAAGGGGGTATCGATCCAATCTCGAGTTTTGCGAAGGATCTGGCGACAAGGATCGTCATTACTCATCTCGAAACATTGACGAAGCTCTCTATCTTCTACGATCTCCTCAACTGGGAGTCCGATATCATTCGCAGAGGTTTCTGGGAGGCGACCTTCGATCTCCTGAAAGAGAGGGGGGCCATCCGCCTCGAGACGGAGGGGCCCAACGAAGGCTGTTGGGTCGTCCCCTTAGGTGGCCTTGTGGAGACGGCCGAAGGGGTGAAGAGCCTGGACAAGATTCTCGTTCGATCCAATGGCAGCGTCACTTACACGGGGAAGGATGTGGCCTACCAGCTTTGGAAGTTCGGGCTGCTCAACAAGGATTTTTTGTACAAGCCCTGGGGGCTTCAGGGCAACGGGAAGACGCTTTGGACGACCGCCCCCGATGGTGACCCGGCGGAGCGGCTACCACGCCGTTTTGGAAAGGCGGACAGGGTGATCAATGTGATCGACATACGGCAGAGCTACCCGCAGCAGGTAGTGGCCGAATGTTTGCGGCAGATGGGTTTCGAGAGAGAGGCAGATCGATCGATTCATTTGGGCTATGAAGTGGTCAATCTTTCTCCTCAGGCGGCACGAATCTTGGGAGTGGAAGAGGCTGAGGAGAAGAAATCGGTTGCCATGTCCGGTCGATTGGGGACCGGGGTGAAGGCACTGGATTTCATCGAAAGGGTGAAAGAGAAGGTGATCGAAAAAGCAGATCATCCCTTGGAAGAGGGGATCGCCTCTGACTTGGCTTGCGCTGCGATAAGATACTACCTTCTCAAGTTCACCCTCGAAAGCCAAATCGTCTTCGATTTCGATGAAGCCCTCAAGACGACAGGCGATACGGGAGTCTATCTCGAGTATGCGCATGCCCGAGCCTCGAGCATCCTGAGAAAAGCCGACGAACGGGGCATCGACGTCGTGTGGAGAGACGACTCTGTGCCAGCCAAATTGAGTGAAACGGAGAGAGACCTGGTGGAGGTTCTCGAAAGGTTTCCCACGGTTGTCTCGAATGTGGGAAAGAACCTGAGAGTCTCGCAGCTCGCCGAATACGCCTTTGGCCTTGCAACCTCTTTCACTAATTTTTATGAACATCCAGACCCTGGGGAAGCGACTCAAACGCCCTTCATTCATCTTCAGGACGAGAGGCTTCGAACCTTTCGACTCTCTTTGGTCAAGGTCTTTCGAACGGTGATGGCCAACCTACTGGGACTCATGGGGATGCCAGCGATCGAGAGGATATGAGCGAGTCATGTCTAAGATTTTCTCCAACATCCCTTTCGGCCCTGTTTCGCATCCAAGACCGATGGGTTCCATCGAATGAAATCAGCGAGGGGGAGAACAATGGCGACTCGAAAAAGGGCACTTCCAAGAGGATGGTATCCCTACGACGGAAAAGATTGTCAGAGAGAGATCGAATCTTACATAGAGGGATGGTCGTTTTCCGAGCTTCAGTCGATCAGAGGGGTTGGGGGTATTGTCCCCCATGCAGGATGGTATTTCTCTGGCAGGCTGGCGGCAAGGGTCTTTTCCTCATTGAAAGCCAAGACAAAGCCCGACGTCGTGGTCCTTTACGGTGGCCACCTCTCTTCAGGGTATCCTCCTCTCATCGTGACAGAGGAGAAATGGGAGACCCCGCTCGGTGATATCGACATCGACACCGATATGGTGAGGAGCCTTACGGAGAGAATCGAAACGGGGAGGGAGAGCCCCCAAAGCGGGGACAACACGATGGAGGTTCAATTGGCGATGGTGAAATATTTTTTCCCGGCGTCGAAGCTCCTCGCCATTCGCTCCCCATCTTCTTTGAGGGCGAAAGAGCTGGGAGAATGCGTGGCCGAGATAGCGCAGCAGAAGGGGCTGTCCATCGTTGCTGTCGGCTCGACGGATCTGACGCATTATGGGCCAAATTATGGATTTTCGCCAAAGGGGATTGGACCGAAGGCTGTCGAGTGGGTGAAGAAAGAGAATGACCGGGCGTTCGTCGAACGAGCGTTGCGGATCGATATCGAAGGACTCCTCGAACACGCAGAGGAGCACGACAGCGCCTGTAGCGCAGGCGCTGCAGCCGCTGCCATGGCGACCTCCAGGAAGCTTGGCGCCCAAAAGGGTTTGCTTCTGGACTACTACACGAGTTATGAAATATTGCCAGACGAGAGCTTCGTAGGATACGCCGGGATTCTCTATTGAGGCTGATAAAGGGTGGGGTTCGCTGACAGCCATTTTTTCGAAGGCTCCGAAATGAGTCGCTCCGCCGCGGGGATTCGACGGAATCGGGCAGGGATGTCGGAGAAAATCTTATAGCGGAAACCTCAGCTTGCCCCCTGGCTCGATGAATCCACTCAGGAGTCGGAACGACTCTCCCATTATGGGCGAAGTGACCTTGGCCAAATGGTTTTTTTAGGCCCTCCGCTTCGTAAGATTTTGGGAGATATTCCTGTCCGATCACGCCATCTTCCCCACGCTTCCGTGAGGAATGACAGGGCCCAAGGCCGATCTTGACAATTCTGCAACGAAATGATAAGGGTTGCATCATTTAATCTACAGAGAAAGGAGGTGGGGGAGGCTTCTTTAGGGATCATTCCGGCAACCAAGCATATTCAAGATATTCTAAGAGGAGGTGGGGTTATGAAAAAAAGAGTAGGGTTTTTGAGTCTGGTGGGAGTCTTGGTCATTTCTTTTTCCTTCGTTTTATTCCCCTCAATCGTCGCTGCACAAGGTAAGCCGATCGTCTTGGGCCTGCCGACCTCTTTCTTCCAACCCCTTTGCAAATCCGGAAAGTTGGCAGTGGAGATAGATCG
>FWPV01007492.1_pt1 | contig 12189 bp, 13 predicted proteins | sample 2228371 | NCBI WGS metagenome assembly FWPV01 (sample SAMEA103939776, study PRJEB20133) | metagenome | reverse complement strand
TTGACATTTAGGCAATAAATCGTCCCACCACCATAATGCTTTAGTTCTTGTCTGTTCAGTGGTGTAATTTCAAAGCCACGAAGAATTGCATTCATGCTTAAATCAATATCCTCATAATCGAATTTCCCGTAGATAGGGTCAAAGCCCCCTAGCTTCTTCCATCCCTCAGAAGATGTAGCTAAAAGCCATCCATTGGCATAAGGAATAAAAAATTGTTTCCCTTTATACTCGAATTGATTCCATCCTGCTAGATAATTTATTTGTTCACCACAAACCAACCTCATTGGATTCAAATCAAGCAGTTTGTTGACTTCACGAACAAAATCGTATTTTACAGAAACATCATTGCTGAGCAAAATAACCTTTTTTGCCCCGAAGTCATCCAGTGCTATTGACGCTCCAATATTCATTGATTCACCAAAGCCTCCATTGACACTTTTTCTATAGTACTCAACTTTATGAATTCCGCGAAACCCAAGCCAATATGACAGCTTCTTGGATATATCTTCTTCGCTCGCGTCATCGATAAGTAAAATAGTTGATGTGGTTGAGACATAAGTAAACAAATCCGACAGACATCGATGAACTAAATCAAACCGATTGTAAAATGGGATAATGATTACTGTTTTGTGCGTCCTTCTATCCATTTTCTCTTCTCTAATACTTTCCATAATCCTTCATTAAGGTTATATATTGGTATTCCCAGCGATTTAGCCAAACTAACATCTAGTCCAGCTCTTGGTGGACGATTAGCTAATCCCTCACGTTCTGTTGTTGGCTTTATCAGGCTTTTGTCAAATCCCCAAAATTCAGCGACCTTACATGCAAATTCATAACGCGAAAGAATATCGCTTCCAGCTATATTGATTACCTTTACGCGTTTACGAAATCTGTTTTTGCTTAAATACATTAATGCTTCCGCAAGGTGAAAAACATTCGTTGGAGACCCATACAAATAACTTGGCACAGTAAATTCATTGCCAAGTTTCAGCTTTGCCAAAACTTTTGAAACAAAATCAGGCTTTCTCCCGCCATAAAGCAATGTTGTTCTCACAATTGTATCGTGTGGAAAATTATATTCGCGGATTACATCTTCCCCCCACAATTTTGTTTCTCCATAATGGTTAATCGGATTGGGATCATCCTTTTCAGTGTAATTTCCCCTTTTGCCGTCAAAAATATAATCTGTGCTGAGATAGATAATCCTCCCATCGAATAACTCGCGTAGCTTTTGTGTTCCATAAACATTTACCATTGTAGATAACTTGCGCATTTCTATTTCACATCCATCAACATCTGTAACAGCAGCACAATGAATAATAACATCATCTTTGCCAAGATTCAAATAAGAAATCGCATTCTGAATAGAAATTATACTTGTGACATTACAATAAAGAGGCTCACATCCAAAAGATACTAAAACTTCGCCGAGTCTTCCTGTTGCGCCAGTAACGGCAATTTTCATCTTTCTTCTCGCTTTCTATCTACTCGATTGCTTTTTTTATCTCCTTTAAACCGCTGCGAACATCGCCAAGTTTCAATCCATAAGAATATGCCTTCGCGCAATGAAACGCTGCTCGTAATGGTCTAGGAGTCAGTTCTTTTCTTTCCGTTCTAACTTGTTTTATCTGATGAAATTCTACTCCAAAAACTTGTGCCACAGAAAGCCAAAATTGATATTCTGAATAATCACCATCACTAGATAAGTGCAATGTGTCATCTTTTACCTTGTCAGAAATTTCAATCAAATTCAGCAAAGCATCGGCAAAAAAATCAACATAAGTATAGCTTCGTCTAATCAAAATAGAAAATTCCAACTCTTCACCATTCCAGAGCCGTTGCAAATCTGGAAGAATTGTTTCTTTGGAAAACAATTTGCTAATTCTGACAACAATTGTTCTTCCAAGCCGAAACCGAGAAATGGTTTCGGCAGCATATTTGGTTATTCCATAAACATTGATAGGGTTAGGAATATGTGATTCGGAATAAGGATACCATCCGTACCCATCGAATACATGAGAAGTACTTATGTAAACTAAAAGACCTTTAGGAAAAGCATCAACAATATTGGATGTGCCTAGACAATTCACCCTAAATGCTTCTAACTTATTTTGTTCACACCAATCAACATTTGTCTTGGCTGCGCAATGAATAATTACATCGGGAGATAATTTCTTGATTTCTCTTTTAATGGCAGTCTTAGTAATATCAGATGACAGGGATATACATCCCTTTTCAAGTAATTTTCCTTTCAGTAATCCCCCATAGCCAGTTACCGCTATTTTCATCCTTTTCTCCTTTCTATATAATATTTCGTCCTAACCAAACTTTAACAGCATTTATGTCCGCTAAGTAATATTGCCTTGCTGTCCTTCCTCCACAACATGTGTGCATCATCGACAAAATTATTCCTACGTGTTCTGGGTTTACCCACGCTATTGCAACCGCGTTGCGGACATCGAATAGATAAGATGCCCCAGGGACATGAACAAGTTGCGGATAAGGAGGAAATCGCCGAATAGCAACTTTTCCTTCCTCATTTTTCACTTGACCGTTTTCTTCCACAACCATTTCTATTTGTTGTAAATCACAGATTTCATTTGCTTTATTGAATCAGGATAACCACTTGGGAATAGAATCTTCTTCGAGATATAAAACTTTTCGAACTCATCAACCGTCAAGTCCTTGCGAACAACTTGGTTGTTGTCATCAAGAACATAGACTCCTTTCATCAAGCCAGAAAACATAAATTTCTTGCGCTTTTCGTCACTGCTATCAATATCTTGTACCATTGCCCCATAGGAAATAAGCGCAGCAGCCATATACATATCTGTTGTCCACTTGTTTTTGAACATTTATTCTTTCTCCTTTTATTGAATTGTAAAATGCGGGGCAGGCAATAGCCTGCCCCAATATCAAACTAACCGATTGTATTGCAGGTCGTAGTGATACGTCCTGTAAACTTGAACTGTGCCTTTGTTTGAGCGCAAGCTGCCTTGATGATCAATGCGGTTGCAGCCCAAACTTGGAAGCTAATAGCGGTACAGCCGGGATTGAGGTCAACATAGGACAACGGTACTTGGACGCTCTTATACACCAACGGTTCTCCATCATGTGTAAACCGCATAGCATACAAATTTGACAGGAAGAAACCGCCTCCCGCATTCGTGCGAGTAAAGTTATTATCTGCAATAACCGCTAGGCGTCCAACACCTGTGTTGACAAATCCCGCGAAGTTGAAGCCCGGGACAATTTGCCCGCCTTCGGAGAAGTTTACCACCTGTGAACCAGCAAAGCCAAGTTGGAAATACCCAGATAACATTTCTTGGATAGCTTGTGGGTGTCCTAAGACGTGGGTTGGCTTTGCACAGCCTTCAGCAAGTACACGATCAAACTCAGCGGCACTGAATGTTCCCGTTGTTGAATAGCTATGGAATGAAACCCCCATATTGGTATCATAGTTCTCAATCCCGTCAAACTCATAGGGATTTGATGCACTGTTACCCTTAACGAGCAGCCTATCCCATCCGTTCAACACTAAAGTCACTGCTAGACGGACACTTTTTTCCTTTACACCTAGCACAACCTCACGCTGAAACGTAGGCATATCAGACCCACCGGGAACACCCTCGCCAGATGGAAATCCGCCAACAATTTGATTGATTCCATGCCAGTTTGTGATAGCCACAGCCATTGAATGCATAATATCGCGATAAGACAGGTTTTTCTTTGCACCGATGTTTTTGTGATAGACGGTGAAATTACTTCCTGTTTGAGCAAACTCTTCTGGACAATACCCATCAGCGAAGGCAATATAGCTTGGAGCATAGGTACTACCAGAAATCATTCCAAGTTGCGCAATTTCACGCCAAGTTTCTGCATTCAAAGCCGTGCGCACCTCAGGAAGCGCGCGATAAAGCGTAACTTCCTCACACGTAGCAAGGACTTCGGTTGGGTCTAGTGGGATAGGATACTGCGCGTAAAAATCTCCCGGTTTAGCATAAGATGGAAGAATTACCGGGTCTTCCGCTTTGGAAACAAAAGCCTTTTCGACATTCGCATCTTCGCCTAAATTCAAAACAACATCAGTCATGTCAAACCTCCTGTAAGATAGTTTCTATCGTTCGACACCATTGGAGGCTTAACCGAACCTTTGCAATATTATATCACACTGTGCGCTCAAGAATTTCGCGCAGGCGTGAAACTGACTTTTTTTGTGTATTCCAAATATCACTTTGCATTGTCAAAGTTGGCGCGATGCTTCTTGGCTGCGGTACAGTTGTTTGCTGAATGCTTCGTTGTTCGCCAAGCTTAGCAAGAATTAGTTCAATCTTTTTGTTAATTGGAGCAACGGCTTCGGCAACACTCTTGGATATTTTATCGTCAACCGATTCCCGATCACCGACTTGTTCACCAGAAAGTTTTGAAATCTCATTGACAATTGCTTGCCCAAGTGTTTCATATCGCTCACGCAAAGAATTCATCTTCTGTTCAACAGTAGCTTCGGAGTTTACAATAAAATCATAAGCTAGTTTGAAGTCATTGAAGACCTTATCTAAAATATGTTTTTCTTTGCTTTTCGCAACCATTGAACGCAATTCTTGTAATTCCCTTTTGATTTCCGCAAGAGACTCTTCTAAATCATCGAATACAGAACGCTGATTAGGATACGGCAAGTCTTCTTGACGATAAAGTTTTTTCAATTTGCTCATAGCTTCCTCTTTTTGTGGGCCATCATACCTATTGCCACGATAACCAACCGTCAAAGCAGCCCATGCTTGTCCCATCAGGCGATGATCGAGATTTCCATCGCAATCTCTGACACGTAAATGCCAAGTGGACGGCTTGTCTTTATCTTCAACGACAAGATAATGAGACGCAGGATGTGCGCAATCACGTTCTTTCTTGAGTATCGCCTCCTCGACAAAGACTTCAGTTTCCGTTTCGGAATCCTCAGGATTATCATTTTGTATTTGATTTGTTGAATTTTCTTCAACATTTCGCGTACAATCTTCGCTTCCCGATTCCTCATCGGACTTTATAACCATTGCTTCACTCTTACCGACGAGACTGGCTTCTTTTTCCAGCTCCTCAGCGAGTTCATTGCCAACAATTGAAGCAGCATCTTCCTGTCTAGTTTTCGCGCCCATAGATTTTTCAACCTCCATTTCTGTTCGGGTATTCACTGGAACACGCGTCAATGCTAAATGAACTAGATGACCTGATAGAAATTCTTTTCCACCATAATTGTTCGTCATAATTTCTTTCAAACATTCTGGACAAACATCATTTAGATTTTTGCGCTCAAATACATAATTGCTCCCCAGATGGCGGTGCTTGTAATCAAGAAATGCAATGGATATTCTAATTTTATCATCACGCGCGCGTCCATTTTCCGTGTATAGGTCTTCACAAACTGCCCTAAAGCAAGCCTCACCAAGTGGATTGTCCAAGAATATTCCTTTTGCTTTAAGGCGATTTCCATCAACATAGAGATTTTGCGTTATTCCCGGTACTTTTCCATTGAGGTCGGGATAATGCGAAACGGACAGATACGGCATTCCTCCAGACCAAAATTCGCTGGCATACTGTCCTGGAACAGGCTCTTTGGAAATGGCGCGCTGAATAAAGTCATCGAATAACTCGATAGACATCTTGTCGCCAAAACTATCGAGTTCGGTGTCAGAAGCAACAGCGCGCCAACGCTTTTCACCACTTGCTTTATCGTAACTCGCGCGTTCGATATGCAAACAGAAACTTTGCAACAATGCCTTTTTGTTCCATTTGCCATTTTCGTCTTTGTACCAACCAGCACGTTTCAGAGCAGCATAAGCTTTTTTGGCTGCTGTCTCTTCATCATCTCCCGAATCGATAGATTGCTGATAGACCTTCTCCCACAATTCAAAGGCTTCTGGAGGCATATTCTCGAATGGCATATTTACTCCTTGCCCACAACAATTATCCCAAACTTCGCTTGCCATCCAATCGATAATAGGTGCATCAAAAACGACATTGCAAATCCAGTAAGCACCTCACCGAAAAGATTGCTATCAGCCGAGTAAAATGTCAACCTAAACTCCAGCAAATTTATAATTACATATACCCAAACGCCTAAGCATAAATCGCACTCGACGAGTTGCCCAAATGTCTTCCATTTTTTCCCAATCCATGTAAACAACGGAAACTTTTGGATTAGGAAAACAACTAATTTTCCAGAAACCGCAAAGGCAATGTAGCTAAGCATTACACATAGCGCACAAGGACATAAAGCATCCCATAGGCTTCTGGGGTCTCACCGAGATAATGCGTGTTAAAGAGCTGATAGCCTTCTTCCAGTTTGCGATTGATGTGTTCATTTACATCATAAACAGACCATATATTCTTTTCGGGGTCACTGCTTTGCCCCTTGACAATCCACCGTACCATTTGGTAAACCTGCTGGTAGGTTTCAGATGTTGAATCCAAACTATCACTTCTTGGTCTCGGCATTTGTTACTCCTTTTTTATCTAAAATGCTTTTCAAACTTCTTGCATAGCTTTCTGCAATAAAATCTTTATACTTGTTCATTTCATCATGAATATATTTTATCATAATTTCCATAGACTCTAATAATATTCCATCTTTGTCAACCTCATCGCTGATTGTTATCATTTCTAACATATTCTTGATACCTTTATGAGAACCAATAATAACACTACGTGCGATACACTTGTTAACAGCATCCTGTAAATTTCTTAGTATCTTGGATAACTTAGTCTCGATAATTTCTCTATCTAACACAATTTCTTTTTCGCTAAGCATCTCATTTACCAACTCAATCGCTTCATTGCTCAACGCTTCAGTATCTAATAAGCAATATGAACTATTACTTACCAAATCAAGAACATTCTGGAAATACTTATATTCAATTCCGGCTTCCGATTTCTCAACATCATTGAGAACATCTTCATAGATATTGTAAATAATCGGCACCAAGAGATTAACAATATTTTCATCGCTCGGACTAAATACTCTATCAATTTCATCATCAAATGCGGAGCGGATTTCTCCCCATCCCCCCTGGGATGGGGAGACAGGCATTCCTAAAAGCCCTGGGCGTTCTGGTGCTTCCTCGACTGCATTATTAGACACTTCGGGGGGGATTTCCTCAGGCATCGAAATTGAAAACAATCCATCTGCCATCATCTGCAATCGCCCTTCTTGTGCCGTAATCATCCTAGACGCCATTGCCTGATTGAGGGCTGTAACGGTTGCTAGTCTAGACCGTCCAAGCGCAATAGAAAGTTCATCATCCAAATCGACAAACTTCCATTCAAGCGTGGATGGTAACATGCGATCAAAAAAGTACTTGACTTTTGCTTTTATTCTGGCCAATCCGCTCCTGCGCGTTATGCGTTCATTCCGAATTGTCCCGGCTAACGTATCTCCACCACCACTCATAGCTTGCATTAATCCAAGATCGCTTAGAGTAATACCATAGCCAGCAGCAACTAATGACGCGTATTTATAGGTTGCTTTATCGAACATCAGTTCAGTCGGAGAACGCGAAAAGGGTATAAACTTCGCGGGGGTCGTATGTTCATAAAGAACAGGTATCTTATAGGGATCAATTCCATTGAGCATCGTGCGCCATGCTTCAACCCATTCCTTTGCACTGTTTTTTTCCATATCGCCCAAATCAAGGATTCCTGCTTCAGGCGTGTCAATAAGCAATCGCCAATAGTATTCATCGCCACGATCTAGCAACATTAATGCCATGAAAATCTTTTCGGGTGGTGCCATACCCCACCCTTGTCGTTTCATCTCTGGTCTTGGGGATAAATAAACGCGATTGATAGCATGGCGTGGGAAGTAAACAATTTGCTTATTGGTTGATTCTGGAACATATTGCCCTACAGGAAAGTCATCATTTAATGTTGGAAACAAAGTTCCTGCATCAAGCAACTTTACCCACAAAATATCCCCATCGGGTTTGTCATCACTGCGCCCGATTTCGCAAGCTCCACCAAAAGGCAAATCAAGTAAGTCGGTACAAATCCACTCGATAATGTCCGTATAATCATAATCACCAGTATAGGTAAAGAATTTCGTGTAATACTTAACGGCGTCTTTCAGTTCATCGCGTTGCGAACTTTCACGCGGTTCGATTTTCCAATCCAGCGAGATAATACGCGAAATCAAGTGTTCACGACACATTGTTGCTACAGGCTGACGCTGAACAATTGAACGCCATACCTGAGCATCATACCATTGACTTTTTCCGAATTGAGGAAAGATACGCTGGAAATACAACGGCAAGTCTATTGACCGTTGGTCTTCTTTTCTAGTTGGAGATGGGGTATTCAAAACCATCTTTCACTCCTTCTTAATATAACACAACTGCTCAATAAATTCAATAACATTTTATCATAACACCGTGTTAAGGATAAATTAAATCACACAGCAATAAATTCGATTTTCTTCCATTTCTTAACAATTGGTGTCAAATTGACAATAGCACCACTTACACTGGTAATTCTGTCGTCATGTTTGCCTTCTGGAAAAACAGAAAGCTGATCAAGGAATTTACCAACCCATTCGCCATCAACCAAAAAGATTTTTCCTTGAGCTGCCAAAGAAAACCAGTAATTAGCTAACATTACCCTGTCGCCTTCAGGGCGATAACCTTTTATACCGGGATGACCTGAGATTTCCCGGCGAATGAAGTCATCAAGTTCAGCTATTTGATTTTTGCCACCTGAGGCAGGCTCTTGTTCTACAAAAACATCCACAAATGGCCCATCGGACAAAGTAGTTTCGAGTATTTTCTTCTTGACATCAAACCACTCCCATTGCCCGCCAATCTGATGTTCTACGTAGTAATTCGTTCCATCGTAGGAAACCAACGTTCCTACTGTTTCATCGGGGTCGCCCGCTTTGCGTTTGGCAATTTTTTTCTCTGTTCCCGCCAAATCCCAAAAGCGAACTTTTTTCTTTATGAGCGAGCCGTCAATACAAGTTGGAATAATTTTTCCGTTGAACCAATCTCGATTTCCAAGAACACCTTCTGGATCAACAAATCTACCAAAAATCTCTTGCTCTTTCAAATATCCCGATGGATAAGCAGCGATAAGAGAGGCAAAGAAGCCAACATCGATATTCTCCTTGTTTTCAAGAATTGAGGTAAAAAATACCTCAACGTATTCTCTGTTCTCCGCTTTCTGGTATTCTTCCCTTGCTTGGCGTATTTTTTCTTCATCAAGAAAAAACTCATAAATCCAGTGCGTCTTACCTGCTGGTGTTGTCGTAATCCACGCTTGTGGATTATCTCCAACACGCACTGAGGCAATAGCTAGTTTCCAAGACAATCCTGTTCTATCACGCCCCGCTTCATCATACCAAAGCCAATTGATATTGGGGCCACGTGCGCTATCTGGGTCTTTTAATCCTTTACAGATTACTCGCGCTCCATTCAAGAATGTAAGAACAAAAGGTTCTCTTGGTGTCCAATCTTGGTATCTCATCCTCTGGTGGCGCGGATGAACCATATCCCAGGGAATCCACTGGCGAAACTCAGCCCAAGTCGACTCTTTGAAATTCTCAAAATCTGGATTAAGAACCGCCCCAGAATATCCAGCCATAATCTTCTGCCCGGCTTTTTGTGCACCAGCAGCAGTTTTTCCACCACCACGCCCAGAAATCAAAGCCACAAACCGCGCAGTTGAACTGATGAATTTCCTCTGTGCCTCGCTGGGCTTGAAGATTTTTCCATCATTCCGTATCCAATAATTGTTCTCATCTGTCTTCCATTTCAGAACTTCATTCTTAGGAGCTAAAGCACGCGTATCAATTCCTCTCTTTTGCGCTTCCTGAAGAAGAAGGGTTAGCTTCCTTAAGCGATTGATTTCATCTTCTTTACTCTTTGAAACTACCATCGATGACCTCACTATCATCTTTTTGCTCTTCTTGTCTTACGGGTTCAATGTAAGATTGCCCATCAGAAAGAAGTTTCTTGATCTCTTCAAGTAACTTCTCATCAGATAATTCTGTCATCTTCTTCAATGCCTCTGGAATGCCTCTGCTTTCACGCTCAATTCGCACTCCCTCAACCAACAAGCGAATGGCATTGTAAGGATTCAATTCGTCTTTGTGTTCGCGCAAATATTCGAGAGCAATATTCTGCATTTCAACGGCTGTTTTTGTGTGCCGTTCTAGCATCTCGATTTTTTCGGATACTGTCTTGTCGATAATAACTTCATTGATTTCCTCATCAAGCATTTTCGCTCTTTCGCGAAAATGCTGACTAATCCATCTCGACAAAGTGCTAATGTCAGGCACGTATGGGTCATTTGAAAGCAATTCGCGCAATTTCGATGGGCTTGGTTTCCCCGAGTTATACCAAATCAGAAAAACATCATTGCGATAGTCCTCGGGATAAACTGGAGTTTCCTGTCCGCTAAACAATCGTTCAAGACTCTCTTTGCTCATATATCTCTCTCAGCATCCTTGAACACAATTCGGGAAATTTTTCATCGAGATAATATTTTTTGATTATCTCTTCAACTGTTTCTCTTTTGTGATTACACCATAGATGTAACCTGGATAATACAAATTCTTCAAACTCCAATCTATCTACATCGGGAATAACTCGCGTAATTTTCTCATAAGCACCATCGAGATTAAGGAACATATAACGATTAATTGCTGCTCTTATCGTGCTTATACTGATAGGCTTTTTAAGACGATAATTGATATATCCAAGTTTCCCAAGCTGTCTTTGAACCAATTGGTAATCTTTGTGTTCGAGAAATAAGTCAAAGCATAACTCATCACTTACTTGCTTTTCCATATCTAATATTCCACATAATGGTTCTGTCTGATTGAATTCTTGGTGTAATTATATTCGCGAACAACATGTTTACAAACAACACGTAATCGCGCCAATTTCTGAGCAAGGTCATAATTCTTCGACCATAAAGTCCCGACAATCGAACCAATCATGCCATCTAGTCTTTTTGTAATTTCGATTATCTGTTCAAGCTCAGGCTCTAATTCATCGGCTATCCGCTGCAAACGTTCGACTTTTTCGTCAACGTCCTTATCAACAACTTTCTCAACCCTCTTTGGCTCCGGGCGAAATATTTGTTCAACCTCTTCTTCTGTTTTCTTGTCAGCAACAGAGTTTTTGAAAGCATACAGATAAGAAATCGAAGGCGGATAACCATGTTCTGCTATATATTCAACGCAATAATCTAAAACATCTGCCCATTTCTCGCGTTGTCCCATTGCAAATTCAAAATGGCTGAAGGATAATGGATGCTGTCGATATTCCTCGATGTCATGTTGGGAATAAAACTTTGCTACAAGTGCATAGCGATACATAGTTTGTACAGAGCGAATCTCGCCTGAGGTTCGCTGAACAAATTCTGTACATTCATACATGGACGCTTCATAACCACTAGCAAGCAGATGCGATTGAACATCGAGGATAATTTTCCCATAAGCCCAAGCAACATCTGTATCTACCTGCCCAATTTGAATAATTTGTGCAATAATTTCATCTGGGATAACTTTGAAATAATCCTTCATGGCTGTTCCTGTATTTATTATACACGATTTAATGAGCTTTGCCACCCGTGAAGGTGGCAAAGCCTTGTCGGAGGAGCGGGTGGAGGAGAATGCACTATGATTATACAAGAAAGCTCACGCCCTGTCAATATAACGCGATTGTTAACATCTTTTAACTTGACATGGTTTATATCATCATATATACTACAAACACATCATTATTGTCGGAGGTTCTATGTTGTTCAAAAAACCGATTACTTATTATTGTGAATTGGTTGACATTTGCGGCAGTATCGAAAACGCCGTGTTTATGACCCAGTGTCTGCACTGGGCAGAGTATTACCCAGAAGGCTTTACAAAAACGATTGGTGAATGGCACCAAGAAACAGGGCTGGCAAGGTGGCAACAGGAAAACGCAATCGTAGCTTTATGGGAAAAGAAGCTCATCATTGTTGAGAGACGAGAGGAAAACCGCATTTATTTCAAAGTCGACAAAAGCCTACTTCTTCAATTATTCAAGAAAACCACCCCGCATCCCGATTCCGTTTCGGAATCGTATCACACTTACAATATCATAGAAAAGGCTCTTAGTGATTCCGAATCGGAATCTCGTGCAAAAAATAGCCACACCGACCAAAGCC